>OIDF01000499.1_pt1 | contig 29480 bp, 38 predicted proteins | sample 1581411 | NCBI WGS metagenome assembly OIDF01 (sample SAMEA3882515, study PRJEB24775) | human gut metagenome | biome: human-associated habitat; feature: intestine environment; material: feces | place: Netherlands | collected 2009/2010
CGCCATAACGATTGGCTTTTTTGTTCAGGATGGAAATAAACATTGCGGGGGCGCAACGGCTCAACGATTTGCCAAACCGTTTTTTCGTATGTGCTCTACCGGTTTTTGGATTGACTTTCGTTTCCTTGCTGCGCTTCTGCAAGGCTTTGTAGTTCATGTCTTCAACCACAAACTCGTTGCCATGCTGCAGCAATTCGTTAGCAAGGATGTTGTGCTCCATTTTGCGAATGTCAGCTAACTTACGGTACAGGTTACGAAGCTTTGCACGCAAACGATAATACCTTTTGCTGTATTTCCACTTGCGCTTTTGCTTTTGACCGTGCTTGCGCTTCAATCGTTTTATCGTGCCATTCGGATTATAATATTTCGGATTCGTGGCGCGACGGGAACGGTCCATTGCTCGCATGGTGCATGTAATTTCGTTCACAAGGCTTTTAGCTTGCGCTCTTGCCGATGGCGCGAGCACCCTCAAATCGCAGATATCATTGCTGCTGATGGCGAGCGTCTGTGTGCCAATATCAAGGCCCACACGGCCTTGATTGACGGGATGCCTCATGACACCGTTGCTATCGCATTTGACGGGAGGATACCCTTCCAAAACAAGTTGAGCATAATACTTCCACTTATTGCGAACCCATTTACGGGTGATACGGCAATACTTTACGCCGCATTTGAGGGCTTCCTGCTGATATCTTCCCGTCTGAGTGTTAGGATTACGCACCACAACGGGAAATTCATGGTCGCCATACACTATGCGCAAAGAGCCTTCCCCAATAGACAGTTTGACTTTCGCAACGGCAGCGACGATATCGGCTTCCATTTGCGGTATTACAGCATCAGGAAGAATGACCTTTTTATCATCTTCAGGGTCAGGCTGTCCGTATGCTTTATAGTATCGCTGCTCAATAGCCTTTTGCTTTATATTTTTTGCTGACCTTATATTGCTCGTTGTGAGATTTGCCGGACGAAGCACAATGCCGGTGGCATTATTCTTGCCAGAGATAGAAGTTACATCCTCAAGCTTTTTATAATGGACGGCCTTTCCTTTGCGGAAGAAAAAGCCTTCCCAAGCCGTCCAGACAGCAGATGCAACTTTCTGTGCTACATGAGAGTGGATAGCAAAGTGCTTTGCGTACGGTTCAACCATTTTATGAAAAGCGCCTTCTGAAAAGCCGGAACTTTTAATCATTTCCTGGCGCTGCTTGAGGAGGACTTTCTGCTCCTTACTGTCGGGAGCGGCTTTCGCAATGGCGGCCATCAATTCACGATACTTGCGCGTCTTGCGCAATTGATGCCACATTTTTGTAGTCGCACTCACAAGCTGATTGTAGATGACACCACACTTCTTGAACTCCTTATACAGATAGTCTTGCTCGTTGAGACTTATATCAAAAGGCAATGTCAATACAAATGATGGCGTGCTATTCTTGCTCCCGAAAGCCATAAAGTTACCCTCCTCTCTTTTTTTGCTGTTCTACATAGTGTTGAATCGTAGCGGTAGACACATCTCCGGCAGTGCTTACAAAATAGCTGCGTGTCCACATTTGCATAACCGTGTCAGGAAAAAGCTCTTGCTTGAGTATCCTGCCGGTGGTTCCTTTAATAATTTTCATGATTTCTGCAGCACTTAATGTTGGCGGAGCATTCACGAAAAGATGACAATGGTCGATATGACATTCCATCGCCAGTATCACAATGTCATTTTGCTCGCAGATTTGGGTTGTGAGCTCCTTGAACCGGGCTTCAAACCCATCTATCAGAAAGAGCTTTCTCCGATAGCGAGGGCAAAATACAAAGTGATAGTTTATCATAGAAACAGTGGTCTTTGTGCGTCTGTAAGTTTTCAGCAAAAAAGTTCCCGGTTGGTTCCGGGAACGGATAATGTCAGCGGTACTTTTCCTGAATCTCTTCCTGTGTTGCCAGGCGCGGTTCGCGGGATTTCGAGATGACGAAAGGCGTGCAGTATTCGTTCAGCCAATCCACATCACCACGGTCAATCTGGCTGAAAATCTGGCAAAGGACATTGACATGAACCCCGGCTCTGGCAGCAGCTCTCAGGAGGTCGCGGCGGCCGTTGAAGATATCGTGGCGGCATTGGTCATAGAACACAAACACCATCCGCCGATTGTTCTGGTACTCGTCATCGTCCTCATTGCCGAGATACATGCGGGGCTCCCCGTTATTGGCAATATCAACGGCCTTCCCAATTGCTTCGCCAGCGCCATCCTGCAACGCAAAGAGGAGCTTGCCGTGAGGTTTGCTGCCATAGGTGTCCGAAACCATCCGGCAGATACGCTCAAACTCCCGGTCAAAGCCGATGTAAATGACGACGTTGTTCACGTCGCGAAGCGTCTCAACCACTTCCCTGGCAGCCCAGCGAGTCTTACCGGCTCCGGGCCGTCCAGCAATCACGTTAATACGAGTACCAGTGTCCATAGCTTTTACTCCTTGTCACTCAGTTTCAGTCGAGTCATCCTGGATTTTGACTTCTTCGACTTTGGATTCGGGCTCATCGTCCTCGTCATCCTCATCATTGTCATCGTCTTTGGCGGCAGCAGCTACTTCCGCTTCAGCCAAGCGTTCCTCGGATTCATCCATCTTGCGAACAAGCTCATCGAAGGTCAACTTGTGGTCTTCTTCCTGTGGTTCAGAAGGCTTTGTAGGCTCTTCGGGTTCTTCCGGCTCTTCGGGGTCCTCAGGGCCTTCTTCATCGGGTTCAATTTTCACAATCACGTGGTCGCTGAAAGCCACATAAGCAACAGCAGCAACCGTCACAGCACCAATCACGGCAAGAATATTTTTCAGCATGATAAAAACCGCCTTTCAGGTTTGTGGGTATTCACGATACTTCACAGTGTACGGGATTCGCAATGGAATACAAGTATCTGCCAAAAGATTTAGCAACCAGGCTCACCAAGGTTACTGCAGACGTTCTGAACGATGCATTGGTGGGCGGGGTGTGAGGGTTCCGGCGAACGTACAGGCAAGGGGCAAGCTGTTCATTCAGCCCTTTTCGTTCTCCTCGAACCGTTTCCTGCGCCGTTCCGTGCAGCGTTTGAGTTCCGCCAAGGAGACGACCTTCACGAGGATTCTCTGAGAGGTCGGGAAGTTTCGCATCACGCCGATGCCTTTCAGGATACGCCAGTAATCGTCCGGCGTAATTTGCTGTATGGTGTAAATCGGAGCTTTGGTCAATTCCATGACATAGTTCCCGACCATGATTCGGATTCGTTCCCGTTCTTCCAGCTGAATCAACGAAACATCCTCGTCCACCATCACGCGCACAACAGCGAGCGGGGTGAATTTCGGATGCAGGTTTCCGTTCATGTCAGGTTCGGGAGAAAGGATGTTTGCAACGTAATCGAGGAACCGCCATGAAGTGACCCGGTCTCCGTCGAAAATCGGAGCAATCATCTCCGTTTCCGGGATGAACTCAGTGCTAAGGATTTTGGTGCCAGCCGGAAGGTCTTTAAGCAGAGATTCCGAGAGTTCCTGTTTCATCAAGTCGGCCTTTTCATCGGTCAGGTCATCGGCGTTCGGGCTGATGACATAGTCGTAATGAACTTCGCGGCCATTGAGCAGAGCCGTAACGCGAAGATAGAGTTTATCAAACTGGATATTGAAGTTTTTTCGTGGTTCCATCACTAAGTGCCTTTCTAAATTTGCATTGCACAAACAATATACCAGAATTTTTTGCAACAAATTTGCATTTCCCTGCGGTTATTGTAGTTGCATTTGTATCATTGTATTTTGTTGTTTTTCCGTCTTTAGAGCTTGCTATTCCTTGCATCACATGAGCTTGTTTGCCAACAAGAAATACACTTCCTGGATAGTTGCGATTCAAGTTTCTATATGCAGGATGATGTTCTTTTACCTTGAGTTTGTAAACATCATCTGGATAGTTTTGACGAAACTCTTCCAAGCTGTCGGTAGTCTGCTTAATGGCTTTGTGGCGATTCGTTGCCACTGCTTTGCCATTGAGCGTGTACACGCGGCTCATGTTCGCTTTGTGAAGCACTCTCCTATCATGGCGGCGGAACTGCTTCAGCTCATACGGTACATGATTGTTGATATTGCTATCACAAACATTGCTCGGCAAGACGGAGCAAGCAATACAGTAAGCGTCGAGCCAATGGTCTTTACTTACACCGTGCGCTGCACGATAGTCATGGGTGCTCTTTCCTGCTGTCACAAAAAAGTGCTTTGGAAACAGCACACTCAATTTATTCGTCAGTGCCGGAATGATTTGATTCAACACACTCAAAGCACCGTACTTTTTGTTGAGTCCAGTTTTCTCTTCAGCAAGCTTTTCTTGCCAGGCGACATCTTTATGAACGAGGTTATGATGCTCCGCGCATAGACCAACAATATTGGCGATGGTGTTGCTGCCATTTTCGGATTTTGGCACTACATGATGATAATGGTCAATCGGCTTTTTGCAAAATAGGCAGTGATGTTCTTGCATTTCAGAGACGGCACTTTCAAGGCTTTCTTTTTTGTAGAGAGGTCCCTGCTGATACTGCCACTTCTGAATATCGGGATTATCAAGCCTCATGAACGCAAATTTGTTGACTTCAAGCACTACATCGCTGATGGGAAGAAGCTTTTGAACCTTCTTAACCAAATTGACGTGAGTTTGCAACAACTGATTTGCAGTAGGTGTAAGCCAACCTTCTGGTCTTTCGCGGTTTGTGTACTTTGCTTCTTTGTTTTTGATACCGATGCAAAGTACATCTTTCTCGCAACCCGGAAGGTGGCGCTTGATGATGCCGATTTCTTTTGCACGTTTGCTAACACTGCCATTTTGAGTAGTGGTTTGCTTAACGCACTTTTTAGAAATAGTGCCATTTGCTTTAGCTCTCCGCTGACGGCGGTGACGTCTGCCATTTGTGCGTCTTGCGCGGCGGGCTCTTTTGCGGTCTTGCATCAACTTCGGAATCTCTTTATTGCGGCTTTTCAGATGTGCCGTAAAGACTGCCGTTCCATCTGCTTTAACGACGGCAACGCCAATATTGGTTCTGCCGGGGTCAATGCCTAAATAGAGAGGCTGTACCGCATCGTTAGTTTTATAAAGTAGCTGGATGGTAAACGGATTACTTTGTACGACTCGCGCTTTTTGCTCTTTAAGCAGATGGCGCACATGTCCGCCGCGAGTCGTAGGCATCAAAGGTTTACCGTCTTTGTTGAGCACATAAACAGTGGACATATACGTCACCTTCTTTGCGATAAGTCTCCCCTGCCGAAACAGGAGGTTGTGTTTCCCTTGGCTAGATGACGCCTTCGCATGGTTGCAGGCTGGGAAAACCGTACAAGTGCAGCTCGTCATCTTGATGTACAAAAGTACATCTGCCTGTGATACTGAAGGAGCTTAGTGAAATGGGGTCATTCCACTAAAATTCTTCAATACCCATGAGTTTAGCAACCATCACGATGACGCTCAGGAGCATCACGGGTGCGGATGCAAGGATAACGGCGAATGCCACACACTGGATGACCTGCAAGGCGAACCAGGTAGGAAAGATATTGTCTCGGAACAGACAGAATGCAAGAACCACAAGGCCGATGCAGAACCACGAGCCCTGGATATCGTACCGGCTCGGGCAGGAATGATATGCTATCTGGCTCATGACGATTGCGAGTATCCAGATGGCAGGATGCTTGAAGCAGTCATTGCCAAGACTCGACCAGAACCCAAGAAGCAGCTGGCTCATGGTGCAAATCTGAACCATGCCGAGGATTCCTGGGGCAATGCCGATGAGGGTCTGCTGGATGCAGCGAAACGGATAAAGGCCGCGTGGCGTGTAGTTCACATAGCCGAGAACTTCGTCATCCTGTTTCTGGAAAATCTTGTAGAGCTTCACGCCGTCGATTCGAGCACCGGTGAAGATGGCAACCAGGAGATGGGAGAGCTCATGGTGGATAACACCGATTGCCGTAATGCGGGTATCGTAGAACCTTGCCGTCTTAGTGCCAAACGCTTTCATGACAAGCCAGAGACTCAAGTTCCGGCCAAGCCATTCGATAGCAAGAATCACCACAATGGTCAAGACAAGGCATTGTCCCTGCCAGGCATCGAGATGTTCAAGAATCATGCTGCTGCTCACACAATCACCTTCCTCACGCTTTGGTACGTACAGGTCCCAAGCCGCTTCAAGCAGCAAAATTTCGGAACCCGCCACAATGGGAATCTGGCAAATGCAACACGGTGAATGCAGGCGTATTGGCAGAATTGCTTGTTCTTTCTGCAGATACACAAGTACCGATATCGCTTCATGTCCAGCTCCTCTCGTTATGATTTAATTATACCATGAGCCGAACATGCCCTCAATGCGAAGGGCGAATTGTTAGCACTTTAGACACAAATGCAAGGAGCAAGGAATTCAGGCGGCCAAAGCCCAATGAGCAGCTACGCAAGCTAAGACCCGGGATGTAGGATGAGCAACTACGCGAATGCCAGGGAGCAAAGAAGCACCAGCCCAAAAGCAAGGCAGCTACGCTCCAGACGGCAGTGGACACAACTCGCAACAACCCGCAACGGCCGCCAAATTGCAGCTAAGGAATAGTGAGTTTCCTAAGGCAAAGCTATGACAAAGCCAATCCCAAGGAACTCAAAGCTAATCCTAAGCAATCCTAAGCTAACTCTAAGCCAATCCTTCTCAGCTCAAATCTAGTAGTCTCTCTTACTTATCAATGCCCTTTATATATAATATATAGAGCTCTACTACAGGGGACGCGTACAAAAGCCTGAAAAACATTGCCAACTCGTTTGACATTCTTGGGCAGGGTCCGTTTTTCAGGAGAAATCGGGCTCCTGGACTCCTATTACCAGTCCAGCCGACTATAAATTTTTAAGTCGGAAAAGCCGTCATGGCCGCCACGTGGGCCACTTCATCCGTCCGCAGTTAAACTGTCAGCCCCAAAAGGGTGGGATTTGTGTCAGATTCCTTTAGATTTCGTTCTCACTCGCAAGCGGGCGTGTCCTCCGAAAGGGTACACTTATCCTGAGATTTTGAAATAACAGCATGAACGCGAAAATATTGTAGCGTTTGCCAGCATTTGTGGTCTGTGAATCCTCTACCAGCATCCCGGCATTGCGAGCGTGACTCCTGAGCCGCAGCCTGTTCGGGAATTTTGTTCTCACTCATAAATGGGCGTGTCCTCCTCGAACGTGTGAGTCTAAATTTTGCCTCACCGGGACTGTCAATAGTGAATTAAACTTTGCACAAAAGGAAGAGATTCGCTTCAAATCCTGCACATCAACCCGGCAAACTTGTGTTCTCGCTCATGAATGAGTGTGTCCGTTTGCCGACCAGAGATACAGGTTCAATTAGAAATGAATTCCAGCATTTAGCCTTTAAGGTTCGATTCGCGCAAAAGAGATAGTATCAAATTGTGAAGGTACTAAAAAGGTTTAGGTTGCGGCTTGCTGCGCTCGACCGTAGTCAAAGTGCCTTTGAACTTTGCCAACGCCATCCCAGAGCTGACTTATCGCAGAGCAGCAGCTGGTCGCGTAGTTGTTCAACGCATCCTTGACGGAGTGCCAACCTTTGTGGGATTGAGGTTCAAAGCACAGCTGATTGTACGCATCACTGAATGGAGCAAAAGGTACATTGTCGTCTGGCTTGTTGTCATCCTTAGAAGAGTTCTTCTTCTCAGTAGTGACGGTCTCGGTACTGTCAGCAGCCTTGGCGGTCGCAACCGTCTCAGCAGTTTCATTAGCTTCCTGCGGCTTTGCCGTTTCCAGCTCGTCAGCCGTCTGTGGTTCGGGAGTCTCCACGATAACCTCGACACGACCAATGAGCTTATTAACCGCCTTGTCAATGAGCATAAGGTCTTCTTCAGACACAGAATCAAAAGTCCGGTTCAGAGCGTTGAACACCGTGTTCCGGTTAACGCCCATCAGTTCAGCAACTTTCTGCTTCTGATATCCCATCTCAACGAGTCGCTGAGCTGTCAGGTTCTTGACGCGGAATGCCTGCTGTTCCTTCTCCACGATATCAAGACCACGCACTTTAGCCTGTTCATATACAGTGGGAACCGAGATTTTCAGTTCCTTTGCAATGGCACGAACGGACATTCCGGAAGCATAGAGTTCCGGGATGCGGTTATAGATGGCCATGCGCTGTTTCCGGCGTTCCTGAGCCTCATACTTTTGACGATGGTTCCGGATGCGGAGGTCGGGAATGATGCCGTGGTTGATGAGGACACCGAGCATGTAACGGTCAGCCTTGGAGCTTGCAATCGGAGGCGGGATTTCGCCTTTTTCGTAACGCTTTGGCTTAGATTCGCTCTCGCTCTTCTTCCCTTCCGCCTTGGCTTTGGGATTCTTGAGAGCACTTGCGGGAATGCCGGAGAGTGCTTCAATTGTCGAGTTCTTGCAAGGGTATTTGCAGGTGGAAACGAGATGCGCAACTTCCTTGTCAGAAAGGGGCTGAGAAAAAGTGCGGTTGATGAGCTGTGCCTTATCCATATCCGGATGACCGCCACGGTCATAGCAGGTGGAAAGTACAGCCAAGAGGGTGTTGTGGCGGTTTCCTTCGCCACACGGATTTGCCTGAAGGTAACGAAGCGCCAGTTCAAAGCGGCAGACGAAGTTTGCTTTCCGTTCTTCCTTCTCTTTGTAATTGTTCAGAACGTCAAGAAGATGCGGATAGCGCACGCACATTGCCGCGAAGCGCTTTTTAGCCCAGTCAAGGATTTCGTCCTCAGTCTTGTTGAAATTCGCGTCAGACGGAGCAACTTTCTCATCAGCAAACCGATAAGGGACTTCATACTGGTCGGCGAGCTTCAGCAGGTTGAAGGGCTTTCCTTCAGGGACCCGAATACAATGACAACAGCGTTTTGCCTTGGTGTTGTAAGTACCAGGCAGACGAGCAACGCGATTGGTTTCATGAACCGCCTTATCCAGCTCAACATTTGCCGTGAACTGGGCCTTCTCAATCAACTCATTCAGCTTGAGAGAAATTGCTCTATGTACGCCGCTGTAGGCCAAGCCGTAAGAGAGATTGTTTGGGTTGCAGGGCTCAAGAAACACAAACAAGCCAACACCACGGCCGCTGTTAGAAACTGCACAGTCCGGAATCTCATGATGATTCACGGCATCCAGTACAAGTTCACCGATGCGGTCGCTGATGTCAGCTGGTGCGTTTTCGCCGTGGCAATCAATGTCAAAGAACAGAGCGCGCAGCTTTTCGACATCCGCCTTACGACGGATACCTTTTCCGCGCAGAGATTTCTGAGGATGGAACGTATTGATGGAGAAGTAGATGTTGGTAGAGGTATCCCAATAAGTCGGGGTCCCATATTTCGGGCTGACTTTATCAAAGATGCGCTCACGAACACCCGCTTCCAGAGACTCAGAATTGATTTGGGCAACGGTCTTCATTTTCTCTTCGCCATTTGTCCGAATCAGGAACTGAGTCACGCCATCGGCATTTACATCGCTCAGCAGCTTTACAAATGCGTCATCAAGGGCAGTGCATCCAAGCGCCTGTCCGAAGATGGTATTCGTTTTTGTATAGATGTTATTTAGCATTGATGTGCCTTTCTGCATATGTTTCGGGTGTTGGGATTTTGACCCATACTTTCATTGTCTGCAATTCGCACACCTCCGCTAGATAGCAATATTTACAAATCGACCGCACATAATAAATAAAATTTGTAAATATTGCACAAAACAAGCCTGGAACAAAATCCAGAGTCGATTTGAATACTCGAAAGCCTTGTCCAGAAAGCGGTCAGCCGTTTAGATTTCACTAAACATATGTACAAAAATGCCCCTGGCCGAAATATCCGGTCAAGGGCAGAGATTTTTAGGTTTCGAAAGGTACAAAAACAACGAAATAATCGTCTTTATATCCTTGTGTCCAGCCAGAAAGCTGGTTCATAAATTCAATACAGGGCCCACTTTGAGAGCGTCGCAAAAGGATAGCATCAAAGTCAAATTGATTCAAACAGTCTTCCATGCCAGTGTCGGTGGAATAGCTCATGAATGCAAAATTCACACTTGCTTCGATGACATCGTCCGGGAATAGGTCTGCTCTGGAATCCGCGAAGCTTTTGATGCCATGATAGATGCAATACCCGCCATCATTGTAGGAGGTATAGAGCCGCTGCGGGTTGAGGTTTTGGATGTATGAGACAAGGTCAGCTGTGATGTAATCCCCTGTCTTATCGGGGTCGTTGGCCATGGAAGATGCATAGACAGCAGATACAAGAACGAGCACGGCAGCTGCAGCGATAGTGTATTTCTTGGTGTTTCCCGCCCAGGAACTGTTGGGCCTGCCGCCAGCTTTCCACATCCGGTTTTCCTGTGCGGAGATAAGAGAAGTGAGGAACCGGTAAATGAGGGGAGTTATGACGATAACCCAATAGCTGCGGATTCGGACATACATTGCTGTCATGAACAGGCAGCAGAGATACGGGGCAAATTCTGTGAGCTTTACCTTCATTCGGTAAGCTACAATCAGAAACAAGAAGGCAAGGCACAGAAACACAACTTCATTGGCAAGATGGCTCGGCATCCATTCAGAAACATATTTCTTGGTCGTTTCATTGTTTGTCACAAAGAAATAGATATAGAGCTTGATGCCGTATGGATTCAGGAGTCCGGCCAAAATATCGGAAAGAAAGACCTGGAACAGGGCACGAAACCGCTTCTTTGCGTCGCCCTTTTCGTTATAGATATCAAAGGCATTGATGTCAGGAGCAAAGCACAGGACCAGGAACAGCAGATTGAACGCGAACAAGATTGGCAGTGCCCCGCCGTGCAGGTTCGCCCAAAGAACGCTCACGACAGGAAGCAGCCAGCGGAGCTTTGTGTCAGGCTCCTCGTAGACTTTGTTCAGCAGATAAAATCCGACAGTAAAGAGTGTTAAGCCGATGTTTTGCGGTCTTCCTGCCCAGTCGAGCGGCAGCGTGACAAGGGCCAAAGCCAGGACATTCATAAAAGGGTCTTTGATTTGTCTGCCCCAGATATATTCAATGAACAGACAGTAGGCAAAGACTGTCACTCCGATGAACGCAAGCATTCCGTAGACGGGATTTGTGGAAATGCAGGAAAACGCGTAAAGAATCAGGCTGCCGAGCCATGAATGAGCGGTTTCCTGCAAATTAAGTTCCGGACCAAGCCAGGAGAAAGTATCCTGAGTTGGAATAGCTTTATTTTGCCAGATACTTTTTCCCAGGGTGATATGCCAGAAATAATCGCTGTCAACGACTCCTTGCCGTTCTGCCATAATGACGGCAATAGCGGTTACAATGACGGCCGCAAATAGATAGAGTGTTTTATTTGACCTTTTGGCTTTGAGTGCAAGCATAATGATTCCTCCAGTTTTTATTCGCTGTCTTAATTGTCCGCAATTCGCAAATTTGGGCAACAAAAATGCCGCCTACCTAAAAAGGAAAGCGGCGATGAATGCTATTATTGCCTTTTGGTGAGCTTTTCAGCTACCTTTTCGATGACCGTGTCTCTAATGTCAATAGGGATGCCGAGAGCCTCTATGGCGCAGCAAAAAAGCTGCCAATCCGAAGACAGGCAGCTCTGGTTAATATACGCAGGTGTGAACTACTCGGCAATTGAATTGCCGAGGATTCCCGCGCCGTTATCCTAAAATTTTGAGTCCTATATTTTATTGCTGTCCCAAACCGCACAAGCCACCGAAGCAACGATACAGCCACCGGCGATGTGAAGCATCAGAACTGCAACATTGATGAGAGCACCGAGCGTTTCGCGACTGAGACCGGAATCAAAGATGCCGATATCAGCGATAAGAGATATTGCCATTATTATGAACGCTCCTGCCGCTGCAAAGCAGCCAATTGCAGGCTTAGAATTCTTCAGCCAGCCAAACATTTCTTTGGTCTTGGCTATGAATTTGAGCTCGTCCTTCTCAATGTAAAAATACCGTTCTCTCGTCGCACAAGCTGACACGTACAAGGCAGCCAGTGCAGAGAGCACGCCGAAAATGCAGAATGCAGTGGTTCCGGTCCTGACAAAAGAACCCAGAACCAGCATCAGAATGGATTCCGACGTCAGCGGAGTTACAGCTTTCAGCAGAGACTGAATCAGAATGAGAAGCAGGGTGACTCCGATTGCTTCCGCTGCGATGATGGCGGATATAGCGGAAATTCGTGCCGCAGCGTAGTCGTTGCGAATAGTATTAGATTTCATAGTTTTACACTCCTTTGATTTGTGTTCAAACGATTCCGTGGATTGTTTTAATGAGGTAAACTTTGTTAGACTTGTTGCTGAGCCAGAGCCTTTCTGCTGCCGGGTCCATCAAGCCAAAGCGCTTATGAACCGCGTGCAGGAAGCAGGCTTTGATTTCAGCGTCCGATGAGGTATACGATACGCGGGCGCACCGAATATCCATATCGTTGAACTCGTGTTCAAAGAACAACGTCAGCAGAAGGATTTCCTCGTGAGTATCATGAACCCCATCCTGGAAAAGAGAACCATCCTCGTTCAGAATGGTCGCCTGTGTGTTTTCGCACATATGTTGGTGAACCATGAGGTTCACAACATCAGGCCCCAGACGAAAATCTTTCTGCGTCGGATTTTTATAAAAGTGGTACAGATTCGGGCAGAGATGATTCATCACATACCGTACCTGTTCCTCTTCTGTCCCCTTGTCAGAGGAATCCGCAAACCATTGAGGAAACTTTGCGTAGGAATAGGAGTTCTGCGGCAGGTAGAGCTTTTCGAGTAAAGCCTCGACTCTCTTCCCCGGCTCAGACGGTTCATATTCGTGTTTGTCTGCTTTCTGGATAAGGTACTGAGACCAATCGATGGGTGATTCAAATCCGTGGTATTTCATGTTGCTTGCCTCCTTATGCGGCCGCGTCGTAGGACACGACACCAGCGACGAGATACCGGTTTTTGTTTCCAGTAAGTTTCTGAGCTGCAGTTTCTGCAAAGTGCAGATATGCGGTCATCAAGGTGCTGTCAGACAGTCGATAAGCGTCAATGGAAACAACAGACAAAACGACCAGGTTGCCGCGTTCATCCAGAACGGATTTCCAGCCGTTTGCCTCACAGATGCTTTGCATTTCAGCAAGACACTTTGGCGCAGCCGGGATAATTGCCTTGACAAGGATTCGAGCCTTGCCGTTGTAGAGTGGAACGGAACGGCCAATGCCGCCTAACACCTTAAACATAAGAGCACCTCCAGCGTTCTGTTTTCTACAGCGCTGCATCCTGTTCAAATACAGCGTAAAAGTTGTGATAGCGTTCAAATTCGTCCTTGACCCACTCGCCTGCAATGTACAGAGGAAGGTCGTCAAACTCTTTGCAATCGTCGAGAGTGTACGGAACGGCGTCATCGTGGCACCCATTTTCCTTATCGACCGCAAGCATTTCATCAGCCGCTTTCTTGGCCGACTCAAAGCTCATATGTACCCCGCCGCAAATTGCAACGGAGTCAAACGTGCCGATATCTTCATTGGAATAATGGGACAGGATAGCATAGCACTTATGGCGTTCGGGTACGCCGCTCAAAGTGTTCAGTGCCATAGTTGCGCCGTCCACGTAGCCATAGCAGTAGGCAGCATTGTAGCAAGTTTGGTCTGTGTAGCTGTTGGCCTCCTGGTTCTTAGCTTTGATGAGTTTGCAGATAATTTCTTTGTTATTAGACATAATAAATACCTCCATAGTTGTAGTGTTAAAACGGGTTGGGACAATGTTGCCCTAGAGCAATCGTCCGTTCTGCATGGCTTCACCGAAATAGGAATCGACCACCTCTTTTGCGAAAGCAAAATAGGTTTCTCGGTTCTCTTCCGTGACCCGTTCAGCAAGAACAGGTGTGTTCAGCTTCACGCACAGACGATTGGCAAAGTTCACCCGTGCCATCAGCCCTTCGTGCAACGCACGGCGATGACGGTCGAGTTCCATGACGTACTGTCGAAACTCCTCACCGTCCATCGTGAAACGCGCGTGCTGTATCTGGACTTCCTGACTCGACACTATGTTGACGTAATCAACACAGGTTTTGAGCATCACGACAACGTCATCAACGCAGTCGTTCAGCAGTTCAGAGGCCATGAGGGCGGTGTACAGGTCGTTGACCTTGCAGCAGAGGGTGTTGTTGCGGCTATTCAGATTGATACTCATACGTCTCCCCTTAACGCGGGGTCATCGTGCGGCTCTTGGCTTTTGCCTCCACCGCAATGTGGACCCCGTAAAGGGCTTGGATTGATTTACTTGTTACAGATGCTTCCGGCTGAACCGGTCGTATAATAGGTGCTGAGAACCTCTTTGGCGAATGCAGTGTAGGCCGGGGAATTAGCAAGAGAATACATGTTGCCGGAGTTCATTTCGGCTTCAATTGCGTCTGCCACATTTCCAGCAATCTGGTCTGTGTTGTATTTCTTGCACAGCCGGTTGAGTAAAGCGACATTGGCAGCCGCGTTTTCGAGCAAACTGGTACGGGCAGAATCGACGCTGTGATAAAAAATGCGGTAGCTTGCAGCATCCATCGTGATACGAGCTTGCTGAATTAAGATTTCTTGTTCAGCCAAAAACCTGGCATAATTTGCAAGACTATTGAGACTGTCAACGACCATAAAGGCGAGACCACTATCACCAGCCTTCTGCATTGCTTCGTATAGTGCTGCGACTTTCTTTGTGAGAAGAGTGTTCTGGTTATTAGGGTTAAAATTCATGAAATCGTTCCTTTCTTTTTCATGTAAACAAAAAAGCAGGCCCATCCGAAGATGAGTCTGCTTTCTGCTACAGGTTGTGAATAACTATGGATTTGCTGGTATCCATCGTACAAGACTGATTTTATTTAATTCGCAAGCGCGGTCAAGCAAAATCAGCCTTTGTATTCTTTAGAAACCTTCTTTGCCAAATATACCTGCCCCTTAGGAGTAATCAGCGTCTTACGCGATGTATGGTAAGTGGTGCCGACATAGTACACCGTTTCCTTAACCTCGAAGATTTCCTGGTCGATGTAGCGCTGGTAAGCAACATTTGCAGAGTCAATATACTTTTCTTTGCGCAGCCACGCCATCAGACGGTTGCGGCCGATGCTGATACGGTCGTTGGCAAGGCACTTTGCAAACTCGCCGAAATCGACGCTGTTCACGGATGCACTCACCGCGCGGTGGAACTCGACGCTCTCTTGCTGCACGCCGATAATGTTGTCCTGATTCTTGACAGCTTCCAGAGAAGTGACAAGCAAAGCCTTAGTTTTGGCGTCCGTATTCGGAAGCCAATTATCGACAAAGACTACTGGGTCATTCACATAACCGCCGGTCTGGCGAATCCGGGGCAAGAGTTCGTCAAAAACCCAGGTCTCAAACTTTTCCGCTTCGGGTTTGTTGGAGCGGCAAATGAGGCGATACACGTTACCTTCTGAGATGAACTTGATGATGCGGGGAACGCCGTTCACATCCGTCCTGCCAGCCTTGATGCCATCATGGCGGCAATGTATGTTCAGCTCATGGCTTGGGTTTGAATAGCCCAAGGCCGAGCAAACATCTGCGGCACAAAAATAGAATTTGTTGTCATCCTCCATGATGCGCAATTCGCCGAACATTTCGGACAAAAAGACTTCAGGTACACGATTTTTCATAGTATTTCCCTCCAAAAAAGTACCCTAACAAATCGTTAGGTCATGCCTGTTTTTTAACGATGGTATGTACGAATGGTTTTGCAAAAGTATTCGCGAAATTATTCGCTGTATGCATATTTTGCCGGAACCTCAGCCCCGCACTTGGAGTATGTGAACAAATCCTCGGCATCAGGTGCATGGGTCACTTCATCGCAGTCGGATTTGGCTTCGATAAAGTCGCCGTCCTCGTCCACCAGCCAAGTCTGGGTTACATGCGCAGTTGTGATGAATGTAGTGTTGCCGCATTTTGGGCAAGGACCGATTTTCAGATTAGCAGTCATTGTTGTTAATTCCTTCCTTTCTTGTGTTCGCGCAAACAAAAAAAGGCAGACTCACCCGAAAGTGAATCTGCCTTCAATGTGCGAGACTGTGAATTGTACGAACGCAAAACGCGCCTGGTAGATGATATCTATCGTACAACTAAAAGTTTATGCCGTTCGCAAGCGGCGTCAACAAAAAAGCAAAGTCCGCCTACCGATACGGTAAACGGGCGAAAATCACAACAGTTTATACATGAAAATGCAAGTTACATCATAGGACGGTTTGCATGTTTGATAAGCAAATTGTTCGTCTTGCTTTTGTAGGGACAAAAAGCCTAATCGTTTGTAGTAGTTTAACAAAGGAACTTGGTCAAGAGCAAAAATATACAAAATTTTTACACCAAGTGTTTCACGAATTTCTCTTATCTGAGGCATGATAAATCCATAGAAAATTCGTGCTCCGACCATTGTAACTTTAGGATGACGCACTCTGTATTTGCCGTTTACAGCAAAATTCGTAAGCTCGATTCCAGAGATGACATTCGTCGATTCATTTTGCCTCAACAAGATATTTCCTGCACGAATCGAATAATATCCAACAAGTTCGCCGGTCCCTTTTTGCCGAATCAAATAGGTGCGGATATTTCCGGATTCTTCATCAACGAAAGCTTGGTCTTGCAGATATCTTGTCAAGCCATAGCCTTCTGGCCTAGTAGGTTGGAAATCTTGGATAAGGGATTTGTGGTCACTTTTTTCGCCAAGATGTTCCCGATAAAATTTTGGCTCAAATCTGAGCTCCATTTGCTTCAAGTGTCCGCAAACGTGCGTCCTCTTCTGCGATTTTTTTCATAGCTTGTTCATCGGTTTCGGTAGAAGGTTCGCCATTCATGATTTGATTATAAAGACACTCAGCATCTTTACCATCGATGTATGTAACATCAGGTGAAAAAACGAGCTTTCTTTCGCCAGTAGGCGTGATGATAAAATGATATTTTTTCATTGTAAGTTCCTCGCTCATTACGGACTCTCCTTTCTTTCAAAATTTAGGAGAGCTCTTTTGTCTTTACATTTATTGTAGCACAAAAAAGTTCTCGGTTCAACAAAAAACAACATTGACACAAAGTATTTTAGCGTTGCTATATCATACGTTTTCCTCCTTTATCACAAACAAAAAAGGCAGACTCACCCGAAAGTGAATCTGCCTTCATTGTACGAGATTGTGAATTGTACGAACGCAAAACGCGCCTGGTAGATGATATCTATCGTACAACTAAAAGCCCCCTTATCCCAAACAGGACGAAGGGGCATATGTACTATTTGGTTTCCTTTTCTGCCGCGCAGCGGGCCCAGAAATCGTCGTCCATCGGGATAAACATCAGGTGGTAGCTGGTGTCAGGTTCAGAATTATCAGTGATGATAAATCCGTCCGGTACGCTTTTGATGGAAACGGCCACATCCGTTTTGTTCAAAAAGTTGCGGTAGCAGTCCATTGGAGCCTCGGGACCAGGTTTCAGCAAATAAGTGCCGATATCGCTGGTTTCACCGTTGCGGGTACATGTGATTTTATAGAGCTCTTTTGTAAACATATTAGTTCTCCTTTCAAAAGTTTCCAATGACATCGAAATCAATGTCGTAATCATCGAAAATATCAATGGTTTCAAAGTAATGGCTTTCATCAACCAGAATCAGTCGATGGCAGTCAAGTGAATACGGAATCGCTTCCTGAGCAAGTGCGGCGCATGCGGCAGCAAGGCCAAACGCCAAGAATCTTGTAATGAGAAATACCTCCTTTATTCCGGTTGAAAACTTACATCGTTGCGAAAGAAAGCCTCAACAGCGGTGCTGTAATCATCATTGTTCACCGATATACAGTACTCGCCGTGTACCCGGTAAGGGATATGCGCTTCTTTCAAAGCCGCAGCAGCTTCCTTCGTGCTATAAACGAAAAATCTGGCCATTATCGTTCCTCACAAATCGCATTGTCTTTGCCAGTCATCTCGCCGTATCGCGTATCCCACTGAGCGATTTGGTCGGCTCCGACAATGCCACGGAGACTCAGCAAGCAACTGTTGTGCGGATGACACCAGATGGTGCTGGGTGCTTCGTTTTCGAGGAAAGCGCCACAAAACGGACAAGGCTTCTTAGGATTGATTTTGTTAGGGCGCGGCATGCTTACACCTCCTCATACTCAATGTCATACTCATCGAATGCGTCGAGAGCAGCATCGTAGAGAGAATCGTCTACCATAATGCGGTCGCCATCATCCAAATCGTAGTCGATGTCTTGACACCTCCCACGATTGAAATCATGGGCTTTTCCGGCCTTCGTTTGGTAAAAAGCAAGCAGTGTCAACATACGCTGCTTGCCATCAACGATTTCATAGTAGTTGCCATCGTTGCTTGTGCGAGTGAATGGCAGCTGCTTAAAGACGAAACGACCAATCTCGCGACCCATAAAGATGCTGTCCAACAGCTTTTCCCTGTCCTCATCATCCCAAACAGAACCACGCTGATAATCAGGGTTGAAATCAACGCCGAACAGGTATTGGAAGCTGAGTAAAGAATACATACTGCGGTTTGAGTAGTGCAGGCGGGATAGCGCAGAATTGCGCTTGGCGAAATGCGTATCTTTGTCATCATCCAGCGGGCGAACGTTTGTCCAAGCCCAGCAGGAATAGTTATCGCTGTTTGCACCACTGCGGATAAGATACATGTACCCGCCTTCCAGAGCCTCGTCAACAACGCAGTTTAGAAGGTGACCGACCTGTACTTTGTCGCCGACCGTGAAGCGATAAGAGGGTTTCCCTGCACGCTTGGCAGTTTCACAGGCTCTTTCATACGAAAGACCTTCGAGCGCAGCTTGTTTCAGGTTGATTTTTGTGATTTCTTTTCTTGCACTTTTCTTAGCCATTGCGATTCTCCTTAACCAATCCGATGGACTCCGAACAAAACAGCAGGAAGAAGCTGTTCATACGGGGTGTATTGGGCAAAATCGTAGATTTGAGCCTCATCGCTGATGATGTATCCGCCAGGGCAGGATTCGCCATCGTCATTGGAACTACCGTTGTCCTCAAGACCTCGGCTTTTGAGCTCGTTGAGGTAATCCTCACGCATAGCATCGTATGCTTCTTCCGGGGTAGAATATTGCTTTGGATTTACTTTTGTGTAAAGATGGCCCTCGTCATCGGTGAAAGTCTTTGTGATGATAAACATAATTTACACTCCTTTTTGTAGTACGCAAAAAAGCGGGCTTCCCGATTGGGAAGTCCGCCTTCAAGCGAAATGTGAATTGTACGAAAGGCAGGATGCCTTTTCGATTGCTGGTATCTATCGTACAATTCTAATTGTATGAGTCTCGCACGAATGTGCAATGGTCTTTAGCCAAGCATCGTCACATCACCATCAACGTACCAGATGTACTGCTTCCAGTTAGAAGCGGTCGCACCAGGGATGAGTTTCAGCGCAGAAGCTGGAGGCACGCGACTCGGCTCAAATGACATCTCGTAATGCTTTTCCAGGCCGTATTTCCGCAGAACGATACTCGACATTACTCTGCCAAGCTCGTACCACTTGCGAGGCGGGATACGGCTGCAATGTTCGCGGTGAATTTCAGCGTATTCCTGCTGGAATTTGTGAATGGCCCGAAGCAGCTGACACATCGGGCAGGTGTTAAGGATGCCAGGGTCCTTGTAGCGGTATACTACAAGACGATATTTATCGTGTTCCTTGGTGGTCAGAACGACACCAAAATAGTTTTTTGCCATGATATCCTCCTCGTTTTAGTAGTTAGTACCATACTCCAGGGCGTAATCCGGACGCTGATATTCGACGACCGGCTTTTCCCAAGAGCAGATGGGTTCAGTATTGGCGCTCGGAAAATGAGAGCTGATTCCGTTGGTGGCAAGCAAAGCTGCCGTGCAATCCGCAATCTGTGCAAGAAGCTCAGGATTCCATCCAAAGGTGTCATCTCCGGTCAGCTGCTTGCACAGGACTTGTGCCGCTCGAAGAATTTCAGTGTCTTTGGATTCCTGCTGAATAGGTTTCGGTGCAGCAATCGTGACATTTCGTGCAATGACGTTTATGGGCAATGGCTCATCGACCCATTTTCCCTCGTAAATCTCACGGGCATAGAAACCGTCTTTGTCGAATTCGTCAAGGCGAACCCAATGGTCGGCTTCCCAGGTCCTTTGAGCGATTCCGTCTGGATTGATAGTAACCATCACACGTTCATCGTGTGCGTTGTTTCCCCAATGGGTTTCAGAGTCATTGCCAAACTCCTGAATGAGAAGTTTCCTTGCGAGTTCTCCATCGGTCAGTGCAGCCAATTCTTTGATACGTTTTGTGTTCATATTTTTTCTCCTTTTTCTGTAAACAAAAAAGGCAGGCCCATCGTGGTGATGAGTCTGCCTAGTTGTATCAGTTTGTGAATTGTACGAGCGCTGAAATGCGCAGATGCTATCTATCGTACATTCACAATTTTACCGGCATCGCAAGCAGCGTCAAGCTGTAGCAGCGGCGTCAGCAGTTGCTTTTTTGGCTTCCGTGTATGCTTCGTAAGCCGCGTGATATTCACTCAGCTTAATCTGCGTAACGGTGTCTGGAACCTTGGTGCTGCGAGTTGCATATTCGCAGGAATAATATCCGTAGATATTTCCCTGCTCATCATCCCACAGCTCCGTAGTGATGCGGCCAGAACCGTTGAAGTCGGCCCACCAGAACTGGTTGGCAAGGAATTTCTTGCCGTTCACGTTCTTACAGACCTCATCTTCCCACAGGCAGTTCATGGGCGAACGCTGTTTGAAGATGACAAAACCGTGAGGGTCACGGCGTTTCATGACCTGAGATTCGTATTTGGCGAGCAGCTCTGGTGTCAATTCGACCGTCAACCGGTCATTCAAGACATACGAGAATTTCTCACCGGGAAAATATTTGTCGAAGAATCGCTTCGCAATTTCAACGAAGTGCGCTTTTTCCTCCTTTGTCGAAAAATAATTCTTGTAGAATTCGGAACCGGGATTTACTTTGAATGCCATTTCAACCATTGCCATTACTTCTTTTCCATTTGGATAGTCCAGCCGTTCACATCGGAATAAACCGCATAGAGCAGCGTTGCGAAATTGTAGCCTCCGTCATACAGCGTATAGCGAAGGGAGATGTTCAGCGCAAGAGTACGTTCCTTGACGATGCCATCGCAATCGAGATAGCTGAACGTCTTTGTCGGATTGGTAAGCCATGCTTTACGTTCTTCATTGAACTTATCTTCATCGTATTCCACGATTTCCTTGAAATACGAATCGAACGTGACGAGCTTGACTGACGAGAAGACATCAGCCATCATTCCGCACTTTTCAATCAGTTCATCAGGCCATTCGACCTTGATGATTGCTGCGCCGTTGTCTTTCAGCTCTTTGTGAGGGCTGAGCGAAACGTTATAGCGCTCACTGAGAAAGCCGAACAGCCAGGACCAATCGATAGTTTTCAGGAAACTGGCAGCTTCCTTGGCGTCCATGAAAATTTTGATTTCTTTACGTGCCATGATATATCTCCTCACTATATTATTCGGTGCCGAATTTAGCCCACGCTTCTTCGACACTCATGTGATAAACCGCCTTAAACTGTTCTTTGAAATACGCATTGAACAATTCCTGGTGGTGAGGGCTCATGATGACTTCAAGAGTAAAGTCGGGGTCGTCAGTAGAACTGTTGCAGTAAGATACATAGGCATGAATGGTATCGTCCGGATGCCAGTCAATGTACATGTTAATCCAATCTGCATTTTCTTCTGAGTTCAAATCAAGGCCAAATGCTTTGTCTGCATCGAACCAGATAGGGACGTAGACGTTAATCCATCCGTCGTAGATGACTTCTTCATTGGCATCGAGCGTGAATCGTATCAGTTCAGCAAAGTCCTGTACGGTAATAGTTTCCTGCGTGCAAAGACCATGAACCATTTCGTTGTGAGTCATAAAATATGCTCCTTGTTATTTTTTGAAGGTGTCAAAGAATCGAATCATCTCGCGGTTCACACCGGCTGCGGATTCGGATTCAGGATACAGTGCTGCAAAAGCATGGACCGTTTCTCTCTTGGAAACAAAACCATAGTCGTGGTGAACGCGCTCGTTTTCGAGGCATTTCTTAAACCCAAAAGTCTGTTTCTTGAGAAAGTCCTTTTTCCCGGTGCAGATATAGCACGGGGGGATGAGTTTGGAATAGGTTTCAGGCTTGATGAACTCAGCATAACTGTGATTCTTCCAGCCCTTAGACATATAGTAGTTCTGAAGCAAACCTACCTGGCCCTTGTAGATGTAATACATACCGCTCTGCAGGCCCATCGCGTTGATGACGAGCTTCTTGGCTGCCTCGGGTACGTTCTCTTCCAGTTCGTCCTCTACCGGCTGCATCTTGACAGGATAGCGGAGAATAGAGCTTGCCATGCAGGCAAGGAATGCGCCAGCGCTGTCGGCTACTACAAAGACCTGATTCAAGTCACCACCGAAGTCTTCAGCGCGTTCAGCTACAGTAGCAAACGCATTGATGACATCGGTGATTTGACCGAAAACATTGGTTTCAGGAACCAGACGGTAATCCGGAACAAAGGTGAGATACCCTTCTTTGGCAAACCAGGTTGCCAGGTTTTGATTCTGTTCTTTCCGGCCAGCAATCAAGCCGCCGCCATGGATATCGATGATAATCGGATGCTTTTCGGCATCGTTATCCGGGCGATAAACGTCCATGAAAAGATTCTGCTTGCCGCAAATACCAATCTCAGTGGCAGTTATGCCTTCATGAGGCATAACAGGCTGAGACTTGACAATTTCTTCTACATGGGTGCGTTCTTTCTTGGTGGCGGCATTGATGAAATTCATGATAAAAACTTCCTTTCAAATTGATAAAAAAATAGCGGCCGCCAATCTATAAAAAAAATGAGATTAGTGGCCGCTTGGGTGTTATTGGAATTCAAATGTGTATTGGGTTCCTCTTTCGGTTTTGACAAAAATTCTGCTTCCTGCAAAGCCAATAGCTTTTACTGTGCTGGTACGCAGGACGTCTTGTTGCTTTGGTGTTGTTGTTTTGAATACGAGTGGCTGCCCACTTGACAGCTCAAGAGTTCCGACCCGTCCAATGAGCGGAAGAACTCTTGCGTTGAGACTCGTGGTGCTGTGAAGCACACAACTGCTGTTAATCCGCATCATTGTCCTCCTGATATGAACTGGTCAGATATCCACATCCGGGTACTGATTCAACACATGATTGAACCTGTTATCCAGATGTTCATCGTTTTCGTCCCGCTCGGGATAATCAAACTTTCCTTCCTCTTCTGCTGCATCCCCCAAGCGTTCCATGAGTGCAATGACGCTTTCGAGCCAGGCGGAAGCCTTGCCAAACGTGTCATCCTCTTTTCTCTTGGCATAGAGTATGTCAGAAACTTCTTCGAGAGCCATTTTCTGCTGGTACAAAGTATTCCAGTTGATGTGCTCTACAGCGGAACGCAGGGGAGTTAAGTGTTCTGTTTCTGTTACAGTGTTCGTTACGGTCATTTTTCTTTCTCCTTGTAGTGTTTAGTTACGATAAACGTCAGCAAAGCACCGCAAAATTCCAACAAAAAAAGCAGACCTCCAAACGGATAGTCTGCTTCTCAGAATTGTGAAATTATAGCGTATGTGTGCTGTTATCTATCATACAATTTTTATTGTATGCGTTTCGCACGAATACGCAATAACTATTTTTTAAGAATTAGGAATCTGAATTTTCCGAGCTGTCGCTGTTATCATCGGAACTGGACTCAGCGTTTTCGTCCGCCGTGGAATTGTCACCAGATTCAGCGTCGGTGTTTTCTTCCGCGCTTGTATCCTGTTCGACAGTCGAATCACTGTTGACTGATGCGTATGTACCAGTCAAGATGACGGGTGCTTCACCATAACCCAGATAACCGCTAATCAGGCTGCCGGAATTCTCAACCAGGTACTTGGTTTCCGTCATGTGCGGGAACAGATAGACATCTCGAATGGCAGTGCCTTTTACATCGGCGCTGTCAAAGGTATCATTGCATGCTGCGACAACACTATAGCCGTCATAGTTCCAAACCAGATAGAAGTTCTTGTCGCCAATTTCGACATCATAGTGCGCATCCCGGAAATCCTCGAAAGTACGGTACTGCTTGCTGGAATCAAAAGCGACAGAATCGTTGTTCGTCCAATAAAGCCCGGACGGATTGCCAAACAAGCCATACAGGAAGTTGAACTGCTCTTTCGGTTCTCCGTCAGTTGGATAGCCGTCGAATTTGTCCGGAGTGACAGACGAATAATAGAGGCCGTCAAGGAACGCATCGCCGATATTGATGCCATCATCATTGGCTGCACGACCGTCCAGCATCAAGGTCAGTGAACCGCCGTTATATCCAATCGGATAATAGTCGCAGCCATCTTCTTTGCTGGCAGTGTGAATTGAGAAATCGCTGATTTCCTTTTCCACGCCTTCGCCAGTAGATTCGGCATTGATTTCACCAATGACTGTATCGCCGTTTTCGAGTTCGTTCAGTTTCAGATATCCCTTTACAGGCAAATCTCGGACATCCTGTAATGCAACGTCCGTGATATCCAGCGTTTTGCCGGTATCAACACTTCGCAGCGAATAAAACTTGCCGCCGTCATCATAAGACAGAGGGCTCTGTCCCATCGGAATGCCGTCCGGCCAGGTAGTGTCAGGATTGTCCAGCGTGCCGGGCGTGAAATCCGGGAGATTCGACAACAAAGACCAGGCATTGATGGGTTCCGGGGTCGGTTCTGCTGTCGGTTCCGGCGTTGCTGTGACGGCAGCCTGTGCTGCTTCGGCACTTGCCGCTGCGGCCGCCTGGTCTTTCCGTTCCTGAACCACAGATGTGGCACAGCCAGAAAACATCATAGTGAGCGCCATTGTTGCTGCGGTAACATTGATAATTTTTTTAGTCATGCGTCTTTGACCTCCTTGTGCTTGTGGTTTTGCCCTATACCAATGAGTGAGAGACCCACCATGCCGATAAGCAAAATGAGGAGTCCAAGTCCAAAAGCAAAGGCAATATATTGAATTACGTCGATGAGTTTAAGCCATTTTGCGACTGCAGCGCCTAAAACAATCAACAGGCCAAAGCAGCCGGTCAGATAAATGAGCAAGCCAAACTGTGCAGTTCTGCTAAAAAAGGATTCAAGTGTTTTCATGATAAACTCCTTTCATACTTTTTATGGTATACGATTCGCAAGAGCCTGCAACAGGAAAATAAAAAAAGCTGCCCAACCGAAGCTGGACAGCCTATGTATGATTATGTATTATCGTCTGTTATCTCGTTCTTGTCTTCTGTGCTCACGTTCCTCGTATTCTTTTTTCTGATACTTGAGACGTTCATTCAGTAGGAAGGAGTTTTCATCGCGAGTCATTTGCAGTTTTACCTCGTACCAGCAGCCGTAAAGAAAGGCTGCCAGAATGCAGAAGCCAACGATTTTGACTAAGAGGTTGAAAAGAACGTTCACAATAACCGGGAAAATATAGCCGATGGCTTTGGCGATAAGCAGGATGAGCCCACCGAAGACAACGATTTTTGCGATTGTCTGAACAACGGGCGGGAAATCGCCCAGGACTTTGGAAATGGTATCGTTGATTTTGGTGATGATATTAGTGTTTTTGCCACCGTTGTTATTATTTTCTGCCATGTCGGTTCCTCCTTTTTGTGCCAATTATAGCATATATCTGTACAAAACGCTATATCCCACATGAGGAATCTCGATGTTTGAGCAATGGCTCAACAAAAAAATGCCGCCACCCTTTCGGATGACGGCAAGTGATGTTATTTCTTCACGGGGATATTCTGGTCAAGAATAACATCGAAGTTGTAGTGCGGCATCTTAGATGCATCACCACCAGCAGCTTCGAGGGTCATGTAGAAGTCCTCGTCATTCATAGCCTGCACGAGAGTATTCATCTCGTTGCAGGTATGTTTGAGCATAGGACCGCGCTTATTGCAGAACATCACAGCCGAAACAGGCTGAATGCCCTGTGCAACCATGCCATCCCAATGAGTCCGCAGCTCGGTTACAGACTTCAAAGTAGCAACGCCGCTCATGAAGTCATAAATCTTGCAGTGGGACTCGTCGATATGTTCCAGAACGTCGATACGAGTCCGGTTTGCGTACAGAGGGAACTGGAGTTCAACTTCATTCCCGGTGTCTGCAACCAGCCGATTTGCAAAATCCTGCGCATATTTCTCAAGAGTGAGAGGCTCGCTTTCGAGAGGCTTCACGTTTTCGGCAATAGCGTCGAAAATTTTACGCCATCCCTTGTCGCTCAGGTCGATATCCGACTTGTTGGCGAGGGTATTCAAGAACCCACGCGGCAGACCGGAAATATCAACAGCAACAACGCCGGTGAAAGCGTTGAAGGCCGGGTGACGAGCCTTGTCCCAGATGGTATCAAACTGAGCGGTGGCGATAACACGCTCGCCGAGCTGGATATCCAAGCCCTGCGTAAGCATGTTGTTCTGGTAGAAATGCTTCAAGTTATAGCCACCAGTAACAACACCTTTGGTCGCATCCGTATCCAGCTGACCACACTCAACCTTGACAGGAATCTCGTACCCATCATAGTCAACAGTGAAGTTCTTTTCCTTCTGCTTCTCCTTATACGGCTGGAAAATGGGCTTGACGAGCACATCGCACGTCTTGCCATTCGCCATATGGAAATCAGGAATCAGGATACGGGCGGGAGCAACGCCGGTAGCGTCAGGTGCCAAGTAATTGCGGTACTTGACACCAAAGTGCTCAGCCAGGCAGGTACGCAGCACGTTCAGGCTGGTGACCCGGCTCTCAGCGCAGCTGCCGTTCTTGGTCAGCATGGTGCTGGCGGTAGCCTTGTCCATCTCCACATAGATGATGGTAGAAGGAGCGCCAAGAGCCTTAAACTGCTCACGCATAACGACATCTGCCATAGGAATCTCTTCTTGCTCGGACATCGTCATGGTCGTGGCGAACGGGCCGTCAACGCGGTGATAGCTGTCCTCTCCAGGCTGCTTGGAAGCAATGAACCAGGGATACTTGTTGCGGGTGGCAACCAAAATGAAATTATTCAGGCCAACGCCATGGATGCACAGCGGGCCCTCATTGCTGTGGCCGTTGCCAAACTGTAGGTTTTCCGGCAGCTTTTCCTTAGACATACCATTGCCCCAGTCGGCAATAACCACACCGATTAGGTTTTTGGCATGGCCTTTCACAATCGCGACCAAGATGTTAATGGCATCTTTGCAATTAGAGATGGCATTATCAACCGGTTCACAAGCGGCATCGCTCATGGGTAACTTCTGGCGCGAAATAGCGTCAAAGTAATGGTTGGTGATGCCGACGTTGAAAGTGACGTTGTTATTCTTCTTAGCCATAATATAACCCCGTAACGTGGGGCTGCCGTGCTGCTCTCGAATTTATCTCCACAGCAATGTGAGCCCCATATATCGGGGATGTTATTATTCTTTTTTGTTGTTTGTTTTGCAGGAGCCGCTGGCGATATCAGAAATTGCTTCTTTGACAGCTCCGAAAACGTCAGCTGATTTCAGAAAGTCTTCGGCCAATCCTTTGATGTGGCTGTAGTTTTTGAAGACTTTCTTGACAAGAAATGCGCCAACGATTGATACTACTGCCAAAAGCAGCAGAGCTTTCGCGGCCTCGGTCAGTTTCACTTGCTCCAGCAGGAGCGCGAGTATCACACCATCTTTGCTCAGCTAGGTCTTAATTAGACTGTGAACGAATGAACCATAGCTAACTGCAAATTGCTTAGCTTTGGCTTCGTGGTTGCTAATGATGGTGTCTACTCGCTAAATTATGTTTCGAATCATGGTAATGTCCTCCTTGAAGGCTTGTAATTGTTATACGGTATATATAAATACGCTCTTAACGCGGCGTTCGCGTGCAGGAACATCTATATAAACACATTGACGCAGTGTATACGTGCCATGCTGATTAGCATGACAATTCTATGTAATCAGCCTTTTCTTCGGCTGTCAGAAGTCCACATTCCGTGGGATAAATCTATATAAAACGCAGAAAGTCTGCGGGAATCCTCAAAAAGAAAAAGGACAGAAACCCAATATGGGCATCTGTCCTTCTTCCAGGAGGTATATGAACTATGGCAAATCAATGATATCTCTGTTACATTATCTATTTTATGGGTGTCGCACACGCCGTCAAGAAGCTGTATAAACTTTTTTGAAAAAAGTTTGCACGCGTGTTAGTGGCTTTTTAGAATGTTACAACATCGTGCAAAGTCGTGCAACATTGTGTTTAGTTCTCCGATACAGAGCAAACAAAAGATACTGTACCACTCCAATCACCTGGAGTCAGATTTGCTTTCACCGTATAGTTTGAGGTGATACTAGCCAAGGCATCGTCACGTTTCCACGTTGTTTTGGGTGTTTCCACTATTATCGGGAAATCGCCAAAAATGTCAAAAAGAAAAAGCCGTCCACCAAACGGTGAACGGCTTTCGTGACAATTTATACTGCGGCGAGAACTTCTTTCAAAGTCATTTTGTCAATGCCTGCAAATTCTACAGCGGCAGTAGCCCAAAAGAAATCGCTGGCGCGGCATTCGTCGTATATCGGGTCAAATTCGTTACATTCGGTTTTGATGTCGAAAAATTCTTCACGGGAGAATCGTTCACACGGAATCCCTGCATTCCTCTGTACGAAATCTTTAATTCCATCGGTCATAATGGAGCAGCCAATCTCAAGGGTGTCGTCCGAGAGGCTATCCCCATATGTGTTATATGATAGACCATAGTGAGATACATAGGTTGCGCGGCTTGCACCAGTATATTCGCTCTCGAGAAATTCACTAACAGTCTGCTCCAAAGATACCTTTCCATCTTCGTACAATTCACCAGAATAATCATACGGGCAATCATTGCTGCGCCATTCATAATGAGTGGGAATGGGGTTCAGCATTGCTGCCAAACTCTCCAAAAGCTGCTCTCTAATTACATCCTTCTGAGCAAGAAAAAGCGAATTCACATATTCTGCGATTTCATCTTCATTCTGCTTGATATAGTCGATACATTGTTGCATGCTTTCGGTAACAGGAGCTTCATGTGATTTCATTATTGATGCCTTCTTTCTATTATTTTAGTGTACGCGATTCGCACATATTAGCAAAAGCCGCTCACCCTGTGAAGGGCAAGCGGCAAGAGGTTAAGATTTGATGTACAAGGACGTTCCCTTAAACGGATTCAAGAGACCGGGCTTATACTTAGTGTGGACATACTCTGCGATTTCAGCGTCCGGCATGGCGCTCAAGACATCAAGCCAACATTCAGCATTGATTGCCATGAGGCCACCCATGCCAAGAGCATTTTCACAGCGTTTGATGTCAGAGGCAAATGCGTCGTGAAAGTCACAGGACTCCGCAGCTTTTACGATGCGGTCGAAGTCATACATACCACAAGACCTCCTTACTGGCACATGGCCTTGAGGTAGTCCTCACTCAGAACGGGCACGCCCAGCGAATTTGCCTTATCCAGCTTGGAACCGGCAGCTTCACCGGCAACGAGATAGCTCGTCTTCTTGGAGACACTTCCGGAGACTTTGCCGCCATGCG
>OIDF01000516.1_pt1 | contig 28767 bp, 26 predicted proteins | sample 1581411 | NCBI WGS metagenome assembly OIDF01 (sample SAMEA3882515, study PRJEB24775) | human gut metagenome | biome: human-associated habitat; feature: intestine environment; material: feces | place: Netherlands | collected 2009/2010
GCCGTGCCGCAGCCGCCGGAGCGGTGCTTAAGCCGTAAGGCGGGAATTATGCGGTATTGCCTAATGAAGCGTTCAGAGAAATAAGAGAGGGAAACACTGTAACATGGCACAATCTCGTTCCGGTAAAAAATCAACAAAGAACTCCTCCGGCAAAAAGAGCACCGCCTCCTCCCGGGGCACGGGCCGCAGCAGCACCGGGCGCTCCGCATCCGCGCGCAGCAGTGCGGCCTCCCGCAGCCGTCAGCCGTCCCGCCGTGCCCAGCGCCGCGCCGAGACCCCGAACCTGGCCCGCAGCATCCTGCTGGTGGGGCTGGGTCTGCTTTGCGTTGCGCTCGTGCTTGTGCCCGGGCAGAATCTTTGGCGCACGCTGCGCAGCTGGTACTTTGGCGTTTTCGGTATCACGACTTATCTGGTCGGACCGTTCCTGCTGTACCTGGCCTACCTGCTGGCCACCGGCTACCGCGTCGCGCTGTTTGCGGGCAAGGTATCGCTGATGGGCGTGCTCTGCGCCAGCGTGCCTGTCATCTTCTCCAAGCTCAATATTGAGAACCTCAAGGTCGGGGAGATCGTCAAGATGCTCTTTACCCGCGGCGGCACCTACTTCTGGGAGGGCGGCGTCCTCGGTGCGCCCATCGGTGCCACGCTGCTGGCGCTGTTCGGGCGTCCCGCCTCCAACATTATCATGCTGCTCATCTTCCTGCTGGGGCTGATGTTCTTCTTTGCCATCACCCCCGCGGACGTTGTTCTGTTTGTAGACGGCCAGTACAAGACCCTGCAGGCCAAGCGTGAGGAGCGCGCCGCAGCCGAGACCGCCTACGACACCCGCCTGTTTGACCAGGAGCCCGAGGAGGAGAGCGTCGAGAATCTGACCGGTGCGCTGCCGGGCAGCAGCCGCCCGCACCATCCGGTTTACGACGTCATCGCGGACACGAGCCGTTTCCCGAAGCAGACCCCGCCCGCCCCGCAGCGGCAGGCCGCCTACACGCCCCCCGTGACACCTGCTGTGCCCGAGGCACCGTTTGCCGCCAAGCCCGCCGCCCAGACCCATGCGTCGTTTGACGTGGATCTTGGCCCCAGTGCAGGGGAAAATGCCCGCCAAAAGGCCGTCAGCGATGACCCACTGAAGCCGGTCAGCATCGGCCCGGGCGGCACGTTCGGCATGGATCCGCTGTCCAACCGGGCCAACAGCACACTGCGCCACACCCAGCCCCAGCCTGCTCCCGCACCGAAGGAGGATTTTGAGCTGCAATTGCAGCCTGCCTCAGAGCCTGCCGCGCCGGTGTACAGCACCCCGCTGACCCCGGTCACGCCCGCGCCCGCCGCACAGGCGTCCACCGCGCCACAGGACGAGCTGGATGCGCTCATCAACCGCGCTGTCAGCGGCCACGCGCCTTACTATACGCCGCAGGAGGTCAGTGCCGAGACGACGCTGGACCTGCCGCAGCCTACCGAGTTTGAGACCCCGCTGACGCCTGTCCCGCAGGAGCCCAAATTTGACACGCCTCTCATTCCCGTCGAGGACGAGCCCGAGCCGATTCCTGTCGAGCTGCCGCAGCTGGATATGACAGGCCGTGTGCAGGGCGATACGATGGTCCTTTCTCCGGCTGATCTTGCTGCACAGATGGCCGCAGACGCTGCGCCGCTGGGTACGCCCGCCCCCGCAGCTGTGCACGCTGCACCGGAGGCCCCCGCTGTTTCCGCACCGATCCCGACATTGGGCGGTAGCTTCAGCGATACCGGCAGTGCGGTCAGCGCTGCCTGGCAGTCCGGGCGCTCTGTCTCTGAAATGCTGGATGATATGCTGGCCGAGACACCCGCCGCCCCTGCCCAGCCTGTTGTCGAGGCTCCGGCCCCGGCAGCCGATCCCTACACCGCCGCACCGACTGCCGCACCGCAGCCGTACCAGTCTGCCCCTGCCATGACCCGCCCTGCGGCGGAGACGACCCAGAGCAGCTTCACTGTGCCCCGGCAGGGGGAGGCTGCCCGCGTGCAGGTCAGCACCGCTGTCGGCAACTCTGCCGGTGCGCCCATCCATACGCCGCCCTGTGCGGCCAAGGCCGACCCCAACGCCATGCGTCTGCCCACCTCGGAGGAGCAGCCGCCGGAGCCCTACTGCTATCCGTCGCTGAATCTCTTCAACGCCACGCGCCCCGACGACGAGGCCGGGGCCGCCCGCGAAATGAAGAAAAACGCGGACATTCTGGTCAACACGCTGGACAGCTTCGGCGTCAAGACGACGATGCTCGACATCTGCCGCGGCCCGTCCGTCACCCGGTATGAGCTGCAGCCCCAGGCCGGTATCAAGGTCAGCCGCATCACCAGCCTGGCCGACGACATCGCCCTGAACCTGGCCACCGCGGGTGTGCGCATTGAAGCGCCCATCCCCGGCAAGCCCGCCGTCGGCATCGAGGTCCCGAACAAGATCCGCTCCACCGTCAACATCCGCGCAGTCTTTGAATCCCAGAATTATATCAACATGCGCAGCCCGCTGACGATGGCCCTCGGCAAGGACATTGCCGGTACGGCGCAGGTCGCGGATCTCTGCAAGATGCCCCACCTGCTGATTGCCGGTTCCACCGGCAGCGGTAAATCCGTCTGCGTCAACTCCATTATCATCAGCTTCCTGTTCCGCTCCGGCCCTGAGGATGTCAAGCTCATTCTGATTGACCCGAAGGTCGTCGAGCTGGCCGAGTACAACGGCATTCCTCACCTGCTGATGCCCGTCGTCACCGAACCGCGCAAGGCTGCCGGTGCGCTGGGTGCCAGCGTGGCCGAGATGGAGCGCCGCTACAAGCTTTTTGCCGAGAACAACGTCCGCGAGATCAAGGCCTACAACAAGCTGGCCGCCCAGACCGGCATGGAGCACCTGCCCTATATCGCCATCGTCATTGACGAGCTGGCCGACCTGATGATGGTCGCGGGCAAGGAGGTCGAGGACTATATCTGCCGCATCGCGCAGAAGGCCCGCGCTGCCGGCATCCACCTGATCGTTGCGACCCAGCGCCCCAGCGTGGACGTCATCACCGGCCTTATCAAGGCCAACATCCCCAGCCGTATCGCCTTTGCCGTTTCCAGCCAGATCGACAGCCGCACCATTCTGGACAGCGGCGGTGCTGAAAAGCTGCTGGGCAACGGTGATATGCTCTTCCTGCCCGTCGGCGCGTCCAAGCCCGTGCGTGTGCAGGGCACCTTCGTGACCGATGAGGAGATCGGCGCGGTGCTGAGCTTTATCAAGTCCACCTCTACCGCCCAGTACGATGAAGAAATGATTGCCGAAATGGAGCGCCGTGCCGTTGCCGAAAAGGGCAGCAAGAAGGGCGGCGACGATGACGGAGACGGCGGCGGTGCACTGGATGCTATGTTTGAGCAGGCTGTTGAGTGCGTTATTGAGGCCGGACAGGCCAGCACCAGCCTTTTGCAGCGCCGCTGCAAGCTGGGCTACGCCCGCGCCGCCCGCATCATGGACCAGATGGAGCAGGAAAAGATCATCGGCCCCTATGAGGGTGCCAAGCCCCGCGCCGTGCTTGTGACCAAGGCCGAGTGGGAGGAGCGCAAGCTGAACGGCCAGTATGACGGGTAAGCGCTTTGCCCGCCTGGCCGCGGCGGTTGCCGTCTGCTTGTTGGTGCTTGCCGCGTTCGTCGTCCAGCTTTTGGGCGGCAGGGGCAGCGTTCCCGGCTGGCAGCAGCTGCGCGCCGCGCTCGGCGTACCGCTCCAAACCGAGGAAAGCGCTCCGCAGACTGCGGACGGCAGCACCGTCGTGTATGTGCTGGATGTCGGGCAGGGCGATGCCGTGCTGCTTTGTCAGGACGGTGCGTACTGCCTGATCGACACCGGTCCCGTCGAGGCTGAGGACGCGCTGCTCTATGACCTGGACGTGCTGGGTGTGCCGTCGCTTGACTATCTTGTGCTGACCCATCCCCACGCAGACCACACCGGCAACGCCCGCGCGGTGCTGCGCACCCTCCCGGTCAAGACCCTGCTGCTGCCGCTGTGGCAGCCCACGGCGGATGAGACCGCCGACTGGCCGCGCCATCTCGCAGAGCTGGCCGCCGACAGCGGAGCAGAAATTCTCACAGCAGAAGCCGGAGAGGAATACCCGCTTGGCAGCGGCAAGCTGCAAATTTTGCAGGGCGGCAGCGAGGATGCCGACAGCGTCAACGATGCCTCGCTCTGCACGCTGTTCACGGCGGGCGATTTCCGCTTTCTCGATACCGGCGACGCAGAGGCAGACGCCGAGCAGCGTCTGGTCGATACCTACGGTCCGACTCTGCATGCCACTCTTTTCAAGGCGGGGCACCACGGGTCCTACACCTCCAACAGCCTGACCTTTATGCAGGCAGTCCGGCCCGAGGCCGTGGCCGTCAGCTGCGGGCTGCACAACGATTACGGCCATCCGCACCGCGCTGCCCTGCAAAATTACGCAGAGGTCGGTGCCGAGGTATGGCGCACTGACCTGGAGGGCAGCCTCACCTTCATCTGGCAGAACAATACCCTCAACGTGGAAACTTCCGCGGACTCCGCCGATTTTGCGGCGTAAAAATAAGGAGTAGAAAATGACGATTACGGAACAGTTCAAAGCCAAACGCTGCGTTTTCTCTATAGAATGCTTCCCGCCGAAACAGACAACCCAGATGGATAAACTCAAGGACACCCTGCGCCAGATGCAGGCCATGGACCCCGGCTTCATCAGCGTCACCTTCGGTGCGGGCGGCTCTGCGGGCGGCGTCTCCACCGCGGAGGTGGCCGACTACATTCAGAACGAGCTGCATGTCCCCACGCTGGCGCACCTGATCTGCATGGGCAACGACGAGACCCGTGCAGCGGAGATTTTGGATCAGCTGGAATCTGTCGGCGTCCGGGATGTGCTGGCCCTGCGCGGGGACCGCAGCCCGTCCCGCCCGGAGAGCCCCGACTTCAAACACGCCAGCGACCTGACGTCCTTTATCAAATGGAAGAAGCCGGCATTTTCCGTTCACGGTGCCTGCTACCCGGAGGGCCACCCCGAGGCCGACAGCCTGCTGCATGACGTTGAGAACCTGCGCATCAAGCAGGCCGCCGGTGCCGAGCACCTGCTGACCCAGCTTTTCTTTGACAACATGCACTTTTACCGCTTTCTGAATCTGGCACGCCGCGCAGGCATCACGCTGCCGGTCTCTGCCGGTGTCATGCCCATCGTTAAGCGCAGCCAGATCGAACGCACCGTTTCGCTTTCTTCGGCCAGCCTGCCGTCTGAGTTCACCCGTATGATCTCCCGCTATCAGGACGACCCGGCCAGCCTGTACGACGCCGGTATCGACTACTCCGTCAGGCAGCTGCGCGACCTCATTGAGGGCGGCGCAGACGGCATCCACCTGTACGCAATGAATGACGCCGCCGTGGCCGCGAAGGTCTACGACGGCATCAGGGATCTGCTGTAATGGAGCGCCGCAAGCCCGCCGCCATTGACCGCGCCACGGCGCTGCGCTACATGGGTGCGTCCGGCTGGACGCCCGATGCCGCCACCGCGGCCCTGCTGGACAAGGCCGAGCAGACCGTGCTGACCGCTGCTGCGCCGCGTGCGGTGTACCGCCGTCTGCCGCGTACCGCCCTGCTGCTGGAAAACTGCGGCAGCGACCTGACGCGCCATCTGCAGGGCTGCGACGAGGTCCTTCTGCTGGCAGCGACCCTCGGGGCCGAGGTGGACAAGCTGTTGCGCCGCATGGAACTGACTGACATTGCCCTGGCCGCCGCGGCAGACGCGCTGGCCTCGGTGCTTTTGGAACAGGTCTGTGACGAGCTGGAGAACGAAATACGCGCTCAGATCGAGGCGCAGGGCGTCTTTATGACCGGGCGCTACGCGCCGGGCTACGGTGACTGCCCGCTGGAGCTGAACGACGCGCTCTGCCTTGCGGCGGACACGGTACGCGGCTGCGGCCTGGCCGTGACGCCCCAGCACCTTTTGACCCCCCGCAAGAGTACCACCGCCATTTTAGGCATTGCCGACCATCCCGTGACCGGCACCCGCGCAGGCTGTGCGACCTGCCATTTAAAGGAGACCTGCTCGTTCCGCAAGCGCGGCACGACCTGTTTCACACAAGACTGATAGGGGAGAAGCGTATGCAGATTCGTGAAGTTTTTGACCGCAAGCGGTTTGTTTTTCTGGACGGCGGCATGGGCACCCAGCTGCAGGCACGCGGTCTGCAGCCCGGGCAGAAGCCCGAACTCGCCGCGCTGGAAATGCCGGAGGTTTTAACGGCCATCCACACTGACTACGCCAACGCGGGCGCGGATATTCTGCTGGCAAATACCTTTGGTGCCAACGCCAAGAAGCTGACCGGCTGCGGCCACACGGTGGAGGAGGTCGTTTCCGCTTCCATCGCCTGTGCGCGCAAGGCCGCCGAGACCACCGGCGCGTGTGTAGCGTTGGACATCGGCCCTCTGGGTGAGCTGCTCGTCCCCGCGGGCACGCTGGCGTTTGAGGATGCCTACAATGAGTTTGCACAGGTCATCCGTGCCGGTGCGGCGGCAGGGGCTGACCTCGTCTTTTTGGAGACGATGACCGATCTGTATGAGCTGAAGGCCGCCATCCTTGCCGCCAGGGAAAACTGCGATCTGCCTGTTTTCACCTCAATGAGCTTTGAGAGCCGCGGGCGCACCTTCACAGGCTGCACCGTCGAAAGCTACGCCGTCACGGCAGCGGGTCTTGGCGCGGACGCCGTGGGCATCAACTGCTCGCTCGGCCCCAAGGAGATTCTGCCCTTCGCGCAGCGCCTCTGCCGCAGCGTGCCCGCGGGAGTTCCGGTCTTTGTCAAGCCGAACGCCGGTCTGCCGAACCCCGACGGCAGCTACAATCTCGACCCAGATGAATTTGCCGCCGAGATGAAGGAGTACGCCGCCATCGGCGTTTCGATGGTCGGCGGCTGCTGCGGCACGACGCCCGCGTTTATCGCCAGGCTGCATGAGACCTTCAGCCCGCTGACCCCGGCTGACAAGATCCCCATCCGCCGCAGCTGTCTGTGCACGCCGGTCCGCTTTGTGGAGGTCGGCGGCATCACTGTGGTGGGGGAGCGCATCAATCCTACCGGCAAAAAACGGCTGCAGCAGGCCCTGCGGGACGGCGACAGCGCCTACCCCTGCACTCAGGCTGTGGCCCAGGCCGAGGCCGGTGCGCAGGTGCTCGACGTCAATGCGGGCCTGCCCGGCATCGACGAGGCCGCCACGCTGGAGCAGCTTGTCAAGGATTTGCAGGCCGTCACCGACCTGCCGCTGCAGCTCGACTCCTCGAATCCAGAGGCCCTGTCCCGTGCGCTGCGCATCTACAACGGCAAGCCCATCGTCAACTCGGTCAACGGTGAGCCGGAGACGCTGGAAAAGATTCTGCCGCTCTGCAAAAAGTACGGCGCCGCCGTCGTCGGCCTGGCGCTGGACAAGGGCGGTATCCCGCCGACAGCCGAGGGCCGCTTTGCGATTGCTCAACGCATTGTCGCCGCTGCCAACGCCGCCGGCATCCCGAATGAGGACATCTACATTGACTGCCTGACGCTGACCGCCAGCGCCCAGCAGGAGGGTGCCGTCCAGACGCTGGAGGCTCTGTCCCGCTGCAAGCGTGAGCTGGGCGTGCGCACTGTGCTGGGCGTGTCGAACATCAGCTTCGGCCTGCCGTGCCGCGGCTACCTGAACACAACGTTTTTGACGATGGCCATGTCTGCCGGGCTCGACCTTGCCATCATGAATCCCAACACGCCGGAAATGATAGCTGCTGTGCGCGCCTACCGCGTGCTGACCTCGCAGGATTTACAGAGCACCGACTACGTTGCCGCCTATGCCGATGTGCAGATCCAGACGACGCAGACGAGCAGGTCCGCCGCCACCGTGGCTGAGGTCGGCGCCGCCGCACCGGGCGGGGACGCCCTGTTTGAGGCTGTGCGCCGCGGCCTGAAGGCCGAGGCCCGCGCCGCCGCGGACGCCGCGCTGACAATGCGCGAACCGCTGGACGTAGTGAATGTATCGCTGATCCCCGCACTGGACGCCGTGGGCGACGGCTTTGAGAAAGGCACGGTATTCCTGCCGCAGCTTTTGCAGGCCGCCACCGCCGCGCAGGCTGCGTTCGAGGCCATCAAGGCCAAAATTGCCGCCTCCGGCCAGGCGCAGGGCAGCAAGGGCAAGATTGTCATTGCCACAGTCAAGGGCGACGTGCATGACATCGGCAAGAACATTGTCCGTGTCATCCTCGAAAACTACGGCTATGACGTGCTCGACCTCGGGCGCGACGTTGACCCCGAGCGTGTCGTAGAGGCCGTGCGCCAGACCGGTGCAAAGCTCGTCGGCCTGTCGGCCCTGATGACGACCACCGTCCCCAATATGCAGGCCACGATCGAGGCCCTGCACGCCGCGCACCTTGACTGCAAGGTCATGGTCGGCGGCGCGGTGCTGACGCCCGACTACGCCCGGGACATCGGTGCCGACTACTACTGCAAGGATGCCAAGGCCAGCGCTGATTTGGCCAAGCAGCTTTTAGGCTGATTGTATAGAGCCGCGTTTCACGAAGAAACGCGTTTTTTTCACAATTGTAAAATCTTACCTTTGTCAGCAAATCACCATTGCAGGGAAGTTCCAATTGATGTATAATAGCTGTGTTCACTGTTTTTAGACATTTTCCTTTATTTGTCTGTCTTAGGAGCGTATCTTTTGAAGTACATAGCCAAAATCGCAGCGTTCACCGCGATTTTTCTGATTATAAATCTGATTTTCTGCGGCTTTATGCCGCCCGATAACGGTTCCAGCCTTGGCATGTGGCGCAGCTACCACCAAAAGCAGTCCATTGACATTGCCATCATTGGCTCTTCGCTGGCTTCCTGCGCCCTGCCCGAAGAAGAACTCGCCGCCGCAACAGGGGAGACCGTTGCACTGATGGCAACAAACTCCCAAAGCTTGGATATGTCGCAGATCGCGCTGGAGACCCTGCTTCGGGAGCATTCTCCCCGGTATGTGATCCTTGTCATGGATCTGACCAACATGACAGGCAAACCCTATGCCAAAGCCCAAAAGGCTTTTTTATATGCAGAGCTGCAGACGGATTCCTGGAAGGATAAGCCCGCTGACCTGCTGCGCTACATGACCAGCCGTGATAACTTTACAGGTGCAGATTCCCTGAATGCGCTTTTTCCCTGGCAGAGCGGCAGCTGGCCCACCGACTGGCCCGCTACGATCCAACAGAAATGGAATGCCGTACTGAATCGTCTGCCGCACCGGCGCGGTGCGGCCCATGCCCAGCCGGAGGATGCCGCGGTCATCAACTTTGACACTGTCGGTGCGGAGAACACCTGGAACCAGAACGCCCACGACTTTAGCGCGCAGCACATTGAGGAGCTGACCTCCATGCTGCAGCTCTGTCAGGAGAACGGCACGCGCCTTTTGCTCATCAGTGCGCCCAAGACCACGCTGGATGTCGTGAGCTACGAGACGTATTTTGACGACTACGCCTACTTCAAGCAGCTGACAGCACAGTACGGGGCTTCCTATTATGACTTTAACCTTGCAAAGCCGGAGCTGTTTGAGAACAAAGAGCCTGACTATCACAAGGATTTTACCCACATGAATGCTGCCGGCGGGCATGCGTTCAGCCTGAGCATGGCAAGGTTTCTTGCTATGCTGGACGCCGGGCAGGATGTGGAATCGTTGTTCGAGACGCCGTCAGAATATCTGGCCGCCGTAAACTATATCACCAACGTCTACATGACGCCGGAGGTTCACCCGGACAAGATTTTGCTGCTGGCCGGTTCCTACCACGGTCCATCCGTACAGGCTGAATACGAGTTCTGGGTCAAAGCGCCGGGGGAGAGCGAATACAGCCGGGTTTCCGCGTATTCTACCCGCTCCTGGACCGAGTACGCAGCGGCGGAGCACGGCACCTACCAGTTCCGCGTGAATGCCCGTATTGTTGGTTCTTCCGCCGATTTTGAGCGATATTATGAATGTTCTGTCGATTTTTGATTTTGTGGATGGTGTAGTGTGGAAATCTATTCCCTGAGTTTCTTCCTGCTGGTCAGCGTTGGACTCATTTTATATTATACTGTTTTCAGCCGCTGCCAATGGATCTGCCTGCTGGGGTTGAGCCTGCTGTTTTTTACCGCCAGTGGCTGGAAGGGCCTTGTTTTTCTGCTTTTCACTGCGTTAACGATCTGGCTCGGCGGCTTGCAGCTGGCAAAGCTGGATGCCGATTCCGCCGCGCGGCGAAAGGCTCCGGGCATAACCAAGGACGAAAAAAAGGCCATCAAAGCACAGGCGGTGCGCCGCAAAAAATGTCTTGTTGCTGCTGTGCTGACTGCCAACTTTCTTGTGCTTGGCTACTTCAAATACTGGTCCTATTTTGCGGAGCTGCTCTCCGGTGCATTTTCGGCCACAGCGCCGTCCTCACTGGGGCTGGTCATGCCGCTTGGCATCAGCTTTTACACGTTTCAGGCCGTCGGTTATCTGATTGACTGCTACCGTGGTCGGCACCCGGCAGAGAAAAACTACGTCCGCTTTCTGCTTTTCATCAGCTTTTTCCCGCAGCTGATCCAAGGTCCCATCAACCGCTACGGAGAGATGGCCCCGCAGCTCACTGCCCGTCACATCTGGAACTGGGAGCGTACCAAACGTGCACTGTTCCTGTTTCTGTTCGGCGCAATGAAGAAATATGCCATCGCAAACCTGACCGCCCCGACGATTGCCGCCATCCTCGACGGCAATGACCCCAAGCTGGCCGGTTCTATGGCACTGCTGGCCATTTTGCTGTACTCGCTGCAGCAGTATGCAGATTTTTCCGGCGGCATTGATATGGTATTGGGTGTTGCGCAGCTGTACGGCATTGAGATGATGCCCAACTTCCGGCAGCCGTATTTTTCTACCTCGCTGGGGGATTTCTGGCGGCGCTGGCATATTTCGCTGGGTGCGTGGATGCGTGATTACCTGTTCTATCCCTTTGCACTGACCAAGCCGATGCAGCGCTTCGGCAAGTGGGCCACATCGCATTGTGGCAAGCATTTTGGCCGTGTGCTGCCCGCTGCAGTCGCCAACCTGCTTGTGTTTGCCGTGGTCGGCATCTGGCACGGCCCGCAGGCGCACTACCTTGCCTGGGGTCTGTATAACGGTCTTGTCATTGCGCTGGCTGACCTGCTGGAGCCCGCTTTCAAAAAGCTCAACACGGCGCTGCACATTCCTACCGAAAGCCGCGGCTGGCACGTTTTTCGCATCGTACGGACCTTTATCATCGTCAACATCGGCTGGTACTTTGACCGCAATGAGTTTGTGCAGGGGTGCATCTACCTGCGCAACACCTTTACGGATTTCAATTTGTCCGCATTGGCCGCGAATGCACCCGGCGCTTTCGCGGCAGTCTCCGGCCCTGCCTGGGGGCTTGTCATCATCAGTACCCTTCTGGTCTTTGCCCATAGTGTGCTGAAGGAACAAGGCCGCGATCCTTACGCAGAGGTACAGCGGCTGCCGCTTGCGCTGCGCTGGGGTTTATACTATCTTGTTATTTTCATGGTACTCCTCAGCTTTATCTGCGTCAATGAAACCGTTGGTTTCCTCTATGCCAACTTTTAAGAAAAGAGCTTTCTATGCAAACAAACATTCTGGACTGGCTTGAAGCCACGTCCGCCCGCTGCCCGGATGCCCCCGCTGTGGGGGATGACCAGACAGACTGCACCTGGGCACAGCTGGCCGACACGGCCCGCCGCGCCGGCAGCTTTCTGGCGTCCCGCACGATGCCGCGCCGCCCGGTGGCATTTTACCTGGAAAAATCCGTTTCCGCCTTTGCTGCCATGCTTGGCACAGTCTACGCGGGCTGCTGCTACTCGGTGCTTGACACCCGCCAGCCCGCTGCCCGCACTTTGCAGGTATTGGATACTTTGACCCCTGCATTTCTTGTTACGGACGAGGCCCACGCTGCCGCAGCCGCCGCGCTGGGGTACAGCGGGCAAATCATCCGGCTTGACGATCTGCTGGCCGCACCCGCGGACGCTGCCCTGCTGGCAGCCCGCCGCCGTCAGGCTGTGGACGTTGACCCTCTGTATATCAACTTCACAAGCGGAAGCACCGGTGTGCCAAAAGGCGTCACCGTCAGCCACCGCTCGGTGCTGGATTTTATCCCGCAGTTTGCCGAAATTTTCGGCATCACACAAAACGATATTCTGGGCAATCAGGCTCCCTTTGACTTTGACGTTTCGGTCAAAGACCTGTACACGGCACTGTACACGGGGGCTAAGGTGCAGATCATCCCGCGCGCTTATTTCAGTCAGCCCACAAAACTCATGGACTATCTGGCAGACCATGAGGTCACCATACTTGTCTGGGCCGTCAGTGCCATGTGCTTTGTCTCCATCATGAACGGCTTTAGCTACCGTATCCCTTCCCACGTGCGGCAGGTATTGTTCAGCGGCGAAGTCATGCCCATCAAGCACCTGATGAAGTGGAAGTCCGCTCTGCCGTACGCCCGGTTTGTGAACCTCTACGGCCCGACAGAGATTACCTGCAACTGCACCTACGCCATTTTGCCGGACCGCGATTTTGCTCCGGATGAGGCGCTGCCCATCGGACGCGCGTTTCCCAACGAGAAGGTCTTTCTGCTGGACGAGAACGACGCCCTTGTCACCGTGCCCGGGCAGGCAGGGGAGATCTGCGTTTCCGGTACGGCGCTTGCCCTCGGCTACTATGCTGACCCTGTGCGCACAGCGCAGGCCTTTACCCAGAATCCGCTGAACACCAACTGGTATGAGCGTATTTACCGCACCGGCGATCTGGCCCACTACGACGAAAGCGGCAGCCTGTATTATATTGGCCGCCGGGATTTCCAGATCAAGCACATGGGACACCGCGTAGAGCTTGGCGAAATTGAAGCTGCCGCTATGCGCTGCGACGCTGTGACCCGTGCCTGCTGCACGTTTGATGCCGAACGCCAGCGGCTCCATCTATTTTACACGGGCAGCTGTGAGAAAGCCGCCCTGCTGGCTGCGCTGAAAGAAAGTCTGCCGCCTTTTATGCAGCCGAATACTGCTGTGCAGCTGGACGAGATGCCGCTGAATAAAAACGGCAAAATTGACCGCACGGCACTGGCTGCCCTGACGAAAAAAGGAGCCCATAAATGACCGACGCTTCTTTACAAAAAATTGCTGCCACCTACGGCACACCGACGTTTGTCTTTGACACTGACGCTTTGCAGGCCCGCGTGCGCGCTATTCAGGCAATCTGGGGCAGGGAAATCGACCTTTGCTATTCCATCAAAGCCAACCCATTTCTGCTGCCTGCCATGATGCAGGTCACTGCGCGGCTGGAAGTATGCAGTCCCGGAGAGCTTTCGCTCTGCGAGAGCCTACATGCTGCGGATGCACGTGTTATCTATTCGGGTGTTAATAAGACGCCCGTGGATATTGCCCGCGCCGTGGCCGACGGCGTCGGCACCTGCACAGCGGAATCTCTGCTGCAGGTCCGCTATCTGCAGGATGCTGCACGCAAGGCCGCCAAGCGGCTGCCCGTGGTGCTGCGACTGAACGCGGGCAGTCAGTTCGGCATGTCAAAGGAGGATCTTTTCACCGCATTGGCGCATCGCAGGGAAACACCTGATCTGGAGTTTATCGGCATTCACTACTTTGTCGGGACCCAGCGCAAAAAGCTGGTCAATCAGCAAAAAGAGCTGGCCATGCTGCGGGAACTGTACGCTGAAATTGAGCAGACCTTTGGCCTGCGTCTGCCGGAACTGGAATACGGCCCAGGGCTGGCGGTGCCGTATTTTGACGGCGACGATTTTACCGACACACTGTCCCCGGCCAAAGACCTTGCGCCAGCACTGCGCGAAGTCAGCAGCTGGGTCCATCTGACCGTTGAGATGGGCCGCTTTTACACCGCCGAATGCGGTTATTACCTGACCACCGCTATGGACTGCAAGGACCACGGCGGGCAGCACTACTGCATTGTGGACGGTGGAATGAACCACCTGAATTATCTTGGCCAGATCATGGGTATGAAACGCCCGCATCTGCGCCATTTTGCTGCCCGGGCAGCTTCCGTACAGGACTGGACACTTTGCGGCAGCCTTTGTACTACGAACGATGTTCTTGTGCGCAGTATGCCGCTGGCCGGACTATGCCCCGGCGACCTGCTTGCTTTTGAAAACACCGGTGCCTACTCTGTTACGGAAGGACTTGGTCTGTTTTTGAGCCGCGACCTGCCGCAGGTCATTCTGTGGCAGAACGGCACGCCGCACCCGGTACGCAGCGAAACGCCGACCTATCCCATCAATACACCCGCTGTGTAAGATAATTTGAAAAGGAGAAATACCAATGGAACGTTTACTGGAAATTTTAAGCGAAATCAAAGAGGACGTGGACTTTTCCACCTGTACAACGCTGATCGATGACGGCATCCTGGACTCTTTCGACATTCTGCAGATCATCTCAGCCCTGAATGAGGAATACGACATTTCGATCCCCGCATCCGAAATCATGCCGCAGAACTTCAACAGCGCCGAGGCCCTTTACAAGATGGTCCAGCGCCTGCAGGAAGATTGATGTCCGAGATGGCCGGAATGCCCGAAATATAAGATAACGCTTGCATTTATTCCAAACTTATTGTATAATACTAAAAGCGGACAGGGCTGAATTGCGCTGTTTCGCGTACAGATGCAGGTCCCGCGCGTGGGCAGCCTGTGAACCATGTCAGGCGGGGAACCGAGCAGCATTAAGCGGCGCTTGCCCAGTGCCGCGGTCAAGCCTGCATCTGTACGCAAAGCAGCGCAGCCGCGTGCTCTGCCCGCTGTTTTTTGTAGCTTTGCAGGAGGTGAGCCGATGTACCGTGCCCTGTATCGAAAATGGCGTCCCCAGCGCTTTGCGGACGTGGTTGGCCAGACGGCCATCGTCACGGCCCTGCAGAACCAGATTTCTGCCGGGCGCATCGGCCATGCGTATCTGTTCACCGGCACCCGCGGCACCGGCAAGACGACCTGCGCCAAGATCTTTGCCAAGGCGGTCAACTGTCTGGACACCTCCAGCCCTGACCCCTGCGGCGAGTGTGAAATTTGTAAGGGCATTGACTCCGGTTCCATCATGGACATCATCGAGATGGATGCCGCGTCGAACAACGGTGTTGACGACATCCGCGACCTGCGCGACGAGGTAGCCTATCTGCCGTCAGTCTGCAAGTACAAGGTCTACATCATCGACGAGGTGCACATGCTCTCCACCGCGGCGTTCAACGCGCTGCTCAAAACGATGGAGGAACCGCCCGAGCATGTCATCTTTATCTTAGCCACCACCGAGGTGCAGAAGGTTCCCGTCACGATTTTGAGCCGCTGCCAGCGGTATGACTTCACCCGCATCACAGCGGATGACATTGCCGGGCGGCTGCTCTACGTGGCTGGGCAGGAGAAGATCGAGCTGGACGAGAACGCCGCACAGTTGATTGGCCGTCTGGCCGACGGTGCCATGCGTGACGCGCTGTCCATTCTGGACACCTGCGCCGGTGTCGACAACCACGTGGACGAGACGCTCGTCCGCCGTATGGCCGGTGTCACGGACAGGGGCTACCTGTTTGAGATCAGCGACGCCATCGCGGCAGGGGACTCCGTTACTGCACTGGAAAAAATTGCCGAGCTGCGCCAGCAGAGCGTCGATATGCGCCGCCTCTGCATGGAGCTGGCCGGGCATTACCGCAATCTGATGCTCTGCGCGCTGCCGGGCGGCACGTCACTTCTGACCGGCATTTCGCCGGAGGAGGAGGCCGCCTACACCCAGCGCAGGGACTTCCCGCAGCGGGAGGCCATCCGTGCGGTCAATGCGTTCGGCTCGGCGCTTGAGAAAATGAGCCGCGGCACTGACCAGCGCATTGAGCTGGAGCTGGCGATTTTCTCGCTGACCCAGCCCGAGACTGCCGCCGCACCTGTTATCATCCAGCAGCCCATCCCGGCAGCACCCGCCGCGCCTCAGGCGTTCGCCAGTGCGCCGCGCGCCTACACAGCAGCGCCGCCGGTACAGGCTGCGCCCTCTGTAGTGCCGCCCGTGGTACAGCCGCAGAGCGTTCCCGCTGCTGCACCGGATGATGTACCGCCGCCCATTGACGATGACCCGCCGTTCCTACAGCCGGAGTTGAAGCCCGCCCCGCAACAAACTCCCGCGCCGGTACCGGCAGCACCCGCTGCCCCGGCCCCGCGTAAGGCCGAGCCGCCGCGGCAGGCAGGCCCGCTGGAGCCGTTCGCCTTCTGGCCCGCCGTGCTGGCCGATTTGGAGGAGAACGATGCGATGCTCATCTCCTTTTTGCGCGGCACCCGGGCCTATTGCGACGGCAAGCGCGTGCTGTTTGAGTGCAGCGACGCCTTCCGCGATTATATCCGCAATAACCGGGAGGTCAGCAAGCGTCTTAAGGAAACTATCTACCGTGTATCGCGCACCAAGTACAGTATAGGCCCCTATGAGGAGCCAAAGACCGACGACACCACCGCTGCCGTCAGCCTGGATGAGACCCTGCACACGATGCAGGCGCTTGGTGTCGATTTAAAAATCGTTGATAAATAATTATTTTTGGAGGATACAACCATGAAAGCAAGACTGCCCAAAGGCTATGGCCGACCCGATCCCAACGCCATGATGCGTCAGGTCCAGAAGATGCAGGACGACATCCGCGCCAAGCAGGAGGAGCTCGAAGCCAAGGAGTACACCGGCACTGCCAGCGGTGAGATGGTCACTGTCACGATGAACGGCAAGCATGAGATCACCGCCGTCAAGATCAAGCCCGAGGCCGTCGACCCTGATGATATTGAAATGCTTGAGGATCTGATTGCCGCCGCCGTCAACAGCGCCTCCGCTGCCGTTGACAAGGACTCCGAGGAGGAGATGTCCAAGATGACCGGCGGTCTGAACATCCCCGGTCTGGGCTAAGAGGCTGCCTATGTTCAACAACAATGTTGAGCCGCTGGAAAATCTGATCGACCAGTTTGCCCAGTTTCCCGGCATTGGCCGCAAAAGTGCGGTGCGTATGGCCTATCAGGTCATGTCGATGCCGCCCAAGCAGGCCATGGAGCTGGCCAAGGCGATTGAGCACGCCAAAAGTGACCTGCACCGCTGCCGCATCTGCCAGGACTACACCACCGGCGATGTCTGCAAGATCTGCGCCTCCCAGAAGCGTGACCGCAGCATCATCTGCGTGGTCGAGGGCCCGCGCGACATCAAGTCGATTGAGCGCACCCACGAGTACAACGGCCTGTACCATGTGCTGCACGGCCTGATTTCGCCGATGGATGGCATCGGTGCAGATCAGCTCTGCATCAAGGAGCTGCTGGCCCGTCTGAATGACACCGTCAAGGAGGTCATCATGGCCACCAGCCCGACGGTGGAGGGCGAGGCCACGGCAATGTATATTGCCAAACTCATCAAACCTCTGGGCATCAAAACGACCCGCCTGGCCTATGGCCTGCCCGTCGGCTCGAGTCTGGAATACGCCGATGAGACGACGCTGTACCGTGCCATGGCCGGACGCGGCGAGATGTAAAAAAATTCCTGTACCGCTTTTGCCGGTACAGGTTTTTTATTGTAGCTTTATTTCAGCAGACTGTAATCCCGCAGACAGCGCTGTACACCCGTCAGGGTATCGTCAAAGCCGACACCCGCTGCCGCACGGAACCTGCCGCCGTCCATCAGCAGGCTGCGCGGCCAGTCTGCCGTCTCTATGACAGGGTGGATGTCCAGCAGCGCACAGGCGCGTCGGGCCGTCGTGACCATGTCGCAGTCGTTCTCGCTGCCAAAGTTGTACACACCGCCCGGCAGTTCCATGGCCTGGGTCAGCCGCTCCACGGCCTCCCGCACATAGGTGATGCCGCGGTAGTCCCGCATCGAAAACCGCAGCGTCTCCTGCCGCATAGCGGCGGTCAGCAGGTTCAGCAGGAAGTTACCGCGGATCGGCAGGCCGTACCCGGGCAGGTCGTACATCCAGGCCGCCCGCAGCAGCACGGCATCGGGCAAAATATCCAGCACGCGCTGCTCCATCTCCTGCTTGTGGCGGCCATAGACGTTGGCGGGGGAGAGCGGTGTATCCTCGTCAAACGGCCCGTGCTCAGTAAGGCCCGTGTAGACCTGGTCAGAGCTGAACGCAACCAGCTTTGCGCCGCTTTTTTGCGCCGCAGCCGCCATCCAGCACGGCAGCAGAACGTTGGCGCGGTAGGACTCGTCCGGGTGCTTTTCGCTGTAGCCTGTGTCGGAGAGCGCCGCCGTGTGTACGATCACGTCCGGCTGCTCGCGCCGCACCCAATCGGCCACGGTCTGCTCATCCGCTGCGGCCAGCATTCCTTTGGGGAAGGCGCACAGCTTGTACCGCCCCGCCAGCTGGGTCATGATGCGTGCCCCCACAAAGCCGCCCGCGCCGGAGACCAATAGCTTTTTCATGTGTTTTCCCTCGCAATACGATTTTTGTCTTTATTGTACCGTTTTTGCGCAGCTGTTGCAAGCGGCTTGACAAATTCCGCGCTGGTTTGTATAATAGAAACACCTAAAATAAGGTGTGGATTTTTACAGTTCTGATACTACTTTTCGCCACACAGCGCTTTCTTTCCGGGAAAGCGTTGTGTGGTTTTTGTTGTGCCAAAAGGAGAAGCCCATGAACGATACCTTCATGAAAGAAAAGCCGATTTTTCCGTTGCTGACCTCAATGGCCCTGCCCATGGTCGTCTCGATGCTGGTCAATGCACTGTACAACATCGTAGACAGCCTCTTTGTCGCCCGCATCAGTGAGGAAGCCATGACTGCGCTTTCCCTCGTCTACCCGGTGCAGAACCTCATCAACGCGATTGCCATCGGCTTCAGCATCGGCATTGCCGCGCTTATCTCGCTGCATCTCGGTGCAGGCAACAAAGAAAAGGCTGACATGGCCGCCACCCACGGCATGGTGCTTTCGCTGATCCACGGCGTCGTGATTTCCATCGTCTGCACCGCCATCATGCCGCGGTTCCTGCGCTCCTTCACCAGCGACGAGACCGTCATTGCCATGGGCGTGACCTACTCCCGCGTTGCCTTTATGTTCGCCGTCGTCATCATGGCCGCCATGGCGTTTGAGAAGATCTTTCAGGCGGTGGGCCGGATGAACATCACGATGATCGGCCTGATGGGCGGTTCGGTCTGCAACATCATTCTGGACCCGCTGCTGATTTTCGGCATCGGCCCGTTCCCCAAAATGGGCATTGCCGGTGCGGCGCTGGCTACCGGCATCGGCCAGATGGTCCCCGTCATCTTCTATCTGATCGTCTACTTCGTCAGCCCTATCCCGGTCAGGCTGCGCTCCGGCTGCCTGAAGCCGGACGCCAAAATGGCCCTGCAGCTCTATTCCATCGGCGTACCGGCCATCCTGAATCTGGCGCTGCCCTCGGTGCTCATCACCTTCCTGAACTCGCTGCTGGCCGTCTACTCTCAAAGCTATGTCGTCGTGCTGGGTATCTACTATAAATTGCAGACCTTCCTGTACCTGCCCGCCAACGGCATTGTGCAGGGTCTGCGCCCCATCATCGGCTACAACTACGGCGCGGGGGAGTATGACCGCGTCAAAAAGCTCTACCGCACGTCCATGGGCATGTGCGCTGCCATCATGGCCGCGGGCACGGTGCTCTGTCTGGCGCTATCCGGCCAGTTGATCGGGCTTTTCAGCTCGAACGCCGAGACCATCGCCATCGGCACGTCGGCCCTGCGTATCATCTGCGTCGGCTTCATCGTCTCGACGATTTCCGTCGTCGCCTCCGGCTCGCTGGAGGGTCTCGGCATGGGCGTGCAGTCACTGGTCATCTCGCTGTGCCGTTACATCGTCGTCATCATGCCGCTGGCCTGGCTGTTCTGCCGCCTGCTGGGTGCCGACGGCATCTGGAACGCCTTCTGGGTGACCGAGGTCATCACGGCGGGCATTTCAATGGTCGTATACCACAAGAGCGTGAAGCTGAAATAAATCAACAGGAGCCTGACCACAGCCGGTCAGGCTCCTGTTTTATATAAGTATAAGGCTTCCCCCGAGGGGGAAACCTTTTCGTTACGCCTGCTCCTGCACGTACCGAATAAACGCATCGCGCTCCGCGGTGGAGCGCACAACGGCCGTGTACATCCAGTCGCCCATGTCCAGGCGCAGCGCCTGGGGAATGCGTTCACACATCCGCATACGGGAACCGTACTTGGCCATGATCTGCGCATGGGTGTGCTTGTACTCATGGCAGTCGCGGCGGCCTGCGTAGACGCAGAAATACTTCGGGCCGTCCAGCTCGGCGTTGCGTATCTCGTCGTAGCAGACCATGTCCGCCCAGATCTGGTAGCAGTCCACCGAGTTCGCATAGTTGATCATATCGGGCGTGTAACCGCCTGCGGGGCGCATGTTGACCTCCAGCGCAACGTAGTCGCCCTTTTTGCCAAGACCCGGCTTGTCCTCATTCAACTGGAAAAACTCGCAGTGGAAGAAGCGGCTCTTTGCGCCGAACGCCTTGATGGTGCGAAATCCCACATCCTTCAGCGCAGCGGGCACGGACTTCTGCGTCCAGTAGGAGAGGTCGCCGTTCTGACTGACGATGTCCAGCAGCGGGGTGGGGAACACGTTGGAGGTGTAGAACAGCGGCACGCAATGGCTGTCGGCCACACCGTCGAAGCTGACGATGGTGCCGTTGATGTACTCCTCCATAATGTACCGGACGTTATGCGGCTTGGCGTAGAATTCTTTCAGCTCGGTGAAATTGCGCAGCTTGTAGGTTGCCTCGGCACCGCAGCCGTTATCCGGCTTGACGATGACCGGATAGCCGACCTCCTTGATAAAGGCGCGGGCCTCGGCCAGTGTGCTGACAATATGGTAGCGCGCCACCGGTACACCCGCAGCGATGTAGCTTTCCTTCATTTTGCTCTTGTACTTGATGCGCTCGATGAAGTCATTCTTTGCACCGGTATTGATGTTGAAATCCGTGCGCAGCTGGGCGTCCATCTCCAGCCAATACTCGTTGTTGGACTCGATCCAGTCGATCTTGCCATAGTGGAAGGTAAAGTACGCGACAGCGCGGAGCATCTCGTCGTAATTGCCAAGATCATTCACGCGGTAATACTCAGTCAGGCACTGCTTCAATTCCCAGGGAATCTCGTCAAACGGAGCATCACCGATGCCCAGCACATTGACGCCGTTGCGGTGCAGGCGGTCACAGAAATTCCAGTAGGTCTTGGGAAAATGCGGGCTGACAAAGATAAAATTCATCGGATACTTCAACTTCCTCTCTCAAACTTCACACAAACCGACGTCACACAAAGCGATTCTGTGCAGCGTCATACTCATAGCCGATCTCGCGCAGGGCCGCACACAGCGCGTCACGGTCAGTCTCCTCACGGTCACACAGCGCGTCCAAACTGGCGTCGCGGTCCCGCAGTTGGGTGTTTACATAGCTCAACAGCATTACAGGGTCACGGGGGAGCATAGACCCACCTCCTAAAAAGCAAGCATAAAAGAGAAAAAGCCGGTCACACGATGTGACCGGCATTTTTTCCTTCCAATCAGACCGCGCGGGTAACTTTACCAGAGCGCAGGCAGCGGGTGCAGGCGTAGATATACTTCGGGGAACCGTCCACGATCGCCTTCACGCGCTTGACATTGGGGTTCCAGGTACGGTTGCTCCGACGATGAGAGTGAGAAACCTTGATACCGAACGTGACACCCTTGCCACAGCAAGAACATTTGGCCATAATTGCTTGCACCTCCTTTTCAATAGCTTTAATAGTATAGCGTATACTGCGCAAAAATGCAAGTGTTTTGACAGAAAAAATTTTGTTTTTTTTCATAATTTTGCGTTTTTGTTTGATTCAGGCGCTAAATATTGTGTTTTCGGTGCCTACAGGGCTTGTCTTGCCGCCATTTCTACGATATAATAGACTAAGCTTTTAATGGGGTGGTGTTACCTTTTGAACGGATTGTTGTCTCCCGCAGTGATCGTGCAGTATCTGCTGCGCGCTGTTGTCGTGCTCATCACCATCCCGTTTCATGAGTCGGCCCACGCGCTGGCCAGCCACCTGTTGGGTGATGACACTGCCGTGCGCGCCGGGCGTCTCTCGATGAATCCGCTGCGCCACTTCGACCCGCTGGGTGCCCTGTGCATGCTGGTGGGAGGCGTCGGCTGGGCCAAGCCCGTCTCGATCAACCCGTACAACTATAAGAACCCCAAGGTCGGCATGGCGCTGTCCGCCGCCGCAGGGCCTGTCAGCAATCTGCTGCTGGCGTGGGTGTCGATGATCCTGTACAAGCTGTGCTGGTACAGCGGGCTGGGGGACGCCGTGCCCGTGCTGACGATGTTCCTATATTATATGGTAGCCATGAATCTGAGCCTGGCGGTTTTCAATCTGCTGCCGGTGCCGCCGTTTGACGGCAGCCGCATTGCGCTTTTGTTTTTGCCGCAGCGGCTCTATTTCAGAGCGATGAAATATGAGCGATATATTATGCTGGCCGTGCTGGCACTGGTGTTTTTGGGTCTGCTGGACGCGCCGCTGTCCTGGCTTGTCAACGGTATGTGGCGGCTGATGCTGCACCTGACAGGCTTTGTGGAGCTGCTTTGGGGGTATTGAGTTTTTGCCGGAAGTTCTGACATTTAAAATAGAAGATTTTGAGGGCCCGCTGGATTTGCTGCTGTACCTGGTGGGCAAAAATAAAATGAACCTCTATGATGTCAACATCATGGAGCTGATCGAGCAGTACACCGCTGCCATCCGGGAGATGCAGCAGGACCGGATGGAGATTTCCAGCGAGTTCATCGACATGGCGGCGCATCTGGTGCAGATGAAAAGCGCCCTGCTGCTGCCGCGCAGCCCCGAGGCCGAGCGCATGAAGGCCGAGCTGACCGGGCGTTTGATCGAGTACAGCGCCTGCAAGGAGGTGGCCGCCCAGCTGGGCAGCCGTGCCCGTGACCTGTACACCGTAGCCCGTGAGCCGATGCCGCTGGTCGGCGCTGCCGAATACACTCGCCGCCATGACCCGAACTGGCTCGTGCAGGCGTGGTTCAATCTGATGGGCCGCAGCACCCGCAAGAAAAAGCCCACGCAGGAAAAGTTTGAGCCGCTCGTCACCGCGCCGTTTGTCTCCGTCGCCAGCCGCGTTTCCCACATGCTGCGCGGCTTGCTCAAGGGCAGCCTGCAAAAAATGGGCCAGCTGTTCAGCCACGAGGAAAGCCGCAGCACAAACGTAGCGACCTTCCTGGCGCTGCTCGAGCTCATCCGCGCGGGACGCGTCAAGGTCGACGACAGCGGCGCCTTGCAGCTGGACCGCACACACCGCAGAAGAAAGGACAAAACGCCATGACAGAACGACAGGAGCTCGGCTCTCTTGAAGCCATGCTGTTTGCCCACGCCGAGCCTGTGGAGACCGCCCGCCTGGCCGACGCCCTGCGGCTGGACGCCGACGAGGTCACCACGCTTTTGCAAAAGCTGCAAAAGCATTACGATGAGCAGGAGAGCGGCATGGTCATCCTGTACTTCGAGCCTGACCGCTGGCAGATGACGACCCGCCCGTACTACGGCGAGATGGTCAAGCGCATTCTGGACACCCGCCGCAACGCGCCGCTTTCGCCCGCCGCACTAGAGGTACTGGCCGTCATCGCCTACAATCAGCCCGTCTCCCGCAGCTTTATCGAGCAGGTACGCGGCGTTGACTCGTCGTCCACCGTCACCAAGCTGTTGGACAAGGGACTGATCGAGGAGGCGGGCCGCCTGGACCTGCCCGGCAAGCCGGTAGCTTTCCAGGTCACGGACACATTTCTGCGCGTCTTTGGCCTCGGCAGTCTGGCCGACCTGCCGCCGCTTCACGGCGAGGCTGCCGAGAGCGCCGAGCCGGAGGAGACGGAAGGCGACGACGGTCAGCTGGAATGGAAGTGATTGCTTATGGCCATTCTGTTGTTCCTTCTCCGACTGATTGGCTGGGTGCTGCTGGCGGTGCTCTTGCTGCTGCTCGTCGCCCTGCTGATACCGCTGGGCGTTCGGTTTGCGTACCGCCCGGGCAGCGTGCGGGCCACGGCCTGCTACGGACCGCTGCACTTCACGCTCTGGCCGCGCAAGGGCCAGCCGGAAACACTGAAAAAGCCCGCCTCCGCCGCACCGCCCGGGCAGACCGTGCGCAAGACGGCGGACGGTGAGCAGGCGTCCGTCACCGTGGAGGTCAGGCCCGCCGCAAAGCCCGCACAGACCGTCGCCCGGCAGCCAGCGGCGCAGGGGAAGCCCGAAGCGCCGAAGCCTGCTGGCAGCGTCCCCGCTGAAAGCGCCGATGCTGAGGGCAGCGCGAAAAAGAGCAGTCTGCCGTTCGGCATCTCGGCGCGCATCGACGCCGCTATGCAGCTGCTGTCCAATGACCCGATGGCATTTGCCCGGTGCATGCTGGGCCACACAGGCTGGCTGGGGCGTCATCTGCTGCGTTCGGTGCGGGTGTCCGGGCTGGACATTTTCTGGACCGTGACCGCCGACGAGGCCAGCGCCACCGCCGAGCTGTTCGGCGCCGAAATGGCGCTTGCCAACAATCTGCTGGCCCTGGCTCAGCAGTACATCCGCGTACAGAGTGACCGCCTCTGGCTCGAGCCGGATTTCACCGGCGAGCGCGCAGGGGAGCGTATCGTCTCGTTCCGTCTGACGTCCTGCGCCGCCGTGTTGCTCTGGCTCGTCATCCGGCTGCTGCACCGTCTGTGGAAGGACCCGCAGTTGCAGCCCGCCGCAAAGGCATAAACGATTTCTTTTTTCGATAAAAGGAGGAACTTACAATGGCTGAACATCCTATTCAAGGTCTGATGGGCGTCACCATCGAGAAAATCCGCGACATGGTCAACGCCGAGACCATCATCGGCGACCCGATCCATGTGGATGACACCACCATCATCCCGGTCTCCCGCGTCACCTTCGGGTTTGCGTCCGGCGGCTCCGACGTCGGCCCCAGCTCCAACAAGCAGATGTTCGGCGGCGGCAGCGGCGCAGGCGTCTCGGTCACGCCGGTGGCATTCCTCGTCGTTTCCAACGGCAATGTGCGCACCGTCCAGCTGGTGGAGAAGGTCTCCGCCGTTGACAACGTTATAGCCTCGCTGCCGGAGCTGGTGGACAAGGTCGCTGCGCTCATCAAGAAAGAAAAGCCGGGTGCTGACGCACCCGCCGAATAAGGAGTATAAATTTTAATGGCAGAACAACGTATTCAAAAGGTACTGGCCGACCAGGGCATCTGCTCCCGCCGCGAGGCCGAGCGCCTGATCGCTGCGGGCAAGGTCAAGGTCAACGGCCACCCGGTCACCCTGGGCGACAAGATGGATCCCGACTATGACAAGGTCATGATTGACGGGCAGACACAGCGCATCGTGCGCAAGCGCCAGTACACCTATATCATGCTGCACAAGCCCCGCGGCTATCTGACGACCCGCTCTGACGACCGTGGCCGCAAGACCGTCATGGATCTTGTTTCCGATGTGCCCGCCATGCTGCGCCCGGTGGGCCGCCTGGACAAGGACAGCGAGGGGCTGCTGCTCATGACCGATGACGGCGCGTTCATCAATATGCTGACCCACCCGTCCGGCGGTGTCGGCAAGCTGTACCGCGTCACGGTCAATCCCCGCGCCACTGAGCAGCAGATCATCGAGATGTCGTCCGGCGTTGTGCTGGATGACGGCGTCAAGACCAGGCCCTGCGTCATCCACGTCGTGGTCGATGAGCCGGGCCGCAGTGTGCTGGAGATCACCCTGCACGAGGGCCGCAACCGCCAGATCCGCCGCATGTGCTCCGCTGTCGGCCTGCAGGTCGTGCGCCTGCGCCGCAGCGCCGAGGGTCCCGTCAAGCTCGGTATGCTGCAGCCCGGCGAGTACCGTGAGCTGAAAAAGAGCGAGATCAATGCCCTGCGCAACGCAGCCATGAAATCTGCCGGCAAAGGGGAGAGCCGTGCTGCCAGCCCGGCCCGCCGTCCCGGCCCCCTTAAAAAGCGCACAAATTCTGACTAAAATTGCAGGAAATTCTGAAAAATGTGCAAAATTCCACTTGTGGAAACGTCGCGAACGTAGTATAATTCAATTAAATGGCGGATTTTTTGTAAAGTATTTTTATAAAAAACAGTCAGCTTTACCATAGGAGGAAACTGTATGGCAGCAAATAAGCCCGGCAAGGCAGAGATCCTTGCAGCATTTTTTGATGACGGCACCTACTCGCCGCTGTTTACCGACAGCGCAGTGAGTGCTGCTTACGGCTGTGCAAACGGCCAGAACGCCTACGTCGTGTTTGAGGACGGTTCTCCCGTCGGCGTGCAGGATATTGAAAAGAATATCCGCGTGCTGGAGATGGCCGCCGAGACCGGCGCACCGGTTGTTACGTTCTATGATTCCACGGGTGCCAAGCTTGAGGGCGGTCTTGATCTGCTCAACGCCAACGCCCGCCTGACCGCAGAGATTGCGCGCGTTTCTGGCGTTGTGCCTCAGGTCGCCGTTGTCACCGGTACCTGCGCTGGTACCAACGCCATCAACGCCGCTGCCGCGGACGTCTGTGTCATGGCAGAGGATGCCGAGCTGTTCTTGAACGCTCCGTTCAACGCTGAGGACAAGGTTGCAAACGCCGGCTCTGCCGCGTTTGCCACCAAGGCCGGTGTCGCCGCCGTTACCGCTGCGGACGCCGTTGCCGCCGCCAAGCAGGCTGCTTCCATCGTCGCCCTGCTGCCCGCCAACAATCTGGCCGGTCCTGCGCTGTTCGACTTTGCCGCTCCCTCCAAGGCTCTTGACCTCGTCAAGTGCTCTGCGGCTGACGCCATCGCCGCTCTGGCCGATGAGGGCAGCACTGTGGAGCTCTACGCAGGCTACGGCAAGAACATCGTTACCGCACTGGCTACCATCAACGGCAGCGCCGTTGGTATCCTGGCCACCGAGAAGGCCGCCCTGTGCCACAAGTGCACCGCCAAGGCTGCCCGCTTCGTTCGTCTGTGCGATGCCTACAGCATCCCCGTTGTGACCGTCGTCAACACCGAGGGCTTCGGCAAGAGCGAGGGCGACGATCAGGCTGGCGGCATCCGTCAGGCTGCCCGTATGGCCGGTGTCTACGCCGAGGCTACCACCGTCAAGGTCGCCGTACTGGCCGGTGAGGCCGTCGGCCCTGCCTACACGGTCTTTGCCGCCTGCGCTGACTGGCGTGTTGCCGTGCAGGGCTGCACCGTAGCCCCGCTGGCTCCCGAGGCCGCTGTCACCGTTCTGTACAAGGACGAGATCTTCGCTTCCGATAACATCGTCAACGCCACCAAGGCAAAGGCTGCCGCCTACGCCAAGGAGGTCTGCAGCGCCAATGCCGCTGTGGCCAACGGTGCTGCTGACGCCATTGCCGATGCTGCCACCGCCCGCGGCGCTGTCGCTCAGGCTCTGGATATGCTGGCCAGCAAGCGCACTGTGCGCCTGGCTAAGAAGCACGGCAATATCACGCTGTAATCATCAACCTTGAAATAGGGAGGACTTTTCCATGAAAAACCTGATCGTTACCGTTAACGGCGTTGCTTATAATGTCACCGTTGAGGAAGGCACCGGCGCTCCCGCTGCCGCTGCTGCTCCTGTTGCTGCCCCCGCAGCCGCTCCGGCTCCCGCCGCTGCTCCTGCACCTGCTGCCGCTCCTGCCGGTGCCGCCGGTGCCGTCTCCGTCACCGCTCCCATGCCCGGCAATATCCTGGATGTCAAGGTCAAGGCCGGTGACTCCGTCAAGGCTGGCGACACCCTGCTGATCCTCGAGGCCATGAAGATGGAGAACGAGATCAGCGCTCCGCAGGACGGCACCATTGCCAGCGTCAATGTGCGCAAGGGCGACGTTGTCAACTCCGGCGACCTGCTCATCACCATGAACTAATAGAAAGGCCGGGTGAATCACATTGGCTAAGAAACCCATTAAGATTACTGAGGTCGTCCTGCGTGACGCCCATCAGTCTCTGCTGGCCACCCGTATGACCATGGACGAGATGCGCCCCATCCTGCCCGAAATGGACAAGATCCCGTATTTCTCCGTTGAGTGCTGGGGCGGCGCTACGTTCGACTCCTGCATCCGCTTCCTGGACGAGGATCCCTGGGAGCGTCTGCGCATCCTGCGCAAGGAGCTGCCCCACCAGAAGCTGCAGATGCTGTTCCGCGGCCAGAACATGCTGGGCTACCGTCCCTACGCTGATGACGCCGTCGAGTACTTCGTCCAGAAGTCCGTTGCCAACGGCATCGACGTCATCCGTATCTTTGACGCGCTGAACGACCCCCGCAACCTGCAGACTGCCATCAAGGCAGCCAACAAGGAGGGTGCCCATGTTCAGGCCTGCATCAGCTACACCCTGAGCCCTGTACATAACAACGAGTACTTCGCCAACTATGCCAAGACTCTCGAGGAGATGGGCGCTGACTCCATCTGCATCAAGGATATGGCCGGCCTGCTCAAGCCCTACACCTGCTATGAGCTGGTCTCCGAGCTGAAAAAGACCGTCAAGATCCCCGTGGACATCCACAGCCACTACACCGCAGGTCTGGCTTCCATGTCCATCCTGAAGGGCATCGAGGCTGGTGCCGACATCGTCGATACCGCTATGAGTCCTCTGGCTCTGGGCACTTCTCACATGCCCACCGAAAGCCTGGTCGCCGCCCTGCAGGGCACCGACTACGACACCGGTCTGGATCTGAACCAGCTGAATGTCGTCCGCGCTTACTTCAACAAGCTGCGCGAGAAGTACATCGCCAACGGCCAGATCAACCAGAAGTCTTTGGGCGTTGATGCCAACACCCTGCTGTATCAGGTTCCGGGCGGCATGTTCTCCAA
>OIDF01000544.1_pt1 | contig 27283 bp, 28 predicted proteins | sample 1581411 | NCBI WGS metagenome assembly OIDF01 (sample SAMEA3882515, study PRJEB24775) | human gut metagenome | biome: human-associated habitat; feature: intestine environment; material: feces | place: Netherlands | collected 2009/2010
AATTGTGGGTGGATTAAGCCGTTCTGAGTGGGTGGGTATGCTCCGTTTTCGGCACCTGTTTCATATCTTTACGATTTGAAGTTTGTCCGGAGCAAGACCGAGGCGTTTGCGGTAAATGGAACCGTCCTCCCGGTACATCTCCAGTTCGGATGAAGTAATGTTTTTCTCACAAAGTTCCTTCGCCTCTTCCAGTGTCAGCTGATGGCCGCCTATATTCCTCCATATGGCGAATGAACACGGTGTTTCCTGATTGCTGTAGTTGGAACAGTTGAAAGCCCTTGTTCCCACACGTATCTCACCGCCGCAGTGCGGACACCTGCCGATAACAGACTGCATATTGACAGCACCGTCATCTGTAAGTTCCAGCACTGTCGGGAAAGTCTTCCCTTCCTTGGTGGAAAAACCGTCCAAAAGGATACGGCGTTTCTCTAAAAATTCAGCAATCTCCTCGTCATTCATTTTCCGGTTGCCGATGATGGCATTGATGTTGAGCACACAAGAAGGATGCTCACCTGTGTTGTTCTCGCAGCGATACCCCTTGCAGGTCTTCACCACGTTGCCGCTGCAGAACGGACAGCGTCCTATAATCTTCTTTTCTGAATCCATATTCCTGATAAGTTACATTGTTTGAATTAATTGAATGAGAATCCACGGTTCCAGTCCGCAACGATTCCTCCTATGATGTTCTTGCCGGACATCACGTTTGCCCATCCTTCCGGGTCAAGAGAGAACCATAGGTCGTTCCATGAGAGTGTGCGTACCTGCCATGCCAGGATAAAGAGGTCGGTATTGACAGCCTCCAGTCTGGTCAGTACCTCGTTTGCAATGTAGTACCGCTCGAAAGAACTGAGCAGGTTTACCTTGTGTTTCTCCTTGCCTCCGTCAGAACCGCCAGTATCATAGCTTCCTGAAGTCACCAGCTGCTTCATGAACGGATAAAGCGCAGCCATCTGGGTTGCGGCATCAGCCAGCTCGTCCGAGACGATTGCAGCAATGGCCGTTCCCTTCAGGTTACTGCCGACCGATTTGAGCAGTAGATTACAGTTCTGAGGTATTTCCGTGGCCACCAGTTCCCCGGCACGCTTAATCTGATAGAGATTCTGCATGGCTCCCTGTGCATTGGAAAGATATTCCAGCATCTTGTCCTCCACACTGTGTACCCTGTCGAGAGCAACCGTTACGGCAGTCTCGGCAGCAATGATTTTCTCGTGTGCCTTCTGACGCTTGTCATAGATATTCTTCAGTGTGGAAGTCTGTGCAAAGACAGCACCCGTCAGTGTAGGGTCTGTCTGTTGTGCAAAAGTGTCCGCACTTTTCAGCAGAAAAACTGCAAGGACGGCCACTATCGTTATTCTTAACTTGATTTTGTCTATATCATTCAGATTTTACGTCCTTTATTCCTTTGTTCGCTCAGATTCTGTTCACGTTCCTCTTTGTGTGGTGAAATCACCGGCTCCATTGGCCTGTTCAGCAGACAGTCGTTCCAGTCCTTGAAAGCCTTCGGAGGAAGCCACTGTCCCATGCGGTACCGGATGTTCAGCTGCCTGGCAACCTGAGCCAATAGGGGACGCTCCATGTCAGGCTCGAATACCTTTCCCTTCACTTCAATCCGGATGCCACCGTCAGTCCTGCTTATCTTCATCTGAATACCTTCCTGCAGAGCCATCATGCGCAGTCCGTATATCCTCCCGGCCAGGTCGTTGTCAAAACAGTCGAAGGCACGTGCATTGGGAAAGCGTTCCATGACTCCGGTTATCTGCCGGTCGGAAAATGTGCCGCCCAGTGAAACCAGAGCCGCACTGTCCCCAATCTGTATCCGGTTCATTTGGTAGAAGGCCATGGCATCAAAAGCTGATTCACAGAAAAACACTCTTCTTACATTGTCCGGACTGATACCCGAAGGAACAGCCACCCATGCCGAGGATGACGAATCCGTACCGGCAGCCTTCGATTTGTAGCCGCCATGCCCTCTGATTTCATACCCCCTGACTTCATTTCCCTTTCCGTCAGTATATGGGAATCCGATATTGTAGCCTTCAAATTTCCCGTTGTTCCTGTCCCTTATAAGGGAAATAAAAGGCAAAAGAGCCGTTACGGTCGCTTTGGACAGTCCGCGCCAGAAAAACAGTCCCGGTATTTTGTCGGTATCAACCGGCTTCACCTCATATCTGGAAGGTTCAAACACTCCCGATGATTTTCCTGCCGATTTAACATACTCCCTGTCCTCCTTGTATTCAGGTTCCGGCATGTTGGCGAAACGTGCCATGACCTTGGCTATCTTCTGCCATTCATCCTTTCCTGATACCGTAAAGGAAGAAAGATTCTCACGGATGAGTGTCACCACATCCCCCTTGGAACCGTCACGCCGGAAAAAGGTTTGTGCCGCCTTGTCGTTGGGATGGCTGACAATCAGCGTATCCCTTTTGTTACCGCCTTCACCGAGTACCAGCTCGATGTAGCGTCCGACACCGGCCTTCTTGTCCAGACGGTATCCCAGAGCATATGCAATATCGTCAATCCCCACACGGGATTTCATTTCCCTGAAATTAACCTTGTAGTCGCTCATGCTTTCCGATTTAAGATGTTATACAGAACTTCATATACCAAGCCCTGTACCGGCATTCCGGTTCCGGCCCATCATGGTAATTTCGGGTTCGTATGTCTTCCGTGCCGTCATGTTCAGGAAAGCCTCTTTATCTTTCCAGTCCGTAAGCTGGAAGAATGTCCTGGCCGTTTCCTTGGAAACTTTCTTCAGTCCCAGCTCCACGCCATCGTATGACGCACGGATGGCATAGTCTCCGGAACGGGTCTTGACAATGGCCGCATTCCTGAAAGGTATCTCCTCGTCCGCACTGACAGGAACCAACGGGTCATTCTTTGCCAGATAAGGCTGCTCACCGAGAGCCAGGCGCTGTTTGTCCACATGGTCAAGAATCAGGTCCGAAGCCTTGTTCACGTCAGCCATGACCGATACTATAAACTTCGGTTCCTGTTTCAGTACACCAATCCACGAGTCCAGATAGGCAGCCGAGTTGTCCGTTATCCTGGAATCAAATCCCATGGAATGACTGATCATGGCAGCCGTAAGTTCCGCCACCAGCTCCTCCTTAGCATATTTCGGGTCACCGAACCTGCCGCCCATCTCCCTGTTCAGACGCTCCGGTGTCATGGTGGAGTGTGTCATTTCATGCAGCATAGTAGAATAATACTCCATTCCGCCACGGTAAGTTTCTTCCGGAGAATCACCGATATTGAACTGCGCCTTCATGGGCAGCACCACTATATCCTTCGAGGGAGAATAATAGGCACCGTTCTCACGCTTGTCGGCACGTATCGGACATAGCCACTGCTGCGTCTCCACCATACGGTCGAGTGCGGCATGGGTGTACATACCTTCCGTATCCCGAAGTTCCGGAACCTTGAATCTGTCCATGAGCTTCTGCATCCTCTCCGGCTGCACTTCTGCCAGATTGGTCTGTGCCACATTGTACACCGGGAATGACTTGATGAAAGGAATGACATCCATATCCTTCTTCTCTTCCTTGCTCATTGCACGGTATTCCTCTGTGCTTATCCTCTTGCCGTGACTGTCCTTTATCATCATATCCCAGTACACCACCGGAAAGGCCTTTTCACCTTTCAGTACATGAGCCTTAAGGTTATGTGCCTGCTTGAAGGTCAGATATACCGGAAGCTGGTAGTTCATGGCTGCAGTATGCATCTGAAGAAAGAAGGAATTGGAACCGGAATAGTTTCTGCCACCCACATTCTGCGGCAGTCCGGCATAACCTGATGCGCCGCTAATCCATCCCTGTTTCCATCCGGTATCCTTCATATGCTGCATACGCTCAATCATCATTGCAGCGAAGCGGTCTATGGCCGCATGTCCGCTGTTTCCCTGAGAGTCAGTTCCAGATGCCATAGCTGTCGTCATCCATTACCTGACGGTCCATCTGCTCGATGTCCGTCTGTTCCACATAGAACTCGGCCGATTCATCCGAAGGGTCAGTACCGTGTGAACGGCACCACTCCAGATAATCATCTGCATTCTCACTGTCCATAACAAAGCGGAGGAAACCGATTTTGCCCTCCTGCAGAAGCTCCACAAGCTCCTCATGATTCATTTTAGCTGACATATAACTTGTATTTTAGTTTTCTGATTATGTTACATTTTCATAGAAGCCGTTTTCTCCACCTTTGCGGTATTGGCGGCAAGCATACCGGTTATTTCCGTATTCAGATATTTGGCCGCAATCTGTTCCCTTGTGGCTGTCTTGGTCTTGAAAAGCGAATAGCCGTCATCAAAGGAGATTTCATGCCGGGAAGTCTGTCCCTTCTCTCCGAGGTCAACCGACACCTTCCATTTGTTGTCGTTCCTGTCCTTGGCCACACGCACACCTTTGGGGTCAACACCTTCAGGAAGCTGATATTTCTCGTATGCGGATTTCAGATGCAGACGTTCCCCGAAGTTCTTCTCAATAAGCTGGTTTGGAGTAGCCACCCTGTCGAAGTAGGCATTCAGGTCCTGGCGTGAAGCCACGGCAGACATGTTGGTATCCCCAACCTGAACATAGAACTTGTATTTCCCAAAGTCAGGACGCTGCTCGTCCTTCTCCTTATAGACATTGAACTTGTTAACGGTTATGGAACCGTCCGGTCCTGCAATCTCCATCGGCATACGGAAGGCTTCCTCAGATACCTTCGGCATCAGCTTTGTCGGATAGTAGCGTTCCATCAGCTGCGGCACCGTCATTTCCTTGTTCTGATAGGCAGCAAGGTCGGCTGCATCCATCTTCTGCGGCTTGAGCTGCTGTCCGTCAATTTTTGCGGTAAAGTACCAGTCGGCAGGATTGGTGGTACTCTGGTAGGCATGACCATGAGTTACCTTTTCACCGTTGGCCGTCACCATCTGAGGCTCACGAGGCTTGCGTTCCTGGGCTGTCTCCGTTTTCTGTTCGTCCTTCTTTTCGGTCTTTACCTCATTATCCGTCCCGGTCTCAGCTTTGGTTTCAGCTTTGGCCTTCGATTTCTTTTCCCTTGCAGGTTTTACATCAACAGTGCTCTCCACTGTTCTGTCAGGAGCTTCCTGCGCACCCTGTTCCTTTTTCTTCTTTCCCATATCTGTATTGTTTTGAATGGTTCTGTCATTATTTTCAGCCTTGTCCTGTCCGGCCTTCTTCTTCAAAGGACTGTCCAGTGCATCACAGATTGCCACCCTTATTCCGGAACGTATCAGTCTGGGCAGATAAACGTCAAGTGCCGATTGTGGGAATGATGCAACCTTTACAGGCCTCTTGTAGTCCGGCAGCATCCTGTCTGCAATCTCGATGGCAAGCACTGTGGCAGCCTTGACGGCATCCTGCTTATATAGTTCATAGAAACTGTTCCGTCTGAACAGCAGCATGGCATCCGGATGCTTCTTCTTCAGTTCGTTGAACTGCCGGATGACACCGTTATCATTATCTGAATCTGTCTTTTTGGCCATAGGAATCAGTATTAGAGTTTAAGGCTGCTTGCTTTTGTTTCCTTTCGGGATGGAGAGAGTGAAATGGCACGTTCTACGGACTGTCTGTCCACCACCTTCTGATACTCCCATCGGTTCTTGTCAGTCATGACAAGGCCGAGGTATTCAGGATGAATCTCGTCATAGCGGAGCTTCTGCTGCCTTTCCCATTCCTTCATGTCACCTTTGATAAGCTTGAATCCCTGCTGTTCCTTTAGGTCAATGCCGACTGAAACTTTCTCACCGCCCACATTCAGTTCAACAGGTTTTCCCTCCCGTACCTGCTGCTTCTGCTGCGTACCCAGTTCAATGTCGTTCACCTTCTCCATATCTTTCAGACGCTGCTCCAGCTTGATGTCAGTAACACGCTTGTGAATGACGGATTTTGTTTCCGGATCAAGCTGCAGATATTGCTGAGTCTTTTCACCATTTACGTTGACCGCCTTCTGTATTACCTCACCTCTGGCCAGACGTTCAGCCTCCTGCTGAGTGAGATTGAGAACCTTGTTGCGTTCCCGGTCCAGTTCTGCACGTACCGGATAGGCAATCAGAGCCGGAGCACCGTTCTTATCTGTAGTCATCTGTAGCTTCATCGGCATGGTGATGATGCTGCCGTTCCTTGCGTTGATGGATACCTGCATGATAGGAGTCACTTCACCTGCCATCAGCTTCTCCTTCACTTCCATGGGTAAGCTGTCCGCTTTTTCATGGTCGATACCCAGTATTGCCAGTTTTTCGTATGGCAACAAATCGGACTGATTTCTGTTGTTCTTTTCCATATTACTGTAATTAAACTGTTATATTTGCGGTTCTAACCGCCTGAATGCCACAAATGTATTTACGGTAATCCCCTGAAAAAGAAATGCGCAACACTATTCTGATTTCATTGCTTCTGATGCTGTTGCCGGTAAGCGTATCGGCACAGTTCTATACGATAACCAGAGATTCGGAAATTCTGCCAACAGAAAGACAAAAAGAGGCCTACAAGCATGTAGAAAAGGACGCTACAGAAGGGAAAAAGGATAAGATGATGTCAAAGGATACCCTGATTGTCGGGCCAGACAATCAGAAGAAATTGGGAAATAACAGCCGGAATAGTGACAGGAAAGCATCCCTGAAAACAGAACAGCAAAAGAAAACAGATGATATTACTAAATCAGAAAATCATCTTCCTGAACTTACCATCCCCAACCTTTATAAAGAAATCATAAGAAACGGAATCCTATACCCAAAAATCGTATTAGCCCAGGCTATTTTGGAGACCGGATGGTTCCGTTCATCGGTATGTCGAAATATGCATAATCTTTTCGGACTTACCAATCCACACACAGGGAAATACTATAAATTCAATCATTGGACCGAAAGTGTACGTGCCTATTATACGAAAGTACAATATAAGTATAAAGGTGGTAACTATTTGCTTTGGCTTGAAGAAATTCGGTATGCAGAAAATCAGAATTATACAGTATCTGTAGTCCAAATATTAAGGCAATTGTAATATTTGAATTTCTTTCGTTTATACTAATGAATTTGATTATGTAATAAAAGAATTTTATTGCATACTTTTTAATGACATCATTCTGGTTAGTAAGTATCAATAAATATATGCTAAATAGAAACAAATTGTTAAATTTGTATATGCAATAAAATATGTTGTAAATAATTTATCTTGTAAATATGTATTATGTATAAATTTGGTTTTTTTTATCATCTTCCAGATAACTGTAGACTTTACCAAGAATTGGTTCTTGGTTATGACGGAAAAACATTTAGCTTTTACTTTATTGATGCTAATATAATTCCCTCAAAATATCATCATTTAACAGATAACTATTATGAATTAAATTTAGCTGTTTTATTCAAATCTAAAGGGAATAAAGTAACAGATATAATATTTTTTAATGACCTTAATATCGAAGGACTTACTAAAGAATGTATATCTCCAAATACGCAAATTAAAGTAATAGCAGGAGACTCCGTTGAGACAAACGATTTAATTGACAACTCAAATTCTATTTTTGATAATCATCTTCTTAAAGATAAGGAAATTGAATTCGGCAAGTTGATTCTTGAAAGATTTATATCAAATCAATATATTAGTAAATTAAAAAATGATACAACGTACATATCGGCTTCAGATATGTACAGAGATCATAAATGGAAAGGTGTTATAAGTAAATTTAAAGAATACATAGATTCAATTGATCTAGAAAGAATCCTAGACTCATTGTGGGTAAAAGTCTGGGATTATCACAGAACTAAAATAGGTGATGATGATACGTACTCTGTTTACCGTGAAGCAAAACTTTTAGACGATACTATTATTACAGACTCGTATTTAAAATATATAATAGGATTAGGAAAAGAATGTATTGAAAGAGATTCAGGATATACAAGCTATTTTCAAAAACCAAATATTCCTTTTGGAGTATATGAAAATGAAGTTCTAGCAGCTGAAAAGCGAAAAATCATTGACAAGTATTCAAAGGAGGAACATATGGGTTGGTTGTTTTATGATCAGCTATTTAAGCAAGAAGCTTTAAAAGGTGATTTAGACAATTGGGAAGAACGCAGAAAATCCGCTTTAAAAGTGCTTGAGAATCGATTCTATTATACGGAGTTAACCTGTTTAGATCACAGGTTATTTTATGATTTTTGTAGCTATATAAAAAATCATAATGACATACTAGAACGGATAAATCGCTTAATTCGTTACATTCAAGAAGGCGTACCTAAAATGTTTGTAATTATATCTGGAACTTTACCATTTAAAGAAGAATGTAAATGGAAAAATAAAATTCAAGAAATAATTAATATTCTATCTGTAGATAAAAGATTAGTGATAATTTCTGGAAATGCCAATGGGGCTGAACATGTGGCTATGAAGTATGCGCTTGAAAATCAGATTGAAGTGATTTGTGATTATAATAATTGGACACTTTGTGGTAAGGATCAGTGTTTAGAACGTGCAAAAGAAATGATAGAAAAATCACAGCTTCTGATTATAACAGAATGTGAAAGTAAAAGGAGTAAGAATCTATTATCAGAGGCAAAAGCAAAAGGCATTCCAGTGAAAATTATAAGATAAATTATTTATTTAGCATTGTTCATTTCACTAAACATATATGTAATACAGATTATTAAAGTAGTTAATATATTTTATTGTACTTTAAATATGGAAGAAGAAATATATAAGAAAGTATTAAATGATTTTGCAATATTTCCAAAGAGGAATACATCTCCTACCTTTATGGAGATTTGTCAAATGGGAGGCGATAGATTTGAGGAAAGGTGTAGTCAGATTTTCAAGTTCTATTTTAACCCAAACGCACCTCATGGCTTAAAAGGATTATTCATTAACTCTCTTTTGGAAATAATGCAAAATGGCGAGCTAAATTATAGCTTTCAAGGTGTTAGAGTTATAACAGAAGATACAACAAGTGATAATAAACGAATAGATATCATTGTTGAAACAGACTGTTTTGTTATGGCTATAGAGAACAAAATAGGAGCCAAACTTTATAACCCGCTTGAAAGCTATGTTGAACATATTAATACAAAATATAAAGACAAGAAGAGTTTTTTTATAGTTCTTTCTGCTCGAAGTATAAATGATATATCAGAACTGAGAAAGATACAGTCCATTGGTTATCAATATATTAATTATCAGCAATTATTTACAGTAGTAAAAAGGAATATAGGTGATTATATTTCTAATTGTAATCAATCATATTTGATATTCCTCATGGATTTTATTAGAACAATTGAAAACAAATTTTATAATACACATATGGAAATGAATCGCTTCTTTTTTAATAATAGATTTCAAATAGAAGAGTTAATCAATGAATATAATGCTTTTAAAGAATCTATCCTAAATATGCAGAGGGAAAATATATCAGATATTTTGCTGATTGTTAATCAGAAAACAAATGCTGAATGGTGGAAATATCAAGGATGGGATTTGGGTATATCATTTAATGATAATGGTAACCGTATTGGAATTGAAAGTAGTTATAGTGACGAAACAGTCGATAATCCACTTGGTGATTTTCATATTTATATTACAGTATGGAAAGAAAAATGTTTTAATCCATATGAAGAGGAGCTAAGAAAAAAATTTCCTGATTGTTTTATTGATAGAACACAAGGCCGAGTCTATCTACACTTACCGGTAATTAAAGATAATGACCACGATGTTATTGCAGAAAAGTTATCAGAATACTATTTTTATATGAAAGACTTAACAAGTAGGATAAAATAATTAAATGGAATGGATAGAATATGTAGAACATATATTTCCATTTGTTCTTTTCTATCCATCCCCTGGATTGGTTATAGAAACTGATAATGATGGTTGCTAATATTGTACCAATTATACCATAATGAGCCATTATAATATAACATATTATGAGTTTGATATGGATATTGGTTTTATTATTTGTAAGTGAGTGAAAAATATAAAAGATAACTATTATAATAATCCCTCTCCACTCATAATCCACACCAAGCCATGAAGCGAGTCCGGCCATGCCAAGCGTCCAAATAAATCCAAGTACCAGACTACGTTGCAGAAGATTTTCAAGAATCATGAGCGTGGCCACACCCAAAGCCAGTGTAAACATCACATTATGTGTCCCGTCAGCACCATTCAGCAGATACCAGGGTATTTCACTGATTACGGCAAAGCCCAGCAGAGTAAAGAAATACCTGTACCTGCTTTTTGTATGGATAAATCCTTCTGCTATCAGGAAGGCAAACACAGGAAAAGCGATGCGCCCGATACAGCGCATCGTTTCGTATAATACGGTACCGTACTCCATCAGATAGAGAGCAATGTGGTCTATTACCATAGAAATCATGGCAATGACTTTCAGGGCACTGCCGCTAAGTCCCAATGCCGGTTTTAAGGTCATATTCATAAATTACATATTTAACTGATGCCGAGAAGTTCCTTTACCATATCCTCCACTTCCTGGTTCACACGCTTGAAGTTACGGTTCAGCAGGATTTCCTTCTCTTTGTCGTTTTTGAACTCATAGATTTTGGGTAGAGCCACATAGTGTTTTTCCTCGTCCTTAATCTTCTTCATGTCAAAGTGCGTCTTGCAGAAATACTTGGTAGTCTTGAATTCTTCCGACTGCTCGATGTCAAAATGGTCAAGCATACTGTCATCGGTAGCCGTAAAGTCACGTGCCGCCTGTCCGGCCAGCCAGCCTGTTGCCATATCCGCAATCTTGGCTGCAGGAACCAGAAAGTCCATCTTCTCAGAGATTGTGGTTGATACCTTATGGTCATTGATGGAAATGGAACGTGAGGTCTGCTTAGCCTTTCCGAACACATCATTCTGTGCCCACTCCAGCGTCTCCTTGTTACGTGCTGCACCCATGAAGATATTACCGCAGGTAGTGATAATTTTCTGCATACCGACCTTGCCGTAGTCAGCCTCCAACTGAGGAAGCTCCTGGAAACCTAAAGTTACGGCAACCTTGTTGGAACGTGCCGTACCGATAAGACGGTCTATCTTGTGAAAGTACAGTGTCGGAAGCTCATCCACGATAATGCTAACCGGAATGTTACCCTTTGAGTTCACCCTTGTAATCAGTCGGTTCAGAACCAGTGCATTAAGAGAACCGATAACCTGTTCCTTTTCCGGGTCATTGGCTATTACCAGATAGCTCGGATTAGCCTTGTCAGAAATCTTCAGGTCGAAATCATCCCCGGTGAATACCCAGTACGCTTCCGGAGAAACAAGACGTGCGGCGTTCACACGAAGCGTACCGACCATACCTTCAAGCTGGTCATTCGCCTTATTCTCGTATGCACTCTTGAAAGGAGCCATCAGCGAAGCAATCCTGTCATCCTGCATCAGGATATTGAATACCTGGTCGTATGGTCTCCCAAGAAATGAAAGCACATGCGGCATATCCGAAAACTCTCCGGTTACGGTATCCGGTTCCACCTCATTGCCATGTTCGTCCTCATACCAGCACCTCTGAATCAGAATCTTCCTGCCGGTCCTGTCCTTATAACTGTATCCGTTCAGGTCCACAAACATACGGTCCTCGTCAGTCGATACGTCATTGCCGTTCTCATCCACGAAATCAAGCACCACATTGCCGTCCTTGTCGATGGCATTGAAGTCATCCCAGTTGCGTATGACAATCTCCAGCTTCTTTCCCTCCAGTGATATGAAACGCTTCAATTTCCTGCCGTTCCTGAATCCGACCGGATGGAAGTTTACAAAGAAATAGATGATGGCAGCCAAGAAGTTTTCCGCAGAATTAGTGAAGAATGCTTCCGATCCGCCCTTCTTCTCTCCACCTCCCTTGTTGAGCGAGGCCAAAAGAGTAGCCGCCGTTTCAGAAGCGGCAGCCAGATCAGGGATATATTTCCGCTGAATCGGATTGATACGGTTGGAGTATTCCACATCGGTAAAATTTACTATACGGAATCCGCAGTTCTGAGGCAGTTTACCGGCTTTCCTGTTCTTGCAGTACTGATAGAAAAGCGTCTGTGCAAGTGTCGGAAACTTGAAGTCATATACCATCATGGCAAATCCCTTTGCCGAGTGCTGCCTGATGAACGGGTCAATGATACCGAAAGACTTACCCGAACCCGGCGTACCCAGAACAATCGTACCACGGAACGGATTGATGATATTGATCCATCCTTTGTGCATTTTCTTTTTCCAGTAGTATATCATTGGAATGTTCACCGAATAATCATTGCTGACCAGTGTTTCAGACTGCTGGAACGATTCGTTCTCAAAATTGAAACGGTCCTCACCAACCTTGTAGTTGTAATACTTGGCAATACCGTCCAGTCCCTGATGTACCAGCATGGTACCGACTACCGAACAGACTGCATACATAAGCCTGTTGGCCGGAAATCCCAGCCAGCTGAACCCGAAACTCATGCCATGAAATACAAAACAAAGCCCTACAAGTGTCAGACCGGCCAGTACCGGATAGATGACCATTGTCCTTACATTGAACTTCAGTGACTTTTCAGCCTTTGTGCCGATACAGACAATACAGATGCATATCAGTTCAGCCACCTTGCATCCCGATACGGAATTGAATACCCTGAAGCGTGCCAGCAGGTCGAGTACAAACTGTGTAACCCTGTTGTCTGCCGTAACAGGCAGGTTCATGATAATTTCAATAATCAGAAAGATATAGATACAGCTCCTAAAATAGTTGTACATCTGCTGCTGTTCCCTTGTCTCCTCAAATGCCATACGCTCTAACTGTATATGAATTTGCTAAAATGGAACCTTTATACCCAACAGCAGACCGTTGCGGAAGGTATCCCCATGCAGGAAGTTCACATTGTTCTTCTGTATGACAGAGAACTCCAATCCGCTGCGGAACACATAGCTGTATTCAAATCCGGCCTCCAGCCCGAAGAAGAATTTTTTCTGTACCGCACCGAACTGTGGCCCCAGACGAAGGCGCATCATGCCGTTCTTGTACCGTGCCAGACGGTGCTTGTAAACCATACCGCCATCCCAAAAATATCCTTTCCAGAAATTGTGACATACCGGCTTCTGCCAGTGATTCCCGACCTCACCGTATACTTCGACCGCATTTCCGCATGAAAGCGGATACTCATAACCCAAAGTGGCATTCAGCGTACTTGAAAAAAGGAATCCGGCATTGACGGAAACCTTTCCGGTCTGTGCCGATGCACCGATAAATGCAACAGAGCAAAACAGAATGAACAGAATCTTCTTCATGGCCTATCTTTTTATGGAATGATCAATATAATAGTAAGGGTAATAGTCGGCACCGTCCAGAATATCCGAGTCGAAGCCGTCCGCATTGAGAATATCCTCATACTCGATGGTGAGTACCACTACACGTCCACTAATCTGGTTCTCGGAAATCTCCAGACGGAGCACCTTCTCTTCAGGGAAAGTGAGCTTCGGAATTACAAGCACATTCCTGTAGTTCTTTTTGAACTTACGGGTGTTGTTCATGGAGAATACCGGAGTAAGCTCTATGGTTTGTGAATTGGTTGCCTTGGTCTCTTTTTTGTCAGTAAGTTTTACCCTTATCTCCTCAATGTCGTATGCAATCCTGGTCTTATTCTTCAGCGTATAGTCCAGAAAGAAATAGTCACCGATGGAATAGATGTTGTTGATGTATGCCCTGATTCCGTTTTTGTCTGATACAATCTGGTTGAACTTTCTTCTGCTTCCGTAGACAGCCCAGGCATATCGTGCAATCTCGGCCATAGGCATGGAGACCTCCGGATTGATATAGGACTGTGTCTCATTGTAGGATACATTGTAGATGGTAGAAGCATATTGGGGTGATTCGGTATAGAGGATGTCATACTGTGCGATATGACGCTCACCGATAATGGTGAGTGTACCCAGCAGTTCGTTTTCCCTGTAACCTTCAGATGATATGGAATCATTCTCCATATAAGGCTTGATGCGGACTATGTTGTCTGTACACTGATTGCCTATAATCCTTGTTGTGGAAATATCAACCATTTTGATGTTCTCGGGCATGACAATGTGCGTGGTCACTTCCCGGTTGATGTATATCTTCTCGTTTGCCGACAGATGTACGGCTATGCCTGTGATAAGGCATATTATCAGAATAATTCTGGCTTTCATATTGTGAATCGTTATATTATTAAAAAATCATATTAAAACAGCTGTTAGCGTGCATCCTCCGAGTTTATCAGATAAACGATGGTATTGTACTTGATTTTCGCCTTGTTCTTTCTGATATTGGAAGATATGGCAGAAGTTGCAGAGTTATACATGTTCTTCAGTGACTGGAGGGCAATGGCCTCCGTAGAAATACCTGTATTGTAACCGTCACCCGATTCAAAATTGATATTCTGCTGTACCGTATTGGAACCTGCATCCTTCATGAAATCACGGAAAGCCGATTCGGGAACATAGAAGCCTTCCATACCGTCATTGTCAAAAACCGAAAGCTTAACCTTTATGAATCTGTCGCCGACAAGAATACTGGTTATGGAAGCCCTGACACGCTGCTGTCCGAAACCGGTTACCGTTCCATAGAGGTAAGTTCCCTTCTTTAGCCTTGTGCCGCTTACCGTCACATCGTCCAGAAGTTTGAACCGCAGACGTGTACCTTCATGCGCCTTTGTAGTCTGGTCAATCATGGCACGTATAAGCTTGTTCTCGGCAAGTTCATCCGGAGCAGTAACCGTATTGAACCTGTCGGCATTGGTGTCATCAGACTTGATTACCAGACTCGGACAGTTACGTTCCCTTTCCTCCTGACGTACTCTGGCTATGGAATCAGCCCTGTGCTTTTTTTCCGCTTCCTCTGCTTCCGGGTCTTTGATACCCAGTCCGCTTTCAATGGCCTTCTGCCGTTCATAGCTCCTTCGCTGAATCTCTTCAAGGTCACGTGCAAACTCGTCCTGTGAGGAATAGCCCATACCTCCGTAACCCGTTTCACTGTTTCCCGAAGGACCGTTACCGTAGGCATATGCATTGATATGCTTTCTTGATTCTGCAAGTGAACGCTCCAGTTCTTCAAGTTCTCTCTGCTGCCGCTGTCTTTCAGCTTCAGCTGCATCCAGACGGTTCAGCTCTTCCTCGCTGTAGCCGTGTTCCAGTTCCTCCTTCTTCTGTTCTTCCTCCCCGATACCGCTTACGGCTGTGAAGGCATCCTCGTCACCGAAACGTCTGGACATCTCATACATCTTGTCTCCGGCTTCCTCAGCATTGGCCTGGGGAAGTTCCATGTTGATACGGTCTGTAGCTACCGTTCCGGCAGTCTCCTCACCACCTGAGAAGGTCTGCATCACAAAGTATACCAGTGCGCACAGCGGAACAAATATGACCAGCGGAAAGATATACTTGGGCTGTTTGAAATTAATCTTAATCATGGGTTATCATTGTTTTTAATGGATTTGACTATATTTTCCAGCTGCCGGTATTTGAGGATGATCCGCAAGGAATCCTCACGGCTCTTTACAGGTATGGCAATCATGGAGTCCAGTTCATGATGCAGTAACTGTCCCTTCACCGTCATGTCCGTCAATGCACTGCGGTGAATGTCCTTGTTTGCCTGAATGGTACGGAATCCCTGAAACACCGGTTCCATTGCGGCTATCGAACTGACATCCGTCTCACTCTGTTTTCCGTTGCCGGAATCTATGGCAACGGTACTGACAAGTAGCAGAAGCAGTGTCCCTGCTACACCTGCGAATGTCGTTTTCGGATGCTTTGCCGCCCATCTGTTGGCCAGTCTTATCCTTGCGGACAGACGGTATCTTGTTCCGATGACACCCAGTTTGGGCTGCAACCACGACCTGATAAGCAGATGCGTTCTCAGACGGTTTTCCTGTATCTTTTTTCTGAATGATTTCATAATATCAATATATCAATAGTCCAAATCCCTGTTTTCAAGAGTCCTCCAGCCGGTAATGAGCAGACCGTGCGGATTGTTCCTTGTCCTCGGTACGGACTCGATGTAACCTGTTGTCACCATCGAGCGTCTGATGTCCCTGGTCCTGCGCTTGATAAGCTGCGTACCGTAATAGGTAAACTTCCGTTCATGTTCGTCAAACTGAATGGAGTCACACATGATGGTGCAGACAGCTGAAGAGGAAATGATGTCAGAGTAGAAACCGTTCTCGTCCATGGCCTGTTTCTGTTTCAGCGCAGTCCCGTCAGCCATATACATTGCTTTCCCTACCGTCCATTTGATATAGTCGTTGTCGGGCGGCAGGTTGAAGAAATACTGGTGGAACAGCTGTATGTGCGCCTTGGCCTCCATGGTGAAGTTGGCTTCCAGCCGTGCACGCTCGGCAAGAAACGGAATGTCTCCGTCAAGTACATAAATCTGCTGCCTTTCCTCATTGACCAGGGAAATGCAGCACCAGACCGTAAAGGCACAGATGACGGTGCAGCCTCCGATTACCGCAAATACCGTCATCATTGCCAGTCTGGTTTTCTGTGCAAGGGATTCAATAAGCATATTGTAAAAAGATTTGAAGTTATTTGACTAATGATTTGACAGCCGAACCGGCTCCCTTCATGGTTGAACCTGCCGCACCTCCGGCCATAGCACCTGCAGCCGAAGTGATGCCCATTGCAGCCGAACCGGCAACGGAACCCGTACCCGAGCTTACACCTCCCGGAATCAGCCATGATGCCACTTCAGGAACGAAGCGTATGATATAGGCACCCACGAGCATACCCATGGCATACATACAGTTGGAGCCTATTCCCTGCAGTCCCAGTGCGCCAATCTGTTCCCATGAGTTGACCGAGCCATGAAGCAGATGATCGTATGCCACCAGATCCTGCTGCAGGTTATAAAGAAGGATGAAGTCTATATAATAGATACACATATAGGTCACGAATCCCCATAACGAGAGGGAAAGGAACTTGGACATCCACTGGCTCCAGGCCGAGTTCCATGGCGGTGCCAGCGAGAGGGCAAACATGATCGGACAGAATATCATCATGATGGCCATGAAAATCCTCTGTGCCACGAGCATCCCGTAATACGACATCTGGAAAATCAGTTCCCCGACAAAGCGTATTACATCGTTTATCCATTCACTGACCTTCGTCTCAGCCGCCACGGCAGCCCTCTGGGCGTAGTTGTTGATGGTCGAGCCCAGATTCTCCACATTATATATCAGCTTGTCCCACCAGGCAGCATCCTGACCGATTTCGGCCACCTGCTTTGCCGTGGCTATGGAGTCCTGTACGGTTCTCAGCCTGTCGAGATATTCACTCTGTTTCTGTGCCACCTTCAGCTCGAAGGCTGCCACTTCCTTGTTCTTTGCCTTTGCCATAGCCCATGTAGCGGACTCCAGACTCTTTCCCGGAACCTGCAGAGCCGAGCATATCCATGAAGAGGATGAAATACACAGGGAAATGCCGATGATGCGCAACAGCTTCATGACATCCATACCACGCCTTCCAAGCATCATCATCCAGCATTCGTATGAACCGACACACAGGGCCAGACACAGACCGAGAGCCTTTGCCATTGAAACGGCATCACCGAGAACGGCCACATTGGGAAATGTCTCCATGGCTGTCAGCAGCTTTTCCAGACTTTCGTCAATGGCCGGAAGTCCTATTGTCAGCGGAATAAACAATAAATCCATATCTTAAAATGTTATTTGTTTTTACTTGTTTTTCAATAATGTGTAGCGGCAACGGCACAAAGGTGTGCAGTCCTGTTGACCAGTTCTGCCATCTTGGATTTGGCTTCCTCGTATGCCTTCTGCCGCTTAGCGTTCTCCAGTCCATAGCCGACACCGGTTTTGTGTATATAGGCTATATCCGCACAGAGTATTTCATTCTGGCGGCTCAGCTCGTCCACCTGATAGCGGAGCTTGCCGTCACTCTTCTGCATACAGTAGAGAAGTCCGTCCGTGATACAATCCTGCATACGGTTGAACTCGTCCTTGTAGGTGGTATACATCAGGTCAACATTTCTGTCAGCCTCCCTTGCCAGTTCTTCCTTATACAGTTCCTCGATATATTTGCGCTCACTCTCCACTTTCTTGATTTTCTGCCTCTGCGTCTCTTCGGCAGTCACACGTACCGGCATGATACGTTTCACATCAGACTTGGGTTCCTTGAAACGGACACGGAATCCGGAGTTGAACCAGTCCCATTTCCAGTACATTTCCGCACCTGAGTATTTCTTATGCAGGAAAAAGTAATACCAGTCCGGAGCAAAATCCCACGGACCGTTTTCCATAGACTTCCACTGCTTCTGCTTTTCACTGTCACTGACTATGCTTTGGGCATTGGCAACAGTAACTGTACCTGAAACTGCCATACAGAACAGGCACAATAATATAATTCTAACCTGCATATCCCTGATTCCATTTATTGATTACACGCTCAGCTATCTCATTCTTCACATTGGAGTTCAGTATCTCCCAGATATAGTCCGGCTTCCATCCGCAGTCCGTAACAAGGAAACAGTACAGATTGGCATTGTCTATTATGTACCTTGCCCTGTCGATGGAAGTCTTCAGTGTCATTACCAGATTCAGCTTTTCATCCATGGAAGCCTTCATCAGGTTTATACCCGAAGCGGCCACGGATGCATACAGTCTGTAGCAGTGCTGTATCTCCCTTGATATTGCCACGTTGGCATCTGCATAATACCAGGCCACGAAAGGCTTCTTTGATACATGACTGAAAGTATTACCGGTAAAGTCCTTGTATTCCGTTACCAGCTGATACAGTGAGTTGGCCGTTGAAGAAATGGCACCGGCCAGTACCAGATACGAATAGGCATTGTTCAGCCTTGTATCCAGAGTGGTCCGGACATCATTGAACTTTTCCGCACCTTTCTCAATGAGCGACTGCTCGCCATAGCTTGCGGCCACTCTTGTCAGAGCCTTGTCCTCGTCCTTCTTTATGGCCTTGTGCAGGGCAATGAGTGCTTCGATGGTCGGCAGGTCTTTCGGTATTATGAAAGCGGAAGCCTTTACAGGCAGCAACAGCATTATAATACCGGCTGATATGATACTTATATTCCTGAGTTTCATGACAGAGATATATGAAAGGTTAATAATTTGAAGCAACCAGGCCGTTCCAGTCCTGTACAAGATTTCCCACATGATTCTTCATGGTCACCACATTTGCCCATCCTTCAGGATCTATGGCAAAGAAGAGGTCGTTTGCAGTAGCATATTGTGCCATCAGAACCATCCCTTCCACCTTGTAGCGTATCCTGTTCAGGTCAGTATAGATGCTGTTGGCCAGTGTCAGCCTTTCATACCTGTCCAGCAGATTGTAGCCGTCATTCTTTTTCTCGGCAGTTGCCTGTCCCTGCAACGGATTGGGAATCCTGGCATTGTTCACGATATTGACGAAGTTGCCGACCAGCTGCTGGGTTTCCGCTACAAGATTGCCGAGTTCGTTCAGACAGAGCAGCCTGTTTGAAAATTTAGCCTTGTTTACCGTGCTAACAAGTACCGGAACATTTCGTAGAATATCCAGAGCACACAGGCCTATTTCCTTATAATAAAGACTTTCAGTCCCGAAACCGGATATGTTCTCCATGCTCAGCTTATATAATTCCTTCATGGTAGCCATGCTTACCGTATAGAGTTCCACCTTCTGTTTCTTGACTGCAATGGTATCCACACGCTGGTTGTGCTGTTCCTCGATAAGCTTCTGTGAAGCGGTATTGGCCATGACAATCTTCAGGCAGTTGCGGTCGAATACGATTCTCCAGGCAGCATGTGCATTAATGCAAACAAATGCAGAAAGCATTATAACCGATATGATTCTTAATACTGTTCTTACCATAGTGACATAACTTTTTGATGTTGATTGATTTTTCTTGCAAACTCCAGATACAGAAGCCCTCCATCCGCCTTGCGGTCTTCCTCGATACGGGTGATGGCCTCCTGCAGCGTACCGTACCGGGCAAGATAAATCTTCAGTGCCTCCTTCTCGGTACGTTCTGTAGTGTATGCCCAGTAGCATTCCGGTGCTTCCTCTACGCCGTACACATCCGAGTGCTGTCCCCGGCAAATCCACACCTCCTTGAAGTAGCTTCTTCCCTCATGGTTGTTCAGCGCATTGATGGTGAATATCTGCTGACGCTGTATGTCAGTGAGTCCCAGAATGGCTGCAATATCCTCATACCTGTCCTTGAACTTGGTCTGGTCAAGCAGAATCTTCACATCCGAGTTGTTGATGATGGCCTCCTTCACGATAGGGGAATCAATCACGTCATTAAGCTCCTGTGTGACCACACCGGCTATTCCGTGGAACTTCCGGACGGTCTTATACAAATACTTTATATATTCCGCCATGGTAGGTGAAGCGATTGCCTTCCATGCCTCTTCGATGATAAGAGCTTTCCGTCCCTTCTTGATACGCATCTTCTGCAGGAACACGTCCATGATAATAAGCACCACAATCGGGAAAAGCACCGGATCATCCTTTATCTTATCAATCTCGAATACAATGAAACGCTCATCAAACAGATTTATGTCCAGGTCGGAGTTCAGCGTCATCTCCAGCTCGCCGCCACGGTAGAATTGTTTCAGTATGGCTGCAAAGTCATGTATATTGAAACTTATCTTCTCCAGTTGTGTAATCTGCGGTATGCGTTCCAGAGCAAACTCATAATAGGAATTGAACGAGAGCTCCTGAACCTTCAGCCTGCGCTTCTGCTCCTCCATGTGGTCAATCTGCCTGTCTATCTTAATCAGCATGGAATTGTTATAAAGTTCCCTCTTATATTTTTCGATAATGGCAAGTGCACGTTCCTTTTCCGATTCTGTGGCCGCTTCATCATTAATCAGGGCGGTCAGTGAACGGCACTGTCGGATAAGCTTCAGGCGGTGTACTTCGGAAGGCAGCAGCAGGGCACGGCTTTCAGCCTTCTCCTGAACCTCTTCCGTATTTATCTGCCTATCGATGTCCTCCATGCTGTGCGTGTACTGTTCATAGTCATCCTCCATCTTGGCGGCTACCAGCAGTTTCTGCCTCAATGCCTCACGCTCACTGTCACTGAACCTTTCAAACGGATTGAAATATGCCTCATAGTATTCCACGATGGTCTGGTTTATCAGCATGTCTTCAATCTTGGAAGGAAATGCGTTACCCTTGAATATCAGGAATATCAGCGATTTAAGGAAGTTCTTCTTCTCACCGAAATTGAGTTCATATTCTTCCTTAGTAACCTTGAACGGATTCATGGAGATGGGCTTCTCCTTCGAGTATGATATGTATGTACCCTTGTAATATCCGCATATACCTTCGTAGGAGTCACCCGTATCCACCATGACCACATCCGTATTCTGTTCCAGCAGCTGACGTACCACACTGTTCATGTGGAAGGACTTGCCGGAACCTGAAGGACCGATACAGAAGAAGTTGGCATTGTCCGTCATTTTCTTCTTGCCTTCCTTGCCGGTAATGTCGATACAGACAGGCAGTCCCTGACGGTCGGTGTAGTATGTAGTCAGCGGTGTATCCTCAGACTCCTTCAGATGCTCCTTGAAGAAAAAGCACAGGGCAGCATCCGAAAGTGTCAGGAACAGGTCATAGTCCGGGTTGAATGCATAGCCGTTACCGGGAAAACAGTCCATGAAAAGCTCCAGCTGGTTGTAGGCTGTTCTTGACGGCATGATGCCGCACTCATACAGCTTTGTCTCCAGAAAGGAGGTTACCGGAGTTACCTTGTCAGGCGGACAGCTCACCAGAATGTTGAAGTTACAGTACACAAGCATGGTACTGTCAACGGCCAGCTTGTCCAGCACTTCCTCAATGTCGGCCTTTGCAATACGGTTGCTCGGGTCCGGCATGGAACCGTGACGCTTCGCCTTGGCCTGTAGCTTGCGCAGCAGCTTCCTCTGTCCAGGTATCTGAATGACCTGGTTGAACACCACACAGTCCGAGTAGGGGACGCCGGTAAGGAAAGAAAGCAGGTCGGTTGCGATACCGTAGCCGTTGATGTTCATCTGCGTGTACGGTTTTACCATGGAAGGCAGGTTTATCTCGTCAATGTCCACCAGCGGATAGGAACGGATGATACGGTCACCTGTCCTGAGATATTCGTCCGAAGCCTTGAAGTTGGTCATCGAGAACGGTCCGTGCCGGAACTGGAATGCCATGAAACGGTGGCAGTATTCGCTGACCTCCTCCTTGCCGAGCTTTCTGTGCCGGATATGCTTTTCCGTCAGAATATCATCCGTTTTTGATACCTTGGCATGGAAATCGAGCCATCTCTTCGGGTCATACTGGATGAACTGGCTTCTCTGAGCCTCCTGAGTGAGGATAAGAAAAGTCTTTATCTCTGTGAACTCCCTTCCCTCGAAGTATCTGAAATAGCTCCTTGTCAGGAACTCCGCATCGTCCGGTACGTCATGATGATATGCCTGTCTGCACAGAATGTCCTGCTTCTGCAGTGCATATCCCTCACCGATGGTCTGAAGGATATTGGATAGCACGTCATGAAACAGCATGTACTGCTGCGCATCTGTACAGAGTTGCTGGACCGGATTGGTTATCTCAAAGATAACGGACGGCTCGCCTCTGGCCGAGAACAGCACGACATTGCCGTCCGTCTCCTCCAGCTGCGCATAGAGTCCGTCAAAAATTCTTTTCCTTTTGTGTGCCATACTGTATAAAGTGATTTACTGTTCTTTTCTCATGCTTCTGTAGATATAGATACCTCTTGCCCTTTTTTTGTTGTGGAGTCCACCACGCTGTTTGATGTAGATTGTTATCAGTCCCACCAGTGCCATGACCATCATGGCTATGAACCCTGCAACCTTTCCCAAGGCGATTGAGAAACCGATGAAGCCTACGAATGATACGCCTATGGCTGCCGCTGCCAGAGTGAGGAAACGGCCGCGTATGCCCATAAACTCCAGCGGTTTCTGTAATCCCTTGAACACAGGGTAACCTTCCTGATTCATTGTCATGTCGGGAAAGGATTACTGGAAGAACAGCGGAAGAGCTTCCGAAAGTGCGATGAATGCGATACAGCCTCCGATGGTAAGCATGATGGTCTTCTTCACGTCCTGGTTTCCGTTCTGCATCTTGAAATAGACGTTGAATGCACCGACCAGAACGATAACGGCAGCAATTGCCTTCATCAGGTTCGATACCGGAGTCTGGTAGGAACTGACTTCCTGAGTGGCCTTAGTAAAACCTGCGGCACCCTTGCTTCCTGCCATTGCATTGGACGTGGAAATAATCAGTGCAATGGCCGCCACCACACTCTTCTGTGCAAAACTTGAACCGATGAAACGCTCCGTAAGATTCCGGGCATTTTTCTTTATTAACTGCATTTCTGAATAATGTTAAAGGATTTCATCGCCAAAGAAACAGATGTCACTAAAGGAACGGTATATATATCAGGCATTCTCACAGCTGAAGATAACGGCACCGAGGTCACTGGTACCGGTCTCTGCCAGCCGGTTTATTTCCTGAATGATATTCTCTACCAGAATGCCGTCAGTCATGATGGCCTCCCGGTAAACGTGTCTGGAAGATTCTGATTGGGATGCAGATTTCTCTGTACCGTCAGAATCAGTATTTTCATTCTCAGGTTCGGGATTCCCTGTATTATTCTCTTCCTGATTCTCTTCTTTGGATTCAGGTTCATCCCGGTTTATCCTTATCGGCCTGAAGCTTCGTGCTTCTTCCGATATGTCAATGTCCTCTTCTTTATGGCTGTCCTGCTCGGCATTCTGTGCGGCCTTTGCCCTCTGGAAGTCCATGAAAATCATTGCCGCATAGTAGAATGACATTGCCACGAAGAGAAGGAATACTATCTGTCCGTACTGCATGGCTGTTGTAATATGATGTTGGATGAAAGAGCGGAACTGTCCTCCGGAAGCGGAAGGATATGCAGTCCCAGTCTGATACCCCGGCTTTCCAGACGTTCCCTGCGTTCCGTAGTGCCGGTATAATAAATCACGTTGTGTTCCTCACTGATGATGTATCCGTTTGTCTTCATGTTTGAGCGCACCCTTACCTTCGCCCTGTTTGAAATGACACGGATACCGGTTATGGGTTCCAGTCCAAAGACGATACGCCGTCTTTCCCTCTTTACCATCTGGGTACGGATACGTGAGGAAATCAGGTGTTTCTCTTCACTGCTGCGTTTCAGTCCGAGTGCAGCGGCTATGCGTCCGACACTCATCCTGGTAATGCCGAGAGCTTTCCCTATCTCAGAGAAGGAACACTCCTGAAAGTGGTTTCTGATATAGTCGGCACGTTCCATCCTTCTGGATTTGGCCATTTTTACAAGTCCAAGTTCACGGGCTTTCAGCTTGACGGTCGATTCACTCAGATTGAGAACGGCAGCTGTATAGGCTGTGGTCTCTACCGGATACAGTTCGACAAGAGCGGCCAGCATCCTGTCAGTCCAGTCTGTCTTTTTCATATTCTACAGATTATAACTGTTAAACAATGATTTCTTTTCCCTTCTGTATTCTGCCAGACGTGGCAGGTAGGACTTGAAGAATGCCCTTACGATGGCATTCACCAGGTCAGAGCGGCATCTGCCAAGTATATCGCAGTCGTCCAGTGAATCCGCAAGGTCACGGTCAAGTTTGCAGACAAGTCTTTCTGTTTTGTCCGTTTTGGAATCGTCCGATTGCAGGTATTCCATGAAGTCATCCCAGCATCCTGTATCCGAAAGGGAAACAGCAGTATCCTTTTCCTGTGCTTCATTATTATTTTCCTTTTGCTCAACCTGTGTTTCTGCGGTATCTTCCGTCAATATAAGTTCTGAATCATTGATGCCTCTTGTCAGGTCATCTATTTCCGGTATATCCTTACTCATAGTGCTATGGTTATTGAAATTTACTGATTATTCTGGTTCTTTATTCTGATTTTCGTTACTGTCCTGTGAAGCTTCATCAGACGGCTGTGCCTTCTTTTTCTTCTTAGGTTTGGGATTCAGATTTTCCGTCAGCTGTATGCCTTTGAGTTCTTTTTCTCTTATCGGTTGAAGTGTATCGAAGATACTCTGATAGACCTTATCAAAGACCGGTGTAACGATAGCGGCCTGCATATCCAGTGCAGCCATGGTGCTGAACCGTTCCATATCCGCACGTTTGGGAATCTTCGCAGTGACGTATCCATAGTTGGAGAAGGTATCCCTTGCATTGTCCCAGATAAGCAGTTCGGAACGCTTGCCGATTCTTCCGTCATTCAGATTAGGAATGATGAAGAGTCTGGCTTTCATCCTTTCACCGACAGCCTTTTTCAGCCGGTCAACAAACATGAGGAAACTGGCCGTGGACGGAACGGTTACCAGGTCATAATGAAATGGAACAATAATAATATCCGAGTTGACGAACATGGGTATCAGCCCTTCCGCCTTCAGACTTCCGGGAGAGTCCATAAGCACAATGTCAATTTCAGGATCGTTGTGCAGCTTCTCCATAAGGGAAGTCATCATTGCCTTGTCGTTGGATTCGTATGCCCATACCTCGTATGGCATTTCTTGTTCGCCGTATTTCCTGATGTCAGCCTTTCGGCACTTCATGATGGAGTGCTGGAAGTCGCAGTCTATTACTACAACCCTTGCCCCCTTTGTCACCAAATAGTTGGCAAAGGTGACACAAAGGGTAGTCTTTCCGACACCTCCCTTCTGATTGGCAAATGTCACTATAACCGGAGTTTGTATCATTTCAAGTACTGATTGATTTTGGACAAATGTATTAACCAAGATTCTCAGATAAGAAATGCACAACACAATTGTGATTTGGGTTTGGTAAACCTAAATATTGAAATAATAGTTATTGGAATATTAAGATTCTTTCAACTTAAAAGGTTACAAATAGTGATTCTTTATTTATATCTATCTTCAGAGTTCGCTTATATTCATAAAAATGAGTTTAGTTATATTGAGCGGTTTAATACTTCTCAGAAGAAAGGGCTGGGATTTATGTTTTAGCTGTTTCGCTGTATTCAAATTAAAAATACATATTGCTATTGGAGTATTTAAAGCTATCAAAAATACTTTCTTCTTCTACAAATCTAAAAATAGATTCTATGGCAGAATAAATGATTTGATCAAACTTTTTATTTTGTATCATCTGGAATTCTCTATTTCTCCATACATAAGCTTGCTTAAATTCATAATAAAGCCAATTAACATTTAATTTCCAACCCTTTTCTTTCAACTCTTCTTTTTTATCAAAAATCTTCTTCATTTCCCCCTTTTCAGAATATAAACCGGCAGTTAATCTGTCATAATTCATATTCCAAAATTCAAATGCTATATATAAATCATAATCTTTTAATTTTATCTTCCAAGAAATAGGTTTATTATCAGTCATTTCAACCTTTAGATCTGTGCAAAATGAATATATTGTTATTTTTTCTTCCAATCGGTTCATTAATGATTTAAAAATTATATTCTTTTCATCAATAGAATACGAATCAAGATATAATGATTTAATGTAAGTACAAAATTGATTTACTTTTGAGAATTTACTCAAGAAAATTCTCCATTCTTGAAGTGATAAAGGTAGAGATGTATGCTTTATTAATAAACATTGACATTCTTTTTCGTTGTATTTAAAATGAAATGAGCATGGATAAACACGTGATAATTTATCATATAGTATGAATCTATATGTCTTAACATTATTGATAAATATCCCTTTTGATGAGACACCAATAAATAAACATATATCAGGTTCCAATTTATTAACAACGTATTCAAAGACACATAATCCTTCTTCAAATTGCTTAGTTGTAGGTCTGATACTTCGATTAGGCAACAGTACTTGAATAAAATTATAGAATGCTACATTTTCCCACAAAATTTGAGTACTTGGATAGTAATCAATCCCACTGATTAATTTCACTATTTTATTATAAGTTGCGTTTTCCCATTCATGTGTATCTTGAGATTCATAAATTGTATATCTAGTACTATTTTTATCTTCATACTCTTTGCTTTTTTCAAGATATTCTATACTATCCCAACCTACATTTTTATTTTCTGAAGCATAATGTGATTCTCCAATTATCAAAACCTTAACATTCGAATTTGCATACTGTTTACCAACAAAAGGATACCATTTTAATTTATCATTTTCTTTAAATAATATGTCATATTGTTCACTACTCGTAATTCTACACATAATACTAATTCATTTAAACATTATTTTACACTACTGTCCCGTAAAAGTGGATAAATGGTTCTTTGAAATTATTGAAATATAGCCAATTACACGTTTTTTTTGAAATGAAACGGACTTGATTTTGCAACTTTGCAGTCTAATACAAATGGCTGCTATGTT
>OIDF01000566.1_pt1 | contig 26117 bp, 18 predicted proteins | sample 1581411 | NCBI WGS metagenome assembly OIDF01 (sample SAMEA3882515, study PRJEB24775) | human gut metagenome | biome: human-associated habitat; feature: intestine environment; material: feces | place: Netherlands | collected 2009/2010
TATCATCTTCATATGCCATCATATATTTTAAGGACATTTACTGAATATCCCTACAGCAACTCCCCTTAAAACAGAACATTGGGAATATACTTGTAAGCAATGTGGAAAACATTTTGAAAATCCAGTTGCATAAAAATGAATGCTTCCTGATGATTTTTATAAAAGCCATCAAGAAGCATTTATTCACTATAGTGCACACGAGTTTCCTTCACAATAGTCCTTACTTATTTCCCCTTGATACTCCGGATGACGCTGCAACCATATTACAGCGTACGAACAAGTAGCTATGGGCTTCAGGGCATTTTCAAGGGCAAAATCATAAGCGGCTTTCACCAAAGCAGATGCAATTCCTCTCCCCCCTATCTCTGACGGAACAATGGTATGACGAATATCCAAACCATTATCATGAATACTATAAGCTACATGAGCTTTATATCCATCAACTTCTATCTCAAATCTTCTTTGTTCTGCATTATGTTTTATATCCATATTACTAAAGTTTAAAGATTTATATATCTGAAGCAAGATACAAAATTAAAGAATATTAAAAAAAGAATCAATGAATCTTATTTCAAAAAAATACATGAAATTTGCAGAAATAAAATTCATATAACGATATGGAAAAAGAAAGTCTTATAAAAAGATATTTAGTATTCATCGCAGGTCTGTATTTTTTAGCAATGGGTATATCATTAATTGTTCATTCCAGCTTAGGAACTACACCCATTTCAAGTATGAACTATGTATTAAGCATCAACACATCATTATCCCTCGGTACATGGACATTTATTGTAAATCTGCTCATGATTATCATCCAACTATGGCTGGCAAGCGGCAAATATGGGACACGTAAGGATACCATAGAAATTTTATTGCAGATACCTTTTTCTTTTATATTTTCTGCTTTTATCGATTTAAACATGATACTCATCCGCAATCTTGTTCCAAGTAACTATGGTATGGCTGTAGGAATTCTACTGGCAGGATGCATCATTCAATCCATAGGCGTAGTGTTAGAAATCAAACCTAAAGCAGCAATGATGAGCGCTGAAGGACTTGTGAAATATATAGCCCGACGCTGTAATAAAAAATTCGGTAATGTAAAAGTTTATGTAGATATTACACTGGTTAGTCTGGCCATTCTTATATCACTGGCTTTCACCATGCGCATAGAAGGAGTTCGAGAAGGCTCAGTCATAGCAGCTTGTATCACCGGATATATTGTTAACTTTCTGAATTATAAAGTCATGACAAGAAAAACATTATACCGCATCATACCCATAAAACATGAATAAAAGCTCAAAAGAAAAAATTTTAATCAATAATCTCCATTAACTAGAATTCTTATCCATGAACTATCAATTTGAAATCTGTGCCAACTCTGTAGAAAGTTGTCTTGCTGCCCAAGCAGGAGGAGCACATCGAGTAGAATTATGTGCTGGCATCCCCGAAGGAGGTACTACTCCTTCATTAGGTGAAATCCTAACTGCCCGTCGTATGCTTCAAATCAAACTACATGTCATTATACGTCCACGCGGAGGAGATTTTTTATATTCTCCCCTCGAACTGGAAATTATGGAAGAAGATATAAAATTAGCCAGAAAAGCGGGCGTAGATGGCATAGTAATAGGATGTCTTACCCCTGAAGGTGAGATTGATTTACCAGCCATGAAACGCCTCAGAACAGCAGCAGGTGATTGTTCCGTAACATTTCATCGAGCTTTCGACAGATGCAAAGATCCTTTTAAAGCACTTGATGAAATAGCTGAATTGGATATCCATCGTATTTTAACTTCAGGGCAGCAACCTACCGCCCCTGAAGGAAGTGGTTTAATAAGAAAACTTGTAGACTATTCAAACGGTAGAGTCAGCCTGATGGCAGGATGTGGAGTAAATGAAAACAATATCCGCCAATTAGCAGCAGAAAGCGGTGCCAGTGAATTCCACTTTTCTGCACGGGAAAAGATAAAAAGCGCCATGCGCTTTTCGAATCCGGAAGTAAAGATGGGAAGTGATTCTATTAATGAATATACACGCGAAATCACAACAGCTCAACGTGTAAAACGAACAATTGATGCACTTACCAGTCTATAATAAAAACTCCTCGGCTCTTAAATGAACCGAGGAGTTTTTATTATACAGATTCTTTCATTTATTCATCCCATACCAAATAAGCAGAAACCAACCAATGATTTAGCTCTTCTCCGTTTCCTGGTTGTGCATCGGGTATACTTACAGTAAAAGTATGTTTACCAGCCTGTAGTTCTTTCAAAGGAATTTCCTCTGGAACAACGTCCGACCCAGGACACCAGTTCGAACGAGATAAATCAGAAGATGCTAAAGGTTCCTCTACCATTTTTGTCTTATATCCATCTTCACTAATATAAGCAGCAAGACGTTCTATAAGCCATACTCCCGTAGCTGGGTTAAAACGACGGAATGAAGCACAATCATCTCTCCATGGGATAAAACTATATACTTCTTTTCCATCTACCGAAAGAATATTCTTCTTTTGGACAAACTCATCACCCCCGCTATGACCGCCATGACCAGTTACAATATATTTCAGACGTACATTCTTCGCATTTTTAGGAAGAACAAAATCAGCAGAAACAGATTTACGTGCAAAAATATCCGGATACGACTGTCCAATATAATATACCGTATTCATCAACGGTTCTACATGACGACGTATTAGTTTTTCACATGCAATCGGAGTTTCCTTAATATTCAGTTCCATACTGGCAATATAGCCTTCTGCTGTCCAAGTATCAATAAAAATACCAACATACACTTCACCTTTAAGCGCAGCATACAAGTCGGTAATATCCTGTTCCCACTGTACACACTGTTCCCATTTTGGAATATAAACCGGACGGCGTTTGCTAGAAAGGGAATCATCATTCTGGCTGTAATATCCCACTCCAAAAGGAGTCATGAAACGCATTAATTCTATAGTTGGCAAATAATCTTTTCCCGGAACTATACCAATCATATTTTCCAACTTCAAGCTATCCACTTCTGGAAATTTCTTCTTTCCTTGTGCTATACTCAACAAATTAATTGCAGAATGCTTAGGAAGGACAAAACAAGAACCTGATTTATCCCAGCGATCGCCATTCGAAGCAACCTTTACTTTCACACTAACCGTTACATCACGCTGATAATCGGGTATCTGAATTTTCTTTAAGATAATACGACCATTCACTAAATGGATTATGCCATCACTGTCCGCTTCCGAGAAGCTTGGATACTTATCAGGCAAAAAACGTACGTTCGCATTGTTAAATACCTGTAAGCTTAAGTTTCCTTTAGCGGGTAGTTCTTTGTGACTGGCTGCATTTACTGTTAGTGTAAACAGCAAAGAAAAAAGAATAAAGATTTTTTTCATGTTTGTTGTAAATTCTAATGCTTTCAGATTAATAAAATTCGAGTTCTCCTGATTTATACAAATAGCTATAAATTCAAAAAGAACTCGAAATCTTTATTTATTTTTGTACAGTAATAGGCTCGCAGGTAAACTTACTAAGATTGTCTACCACATAGCGTACATTTTCTTCCGGCATACTGATCGCAATACGGAAACTATGAGTAGTAGCCTCTACAGAAATATCAGAACCAGCTGGCAAGCCATTTAGTTCATCCGCAGTCAGGAAGAAACTTTCTTTCTCACGCAAGTATCTCTTTTCTTTTGAATAGAAATCCTGCTGTGCATAAAACATCGCCCACAGCAATTTATATGCAGTCATATTATAAGGATACTTAAAAGTATCGGTTCCCTGTCCTACTACTTTATCAGAAAGATACAAGAATCCCCATCTGTCGGGCATGTGCATATCAATTTTTCCTGTCGGCATCCATACCCAGTTTTCTTCACGCTGCCCCGGCTTCAGCCATTGCACACGAGAGAAATTGATACGCCAATACTTACCGGCTTCTCCCGGATTAGAGAAATTTACAGTCAATGCTTTATGAGGAATAGCCATTTCTACGGTCCACTGCTTGTCTTTGTCCTTTGAATTATTCAATGTTCCGTCACGATGTACAGCCAATTGAAGTCCCGGACAATCCCACTGAATCATGAAATTTCCTCCAGAACGATAAGGCTTATCCAGCATTAAATCGAAAATAACAGCTTTTGCATTGGTTTCAATCTCAAAATAATTCTGACCGTCACCATCCGGGTCAAGAAAAACCTCAAAATCATTGTCATAATAAATAATGGTATCACGCTGACTTAACTTTGCTTTAATGTCGTCCTCCTGCAACGTAGCAGCAACATAAAGATACTTATCGTCCCATAACATTTTAGCTGATGTGTCATAACAAGGCTTGGCAAACCCTTCTCCACTTATATCCACAAAAGAGGAAGTTGGCTGTGCTTTCTGCCAATCTGCTTCATTCAGCTTTCCATCAATCTTTATTTTCCCATCAGTACGGTAACATACATACCCTGCTGGCAAAGTAAGCATACGCTCATACTTCGAATACAAATTCTGCGCCAGGAGCTGTCCGCCCATTGTCAACGCAAGCAAACTACATAATAGTTGTTTTCTCATGGTTATTTTAATTAATTACTTTCTATTACCTGACCTGCTCCCCGATACAATTTTACCGGTCCGTCCAAGAGTACGGCAACTACCGTTATCTGTGGATCGAGTACATGCTCCGGCACATCAATATACAGATTACCCGGTACCTCGCTCCAATAATTCTTATTATAGACCTTATATGACAACATTGACCCGTTGCCAACAACCCATACTCTATTCACTTTATTCATCAATCCTTTTACTTCGATTGGACCGTTCGGTTTATAAGGCAAATAAAGGTACAAAATATCACCAGCCTTGTTCAATGTTGTATATCCCTGGAAATGTTCAGTTGGAATACCTGCACGAGTATCATAGATGGCCTCTTTATGTTTTTTAGTCCAACGGCCAAATTCTTTCAGTATGGCAACCTGCTCTTCGGGAATAGTTCCATCTTCTTTGGGACCGATATCAAGCAACAGATTTCCACCCATACTCAAACAGTCAACAAACGTACGCAATAAGATAAACGGTGACTTATAATTTGTATCCGTATGCTGATATCCCCATGAATCATTCATCGTCATACACAATTCCCAATACTTATCTTCAGGACGTACGATAGGCACTCCCTGTTCCGGAGTAGCATAGTCACCATAACCCTGAATACGAGAATTGATAATCACATTCTTATTGTCTGATCTCAATAATTCAACGATACCTTTCGAATTCCATGCTTCCGCAGTTTGTTCCCAGTCACCATCGAACCAATACAAATCAGGTTTCCATGTTTTATTCAGTTCCGACAATTGTGCCATGTTGAAATCTACAAACCGTTTCCAGCGTACAGAATCATTTGTATAACGAACCTCTGTACGTGTCTTATTCGGATAATCAGGATGTGACCAGTCTAACAATGAATAATAAAATCCGAGTTTCAATCCCTGCTTACGTACTTCCTTTACAAAAGGACTGATTAAATCACGCTTAGCCGGTGTACATTTTACAGTACTCAGCTCCCCTGCCTTCGTATCCCACAAAGCCATACCGTCATGATGCTTAGTCGTGATCACCGTATAACGTGCGCCACTCTCCTTAATTAAATCCACCCATGCTTTCGGATCATACTTTGAAGCAGTAAATCCATCTTTCTGGCTCATGTATTCTTCGTAAGGCAAATACTTATTAAAGAAAGACCAGCTCTCGGAAACTCCTTTTACTGAATAAATACCCCAATGGATGAAAATACCCAACTTGGCATTTGCAAACCACTCCATTCTTTTTTCTTTCTGTGCATCCAAAGAATTAGTAGATGCTTGCTGCGCCACTATAGGAACCATTGTGCTATAAAGAGTGACAAACAAAATTAAAATAAGTTTTTTGGTCATTACTGATAATTTTTATTATTTTTTATTTATCGTACTGGACATTACAAGCTTTTTCGCTAAATAATCTATACAGACATAACACTAAAATGTCTTTTTTAGTATATGAAAAATATCTTTCCCTTATTTAATACAACATACAAATCTCAACAAAGGTAATTATAGAATAGCTAGAATATTAGGGACTACTTATTTCTCATCATATCCATCCCACACATCTGCTCTATTCAACAAATTCATTTTCTCCATAGAAGGTTCCGTTGGAAACATAGTTCTCTCATAAACGAACACATTACCAGTTTCATCCACAAAAATATACTTACAAGGATGTCCCCAATTTGCTATTAACGGCATCTCATCCACGAAAAACAACCACGAATCACAATCCGGAGATATGATATCCTCACTTCCCATTATCACTACTTTCGTTTTAGCAGAAAGCATATCTATCGATACATAGATATCAATTCCATTCAATTGCTTATCTCCTAATTGCTGTTTTATTAATTCATAAGCAAGATTTTGAGGAATTGGCAAAGCACCGGTATAGCTATAATCATCAGATTCATTACTACAAGCCACAAATACCATCATTGCAGACAACAATAAGAAAACACGTAATAGTTTCATAAGTGTCAATTTTAAATCAACAAAGAAAAAACAAAACAGTAGAATTCCCTAGATTAGAAAATAAAATTGTTCTATTTCTATACTTGAAAATTCTCAGCATAAAATACAACAACTTAACAGAACTGCAAATCTCCAATCGTAACTAATAACATTCTATCATAATAGTCGATAAAATATCACAACCAGAATATTTCACTTTTCTTTTTATCTGATTACTCAATACTTTCTCACTATATAAATACATAAATAGCTTGGAAGCAATTACATATATTAAAAGTATCCTGTAAAAACAGGATACTTTTATAATTGCTACCAAGCTATTTTTATTAATTACGAGCTCCTATTGACCACCAAAGTGGAGTCATTACATTATCAGCCCCTCCTAATAATTGCAATGCATAAGCATAACCTTCTGGATCCGCATTATTCAAACTTGAAGGGAATCTCATACGTTGTGGATAATATTGCCATTTTTGACCATCTAAATAAGATGAAGGCTTCCACGCTTCCATATCAGAACCTGTCAATATAGACTCATTAGCAGGCATATCAAAGAACGGAAGTCCTAAACGACGATAATCATTCCACATTTCCAAAGCCAAATAAGGCGTCTGAGCAATATACTTTTGAGTGATGATCTTAGTCAGCTGATCGTTCAACTTCTTTCCTTTATATAATATTTTTGTAGCATCAGGATACTGATAAGTCATTGTCTTCGAGGCATTTGTATAACCATCTTTATAATTCACAGTCATGTTACTAGGTTCTACTGTATGAGTAAATTTAACAGAAGTACCTACACGATTATAATCTTCTGAAGCCAAATAACTATCTACGTATTGTGATACACCAAAATATTCAAAACTGCTTCTAACACCATTTTCATAAGCAACCTGTGCTGAAGTCCCTGTAGTCCAACCATAGAGAGAAGCCTCCGCTAACAAGAAATATGTTTCCCAAGGACCAAACCAAACTCGCTTATTACTACTATTACAATAGTTCTTGCCCAGCAATACTCCAGTATTCCAGATGTTATTCATCATATTGTTCTTAGCGAACTTAGAAGAAAAACTTGAACTTTGTCCTACAGGATAGTAGTTCCATGTAAACTGAGCATCCAACTTTACAAGTGCATTACCAGCATCATCAGCAAAGAAATGTTTACCATGATTTGAAGAAGAACCTTTATCCACAAAGTTTTCAGCCGTTTGATCATTAGGTAAACAGAATATTTTCAATCCACGTGGATCAATATTTTCTGGTATACCATCCATCCAGAACTGTTTAGTAGGATTATCAGTATTTTCTGCATAATGCTGATCAAACTTCATTCCTAAATAATTCATAGGTTTGGTATAAGAAGCTAAATCTGGACGCTGCTCAGAAATAGCAATACCTCCTAATCCCACCAAGATATTTGACATGGTAGAAGACAACGCCTGATCATCCCACGAACGGGTGAAAACACCAGCCCAAGCATTCCATTGATCATATTCTTGTACTGCATACATATCACTTAAATCAGTAAGTAAATTACCTTTAGCAGCATCTTCAAATTCAGCTTTTGCTTTTGATGGATTTACCTCAGACAAACGCATAGCGTAACGTAAGCGTAAGCTATTGCCTAATTTCTGCCATTTTGCTGCATTGTATGCAAATCCCGGATCACCTTTAGCCTCCATTTCTGTTGGTTCAACAGATGTATTTATGTCAGCAGTTGCCTCTTTTAACTCAGTTAAAATAAAATCATAAGTTTCTTCTACACTATTAAATGTAGGACTTTCAACTGTAAAGGCATCCAATGTATAGGGACCAAATGTATCAGTATATTCAGCTATTAAAAGCGCACGCCAAATACGCGCAAATGCTTTAATATTTGGATAAAACTCAGCATCATGTCCTGTTACATCAGTTCTTTTATCTACCCATTGAATTGCAAAAGTTGCATATTTCAACCAGTTAGTAACCTGATTAAAATAAGCGGCATTATATCCATCATTATAACGTCCAATATTCAAGAAAGACATTTCGCCGCAAACACGAGCAGCACTAGCCCAGTTATAAACAACAACACGCTCTGCAACATCAGGATCTTGTTGAGCAAGACAAATAGATTGGCTCAAAAAATAATCTGGCAAAACATATTCTTCACCCACTTGTGAAGGGCTGATATTGACATCCTCAAAGTCTGAGCAACCAGCAAAACCCAATGTAGCCAGGCATAATCCAATTAATATTTTATTATTAAATTTGTTCATTTTTGTCAATATTAAGAATTTAGAAACCAAGAGTAACATTAAATAAATAAGTACGAGATGTAGGAGCAGCAAGATTCTCAAAACCAGTGGCATTGGTACTTGTAGCATAAACAGATTCAGGATCAATACCGTTCAAATAACTCTTAATCATCCAAACGTTATTACATGAAACTCCTAATTTAACTTGCTGGAACGGTGTATTCTTCAAAGCAGACTTAGGAATAGAATAATTCAACGAAACATTACGCAAACGAATATTTGTTGCATCATAAAGATTGGCTTCTCCAATACCCAAGTTACCACTTGACGTAGAAACAGCTCGCCAATAATCCTCTTGAGAAACAGCAATTGTGCTCGGTACATACCCACCTTTACCATCAGAGATAACACCATCAACAACAAAATCCTCACGATTTCCACCCGGTGCTGTAACATCTGCTACACCATAAGCTTGCAGAATACGATTTGTACCAGAGAAGATATCACCACCGAAACGTCCATCAATCAAGAAACTTAATGTAAAATTCTTATAAGAGAATGTGTTGGTCCATCCCAAAAGACAAGTAGCTTGCTGGTCACCTATTTTTTCAGGTGTAGAGGTTCCCTGCGGAAGTCCTGCTTCATTCAACAACAATTTACCATAATACGGGCTATTTTCGTCAGTAACACGCTGAAACTTAGTACCCCATATTTCACCATAATTACCGCCTGCTACAGCATAGACATATAAGTTATCATAACCACCCAAAGTATAAGTCATATTTTTATATTCTTCACCTGGCAGCAATTCGATAATCTTATTTTTGTTTGTTGAGAAGTTAACATTCATGTCCCATGTAAACTCTTTAGTTTGAACAGGAGTTGCATTCAACATGATTTCCAAACCTGTATTCTGAATATTACCCGCATTTACCTTCATTGACTCATATCCAGAAAGACGATTCATCGGGATATTCAAAAGCTGACGTTTCGCATTAGACTTATACCAAGCTACGTCCAATCCTAAACGATTATTAAAAAAGCGAATCTCAGCACCTGCTTCCCAAGAACTAATCAACTCACTTCGAACATCTTCATTATATAAAACAGAACCACTCGTTTCTGCCATAATACCTCCTGTAGATCCATTCGTATTGATTTGATACAGATTATACAACTGATAAGGATCCAAGTCATTACCAACTTGAGCAAATGAAGCACGAACCTTTGCATAAGTAAGCCATGACGGTATATTCTTTTCTAATTTATTCATCATATCAGTTATAACCCAAGACAAAGAAACTGACGGATAGAAGAAAGAACGATTCTTTTTACTTAATGATGAAGACCAGTCATTACGGAAGGTAGCATCCAAAAAGGCCCATCCATCATAGTTGATACCCAACGTACCATATAATGAATTAATTTTCTTACGTGTAAAACTTTGGGTTTGTGAAAGATCACCTTTATCTCCATTTGTAATCCAGAATTGGTTAGGTATAGTAAGTTTACCTAAACTATTTGTCAATCCAGTAGAACGACGTTCCATCATGTTACCACCAAATGTAAGATTTCCACCCCAATTTCCAAACAAATTATCTTTTTGGGCCAAGATTAAGAAGCTATAGTTGTTTTCATAAAACTTCTGTTCACCAAAGCTATAACGTCCATTATCTACGATAGGGCTACCATCATACAGTTTGGTTTCTGTTTCAGTAAAATACATATCGCTACCAGCTTTAACCTCAGCACTCAGCCAGTCTGTAAATTTATATTTTAAAGAGGCATTCATCAAAAAACGATTACGGCTATCTTGGTTCAAATTATATTTTTGTCCCCAATATGGATTTAAGCCGCTATCTCTTTGCCACCAACGCATATCTCCATTTTCATCCAAGCAATTTTCAAAATCTGTAATATCCAAAGATACAGGAGTTGTATACATTGATAAGAAAGAACTTCCATCAGCACCCGATGAAGGACGGTTTTTCGCAATAGAGTTAATATATTGGATTTTGCCATCAAAAGACCATCTGTCATCTTTACCAAAAGTAGTTGCAGTACGTAATGTCATATTAGTACGATGCAACTTTGAACTCGGGATTTTATTGGCATCATCCATACGAGTTACAGATGCATAAACAGAAGTTTTATTATACATTTGCGATAAAGAGAAACTTTCTGTGGTATTAACACCTGTATTAAAATAACTGTCAATGTTATCATAATAAGACATATTTCTCTTTACTCCAGCCCAGTCAGTGTATTCTTGCCCTTCTATACGAGGTCCCCAGCTGTTACTTGATGTTGCACTATAAACCCCATCATCACCTTGTCCAAAGGTCGTCTGACGATTAGGCTTCAGAAAAATAGTTTCAGCAGAAACAGAAGCCGAGATTGTAATACCCAAGCCCGGATTTTCTCTACCTTTTTTAGTCGTAATCAAGATAACGCCATTACCAGCACGAGATCCATAAAGTGCTGCTGCCGAAGCACCTTTCAATACAGACATTGATTCAATATCTTCTGGATTAAGGTCTGACAAACCATTACCCATATCAGTACTTGGATTCCAATAGTCATTATTCGTAGCTCCAGTGAAGTTATCCATCGGAACACCATCAACTACAATCAACGGCTGATTCAAACCTGTTACAGAATTCGCACCACGTAACTGAATCTTAGAAGAACCACCTGCACCATTACTAGAACGTGTAATCTGCACACCTGCAAATTTACCAGTTAAAGCATTAGCCAAGTTGGTTTCACGGGCTGCAACCAAAGACTCACCTTTTACTTCCTGCATTGCATATCCCAAAGACTTTTCAGAACGTTTAATACCCAAAGCAGTTACAACAACTTCATCAAGTACTTCTGTATCATCAGCCATTGTCAAAGTACCCATACTCGGTTTTGCTGTCACACGCTGTGTTTTATAACCGATATAAGAAATTTCCAATGTTGCACCAGAAGCAACTCGCAACGTAAACTTACCATCGATATCCGTTATCGTACCATTTGTAGTACCAACTTCAAGAATACTCACACCAATCAAAGGTTCACCCTTAGAGTCAACAATTGTACCTTGAGTAGTAATTTTAGCTGACTGTTGCAATGTAGACGCATCCATTACTTGTGCAGGAGTAGCCCATGCAGCTCCCCATCCAGAAGCCATCAGCAACAAAAACAGTTGTGAAAACCTACCAATTCTCATAGATTTAACATTTAATATAGTTAGAAAATAGTCTTCATATTATATAAGGACAAGTCTTATTTTATTCAAAAAAACAAGAAAAAGCTTTGTTATTTATTTATAATTATCATTATATAATACAAATGTAATTAAATATTAAATATATTATTTATAAAACCTTTAATATATTTACATGATTAAGCTTTATTAACAATGCCGATTATTAGTACAAACAATTGTAACTATACTAATAATCAAAGAAATAGCATCTATAAATCACATTTAGTCAATACAGTAAAATACTATTTTTTAAAAATACTTATCCCACTTTTTAAATTAAATATAAATATTGTATTATCAGATTATTTTTTATCGAGCTTTGTTGCAATATATTAAAAAAACACCTAAAATGCAAGCAAATAAAAAGACCGATATAAGTAATTATCCTATATCGGTCTCTTTTCACATGCTACAAGCATTTATTATTTATTAGTAACTTCCGAATCTGACAGGCTATCGATAATCTTCAACAGTCGCTCTCCTAGACCTATGGTATAGCCATGCGAAGTAAAGACAATGCGATTGAATGTATCACCGATAATAAATATTGGCAACTGTGTATTAGCTTCCAAATTCAATGCCTCCAGCAACTGTTTTTGTATCTTACTATCAGTATCAATACCCCAGACAATATGCTCAGGAAGCCCTGGAGCCGGAGCCGTCAAGTATTTTTCATAAGCAGCACGACTTGGGAATAACAATATCATCTTCCGTCCGCAAGCATCAAATTCTTTTGCCTTCACTGCGATATCCTTCAATGTATGGTCGGTAGGTTCTTGACCTACTCCCAAAATAGCTAGTACGAACAAGCCACGACCCGCAGACTTCAATACGGTTGTTTCTTCACCTGTCTCGGCATTCACAAATTTCGATTCAGAATCAAAATTACCAATGACCTTAACAGCTTCTGTATTATCGCGTACCAGTAATTCGCCACTGGCCTGTTCACCTTTCCGGATATTGAAGAAAGAAACTTGTCCCAATACGCCACCATCGGCTAAGCGACTACCTGATACCATCATATAATAACCTTCATCCAATGAAGAAGCATCCTTGAATAAAGCACTCCATTTGGCAAAATCTGGATAATTCAACAAGGTAAATCCTGTTCCATTATATTTAGAAAGGGTGAAATGACGAAGATATTCAGGATCATCCAGCTGCGGAATAGCTGAATAACTCAACTGCAACTGACCCGTTTCAGCAGCTCCAGAAACACCACTTTCAAAATCCAGTTGAATATCCGAACCGTTCTTCTGATAGAATACATTTCCTGTAACCCCATCTATCCATGCCGGAATACCCAACGAACGAGCTACCGCAACAAAAAAGATATCACGTGATACACGGTCGGCTGTACGACTACGCCATACGCCTTCAGGAGAAATGAAAGTTCCCACACAGCACAAATCATCACGCAATGTGAGGTTCTTACGGCACCATTCAGCCAAGACATTTGGATCGGCACAGAACTGTTTAGCATCTTTCTTCGAAATTTCTTTCTGGAAGAACGAACGATAGGCCGTCAACATCTCACCGGCAATACGCGGAGCAAGTACCTTGGTAGCATCAGCCGAGAGATCTGTATTATACAGATGGTCATTCAATATAGCTTCAGGCGTATCGCGCAAGTCCTTTTCAGAAAGTGTAGCCAGTAACTGAAGTGCACGTGATGCATAGTTCTTTTTAGCTGCATTCTGCAAGAAATTCATAATTTCTGCATAATTACCTCTTGAACCAACGATATAGTTGGTAATATCCTGAGTCTTATAGCCAGTTTCTCCAGCAAACTTTTCAATGGCTGAAGCATCCGGGAAAGAAGCGACATAAGCGTTTCTGATAGAATCCTCCTGATTGAAACGGATATCATTCTTCGCACGCTGTTCTGGGGTAACCTCCGGAATATTGGGTTTTGTGGGAGGCGGAACCAAATCTACAGGGAATGAAAACTCTTCACCTACGCGATGACGGAGATCAATCGTCACATTACGTTCCTTGCCGAAACTTACTTTTTGAATGCCAAACCGGTCACCTTTGGTTGCAAGAACCATCATATCGCCCAAACCAGCTGATAAACTTGCCTGACCATCCTGTTTCGTTACAACTGTATGAACCGTAAAAAATTCAGAATAATTATAAATCTTATACTGCACACATGCACCTTCCACCGTTTTTCCCTGTTCATCAACCACAGTTACTGTCAACGGAGCAAACTTGGCGTAATTTCCAATAATATTAATCTCAGTATAATTGGCTGTCGTACGCATTACCTCTTCCGGTCCCTGATAATAACCAAACACCTTTGTATGCATCAACAAGCCACGACTAGCCGGAGCATTAAACCAACCCAAATCAAGTACAGGCTCAGGTTCACAAGCGCCTAAGAAGTGCCATTCACCATCAACCCATGCTTCTACCCACGCATGATTATCGTCGGTATGTGCCCAGCGCGGAGTATAAACCTGACGCGCAGGAATACCCACCGAACGAAGAGCTGCAACCAGGAAAGTAGATTCCTCACCACAACGTCCGTATGCAGTCTTTACGGTAGCCAAAGGAGCACTGGTACGTGCATCAGCAGGCTGATAGTTCACTTTTTCATGACACCAGTGATTCACTTCAAGCACAGCATCAAGCATTGACAATCCTTTCACACGAGGCATCAATTCATCGTGAAAGACCATACGCGCACGGTCCAGGTTTTCATTATTAATACGTATAGGAAGAACAAAATGGACAAAAATGTCATCGGGAATTGTCTTACCCCATGTGGTTTCCTTTCGAGTTGTCAGCGAGCTCCGTACATTTTCCAGATAAAAATCACCGGAATAATCGGTAATATCCCCTACCGACATATAAGCATAAAAGAAAGTAAGTGCGTCGCGCTCTTCCTGTGTAAGCTGTTGCCGGAAGACACTAAACAAATCACCTGTAGGCAATGCCTCCTTCTTCTTCTGGAAATCGGCATTCACCCGATCCATAGAAAGACCTTGCCCGGCTACAGATAAGACTGAAAAAAACAGTCCTGCAATCATCATGAGAGATTTCTTCATAGCATAAACATTAAAATAATTTCACACTACAAAGATAGTTTTTTTAAGATTCAACCCCATAATTAGTATCAAAATATTTCTTATTCTGAATGAAAAAAGAAAATTATATAATAATGTACTCCCTTAATCTTCCGTAATTGCGGCATGGAATGTATATTTAAACACAAATATGGTACATATAAAACATAGAAAAAGTCTAAACAAGGATAGAAAATACTAACCACAACATATCAATATGGGACATTGACCCGTATTGATAAAAGAATAAGAAAAACATTTCCTATACTGATTTATAACCATACACTATCAAGAACATTATCATTTCATTTTAGTTCGAAAAATCTTTGTCTACTTTTGTTACTCTGTAAACTTGAATGTATGATAGAAATAGATGATAGATTAAGCGAAAAGTTCCACCAACAAATGGATGGAATATATGCACAAGACGAGGAACAACGCCTGTGTCTTATTGCGCAGTCATACTCTATTTGTGAGAACTCCATTGCCGTATTAAGTAATTTGCGTATAGGGAAAAGCCATATTTTTTTCGGTAAGTCTTGCAGTATATTGGGATTAGGTAAACCAAACACCATTCAGACGGTTGATTCTGTATGGGAGGAAGAAATTTACAATCGGATTCATCCGGATGACTGGAAAAAGCGATGCCTGCAAGAATTAACTTTTTTCCGTAAGATATCTTCATCTCATTCAAAAGAATCATTCTCATGGTACCTTGAAAATACGATGCGAATGTGTGGAAAAGATGGTAAATTCCACTATTGGAAGCATCGTATCTTTTATTTCTCAGGCAACGGGCAACAAGGAATAAGTTATTCTCTCTGCTTATATAATTTGACATCCGAAGATAGCGAAGCTGCTTATTTGATAAATACGATGACGGGAGAGAGAAAAATCCTTCTGACGGACGAGAATCAACTTCTTTCTGCTCGGGAAAAAATTATATTGCAAATGATACAAACTGGAACATCCAGTAAAACGATTGCAGAGCAATTGAAAATCAGTAAACATACTGTAGACCGCCATAGACAGAATATCATAACCAAACTACGAGTAAATAACACCATCGAGGCGTGTCATAAAGCAAAAAGATTAGGAATGATAGATTAATCGAATAACCATCACATTTATCATTACGCAGAAGGATTATTCTTTCTACATGGATACTGATAGAAATGGGATATAGCTATATGAAACTATAATATTTTGTTCAGAACATAAAATATTTTAATTACTTACTCAAAGCAAAATTGAATATGACAGCATGGGATAAAATGCAGAAGCATCAAATCTACAATGATTTTGATCCTGATTTGTTTGAACTAAGAGTTAAAGCAAAAAAACTATTTAAAGAATTTAACCGCACCGAAGACGAAGAGATTGAACGACGCCAAGAAATCATGCGACAACTCTTCAAGAAAGTAGGTGAACGTGTTTGGATGGAACCGGACTTTACCTGCGAATTCGGTAAAAACATTACAATTGGAAACGATGTCTATATCAACTTCGGGTGTACACTTCTTGATTGCGGACAGATAACAATAGGCAATCACACATTATTAGGCCCTAATGTAAGTGCATATTCGGGTAATCATTCACTCGATGCAGCAGAACGGATAGCCGGTGCCTTAGTACCTAAGCCTATTACCATAGGAAACAGAGTCTGGATTGGAGGCGGTAGCACAATTCTCAGCGGAGTTACTATAGGTGATGATAGTGTTATTGGCGCCGGTAGTATCGTAACTCATGACATACCTTCAGGTGTCTTAGCTGCCGGCAATCCTTGCCGTGTATTAAGGAAAATCACAGATAAAGATAAAGTTGGCTATTCTATATAATAAATAGTCTTTTCAGCATAAAGTGAGGATATCAAAATAACATTTGGGGAAAGGATAGCCCTCAATCGGATGAACACAGAAATACTTGGTGACTGACAATACAAAAACAAAAAAAGGTGTGAAACCACTTAGGTTCCACACCTTTTCTTATGGATGTTTATCGTTTATTTATCGATAATTATTTAACTTCCTCGAAGTCAGCATCCTGTACATTGTCATTGTTCTTATTGCTTGAACCCTGACCTGCATTGCCGTTTGCCTGACCTGCATTAGGACCAGCCTGAGCACCGCCCTGTGCACCTGTTTGCGCGTACATTTCAGCACTTGCAGCCTGGAAAGCTGTCTGCAATTCAGCGCTTGCAGCATCGATACCAGCCAAATCCTGAGCCTTGTGAGCATCTTTCAGTTTCTGGAGAGCTGCTTCGATAGGAGCCTTCTTGTCAGCCGGAATCTTATCACCAAGGTCTTTCAACTGATTTTCAGTAGTGAAGATCAAGCTGTCGGCCTGGTTCAGCTTATCGATACGTTCCTTTTCTTTCTTATCAGCTTCAGCGTTAGCTTCTGCTTCAGCTTTCATACGTTCGATCTCTTCCTTGCTCAAGCCAGATGAAGCTTCGATACGGATAGCCTGTTCCTTACCAGTTGCCTTATCCTTAGCAGAAACTTTCAAGATACCGTTTGCATCGATATCGAAGGTTACCTCAATCTGAGGAACACCACGACGAGCCGGAGCGATACCTGTCAAGTTGAACTGACCAATTGACTTGTTCTGAGCAGCCATCGGACGTTCACCCTGCAATACGTGGATAGTAACTTCTGTCTGGTTATCAGCTGCAGTAGAGAAGACTTCACTCTTCTTGCACGGAATAGTCGTGTTGGCATCGATCAACTTGGTCATTACACCACCCATTGTTTCAATACCCAATGTCAACGGAGTAACATCCAGCAATACGATGTTGCCTACACCAGCTTCTTTGTTCAATACGGCACCCTGGATACAAGCACCTACGGCTACTACTTCATCCGGATTTACACCCTTAGAAGGAACTTTGCCGAAGAAGTCTTCAACCAGTTTCTGTACAGCCGGGATACGTGAAGAACCACCAACCAAGATGACTTCATCGATATCTGCGTTATTCAAACCAGCATCGCTCATGGCTTTCTTACATGGTTCAAGACAAGCCTGAATCAAATTGTGAGCCAAAGCTTCGAATTTAGCACGAGTCAATGTCTTAACCAAGTGTTTAGGAACACCGGCTACCGGCATGATGTACGGCAAGTTGATTTCAGTTGATGTAGAAGAAGACAATTCAATCTTAGCTTTTTCAGCAGCCTCTTTCAAACGCTGCACAGCCATCGGATCAGTTGTCAAGTCAGCACCTTCATCATTCTTGAATTCCTGTACCAACCAGTCGATGATAACCTGGTCGAAATCATCACCACCCAGGTGAGTATCACCGTTAGTTGACAAAACTTCGAATACACCGCCACCGAATTCCAGGATAGAGATATCGAATGTACCACCACCAAGGTCGAATACGGCAACCTTCATATCCTTGTTAGATTTGTCGACACCGTAAGCCAGAGCGGCAGCAGTCGGTTCGTTCACGATACGTTTTACATCCAGACCTGCAATCTGACCAGCTTCCTTAGTAGCCTGACGCTGAGAATCTGAGAAGTATGCCGGAACGGTGATGACAGCTTCTGTAACTTCCTGTCCCAGATAATCTTCAGCAGTCTTTTTCATTTTCTGAAGAATCATTGCTGAGATTTCCTGCGGAGTATACAGACGTCCGTCGATGTCTACACGCGGAGTATTATTTTCGCCTCTTACTACTGAGTAAGGTACACGTACAATTTCTTTCTGAACCTGATCGTAAGTTTCACCCATGAAACGTTTGATAGAATATACCGTACGTTTCGGGTTTGTGATAGCCTGACGTTTAGCAGGATCACCTACCTTACGTTCACCGCCGTCTACGAAACCTACTACTGAAGGAGTGGTACGTTTACCTTCGCTGTTGGCAATTACCACCGGTTCGTTACCTTCGAATACTGCAACACATGAGTTTGTTGTTCCTAAGTCAATACCAATAATCTTTCCCATAATTGTATCTATTTTATTTATTTTTTATTCAAGTTTACTCTGTAATGCCGAAGCATTACGCCCTATTTAAGACAAATGGTGTGCCAGAAAGAAAACTTCTTTTTTTTTCATAGCCGACGGACATTTTGGCAGTCCGTTATGACAAAGCAGACAAAGCATACGCCAAAAATTACATAATCTCACCTAAAATCGACAGAATTTGGCACAAGTCATTTTCCAGTATATGCCATGTTTAAAAGAATTCATGCAGAAGTTTTCAAAAAACATCCTGAAATGTTTCTCAATCTTTGTACAAAAAATCAGAAAATTTGTACAAAACATCGGAATTTTTGTACGAAAAGAGCGGAACATTTGTACAAAAAATAAAAAAACATCGAGATAAATCTCTGTAAAGATCTAAATGCTTCTATATAAAGCCCTTCATATATATATTATATATAAGGTGAAACTGCCCAAAAGTATTCAGTTTTGCTTTTCTACGGTTCAGTATCTTCTATCTACGGTTCAGAAACAACAGTAGTGAAGCCTTATTTACCTTGACTTACTTTTGCATTACTAAATAATCATTCAGAAGAACATTAAGATGAAAAAAGCACTTTTATTTCTCGCATGTATGGGGTGTTTCATATCGTGCGACAACAACTCAAACAAGGAGCAGCAAGCTCCTAATGTAAAAGTTATCCGTGCCGAACAGTCGGATACATCTTCCGAGCGCAGCTATTCATTCATTTCACAACCTTACCGGACTACAGAACTCTCTTTCAGAGTAGGTGGTCCGGTATATACTTTCGATACACAAAGCGGACAGTTCTTCCGTAAAGGAGAGCTAATTGCCGCTATCAACGACCGTGACTTTCTGATTCGCAAACAACGTGCAGAAGCTATCTATAAACAAACGGAGGCTGACTACAAACGTATTTCAAATCTATATGAAAAAGGAAGTATATCAGGAACAAGTTACGAAAAAGCCAAGGCTGACTACGAAAAAGCCAAAGCAGACTATACAACATCCGTCAATGAATTAAAAGATACCAAACTGTATGCACCTTTCGATGGATATATCCAAAAGGTTAACATAGAGCGTTATCAGGACATCAAGGCCTCTGTTCCGGTAGTAACATTTATCGACCTTTCCAAAATCAAGGTTGAAGCCTATATTCCGGAAGATATGGCAGTAAATGCCCGAAAGCAGTCTGCCCTCCCCTGCTCTATCACATTCAATGCTATACAGGAAAAAACATTTATACCGGAAAAGACTTATATCACACAAAGCGCAAGCGACAACAACATATCTTATTTATTTACAGCAATAATCAACAATGCAGACAACAGCTTATTGGGTGGTATGGCAGGCTCTCTTTTAATCCCTAGCTTTAGTTCATCTTCATATTCATACCAGAGCGTGGTCATCCCCCAAACAGCTGTTTGTCATACTGACGAAACGGGTTCTTTCGTTTGGCTCGTGAACGAACAGAACCGGGTTGTAAAAAGGTCTGTAAAAACAGGCAAGCTAAGAAAGAATGACAAAATAGAAATTCTGTCAGGACTTTCTGCCGGTGAAAGAATTGCCGCAACACGGCTGACTTATCTCTCGGAAAATGAAGAAATAACCATTCAAGACTAAAACGAAATACTGATGAAAGGATTAGTAAAATTTTTCCTGACGAACAAAGCCTTAAGCTGGCTGATACTAATACTGATTTTGAGTGGAGGCATATTCGCATACAACAATATGGGAAAGCTTGAAGATGCTCCATTCACAATCAAACAAGCACTCGTAACAACTTCTTATCCGGGAGCTTCTCCAATGGAAGTACAACAACAAGTAACCGATGTACTGGAAGAATCGATTCAGTCGCTGGGTGAACTATATTATCTGAAGACGGAAAACCGGGCAGGGCTTTCTAAAATTACCGTTTATGTGAAAAAAGAAATACGTGCCAAAGATATGCAACAGCTTTGGGACAAGCTTCGCCGGAAAGTAAACGATGTACAAAACAAGTTGCCCGCCGGTGCAGGTCCATCGGTTGTAAATGATGATTTTGGTGATGTCTTGGGAGTATTCTACGGCTTAAGCAGTGAAACACATACTTATCGCGAACTGGAAGACTGTGCCAAAGAAATAAAAAATGAACTGTTGGACGTAAAAGACGTGGCTAAAGTCGAACTGTTCGGTATTCAGAACCGGACAATCGAAGTAACGGTCAACCCTTCACTACTTTCTCAAAGTGGAGTAATGATGACCGACATAGCCTCAGCCTTTGAAAGACAAAACAAGGTAGTTGATGCAGGTGCGATAGAAACATCCACAAACCGTCTTCGAATTGAAGCCGATGGAAGTTTTACAAGTCTGGAAGAAATAGAGAATCTGACTGTTGTTTCGCGTAAAGGTGAATATTTCCGGCTAGGAGAAATTGCAGAAATCAGAGAAAGCTATTCGCGTCCGGCAAGAAACCTGATGAGAATCGGAAATATTCCAGCTGTAGGTATCGCAATTTCAACAGTATCCGACGGGAATGTAGTAGAGATGGCAGAACTTGTATCCCAGCAAATAGATAAGCTGAAAGCTGATATGCCGGAGGGATATGAACTGGACATTATTTATGATCAAGGATATGAATCGGCTGTAGCTAACGATGGATTTGTAATGAATCTCATTGTTTCTGTACTGACTGTAGTAGCTATACTATTGTTCTTCATCGGATTCAAAAACGGATTTCTGATAGGTAGTGGACTGATTTTTTCCATTTTCGGAACGCTGATCTACATGCAGGCTACTGGAATTGCCCTGCAACGAATGTCGCTTGCAGCCATCATCATTGCAATGGGTATGCTGGTAGACAATGCCATTGTGGTATATGATGCAGCTTTAGTTAATATGCAACGTGGAATGAGAAAGCGTGTTGCCATACTGAACGCCGTATCAAGTACCGCCATGCCTCTTCTCGGAGCTACACTGATAGCAGTACTTACTTTTTTGCCGGTATATCTTTCTCCACATATCACAGGCGAAATTCTTTCATCGTTGTTTATTGTAATAGCGGTGTCTTTGCTGCTCAGCTGGGTACTTGCCATCACACAAAATGTATTTTTCGTTCAAGAGTTTGTAAGACGTCCACGACCGGAAGAACTGAAAAACGAACTATTCACCGGACGTATATACGACTTTTTCCGTAAAGCACTAAGTTTCACGATACGGAAACGATATACAGTGGTAGGATGCATGGTTGTACTGCTGGCTATGGCCGGATGGGGATTCAGATACATTCCTCAGCAATTTATGCCACTATTAAACAAGCAATACTTTTCCGTAGACATGTGGTTGCCCGAAGGTACACGTATCGAAGAGAGTGAAAAACAGGCTGCACAACTGACGGAATACCTGCAAACATTCGATGGAGTAAAGAAGGTTTCGACTTATATCGGACAAACTCCTCCAAGATATTATCTGGCAAATGCTGCTTATGGTCCGCAACCTAATTATGCTCAATGTCTGATAGAGGCAGAAACTCCTGAAAAGTCACGCGAATTACAGGAAATTTTATACCACAAGCTTCCTGAAAAATTTCAGGATGCACTTATACGCGTCAACAGTTTCGAAATCAACAGCATACCTCAGGCTTTAATCGAAGCCCGGTTCTGTGGAGATGATCCGGCTGTATTGGATTCTCTGACAAACATTGCTATCGGTATCATGCGTAAGAATCCGAAAGTGCTGAATGCACGCAACGAGTGGGGAAATATGGCTATGATGATAAAAGCGGGCTACGATCCGGTAAAAGCCGGAAGACTGAATATCGGACGGAGTGATATGATGAATGCTGTCAAATCGGTTAGCGACGGAACGGCCATAGGTATTTACCGCGATAATGACAAAAAGGTTCCCGTACTACTCCGCACAAAAGAAGAGGCATCATGGGATACAGAAAAACTGGAAGACCTGCAGATATGGAATGGATCTAACTCTGCTCCGTTAGGACAAGTAACCGATGGCATCAACATCGCATGGGAATATCCGCTTGTGCGTACATACAACCGACAGCTTTCTATGGCTGCCCAATGTGACGTGAAACGTGGACATACCATGAAAGAAGTACATGCAGAGATACGGGAAGAAATAGAAAACATCAAACTGCCCGAAGGCTATAGTTTTTTTCTGGGATTCACAATATAAAGATCAGAAAGAAGCCATGGCAGCATTGACCAAATATTTTCCTTTGGCCATTATCATGCTGATAATCATTCTCGTCATGCTTTTCGGAAATTTCCAGCAGCCACTTATCATTTTCCTTATTCTACCGTTGTCACTCATCGGTATGGTATTCGGATTATTGCTCACAGGATTCCAGTTTGGTTTCTTCTGTATAGCCGGATGGCTCGGATTATTAGGCATGATTATAAAGAATGTTATTGTATTGCTGGATGAAGTAAACGTACAGCGAAGAGCAGGTATCGCGCCATATGCGGCAGTCATCGAAGCTACAGTTTCCAGAGTACGTCCTGTACTGATGGCTGCACTGACAACTGTTTTCGGAAGTATCCCGCTTTTATTCGATGTCGTATTTGGTGGCATGGCAGCAACAATCGTATTCGGCTTGTCGTTTGCCACACTGCTTACATTATTTGTGACTCCGGCTCTATATGCTATTTTTTACAAAATATAGTGTCTATTGCGTTTTCTCGAAATTTATGTGGAACTTTTTCTTAACTTTACAAATTACAAGAGGATGAATAAATGGATTATATTGTGCCTGATGTGTGTTTCTGCACAAGCTCAGGCACAACACAACAAACTTTTGCAAGAATATCGTACCAAGGTGAAAGCATATAACCAAGACATAAAGGCAGCAGGATATGCAGCTTCCATACAACAGGAAAAAGAGAAATCGGCAAAAGCTGATTTCCTGCCTTCGCTGTCTGGTAATGCCAACTTCAACTATACCGGTAATCCGGCAGAACTCTCTGTAGCTATCCCTTCACTTAATGAGCCTGTTAGCTTTCAGGGACGAAATGCGAAATATGGTGCATCGCTCACATTAGCCCAGCCTATCTATTCAGGAGGAGCTCTACAGACTGGATATGACAAGGCAAAAAAAGAAAATGAATCGTCACGTTATGAGCAGATGCGTGTGACAAACAATATCATATATGATGCTGATGTATATTATTGGAACAAAGTCGCACGTCAGGAAATGGTGACAGTGGCCAAAGAGTTTAAAGAATCGGTCGCAACGTTGGTTGAGGTAGTAAAAGACCGCGTAGAAGAAGAATATTCCGACCGTAACGATTTACTTATGGCAGAAGTTAAACTGAATGATGCTGAATACCGGCTGATACAGTCGCACAATGACGCAGAAGTAGCACGTTTATCTATGAACTCTTTCTCCGGCATTCCATTCAACCAAGAGCTGGAAACAGACTCCGTCGTTGTGCCACTAACAGAAGTTCAGCACTTTCCGGGAACGGTAGAAACAGCTATGGCATCAAGACCGGAACTGCGAATAGCAACCAATAAAGTCGATATTCAAAGATCAGCTTCGAAAATCGCTAATGCACAATATTTGCCTAAACTGTCGGTTGGTATAGATGGAAGTTATTCATCACCGGGATATGATTTCAAATCGGATCTGGATCCTAATTACGCTGTATATGCCAAGTTAAGCGTACCTATATTCGAATGGGGTAAACGCAGACATACCAAAAAATCTGGGAAATATAGTGTAAACATGGCAATCGAGAACCATCATAAGGTGGCCGACAATATTCGTCTGGAAATAGAAACCGCCTTTTATACCTACTCGCAAGCTATAGAAAAAGTTAAACTCACAGAAAGTTCCCTGTCGAAAGCAGCCGACAGCGAAAAGATGGCAATGGACAAATATAAAGAAGGTAATATTTCCATCCTTGAAGTTATCAATGCACAATTATATCATCAGGATGCCAAAATCAATTATATTCAGTCGAAGCTAAACGCTCAGATAGCTAAAAGCGGACTGGACAGAGCCACAGGGAAAATAGACATACAATAATAGAATGATACAAATGAAAAGCAGACTGAAAGACATAAAGCGGTATTTGTGGGATGTACTTTTATTCTCCGGAATAGGATGCTTCTCTTATTTTCTATTGGTATATTATGCAGATATTCCTTCCCAATATCAAGACCGGCTGATGACTTTTCAGGCTTTTTCTGCCGTAGTTGTATTATTTAACGGGGTTGGACTCAGCGTAAAATACATAAACGAGAAACTGATGATGTATTATCAGTTTTTCTTAAAGAATCATCGCATGCTGTCTATCGGATTAATAACTGCTGCAATCATTCTCTTCATATCCAATTACCTGTTGCTGGTTTCTACCAAACTGCTCATAGAGTCACCTCATCCTTTTATGCTGAAAGATAAAGGATTGTATGTCATGCTTACAGTGTGGTTTATAGAACTCATCATTGTAGGACAATTCATGCTAAACCGTTTTTACGTAGATCTGGTGAAGCTATATAAACGTGCAGAAGAACTGGAAGAAAAAACAGCACAAGCCCGGTATATGGCGCTACAAAACCAGCTGAATCCGCATTTTTTATTTAACAGTCTGAATACACTTATTTCTGAAATAGAATATAATCCGATGAATGCCATAGAATTTACACGAAACCTCGCCGATACATACAGGTATATTCTTTACTGCCAGGACAAGCATACCATTCCGCTCAGAGAAGAGCTTGACTTTCTTAATACTTATATCCTGCTTCAAAAAGTCCGTTTGGGAGATTGCCTAAATATCAACAATACAATAGATGAAAAATACTGGGATGTACCTATTCCTCCTTTAACACTACAACTTTTGTATGAAAATAATAGGATAAAACGCAGAATAAAGCGAATTTGAGCATTCTCACTGACGGTCAGAGGGTTTGGCTTCGGGTGGCACGGAATGACATAAGGGCGGAAAAACGGATTTGGGCGGATTACAGCAATAGATGCACTTCCAAATCATTACCCAACACCTGATGCACATTTAACACTAACGGTCTCTATTTCTGCGTTCTGCGTAGGTTTACATTC
>OIDF01000577.1_pt1 | contig 25538 bp, 23 predicted proteins | sample 1581411 | NCBI WGS metagenome assembly OIDF01 (sample SAMEA3882515, study PRJEB24775) | human gut metagenome | biome: human-associated habitat; feature: intestine environment; material: feces | place: Netherlands | collected 2009/2010
ACTGGTTGAAGCAGCTGCAGGTGGAAGCCAGCACGAGGAAGGGCACAAAGTGCCATGCGTAGTAATAGTTGGACTTCATGACGTGCATCACCGGGCGGCACAGCCAGATAATGCCCGCCGCACAGCAGAACAGCACACTGGAATAGGTGCGGAAAATCTTGGTAAAGAACCGGGCGCGCTCCTCCTCCTCGGTGACGGCGGAAAGCTGCCACGCATCGTAGAAGATCAGACCCAGCGTGGTCAGGATGGTGGGCAGGAAGTAGCCGGTGGAAAGCAGGCCGCTCCATGCGTTGCCGGTGCGGCCGTCCAGCCCTTCGCACATTTCGCGCACAAAGAACAGGTCGGAGGCGTTGATGATCCAGAAGCTGATCTGCGCCGGGATCATGGGCAGCGAGAAGTTGAGCATCTGCCGCCACAGCTTTTTGTTGATGCCCTTCAGCTCCACATAGTTCCACAGCTTGCCGGTGAACAGCAAGAACAGCACGCTGGTCAGGTCACCGCTGATAATGGCCAGCAGGTAGCCGTTGGCGCCCCACTTGAAGCCCACCAGATACAGCACATAAAACGCCATGGTAGCCACGGTGCACAGCACGCCGTCCACCGCCACCAGCTTATTCCACTGGCGGCTGCGCACGAACTGGGTGCACAGGGTGCGCAGACAGCTCATGAGCACATAAATGTAGATCAGCAGGCCGTACTGCGCCATATCCGGCAAAAACTGGGTGATGGGCCAGCACAGCACCAGAATGCCAAAGCCGCCCAGAATGGTGAGCAGGCCGTTGGTGAACACCTGTTTTTCGCTGTTGCCCTTGTCCAGACCAAAGCGGATGATGGCGTTGGACATGCCCATGGACACAAAGGGGATGAGCAGGTTTGCGTACTGGCTCAGGATCTTGGACAGACCCAGATCCGAGATCTCCGCCATGGCGTAGGTCAGAAAGGGCTGTACGATCAGGGTAAGCAGCTTGGACGAAAAGCTGGAGATTGCAAAGATCAAAGTATTGCCGGCAAGCTTGGAATATTTATCGCCGGTCTTTTTTTCGTTTTCCAAGGGAATTTCCCTCCGTTTTTACGATAGATTATCTTTTCAGCAGCTCCCGCCGGGCTTTCCAGTCCGGCAGCAGCTTTTCCACCTCTGCCCAGAAGGCTGGGCTGTGGTTCAACTGCAAAAAGTGGCAGTACTCGTGTACTACCACATAGATCTGCGCCGCAGGGGGCTGGTTATACAGCTGCAAGGCAAAGGTGATCTGCCGCTTAGCCGGGCAGCACACGCCCCAGCAGCTTGTCATGCTGCGCACTTTCAGGATGGGCTTCTGCCCGCCCAGCACCCCGGCAAAGGCCGGATAGACCTTATCGCTCATGGCGGTAAAGTAGGCCAGCGCCGTGGCCTTGTCCGGCAGGTCGGCGTTGTCCTTGTTGAGCTTCGTGATATTCTTCACCCGGGTATCCCGGATCCACTGGGCGTTTTGCAGCACAAAACGGTCAGCCTGCTCCAGACTGGCCGTCAAAGGGATGCTTACCATCACGGTGCCGTTGCTGCGCACCCGCAGATGCAGCTGCTTTACCTTTTTGCGCACCAGCTCGTACTGGATGCCCTCCACGCTGCGCAGCTGGGCGCACGGCTTTGTCGGCATCTCAGGCCTTGCTCCGCATCAGGCGGCCAAGGGGCAGCTGCGCCAGCACCACGGCGGCAAACAGCAGCACGCAGCCGGTAGATTCCCGGAAGGAGAGGTTCTGGTGCAGCAGCAGCCAGCCGCCCAAGGCGCTGAATACGCTTTCCAGACACATGATCAGGCTGGCAACGGCGGGGTTCAGGTCCCGCTGACCCAGAATCTGCAGGGTGTAGGCCACGCCGCTGGACATCACGCCGCAGTACAGGATAGGCCCGGCGTAGGTGACAAACTCTGCCATGGCAGGCTGCTCGAACAGCAGCGCCGCCACGGTGCTTTCCACCGACACCACAAAAAACTCCACAAGGCTCAGACGCACGCCGTCCATCTGCGGGGAGAAATGATCCACCGCCATGATCTGGAAGCTGAACAGCACCGCGCACAAAAGCAGCAGCCAGTCGCTGCTCTGGATGCTGCCAAAGCCGTCCTTCATGCACAGCAGATACAGCCCCACCACGGCAATGGCCATGCTCACCCACAGCTGCGCGCTGCCCTTGCGGCCCAGAAACAGGCCGAACACCGGCACCAGCACCACATACATGGCGGTCAGGAAGCCCGCCTTTGCGGTGGAGGGGTCCAGCGTGATGCCCAGCTGCTGCGCTGCACTGGCTAAAAACAGCAGCGTGCCGCACACAAGCCCGGCCTCCAGCAGCAGCTTGCGCTCTGCCGCCGTCTTGGGCTTGCCGTCCGGCCTGCCCTGCCGGTGGTGCAAGGCGTCAAACGCCTTGACCGTGGGGATCAGCACCAGAACCGCCATCCAGCTGCGCCCTGCCAGAAAGGAGAACGCGCCCATGCCGGAGCCGGCGCTCTGCGCCACAAAAGCTGTGCCCCAGATCAGGGCGCACAGCATCAGCAGCATTGAATTTTTCGTCTGGTTCGTCATCCGGCAATGCCCTCCACCTTCATCAGGCCGTACAGGTAGTACCGGCTGGAATCATACGAGATGGTCACGCGGTACTGCGCCGCCGGGTCCAGCCCTGAAATGGTGCAGCGGTAGTCGGTGCCATCGGTCTTGATATAGTAGGTGCTGTCCGGCACATACTCTGCGCCGCCGTCCACCTTTTTCCACAGTGCCACCTTGAACTTCTGGGTGCCCTCGGCGGTGCCGCAGGCCATGATGTTCACACTGCCGCCCGGCACAGTAAAGTAGCCGGTGTTGCGGCTCCAGATGCCGTTGAACACCGCGTACAGGCAGCCGTCTGCGGTGGCGGTGGCATACTTTGCCGAGGCATCCGCAATGCCCTGAATGATCAGCGGGTCGGTGGTGGCTTCCGCCCAGCGGGTGGTGTCCTCCTCCTGTACTTCCTCGGAGTGGCCTGTCACCTTCTGCGCCACCTTTTTCAGGGTCTCCTTGCAGCCGGTCAGGCTAAGCACCATCACCGCCGCCAGCAGCAATGCCAAAAGCTGTTTTTTCATCTTCATAGCTTTCCTCATAGAAACAAAGAAACTTTTCTTTTTCGTGCGTCTCTGCCAACGGGCAGATACAGGGTAAGTATACCGCATTTTGCCGCTCTGCACAAGATACCTGTATTTATTTTGTGCGGTTTGCCGCCTGTTTCTGCACAAATTTTCACCCATTCAGCGCCCGCAGCGCTGCACACTCGGCCTCGGCCAGTGCGGGAGCCTCCGGCCCGAACAGGCTGCCGTAGCGGTACAGTGCCCAGCCGCCCGCCGCCTGCTGCCGTAAGTCCTTTACCTGCGCCGCCAGCGCACTGCCGGTGCTCCAGCCGGATACGCTGTCCGGGTTCGCGCCGCCGTCCCCGGTGCCCACCCGGTATGCGCCCAGCCCGAAATACAGCGCCACATCCCCCGCCCGAGGGTAGCTAAGCCACGCCGGGACGATGTTTTCAAAGGCAAAGCGGGTGCTTCCGGATTGCAAGGTAAAGCCGTAGCCCCAGTACACCTGTGGGCAGAGGTAGTCAATGACCTTTTCCTCCCCGCCCGCCGCCAGCCACGCGGTCACATCGCTGTACTGCTGGTCGAGGTCGTTGTCCGGGTTGCCCTGCGGGCTGATGCCGAACCGCAAGGTGGGGTCTGCCGCCTTTACGGTGCGGTGCACTTTCGCCACCAGCGCGGTAACGTTCTGCCGCCGCCACGCGGCAAGGTTGGCTGCGCCGCTTGCCGCAAACTGCGCCGCGTCCACGGCGGCATCGGTGGTGGGGTAAAAGTAATCGTCAAAGTGGATGCCGTCCACCGGGTAGTTCTGCAAAAGCTCTGCCACCCCCTGCACCACATAGTCTGCGGCGGCAGGCACGGCGGGGTTCAGGTACAGCCCCTCCCCGGCGGTGCACAGCCAGTCCGGGTGGGTGTTTGCCAGATTATTCTCTGCCAGATTCGGCGGCATCGCCGCCGAGGAGCGCAGGCGGTAGGGGTTGACCCACGCCTCCACCCCGATGCCCCGGCGGTGCGCCTCGGTCAGAAAGACATCCAGCGGGTCAAAGCCGGGGTCTTTTCCCTGCACCCCGGTGCACAGATGGCTCCACGGGAACAAACTGCTGCGGTACAGCGCATCCCCGAAGGGGCGCACCTGCGCCAACACGGTGTTCAGTCCCAGCCCGACGCAGTTGTCCAGCAGCTGCGCCGCCCCGGCGCGGAAGGTGTCCTCGGTGGAGAAATCCAGCAGCGCCCAGTCCAGATAACTCACCCACACCGCCCGCCACTCCCCGGCGGGCAGGGCGGGGTTGGGTGCCGGGGGTGCATCCTGCCCGGAGGCAGCAGTGTGGTCTGCATCGCTTTTCTGCCGCAGGTACCACCCCGCCGCAGCACAGGCGGCAACACCCGCCCCGGTCAGAAAGGCTCTGCGGCCAAAGCGGCGTTTTGCCTTGGCTTTAGACGTCCTGCGGCGCTGGGTCACAGGGTCTCCTCCTGTGTCTTATACAGGGTAAGCCCCGCCCAGCCCCGGGCGCAGGTCAGCAGCACGAACATGATATTCGTCCAGAAGGCAAGGCCGCTCATGCCCGCGTACTTGGTCAGCATCCAGAACACCAGCCGCAGCACCTCGGCGGCGCTCACCAGCTGCAGCTGCCGCTGGATGGGCTTGCCGCGCTCGTACTCGGTGGCAAGCAGCGCAGGCCACACCAGCGCCGAGCAGATATCCCCCGCCCAGCCGCTGGCACCCAGCTTGCTGAGCATCAGCACCACGAACACGCCGGTATAGTTGCGCTTTTCCCTTGCCGGTGCGCCCTTCTGCGCCGCCAGAAACAGTACTGCGATGCCGGTAAGGCAGAATACGATCATTTCCAGCCCGGAAAAATCCATCCCGCCCAGCACGGCAAAGCCGCCCAGCATGGACACTGCCGCTGCAGCCAGCAAAAAGAAATACCAGGTCTTGCGTGTAAATTTAAGCTTCATGAAGCCCTCCCCCGGGCGTTTGCGCCCGGTTTGCAGAAAAATTTAAAAAAGAATTGTAAATATTATAGCACAAACCCCCGCAGGTTGTGTTACAATAAGGAAAACTCTTTTGGGGAGGGTCTTTCCATGAACGCTGTCGTTTCCGTCTGTCTTTTGGTCTGTGCGCTGGGCATCATCGTGTACCTGCTCTCCCGGCGGGAGACAACCCGCCGCAGCCAGTACGGCCCCGCCGGCCTGTCCGAGTTCCGCACCGGCCTTGCGCTGGACGAGTGCTTTGACCGTCTGGACACCCGCAGCGACACCGACCTCTTTGCCTACGAGTGCCGCCGGGAGAACGACGGCAGCTTTCTGCTGCACCTGACGCTGCACCAGCCCAGCCAGCAGCCGCTGGACACTTTGTACACCCTGCGGCTGGACCCCGGCCGCCAGACCGTGGTGACTTTGATCTTTATCCGGGAGGCCTTTGGCTACAAAGAGCCGCTGTTCCCGCCCGCCATGCTGGACGAATTTATGCTGCAAAAGCTGGATGCCCACCGCACCAAATGATTTTTGCGGAAAATGCTTTCCTTTTTGCGCGGTTTTTGTTATACTAGTGCGTGTTGCAGCAATGCAGCACCCCTGCGGGCCAGTAGCTCAGCTGGTCAGAGCTGGCGGCTCATAACCGCTTGGTCGCGGGTTCAAGTCCTGCCTGGCCCATACAGAAAAAAGACACCCTTTCGGGTGTCTTTTTTGTATTTCAGGCTCTTTTATTCCTCATCCTCTGCGGGCAGCTGGTTCCACAGGCGGGGTACATATCACAGAGCACATGATACGCTGGCCGTTTTTGTTTGCCCCCATTGCGGCAGATCCTGCTTTCTGCCGCAAATTGCATCAGATCCCGCCGTTTGCTCAATGAGTATTTCCCGCCGTCCCGTTATACTGGGAGGGAAATGGAATTAAACGATGGAGGAACAGACCATGAAATACGGTGTCATCGATGTGGGTGGCGGCCTGCGGGGCATTTACGGCGCTGGCGTGCTGGACCGCTGCCTGGAGGAGGACCTCCGCTTCGATCTCTGCATCGGCGTTTCGGCGGGCAGCGCCAATATGGCGTCCTATCTGGCAGGCCAGCATGGGCGGAACAAGCCCTTTTACGATGAATACTCCTTCCGCAGGGAGTACATGAGCGTGCACAACCTCATCCGCAAGCACTCCTATCTCGATCTGGGCTATGTCTACGGCACCCTCAGCAATGCAGGCGGCGAGAATCCGCTGGATTACGCGGCGCTTGCCCGCAGCCCGGCAGAGCTCTGCGTGGTGGCCGCTAATGCACAGAACGGCGAGGCGCAGTATTTCACCAAGGCAGACCTCCACCCGGACGACTACCGCGTCCTCATGGCGTCCTGCTGCATCCCGGTCATCGACCAGCCCTGCGTCATCGACGGCGTGCCTTATTTTGATGGCGGCCTGGCCGACCCCGTCCCGCTGGAATGGGCCTTTGCCCACGGCTGCGACCGGGTGGCTCTCATCCTGACCAAGCCCATCGGGCTGGTGAGTAGTGATGCCCGGGACAAGCATCTGGCACACCTGCTGCAGTCGCATTACCCCGCTGCAGCCGAGGGGCTGCGCCGCCGGGCATGGCGGTACAACACGGCTGTCCAGCGGGCGCGGGAGCTGGAGCGACAGGGCCTTGTCTGCATCATCGCCCCGGACAGCACCGAGGGAATGTCCACCCTGACCAAGAACCGCGCCTGCCTTGAAAAAATGTACGCCAAAGGCAAACAGGACGCCGAAGCGCTGGTGCGGTGGATGCAAAACACCAAACAAGATGAATCGGTGGGCACCTAGAGATGAAACCCGTTCACTTCCCTTGACAAGAGACAAAAAGACACCCTTTCGGGTGTCTTTTTTGTATTTCAGGCGCTTTTATTCCCCATCCTCTGCGGGCAGCTGGTTCCACAGGCGGTAGTAGACGCCCTGCTTTTCCAGCAGCTGGGCATGGGTGCCCTCTTCCACGATTCCCTCCTCGCCCAGCACAAGGATACGGTCGTAGTCCTTGATGGTGGTCAGACGGTGGGCGATGGTCAGGGTGGTGCGGCCATGAGCCAGCTTTTCAAGGCTCTGTCCCACAAGGATTTCGCTCTCGTTATCCAGTGCGCTGGTGGCTTCGTCCAGAATCAGGATGGGCGGGTTCTTCAGGAATACCCGGGCAATGGCGATGCGCTGCTTCTGTCCGCCGGACAGCTTGACACCGCGCTCGCCAACATAGGTGTCGTAGCCGTCCTTCAGCGCAAGGATGAACTTTTCCGCGCCCGCCAGACGGGCGGCGGCCTCGATCTCCTGCCGGGTAGCACCGGGCTTGCCGTAGGCGATGTTCTGCGCCACCGTGCCGCTGAACAGGTACACGTCCTGCTGCACGATACCGATATCCTGCCGCAGGCTCTTCAGGGTGACCCGGCGGATATCCTGTCCGTCAATGAGGATGCGGCCGCTGGTCACCTCGTAAAAGCGGGGGATCAGGTTGCACAGGGTGGTCTTGCCGCCGCCGGAGGCACCCACCAGCGCCAGACGCTCCCCGGCGCGGATGTCCAGGCTGACGTCGTGCAGCACCTTGTTGTGGTCGTCCGGGTACTCAAAGCATACCTTCTCGAACCGGATCTCACCGGGGCCGGGCTGCAATGGCACGGCGTCCGGGGCGTCCTTGATGGCCACCGGGGTGTCCATGATCTCGGCAAAGCGCTCGATGCCGGTCATGCCGCGCTGGAACTGCTCGGCAAACTCCACGATGCGCCGGATGGTGGCGATGAGGGTGGTGACGTAGAGCATATAGGCCACAAGGTCGCCGGCGGTGATCTTACCGTATACCAGCGACAGACCGCCCGCCAGAATGACCACCAGATACATCAACCCGTCAAACAGGCGGGTGGAGGTGTTGAAGGCGCCCATGGCGTAGTAGCCAAGGGTCTTGATCTGCTCAAAGGCGCGGTTGCCCTTGGCGAATTTTTCCCGCTCCTCGTCCTCGGCGGCAAAGGCCTTGACCACGCCCTGTCCCAGCAGGCTGTCCTCGATGGTGGAGTTCAGCTCGCCGATCTGGACGCGCTGCTGGCGAAACCGCGCCCGCAGACGGCCGTTCAGGTACACCGACACCACGCCCATCAGCGGCACACAGGCAAACACTGCCAAGGTCAGCGGGATGCTGGCGCGGCACAAAATGACAAAGGACGCCACGATCTTGATGCCCGCGATGAAAAACTCCTCCGGGCAGTGGTGGGCGAACTCAGTCACATCAAACAGGTCGTTGGTGATGCGCCCCATGATAGTGCCCACCTTGGTGTTGTTGTAGTAGGTGTGATCCAGCTGCAACAGATGGTCAAAGGCATCCCGGCGCATATCCGTTTCAATATGCACGCCCATGATATGACCGATGCTGGACATATAGTAGCTGGCTGCGCCGTCGATGATGCGCAGCACAAAGTAGAGCGCCGCCAGCTTCAGCACGATGCCTGCCGTCAGGGTGATGCCCACCCCCATGGCAGAGTTGGTGATAATGCTCATGATCTTGGGCAGCACGATATCGCACAGAGTCGTCAGTGCTGCGCAGAACAGATCAAGGCACAGCACCATCTTATAGTTTGCCAGATACGGCAGAAAACGCCGGATCAGCGCACCGCTGCTTGCGTGGTGCGCCCCGGGGTCATTGGTCTTAGTTTTCGGCATGGTTCCTCCGTTTTTATCGTTACTTTTTACTGTAATCCCGCGCGCCGTAGATGGCGGTGCCGATGCGCACAAGGGTAGCGCCCTCGCGGATGGCGTTCTCAAAATCGCCGCTCATGCCCATGGAAAGGGTCTGCATCTCCACGTTGCGGTAGCCCCGCTCCCCTGCCCGGACGAACAGCTGATACACCTGCGCCAGATACCGGCGGTTCTGGGCATCGTCATCGTTCACGGGCGGGATTGCCATCAGACCCTTGACCCGGATATGCTGTTGTGCAGCGGCGGTATCCAGCAGCGGCCAGAGCAATTCCGGCGCGGCACCGGTCTTGCTCTCTTCCCCGCCGATGTTCACCTCCAGCAGGATATCCTGCACGATGCCGGCCTTGGCGGCTTCCTTCTCGATAGCCAGCAGCAGATGCTCGCTGTCCACGCTTTGGATCAGGCTTGCCCGCCCCAGCACCTTTTTGATCTTATTGGTCTGCAAGTGGCCGATAAAATGGCTGGGCTTGCCGCAGTAGGCACCGGCATCGTAGTTTGCGCACAGCTCCTGCACATGGTTTTCGCCAAACACATCAATGGGCAAAGCCGCACTGGCTGCAATGGTCTGCGCCGTGCGGGTCTTGCAGGCGGCGCACAGCTGCACAGCTGCCGGGTCGCGCCCGGCTTCCCGGGCGGCTGCGGCCATCTTTTCCCGGATCTCGGCCACGGCCTGCCGCATTTCTTCCAACGTTTTTTCTGCCATCTGGCTCAGTCCTCCTCGGTATAGCGGGCGCGCTCGCCGCCGATCAGTTTCGGGCGGGTGTAGGCACACAGAATGTTTGCTTCGCCGATCTTATTAAGGCTCAGCCGCACCGGCACTGCCACCCGCTTCAGATGCATCCCGATCAGGGTGCCGCCGATATCCATGCCCGCGTTGGCGCGGATCTCCTCCACCGCCACCGGGTCTTTGAAGTTTTTCCAGCAGGTAGTGGCCCAGCTGCCGCCCGCATGGGGACGGGGTACAACGCACACTTCCTCCCAGCCGTATTTTTCTGCGGCTTCCCGCTCAAGGATGATGGCGCGGTTCAGGTGCTCGCAGCACTGCGCTGCCAGCCAGATGCCTTTTTCCGCCAGCACCGGCGCAGCGCCCGCGTACAGCGCCCGGGCGGCTTCCAAGCTGGAATCCTTGCCGATGTGACCGCCCACCATCTCACTGGAAGAGCAGCCCACCACGAGCACATCTCCCTTTTTCAGCTTTGCCGCAGCCACCAGCTCGGTCATAGCCTGCCGCGCCTCGGTCTCGATTTGTTTTGCAAATGCTTCGGTCATACAAAAAACACCTCGCTTATCGGTTTGCAGCCAGCAGGCTGTCTGCCCCTGCTGCGCCGAAATATACTTTACTTTCCACCGGACACACCGCCGCGCAGCTGTCCTGTGCAAGGCCGGTAAAGGTCTGCTCCCAAGCCCCGGTGGCAAGGCTCACTGCTTCGGCGCAGGGGGCGTCTGCCGTGCGCCGGAACAGCCGCTCCTGCGTATTCTGCCCCGCCCGCAGGGCAATGCCCCGCAGCAGGGTGCTGTCTGCGTTCTTTTCCAGCCAGCTGCTGCGCGCCCAGCGGTAGCTGATGTACAGCGTGCCGTCCGTGTCTGCCGCCAGCGCTCCGGGGTAGCCCGGCAGACCGGCAAAGGCAGCGGTGCAGCCCCGTCCCCCGGCGGTCAGTTCCCGGGCAGCGGCATCCACCGCCCAGATGCAGCGGCTGCCGAGGTCGGAGACATACAGGGTGCTGCCGTCCGGGCTGAGCGCCAGACCCGCAGCGCCTGCTACCCCGCCCAGCACCTTTTCCACCGTGCGGGCGGCGGGGTCGTACACATACACGCAGCCGGTGGCGGTGTGCGCCAGCAGCTCGGTGCGCAGGGCGCTTTCCAGCCCGTTCTCCGCGCCTGCCGCCGCAGCCACAGCAAAGTATACCTTGCCCGCCGGGCTTACCTCCACGGCAGATACCGCCCCCAGCGGCGCACCGTCCAGCTGGGTGACCACCTGTTCCACCGCTGCGCCCCAACTGTCGTGCTTGGCGCGGCACAAGGTGCCCCCGGCGGTGGTCAGCTGGGTCAGCCACACATCCCCGGCGGCATCAAAGGCAAAGCCGGTCAGCTCGCCCTCCACGCTCAGGATGGCGGCAGCGTGGCCGCCATCGGTGCGCACAAGGTCGCTGGTGCGCTTTTTCAGGGCAGCACCGTTCCATGCGGCGGCATACAACAGGCCGTCCTTGGCGCGGATGCAGTCCACGCCCTGATACTCCCCCAGCTCCAGCCGGGTCTTGCGGTCGGTGGAAACTGCCGTCTGCATCGCGCCCGTCTCCTGCCGGAGGTCGGGGGCTTTATAGGTCTGCGGCGGGGTGTCGATGGGGCGGAAGCCCAGCGCGTACACCAGCACCAGCAGAATACCCACCCCGAACACGGTGCTGGCGGTGCGGAACCGCTTGAGCATGGCGTCCCGTTCTGCGGCCATCTGGGCGGCATACTCGGCCCGGCGGCGCGCCGCCATGGCGTTGGCGCGGTTGGCACGCCGCATCCACCGGTCCACGAACAAAGCCACCCGCGGCCCAACCGTGAGGGACGCAATGGCCAGTATGAGCAAAAATTCGATCAGTCCGATTCGCATAAGCGCTTTTCCTTATCTCCGAAAAACCTGCGGACAGCGCACTGTCCTTTATCGCTAAAGTATAGCATTCCTGCGCAAAAAGGGCAAGCGGGACAAAAAAGAACTGCCGCACAGCATCGTGCAGCAGCTCCTCTAAGAACAACGATTTCAAATGGCCTCCGCGTTGCTCTGGCCATGCGCAGCGGAATGATTTTTTTAAATTTGAGTGTTCATCGCGGCCTGCGGGCCGCGATGAACACATTTTTACGAGAAGGGGATTCTCATCTTATCTCGATTGGCCGGGTGGTCTGCTCCCCGCTGCGGGTCACGAGGGAACCGGCGGGCACTTTGCCCCGGATAACGCAGCCCGCGCCGATGACGCAGTTGTCCCCGATGTCCGTGCCCTTGAGCAGCACCACGTCCGAGGCGATCCAGCAGCTGCGCCCCACGGTGATGCAGCCCGCCGTGCATTCCCGGCTGACCCCTTCCTCCCGGTTGAAGCGGTGGTTGTTATCAAAGATCTTCACCCCGGGGCCGAAAAGGGTGTTTTCGCCGATGTCGATCTTTCCAAGGCAGCTGATGACCGCGCCATCGTTGAAGTAGACCCCGCTGCCGATGTTCAGCTGGCTGGAATAGCCGGTGGTGATGGACACCCGCCCGTCGCTCTCCACCCGGTCGCCCAGCGTCACCCGGGAGCCGCTGTTCAGCCGCAGCCGGAGTTCTCTGTCCAGCAGGATGCTGCTGCCAAATTGCAGTCCCCGGCAGCCGAACCATTTTTTCCATTGCAGGCGGCAGCGGTTATGCAGGCTGCGCCGTTTTTCCCGCAGCCAGCGGGGCGAACACTGCCGCAGCCACATACACCAGCGCCCGACTTTTGTGCACTTGAAGCGCTTGCACCAGCGGTTTACCTTGTTGCCGCTTTGCCAGCTGCCACTGTAATAGTGGATGCCGAAGGTGCGCGGGGTCCGGTGCATCCGCTCGGTCACATAATCAAAGGGGGAAAAACAGTCGGTAGGGAGCACCAGAAAGCCGTCCAGCTCCTGCTGCTCGTTTTTCTGCTGCAAACCGGCCTTGGTAAACAGCGGGGTATCCCGCTGGGTGCAGGTGCGCAGGTCCGGCTTGCCGGTCTCCTGAACAAAGGCGGCATTGCGGTAGGCCGCCAGCATTTTGCCGATCATCTCGCAGCCCGGCTCTGCGCCCACGCCGGAGCCGGTATTCACCAGCAGCGTGCGGCCGTAGGGCGAGGGCGCACTGTGCTCCATGCCGATAAAGCCCTTGTGCTCCAGCAGCTCATCCAGCGGGCGCACCAGTTCCACGTCCGTGTCCAGATAGATGCCGCCGTACCGGTACAGCACCGCCAGCCGCACATAGTCCGACACAAAGGCATATTTCTTTGCTTCGTAGGCCTGCTGCGCGTAGCGGTTTTGGCTGATCTCAAAGTTCTGCTCGTTCCATTCGATGATCTTGTAATCCGGGCAGTATTTTTTCCAGCTTTCGATACATTTCCGGCTCTCCGGGTTGATGGGCCCGCCGCCGAACCAGCAGTAGTGGATGATCTTGGGGATGCTCATGCCTGTTTCTCCTGTTTTGTCGCAAGTGCTCTGCTCTCTACGACCTTATTTTACAAAAGGCCCTGTTTTCTTGTCAAGTTTCCCCGGCGCATTTTGCCGCGTATTCCCGCAAAAAGATTGCCGCCCCGCCGCCCGGTGTGGTATACTGGGTGCAGACGGTTTTGTTTTTCCAAACCATTCACTTAAAATTCACAGCTTTTTCCAATTCTTGCTTTAGAATAGAGTTGTATATTGAACTATGATAGGAGGAGTCCTGTTTTATGGCAAAGATCCTGATCGTTGATGATGAGCCCCGCATCCGGGAGCTGATCCACGAGCATCTGCAATATGCCGGTTACATCTGCGAGGAAGCCGGGGACGGCTCTGCGGCGCTGGCACAGCTGTCCGGCGGCGGGTTTGATCTGGTGATCTTAGACCTGATGATGCCCTTTATGGACGGCATGACCTGCCTGCGGGAGATGCGCGCCCGCCACATCAACACCCCGGTCATCATCCTGACCGCCCGGGGCGAGGAATACGATAAGCTTGCCGGGCTGGAAAGCGGCGCGGACGACTATGTGGTAAAGCCCTTCTCCCCCCGGGAGCTTGTGGCGCGGGTGCGCGCAGTGCTGAACCGCACCATGCCCCGCCCCACCGAGGCCGCCGACACCATGACCTTTGGCGAATTGACCATCGACACTGCCAGCCATACCGTGCGGGTATCCGGCGAGGAAGTCGCCCTGACCCCCAAGGAGTTTGATCTGCTGGTATTTCTGGCCTCCAACAAGGGCATTGCCCTGAGCCGGGAAAAGATCCTGCAGAAGGTGTGGAACTACGACTACTTCGGCGAGGACCGCACCGTGGACACCCATGTGAAGATGCTGCGCGGCCATCTGGGCAAATGCCGCAGCTACATTGCTACGGTATGGGGCATCGGCTATAAGTTCGACCCCGATGCCGCCCGTTGACTGAAGGAGCGTGCGGAGCATGCGGCAAACCACCAAAGCACGGCATACCCTTGGCATCCGCGGACAGCTGATGTGGTTTTTGTGCTTCATCTGCCTGTTTCTGCTGGGGTTGTTCTGGCTGCTGTCCACCCAGCTGCTGGAGCCTTTGTACACCAAACACATCGAGACCCAGCTTACCAATCAGGCCGACAGCATCGTGGAGCGGCTGGACGATGCCATTGCCGAGGGCAAGGTGCTGTCCAGCTGGTCTTTTGGGCAGCTTGCGGTCAACAGTGATTTTTTTGATAAGCTCACGCTGGAACTGTACACCAAAGGTTCTTTGAACAGTTTCTGCGTGGATATCTCGGACACCACCCTGCACACCATTTATAAGATCGAGAACCAGTCCTTCTGCAACCTGCACGGCACCTATCTTTCAGACTCTGCCAACAACGATAAGATCATTGCCACTGCCCTTGCCATGCGCCGCAAGTGCCGCAGTGTGGGCAGCTTTGTGCAGACGCTCAACCCGCCCCGACTCTCCGGCTCGGCGCAGCTATTGGTAGGGCGCATTACCGCCGACGGCAGCTATACCGTGCTGGTGACCACCAGCCTTGTGCACGTTACCGAGGCCGGCAAGGTGCTCAGCACCCTGCTGCCGCTGGCGGCGGCGCTGATCTTCGGCTTTGCCATGTCGGCGGCGTGGCTGTTCAGCGAGTGGTTCACAAAGCCGCTGCGCCAGCTTTCCAGCGCCGCGCGGCAGATGGCGCTGGGCAACTACGCCGTGCAGGTGGACAACCGCCGCAACGACGAGCTGGGCGACCTTGCCCGGGACTTTAACCACATGGCCGAGGAGGTGCAGCACGCGGTGCAGATGCAGCGCGATCTGCTGGCCAACGTCTCCCACGACCTGCGCACCCCGCTGACCCTCATCAAGGGCTATGCCGAGACGGTGCGCGATCTGACCGGCGACGATAAAGCCCACCGGGACGAGCAGATGAACATCATCGTGGACGAGGCCGACCGCCTGACCGCGCTGGTCTCCAGCGTGATGGAGCTGAGCAAGGTGACCAGCGGCACCTATAAGTGTGAGCGGGTGCACTTTGACATGGGGCAGCTGTGCGACGAGGTGAGCGAGCGCTACGACGCCATCTGCGCCCAGAACGGCTGGCAGCTGCAGCTGGAACTGCCGGAGGAGGAACTGCCGGTCTACGCCGACCCGGACATGATGCAGCGCGCGCTGCACAATTTGCTGGGCAACGCCATGCACCACATCGGCCAGGACGGCATTTTTATCCTGCGCGCCTTCCGCTGCTCTGAGGGCGTGCGGGTAGAGGTGGAGGATCATGGCCCGGGCATTGCCGCCGCCGACCTGCCCTATATCTTTGACCGGTACTACCGCTCCCGCTCGGACGCGGGCAAGCAGGGCACCGGTCTGGGGCTTTCCATCACCAAAGCCATCTTCCAGCAGCACAGCTTCCGCTTTGGCGTACAAAGCACCGTAGGCAAGGGCACCACCTTCTGGTTCGTCATGAGTGACCTGCCCTATGTGGACGACTTTGAGGGCAAGTGAACGCCCCCTGTAACACAGAAAAAGCACCGGCAGTTTTCCAACTCTTCCAATCGGGAAACTGCCGGTGCTTTATTATGTTCCGCTCTCTGCTGTATGGTAGATGCCAAAGGTGTTGTCCGGGGCGGGCATCTCCACCCGGGAGGCGCGGTCGTTCACCGCCCACATCATAGCGCCCATGGCGCCCAGCACCACCAGAATGATGAGCCATTTCACTGCATTGGGTAATTTTTTCATTCCGTTATCCTTTCCGTAGTCTCCATGCGGCACTTCTGCCGGGCAGCGCGCAGCAGCGCAGCGGCTTCAGCAGCTGAAAGCGCCTGCACCCACCCGGGGCGCTCCCCTGCGCCTGCGCCGGTGCTGCCTGCCTCAGCAAAGCCGGCCAGCGCCGTGTCGGTGCGGTCGTTCCAGCCGGCAAAACCCTCCGGCGCAATGTGCGCCCCAAGGCGGCAGTCCAGCACCGCCGTCTTGCCGGTAGGACGCCACGGTCTGCCCAGATACACGCTGCCCGCCGGGCAGTCCGAGACAAAATCGCAGTCCCAGAACACAAAGCCCAGCCCCTGTGCCGCACCGGAGGGTGCGGTGACCCAGCTGTGCGCAAGGCCGTTGTCCACCGTGCGCAGGGTGCAGTGCTCAAACAGGGCGTCTGCCCCGCCAAAGATAAAATCAATGTCTCCGGCAATTTCGCAGGCGTGGTAATACTGCGCGCTTGCCCGGCGGGGTGCCAGCCCGCGCGGGCCCAGAAAACCGTCCTTCTCCCGCTCTTTCTCCGGCAGAGGGGCGCAGAACAAAGTATCCTGATTGCCCAGCAGCCGCACGCGGTCAAACGCCGCCCGGGCGCTGTCCACATAGGCTGCGACCGCCTGCCCGGCCTTTGCGCCGGGGCCTGCGTCGTTCTCGATGGTCATATCCTCCACCCGCAGCTTTTCGCCGCTGAAAAAGGCGGTATAGCTGCGGAAGGTGTGGGTGGGACGCCCGTCCGGGTGCGGCAGCTTGCCGCCATCGTTCCATACCAGCCGGGTGGCATCCATGCCCGCGCCCGCAAGGGTGATATCCTTTTTCTCACAAACCAGCTTTTCCCGGTAAATGCCCGGCGCGATGCGGATGACCGCAGGGCAGTCGTAGGGCACCGCCAGCACCGCCTCGGAAATGGTGGTAAACTGTCCGCTGCCGTCGGGTGCAACCTTGATGGTAAGCATAAGCCGCCTCCTGCGCCCGGCACTGCCGGGCAAAAAAATATGCTTCCAGTATACCCCTCCTTCCCGCAAATTGCAACGGAAGCCTTTCGTTATGCCACAAACTTTCCCGCCAGCACAAAAGCCTTCACCCCTTGGGGACAGATTTTCCCCGACCGGGGGAAGCCTTTAAGCGGAGAATTGCTCATGATATGCAACGCCTGTTATCCGCTCTTTTCCAGCCGGAGCACGGCGGCGGTGATATCATCCGGGCGGCCGGTCTTTTGCGCGCGGATGCGGGCGGTCTGTACCAGCGTCTCCGCCAGCTTTTCCGGTGCGTCTCCTGCCGCCGCCGAAAGCTCCACCTGTTTTGCCACCCAGCCCGCGCCATCCACCAGTAAGCCGTCCGATACCAGCACTGCGTAATCCCCGGCGGTCAGGTGCACCACCCGGCTCTGTCCGTTCACCCCGCCCAGCACCCCCATGGGCAAAGTGGCTTCGCCCACAGCCCGCACCCGCCCGCCGTGCACCAGAAACCCCGGGGCGGCTCCGGCCTTGAACAGCCGCGCCGTGCCGGTGTATAAGTCCACGCTGATGAGATCCAGCGTTGCGCCGCTCTCGTCCTCGCTTTTCAGCGCCAGCGCCACGTTCACCAGCCGCGCCGCCAGCTCGGCGGTAAAGCCCGCCTTGAGCAGCCGGGCGGTCAGCTCTGCCGCCAGATTGCCATCCACCGCCGCCGGGCGTCCGGTGCCCATACCGTCACATAAAATCATCTGCGCCGCCGTAGGGCTGCAAAATTGCTGCACTGCATCGCCGGAAACCTCGCCCCGGGCGGCAGCGCTTGCCGCACCGAACACCGCCCGCAGCGCCGGTCTTTCGCTGAACAGCAGGGTGGTCATGCCCTTGCAGGAGAGCACCTGCGGCACCTCCAGCGTGCGGCGGCAGATATGCCCCACCTCCCCCGCCAGCGCTGCCAGCTCCTGCGGGGTGAACCGGGTGCGCGGCAGGGTGACGGCGGCATGGGTGCGGCCAAGGTCGTCCAGCGTGACGGCGCACTCCTGCGGCGGCGCACCCAGCCCGGTGAAGAACTCCGCCACCCGGCTGGATTTATAGGGCTCCGGGTCGCCGGGGCGTCCCAGCTGCTCGCTGAGCACCCCAAGTGCTTCGGCTACGGCGCTGTACTGCTCGGTCAGGGCGGTGCGCATGGCTTCGGAATGGATGCGCGCTTCCTTGCGGCTGCGGTACAGCGCAAAGCTGCGCCCCGCCGCCGCGCACAGCGCCGCCGGATGGATGCAGCGGGACAATTCCCCGGGCAACTGCGCGGTCTCCACGCTGCCATTCTGTTCCAGCAGCGGACGCAGCGCTTCCATGCCCGCCATGGTGGCAGTATATTCCTGCTTCCAGCAGGTCTCCCGCCGCCCGCAGTTAAAACAAAGAGTATCATGTACATTGTCTATGACCCAGCGGAAACCCTCCCGCCGCCGGGGCAGCCCCTCGTAGACCGCGTTCACCGTCTCCGCCAATGAGGAAAGGCTCTGTGCCACGGCTTCCAGCCGGGTGGAGGCCGCCGCACTGCGGGCGGGCGCGGGAGCGTTTTCCCCGCTCTGCGGGGTGTCTGCTGCCGGGGCAAGCCAGCCGCCGGGCAGCAGACAGACCACCGCCATACCGCCGCAGGCGCTGAACAGCAGCCCAAAGGCGTTTCCGGGCGGCTGCACGCAGAGCACCCCGGATACGCAGCCGCCCGCGTAGGCGGCAAGGGTCTCCACCCGCCGTCCGGGTGCCAGCACCGCCGCCGCTGCCGTGGCACAGCCAAGCCCCGCTGCCGCCGGGGCAAGGGCGGGGTCTGCGGCGCAAAGAGCTGCCCCCAGCACCGCGCTGCCGCTCAGGGCGGCAAACTTCTGTGCCCGGCAGCACAGCGCCAGCTCTGCGGCGGCACACGCCAGCACCCCGGGCGAAAACCACCCCCACCGCACACTGCCCAGCGCCGCCGCCACAGCTGCGCCCACCAGCAGCGTGCCCATGCCCGGGCGCTCCGGGGCAAATCTACGCAGCCCAAAGCCGATGCCCGCCGCAAGCAGGGCGTCTGCCGCACTGTACAATAAAAGGTCTGCCCCGCCGCTGCTGCCCAGCGCAAAGCACAGCGCCATGCCGGTCAATGTGCCGCAGCCCGCCAGCGCGGCGGGTACAAACTTTTGCGGCAGCAGCCAGCGGGCTGCCACGGCAGCGCCCAGCGCACACAGCTGACACAGGCTGCGCAGCGAGAGCGCACCCAGCCCGTGGAGCAGCAGCCCCAGCGCCGCCCCTGCCGCGCAGGGCGCAAAACAATCCTCTGCCAGCCCAAGGGTCAGCCCCAGCCCAAAGGGCATCAGCGCCCCGTACAGCACTGCCCAGCCGCCTGCAAAGCCGATGCCCACCGCTGCCAGCCGCCGCGCCGCCGGGCGCAGCATCGCCCGTGCCGCTAAGGGCGAAGGCTGCAAGCACCGCCCGTCCGAAGATAAAACACCCATCCGCTCTGTCATAAAAATCCCCCGCTTTCCGGCGGGGATTTTTGTTCTGTTCCCCGCACTGTCTGCATATACTGTAACGCGGGGCAGCGGCGCTTTTTGGCGCGGTGCATAGAACCGCCCCAAACCCGCCCAAAGACGCAAAAAAGCCCTGCGGCCGTCATTTTGCCGCAGGGCTTTGGGGGTATTTTCAACTGTTCAGCAGAAATAGCGGATCTCGCCAAAAAAGGCTGTCCATTTTTCGATCACTTCCCCGCTGCGCGCTTCAATAACTGCCATAATGTTGCGCAGCACCCGGGGCGGGATCTGAGAGTTATTATTGCACAGGTAGCAGCCACCCGCCTTGGTGATCCAGATCTTGGTGGCGTTGCTGTTGGGTGCCCCCTGTGCAACGTGCACATGGATTGGCTCCAGCGGTTCGTTCTCATTGGCCCAGAAGTAGACCCAGTAGGAGCCAACCTTAAAAACCTGCGGCATTTTCCACGCCTCCTTCTTGGGAGAACTGCAAGATCAGATGCGCGGTGGACTCCACGATTTTCTGATACCGCGCGATCTCCTCCGGCGTGAAACCGTGCACCTCCTGCCAGTCATAGCCCGGCAGCCAGCACACTGCTGAGTGGAAACAATCTTCTGCATCCGGTTTTTCAAGGTACACCTTCACCCGGCCATCGGGCTTCATCTCGGAATGCACGATTTCGGTATCGTCGTCCAATGTCATAAACGGGTACATCATAGGTTCCACCTCCCAGATCACTGTACTTATATCACTTAACCGTTCAGCTTTGCAATGGCATCCTGCACGCGCTGCAGGGTCTTTTCGCGGCCCATCATGCAGGCAAGGTCGGTGCCGCCGCCGGGGGTGCGCTGCTTGCCGGAAAGGGCAATGCCCAGCGGGTAGAGCAGCCAGCCGTTCTTTTTGCCCAGCTCCTCTGCCTTGGCCTTGCAGGCATCGAACACGGCATCGCGGTTTGCAAAATCCAGAGCCTCGTCGCTCAGCACCGGCAGCAGGGCTTCCAGTGCTTCTTTTGCAGTCTCCGGGGTGGTCTTTTGCTTTTTGTTGGCGTACAGGCTCACGTCGTACTCCGGCATGGCGTCAAAGAAATCCAGCTGCTCGGGGATCTCGCCCAGCACCTCGCACCGGGGCTGCAGGTTTGCGCACAGCAGCTTTTTGTCGATGGCGCTGTGCACGGCGCTGTCGATCCACGGCTCGGCCTTTTTCTGGAATTCCTCGGGGCTGAGGCGGCGGATATACTCCGCATTGATGGCGCGCAGCTTGAGGGGGTCGAAGATGGCGGGAGACTTGGAGATGCCCTCCGGGGACCAGATCTTGACCAGCTCCGGCAGGGAGAAGATCTCCTGCTCGGCGTACTCGCCGCGGGGGCTCCAGCCCAGCAGGCAGATATAGTTCAGCACCGCCTCGGTCAGGTAGCCCTTTGCCACCAGATCCTGATAGCTGGCATCGCCGTTGCGCTTGGACAGCTTGTTCTGGGCGTCCTTCATCACCGGCGGGCAGTGGATATAGGTGGGGATGTCCCAGCCAAAGGCCTGATACAGCAGGTTATACTTGGGGGTGGAGGACAGGTACTCGCTGCCGCGGATGACGTGGGTAATGCCCATCAGGTGGTCGTCCACAACGTTGGCAAAGTTGTAGGTGGGCATCCCGTCGGTCTTGATGAGGATCTGGTCGTCCATCTCGCTGTTGTTCACCTCGATGTGGCCGTACACCACATCGTCAAAGCCGGTCACGCCCTCGCGGGGGATCTTCTGGCGGATGACGTAAGGCTCGCCTGCGGCAAGGCGCTTTTCCACTTCCTCCTTGGGCAGCTCTCGGCAGCAGCCGTCGTAGTGGGTCATCTCACCGGCAGCGCGCTGCTCGGCGTGCAGAGCCTCCAGCCGCTCCTCGGTGCAGAAGCAGTAATAGGCTTTGCCCTCTGCCACCAGCTGCTCGGCATACTGCTTGAACATGCCCATGCGCTCGCTCTGCACATAGGGGCCCACGGGGCCGCCGATATCCGGGCCCTCGTCCCACAGAAGGCCGGTCTCCCGCAGGGTGTTGTAGATGACATCCACAGCGCCCTCCACATAGCGGCCCTGATCGGTATCCTCAATGCGCAGGATGAAGGTGCCATCCTCGTGCTTGGCCATCAGGTAGGTGTACAGGGCAGTACGCAGGTTGCCAACGTGCATATAACCCGTGGGCGAGGGTGCAAAACGGGTGCGGACTTTATTGCTCGGCATAGAAAAACGCTCCTTTATTCTCATGCAAAAAATTTGCGGATAGCTATGTTTTATTGTACTTATTCTGCGCAGATTTGTCAATGCGGGATAATATCATACACCCATGCAAAAGGGGCTGCTGCACACGGGCAGCGTCCTCGCCCTCTCAGTCAAAGCCTGTCGGCTTTGCCAGCTCCCCCAAAGTGGGAGCCCTTGGCAGTCCACGCAAACTCCATCTCTTTGCCAAGGTCTCTCCCTTTGGGAGAGGTGTCACCGCAGGTGACGGAGAGGGCGAGCCCGCTAAAGAAAAAGCATCCGCAACAACTATTCGCCGACTTTCTGAAATCCAGAAGCGATTGTTACAGATGCTTTTACTTTATACGATACTACGTCATGCAAAAGGAACGTCTGCTCGTAATATTATTCTCCGTCCTTCGGGTCATCCAGATGCTCGCGCCGTTTGCGTGTCAATGCGGCGCACAGCTGCAGCAATGCAAAGCACAGGATGCCGGTAAAAACACCGGCAAAAGCGGCACCGACCCAGTATCCACGGGAAAACCCGCAGATCAGCGTAACCGCCACCGCAGCCACCAGAGACCACACGGCATTGGCTGGGGGCGTATCCGAAAAGTGGCGATCCCACAGACCATTGCGCAGACACGCGACACCCGTATAGACGCAGCCGATCATGAATACGACCCACTCTCCGGCAGCCTTGTCCGCAGCCCCGAACATCATCTGCACGATCCACGCCGCCAGAAGGCTGCCCCACAGCAGCCAGAAGCCATGGCTTTCAATTTTGCGCATGGTCTGCTCCTGCATCTCGTCCAACCGGTTTTTCTTGCTGTATAGTGAAAATTTCATAACTCATTCCTCCCAGAACAGTTCATCCAGTGTCTTATCCAGAATTTTACAGATACTGCGGCAAAGGTTGATGGTGGGGTTGTACTCCCCTTTTTCAATGGCGTTGATGGTCTGGCGCGAAACGCCTGCCGCTTCGGCAAGCGCTCCTTGCGTCATGTCCTTTTCCGCACGGGCGGCCTTTAATTTCAGGTTCTTCGGCATTGATATGCTCCTTTCCTGCCGGGTCGGCATTTGTTTTATCCTCTGGACATATAGTAGCATTTGCCATTCTAAATGTCAAGTATATATTACAAAAAGTTTTTATGATCAGACAAAAAGCACCCCGGCTGTTTCCAGCCGGGGTGCTTTGCGGTTATGATTATTTCAGCACGACTTCGCCGTTTTCATCGGCATCCACCACAAGGGTGCCACCGGATGCCAGCGTGCCATCGATCAGGCGCTCGGCGGCGGGGTCCTCCACCGCCTTGCGGATGGTGCGGCGCAGGTCGCGTGCGCCAAAGCGCCCGCCCTGACTCTTTTGCACCAGCGCCTTGAGCGCTGCCGGGGTGTAGCTGTAAGCGATGCCCTTGGCTTCCATGCCGGGCTTGTACTCGTCCAGCATCAGGGCGGCGATGCCCTGCAGGGTCTCCTCGGTCAGGGGCTTGAAGGCGATCACTTCATCCACGCGGCCAAGGAACTCCGGGCGCAGGAACTGCGCCAGTGCCTTGCGGGTCTTTTCCTCGCTGCGCTGGGCGTCGCTCTTGTTAAAGCCAAGGCTGCCCGCGCTCTGGTCGCTGCTGCCGGCGTTGGAGGTCATGCAGATGACTGTGTTGGAAAAATCCACCGTGCGTCCCTGCGCATCGTTGATCTTGCCCTCGTCCAGAATTTGCAGCAGAATGTTCATCACGTCCGGGTGTGCCTTTTCGATCTCATCGAACAGCACCACGCTGTACGGGCGGCGGCGCACCTTCTCGGTGAGCTGACCGGCTTCCTCGTAGCCCACATAGCCCGGAGGAGAACCGATCATACGGGACACCGCGTATTTTTCCATGTACTCGCTCATGTCCAGACGGATGAGCGGGTCGGGGCCGTCGAACAATTGTTCTGCCAGCTGCTTGACCAGTTCGGTCTTGCCCACACCGGTGGGGCCCACAAAGATGAAGCTTGCGGGACGGCGGCGGCCGGAAAGGTCGGCGCGGCTGCGCTTGATGGCCTGTGCCACCAGATGCACGGCTTCGTCCTGACCGATGACCTTCTGCTTGAGGGCATTTTCCAGCCCTGCCAGCTTGACGAACTCGGTCTCACGGATCTTTACCGCCGGGATGCCCGTCCACAGCTCGATGACCTTTGCCACATCGTCCATGGTCACCTGAATTTCGCTGGCAGCGGCCTGCTTGGCGGGCAGCTCGGATTCCAGTTTGGCGATGCGGGTCTTGCGCTCGGCTACGCGCTCGTAGTCGATGGCTTCGTTCACATCCGCGCTCTCCATCTCAGCTTCTTCCTGCTTCAGGGCGTCCAGCTCCTTCTGCATCCCCAGATACTCGGAGATGACCGGGTGTGCCAAATTGCAGCAGGCGCAGGCTTCGTCCAGCAGGTCGATGGCCTTATCCGGCAAAAAGCGGTCGGTGATGTACCGCTCGCTCAGGGTGACCACCGCCGAAAGCACCTCGGCGGGCACCTGCACATGATGGTGCTGCTCGTAGTAGCGCTTGATTCCGTTCATCACCGCAAGGGTGTCGGCTACGCTGGGCTCTTCCACCCGCACAGGCTGGAAGCGGCGCTCCAGCGCCTGATCTTTTTCAATGTACTTGCGGTACTCGGTAAAGGTGGTGGCACCGATGACCTGAATTTCTCCGCGGGAGAGGGCGGGCTTTAAGATGTTGCCCGCGTTCATGGCGCCCTCGCTCTCACCGGCAGAGGTGATGGTGTGGATCTCGTCAATGAACAGGATGACGTTGCCCGCAGCCTTTACCTCGCTCAGCAAGCCCTTGACCCGCTGCTCGAACTGACCGCGGAACTGGGTGCCCGCCACAAGGCTGGTGAGGTCCAGCAGAAAAATTTCCTTATCCCGCAGACCGATGGGCACCTGACCCTTGGCAATGCGCTCGGCAATGCCCTCGGCAATGGCGGTCTTGCCCACACCGGCTTCACCGATAAGGCAGGGGTTATTCTTCTGGCGGCGGCTCAAGATCTGGATGGTGCGGTAGATCTCGCGGTCGCGGCCGATGATATCATCCAGCTTGCCCTCCCGCGCCTTGCGGGTCAGGTTTTCGCAGTAGGTATCCAAAAACTTGCGCTTGGGCGGCTTTTTGCCGTTTTTGCGGTCGGCCTTTTTGTCGCCGTCCTGCTTTTCCGTGCCGGTAAAGCCCAGCGGGAAGGTGGCATTGCTGCCGGGTACAAGATCTTCGTCCATGTTCTCCGCATCGGCATCCTCGCCGCTGCCGGACATATTCATCAGCATGGAAAGAGGGTTGGAGTCGCCCAGCTCCTCCATCATGCTCTCCATGCGGTTTTCCATGTTATCCAGATCCTGCTCCGACATCCCGAATTGTTTCATCAGATCGTCCACGGGCTTGATGTGCAGTTCCCGGGCACAGTGCAGACAGTACCCCTCCTGCTTCATCTGACCATTCTCCATCCGCTGGATAAAGATGATCGCCGGACGCTTCTGGCATCGAATACAGACCATAGTTCCTCCTTGTCGCCCCTGTTACAAAAAGGGGTTGAACACATTAAACGCTTTATAGTAAAGACTGCTGTGCATCACAGTGTCGTTGAGCACATTTAAGTTGCCGCCGGTGATGACCACAAGTCCCCACACCACGCACAGCACGAGGTATAGGTCCAGCAGAGCGGTCATGCCGCCGGTCAGCCAGCCCAGACCACGGTTGACGGTGCCGATGACCGGGAGCTTATTCACCAGCCCCAGCACGGTGACCAGCATACTGACCAGCAGCCGCAGCACCGCGTAGAACACAAAGAACAGCACCAGCATGATCACCGGGGTGAGCAGCGGCTGCAATACTTTTTCCACGATGGTATCGGCCAGCACCACGGCGTTATCTGCCAGCACAGCGTTGATGCTGCGCTCGCACGCCGCCACGATGGAAGCGCGGAAGCTTTCGGGCAGAAAGCCCGCGTACTGCTGCGCAATGCCGGAAAGGTTCACCACGCCGTCCTCCGAAAGGTGGGCGGCGATTTGGGTACGGAAGCCCCCGGCCAGCAGATTTTCAAACACCCAGCCCGCACAGGCGGCAGAAAGCTGCCGTGCGCCCAGCAGGCTGATGAGGTTGCCGGACAGCTGCACGATGCTGGCAAGAAAACCCTTGCGGGCGTAGCGCACCATCAGCACCAGCCAGACCACCGTACATAGGATATCAAAAAGAAATGACGGATTCTTG
>OIDF01000589.1_pt1 | contig 25144 bp, 19 predicted proteins | sample 1581411 | NCBI WGS metagenome assembly OIDF01 (sample SAMEA3882515, study PRJEB24775) | human gut metagenome | biome: human-associated habitat; feature: intestine environment; material: feces | place: Netherlands | collected 2009/2010
CCGGGGCTTTTTGATTAATTGTTTAACTCGTCCCATTTTAACGGGACACTAATGATCACGCCTCTTTGGAAAAACTGTAGATGAATCTTTCAGAGTTTTCCCTCCATTTTATACTGACTTTGGTAAAAACATTACAGTGGGGAAAAATGTATTCATTAATGCCTGCTGTCATTTTCAAGACCACGGAGGAGTATCTTTAGGCGATGGTTGCCAGATTGGACATAATGTGGTATTTGCGACATTAAATCATGGATTAGCCCCAGAAGACCGCCAGACAACATATCCTGCCCCTATCACACTTGGAAAAAACGTATGGGTTGGATCCAACTCTACCATTCTACAAGGTGTTACCATAGGTGACAATGCGGTAGTAGCAGCAGGTGCGGTAGTAACTAAAGATGTTCCTGAAAATACGATTGTGGGAGGTGTACCAGCCCGTATCATCCGAAAAATCTAATTCACCTCTATAAAGCTATTCCCATAATTGCATAAGATTTGTTTCTCCCCAATACCAATGAGTATATCCGGCTATAACATTCTTATATCTGTACAAAGGGGTGTTGACTTCAGAACCATAAGCATCGTACAATTGCGCCACCGAATGCAAAACGTCAGAAGATGTTGTCATGGAAAAATGGAATTCATGCCCACGAAGCAACACACCTTTGTATTTCATTTCCCGATAGCCTAAATTAAGAGAAGGATGCTCTATCGTGCAGTCTATGGGTAAAATACCTGCCATATCATATATCTTACCTTTTTTGACGGTAAGCGTACGTGCCAGATACATCATTCCACCACATTCTGCAAATATTTTTCCTCCACGCTCTGCATAAGTCCGCAACTGCTGCATCATCTCTTTACGATGGTGTAAACGACGAACATATAATTCCGGATAGCCTCCAGGCAGATAAACCAGATCAGCAGCTGGAAGTTTATTATCTCTCAGGGGGCTAAAATATGTTATATGCCCCCATTTCGACAACTGCTTCAAATTTTCATGATACGTAAAACAAAAAGCCTCATCTCTGGCCACTGCGATTCTTATTTTCCGCTGAAAAACCTCATTTATACCTTCTTCCGATACATAAGGTAATGTATAAGGACATGGAAATACAGCCTGACATAAACTAATCAGCTTATCTATATCAACGTATTTTTCTATCAGGATGGATATTTTTTCTGCTACGTCATTCATCGAAGACTTGCTTGTAAGCGTAAGTCCCAAATGACGGGATGGAATATACAACTCATCAGCAAAAGGAATATAACCTAAAGCTTCAATGCCAGCATCTGTACATGCGTCCTTCAAAAAAGCATAATGCGAAGCCGATGAAACCTGATTAAATATAACTCCAGCAATCTTCACTTTTTGTGCAAAATGCTTGAATCCCCATAGCATCGGAGCAACAGAATAAGCTGCTGCCCGTGCATTTATAACCAATACAACAGGCAAATTCAGCAGATTTGCTATCTCGGCTGCACTTCCTTTATCGCGGCTATAACCATCAAACAAGCCCATAACTCCCTCTGTCACGCATACATCTGCATTTTCTGCATATAAGTTATAGATGCGCTGCATGTGATGATGGTGCATCATCCAAGTATCAAGATTTATCGAAGGCCGTCCAGATGCTATTGCGTGAAACTGTGTATCTATATAATCGGGACCGCATTTAAATGGCTGTACCTGTAAGCCACGTTTTTTCAACGTACGCAACAGTCCCATCGTAAAAGTCGTTTTTCCACTACCTGAAGTAGCTGCTCCAATTAATAATTGTGGTTTCATCATGCTGCAAATGTAAAGGTTTTCTACATATCAGCGAAATATCATCCTGCATTCTTTTATAGAATATGCATTGTTTTTACTAACTTTACCCTCTCAAACTCAAAGATAGAAAATATGAAATTAGGAAAATGGATTGGCGGCATCATGGGCTTTATGGCTATGGGACCGCTAGGTGCACTTGCAGGTTATGCAATCGGTTCACTGTTCGACAAAGCTGCATACGCTCCTGAAAATATGGATGCCGGCAATGAAACATATACCGGACAGAGAAATAGTTTTTTGTTCTCACTGCTTGTCATGGCTTCGTACATCATTCGCGCAGACGGAAAAATCATGCATAGCGAAATGGAATTTGTACGGCGGTTCCTGCGAACAAATTTTGGAGAAGACGCTGTAGCCGAAGGAGAGCAGATATTGCTTAACTTATTCGAACAGCGCAAACGTATGGAAGCAACCAATCCTTATGCTTTTCAGAATACCATCCGCGAATGCGGAGCACAGATTGCTGCCAACATGAGTTATGAAGAACGTTTGCAACTTCTGAGCTTCCTGGCACAAATCGCCCGCAGCGACGGAAATGTATGCGCCGCCGAAATAGATGCTTTAAAAGAAGTTGCACAGTCTATGCAATTGTCAGCCAAAGAGGTAGAGTCTATGCTGAACTTGTCCGGCAATTCTTTAGAGGAAGCTTACAAAGTTCTGGAAGTAGCACCTACTGCCACCGACGACGAGGTCCGTGCTGCCTATCGACGCCTTGCGCTGAAACACCATCCCGACCGTGTAGCAACATTGGGAGAAGACATTCGCAAGGCTGCCGAGGAAAAGTTCCAAAGCATTAACAATGCAAAGGAACGCATCTACAAGGCTAGAGGCATGAAATAATATGTGGAACAAACTCGGAGAGGTTGTCGGTTATTTCTGTTCGGTTTTCACGAATACCGATTCCGGCAGGCTCTCCGCCCACTATCCATGAACCAATGACAGGATATCGTCCACTATAAGCCACAGGCTTTACATATTCCTGATATACATAAGCTCCCGTATTATAATCACCTTCTGTTTCTTTCAGAAGCGCATGTTCTTCCCATTGACGAATATCAACCACACTTACATTGTGCCCTTCGCGCGAGAAAACTGGTTTCTTACAAAATACTCCTTGCTGTGGACGTGACAAATAACAGGGTAATACATAAGGAGAATCAGGAAACAATTCATACAATATACTTAAAATAGCCTTGTTCGACATTACCAGCTTCCAAATTGGTTCCAGCCACTCAACCTGAGCCAGACATCCATCTGGGCTTTCATCAATCATCCATTCCCAAGGATAAAGTTTAAAACATTTCTGAATACATTCACCTGAAGGATCATAAAAAAGACCATTTTGCAAATTCATGCTATTAATGTCAAGCACACGTGTAGAATATCCAGCTTCCATAGCAGTACTTGCCAGATATTGTAATGTTCCAGTATCTTCGTGATCATCAAGAGCTCCGACAAAGTGTATATTGCTTCCCGCAGGGAATATATCTTTCCACGATTGAACCAAACCTTCATGAATACCGTTATATTGGTCACATTCAGGAAAACATTCTTCTTTCCACTGCCACTGAATGACTGACGCTTCGAGCAGGGATGTAGGCGTATCTGCATTAAATTCCAAAATACGAGGAACACCTTTCTCGTCAAGCAGAAAATCGAAACGCCCATACAAACTCAATTCATCCCGGTTCCAGGACTCACAGATGCGTTCACATACCTCAGCAGGTATCTGCAACATACGCTCCATAAAATCCGGCTTTTCTGAAATAATGTATTCAGCAGCCTCACAATACATACGATAGGCTTCTCTTGTCGCCTCTTCAAGTCGCTCTATTTCTGCGGGAGTAAAACGGTAATAAGCTTCCTCACGCCAATAATCACCATGAAAATCGAACCCAAGAGCTTCAATTTTCTCCCTATAATCAGAGCGAGGGGTCATATTGAATCTTTCCATCTGCTCCTGATTTATCCGTGAATGCTATATGAGCGGCGGGTAGTACCAAATACATTCCCACTCGATTTCGATTTACTTGTACCCGATGGGCTGACTTTTACTCCCGAAGGAGGATTCACCCGAGAACCATTGGCATCGGTCCATGAACCAGACTTCGGATAATAATAATGAGTGGTACTCAAGCCATTAGTCAGAGAAGGCATAAGTGCCCAACGCATCAGCATGGCATTGTAAATCCAGCTATTTCCCTGACTATCTCGGTATTCTTCTTTATCTTTTGGGTTTTCGGGCAATTCTGTTTTCTGTGTACATGCCGCCAACGTCATCAGACACATGGCTGCTACCAGATAATGTCGTTTATTCATTCAACTTTATTTTTTGTGCAATAAATTCATTAGCTTTACAAAAATACGGAAAATCCAATATATAATGAGTTTATATCCAAAAACTTTGCCAGTATAAGAAAAACTTTTTACTTTGCATAGAAATAGAAATACACAACAAAGGAATTATGAAAGGTATAGTTTTAGCAGGAGGTTCAGGTACCCGCCTTTACCCCATCACAAAAGGAGTTTCAAAGCAGCTGCTCCCTATTTTTGATAAGCCTATGATATATTATCCCATTTCGGTACTGATGCTTGCCGGAATCCGGGAAATACTTATTATATCCACTCCACACGATCTTCCAGGATTCCGTCGTCTATTAGGGGATGGAAGCGATTTCGGTGTTCATTTTGAATATGCAGAACAGCCCTCACCCGATGGTCTGGCGCAAGCATTCATTATTGGAGAAAAATTTATCGGTAACGATGCTGCCTGCCTGGTATTGGGTGACAATATCTTTCATGGAAATGGATTCACCGCTATGCTGAAAGAAGCTGTACGAACAGCTGAAGAAGAAGCCAAAGCAACAGTATTTGGTTATTGGGTAAGTGATCCGGAACGTTACGGTGTTGCTGAATTTGATGAGGCTGGAAATTGCCTTTCCATTGAAGAAAAGCCAGAACATCCGAAATCTAATTATGCCGTAACAGGACTTTATTTCTATCCGAACAAAGTAGTAAATGTGGCAAAAAATATAAAACCATCAGCACGTGGTGAGCTGGAAATTACAACAGTAAACCAACGCTTCCTTGCCGACGGAGAACTGAAAGTACAAACGTTAGGCCGCGGGTTTGCATGGCTTGACACAGGTACTCACGATTCACTAGCCGAAGCATCCACTTACATTGAAGTAATAGAGAAACGTCAAGGACTAAAAGTAGCATGTCTGGAAGGCATAGCCTTGCGTCATGGCTGGATCACCGCTGAGAAGATGCATCAGCTGGCACAACCAATGCTAAAGAACCAATATGGTCAGTACCTGCTGAAAGTTATAGACGAATTGGGACTAAACGATTAAAAAACGATTATACGAAAGATGAACGTTATCAAAACAGCAATCGACGGGGTAGTCATCATTGAGCCCCGTCTGTTTAAGGACGACAGAGGATATTTTTTTGAATCTTTTTCCGAAAGAGATTTCAATGCGCAGGTACGTACCGTACGCTTTGTACAAGACAATGAGAGTAAATCGAGTTATGGTGTTTTACGCGGATTACACTTCCAAAAACCACCTTTTGCACAAAGCAAACTAGTCCGCGTTGTAAAAGGAGCTGTACTTGATGTTGCAGTTGACATCCGAAAAGGTTCTCCAACATTCGGACAGCATGTAGCAGTAGAACTGACAGAAGAAAACCACCGTCAATTTTTTATACCACGTGGTTTTGCACATGGATTCAGCGTGCTGACTGATGAAGTTATTTTCCAGTATAAATGCGATAATTTCTATGCACCTCAAAGTGAAGGAGCTATTGCCTGGGATGATCCTGCTCTTGGCATAGACTGGAAAATTCCTGCCGAGAAAGTAATTCTTTCAGAAAAAGACAAACACCATCCGCTATTGAAAGATGCAGATTGGCTGTTCTCTTACGGCGAAGAACTATACTAAAAACAACCTTAAAAAAAGTGGCATGTCTTCTAATACTATAGAGGCATGCCACTTTAAAATTATCTTCCTTTTTTAATCGTCATCACGATCCATATCAATCAAATTAAATTTCAAGTCAAACTTCAAATCCCAAAAATTCGATAATCTTACTTCATATTCATAGCGGTCTTTTTCTATTTGCAAGATTTTTGCTTCCGGGTAATTTGTTTTTACATATTTTACAATCTGTGCCGGAACTGCAGTTTCGGGCACCAAACCATGTTTACACTTCATTTCTTTCCAGTTACCCTGCTTGTCAAATTCCAATTTATCACCGTTAACAAACATGACATCATAAGTAACATCAAATATATCTTTATCCATTTTTGAGAAAGCCACATTACGGTCTGCAAAATGTTTTTTTACAAAACTCTGAGCCGCTTGAGGAAGTTGTTCAAAAGTGACAGGCTTATCATTGTCAGCCACTACAACCTGCATTGTAAACAAACACACCAAGAAAAATACTAACTTTTTCATAATCATAAGTTTTTAAAGAGTTATTATTTGTTTTCGTTTAATTTTCTATTGCAAAACTACCTACCGATTCTGAAAAGAATTGGGAATTTCCAAAATTTACTGTTATTTTTTCTTCAACGCCTGATTTTATCGATACACATTTACTGAGATATCTAAACATTTGGATATTTCACTTATTTTGACGAACTTGCGAAACATAACACTTAACACAAATTTTATTAACTATGAGAACCAGCATTTATGCTCTTCTGCTTGCAGCCTTATTTACAAGTTGTACAGCTACGGAGAATCAGAAAAAACAAGACAAAACCGAACCTGTTTCAACAACAGTTCGCCTGTTGGAAGGCGATATGCCAGATCCATCAGTAGTACGCGTAGGTAACACTTATTACATGGTACATTCGTCATTCATCTACACTCCGGGACTAGTGGTATACAGTTCAAAAAATCTTGCAGACTGGACTCCCTGCTCGGCAGCATTACCCGAATATACAGGTGATATCTGGGCTCCTGATATTTGTGTGTACGACAACCGTTTTTATATCTATTTCCCGACCCGCAATGAAAAAGGAGAAAAAACGAATATGGTTACATGGGCAGACAGCCCTGAAGGTCCATGGAGTAAACCTGTAGATCTGAAAGTAGGAGGAATAGATCCTGAGCATGTAGTGGATGAAAAAGGTAACCGATATCTATTACTCAGCGCAGGCGATTTACATCCATTAAGCGCCGACGGACTATCCATTACAGGTAAGCCTGAAATCATCTATAAAGGTTGGGAGATACCTGAAGAATGGGATATAGAAAGCTTCTCATTAGAAGGCCTGAATGTGAAAAAAATCAATGATTGGTATTATCTACTAGCGGCTGAAGGTGGAACTGCCGGACCTCCTACAGGACACATGGTAGTACAAGCACGTTCAAAAAGCGTACACGGTCCTTGGGAAAATGCGCCAGAGAATCCATTATTACGAACTCAGTCACCACAAGAAATCTGGTGGAGTCAAGGACACGGATCAGTAGTTGATACTCCAGAAGGTAAATTGATGCTTTTTTTTCATGGATATGAGAAAGGATATCTTACGTTAGGAAGACAAACTTTAACACGTGAAGTTGTTATAGGTGATGACGGATGGCTACATCTCACAGACAAACCCGCTCCATTGCCGGAGCCTCAACGTCCGTCATTGCGTACAGCGAAAGATTTTATCTGGCAAGCAGCCGGAGAAAACTTCTCCGCACGCTTCCATGTCACTCCAGAACTCATCACACTGAAAGCAAAAGGTAAAAGTCCCAAAGATGCCTCTCCCCTTCTTGCACGTGCAGGTGATCACCGGTATGAAATCGAAGCATGCCTTGAACTGAATAATGCAGAAGCTTCAGCCGGATTAGTCATCTACTACAATAAAGACATGCATTTTGGGTTAGGATTCCGTCCCGGTGAACTTCTTCGTTATCGCCGTGGAGCCGTACATACCAGCCAGCCCCAAACGGAAATAACCGTAAATGATGGAAAATGCCGCTTATGGGTACGCTTACGCAATTATGACAACATTATTTCCGGATGGTACAGCACCGACGGTAAGACATGGCACAAATATCCATGGGGATTTGACATGCAAGGCTACCATCACAATACATTGGGAGAATTCCTCTCTCTCCGTCCTGGCATATATGCAGGAGGTGAAGGTGAAGTGCATGTAACAGATTTTACCTATCGTACTTTATAACTTAATAAAAATAAAGGGAATACACTGGGTACGCAAACAAATAAATCGTAGAGCCATTTGCCGAAAAATCCAATTTCAAGAAGACGTGAATAATATGGAAATAATATAAACCGCACTTGGCAATACAGCTTTTTTGACATATCTTTGTGTTGAGAAATAAAAAAACCAACCTATTCAGTAAAGTTTTATTTATGAGAAAAGTTGCTTTAATAACCGGTATTACCGGACAAGACGGTTCATACCTTGCCGAATTCCTTATAGAAAAAGGATATGAAGTGCACGGTATTTTACGCCGTTCTTCATCGTTCAATACGGGACGTATCGAACACCTTTACTTGGATGAATGGGTGCGCGACATGAAACAGTCACGTTTGGTGAACCTACATTGGGGAGATATGACAGACTCCAGTTCGCTTATCCGAATTATTGGTGATATTCATCCTACAGAAATCTACAATCTAGCAGCACAGAGCCATGTAAAAGTATCATTCGACGTACCAGAGTACACAGCCGAAGCCGATGCCATAGGCACGTTACGCTTATTGGAAGCTGTACGTATTTGCGGTTTGGAAAAAACCTGTCGCATCTATCAGGCTTCTACCTCAGAACTCTTTGGCAAAGTGCAGGAAGTTCCACAAAAGGAAACCACACCGTTCTATCCCCGTTCGCCTTATGGTGTAGCAAAGCAATATGGTTTCTGGATAACAAAGAACTATCGTGAAAGTTATAATATGTTTGCTGTAAACGGTATCTTGTTCAATCATGAATCAGAACGACGTGGAGAAACTTTTGTTACGCGAAAGATCACATTGGCTGCAGCACGCATTAAACAAGGATTTCAGGATAAGTTATATCTAGGTAATCTAGATGCACAACGCGACTGGGGTTATGCTAAGGATTATGTAGAATGCATGTGGCTTATTTTACAGCACAATACCCCTGAAGATTTTGTCATTGCTACAGGAGAAATGCATACCGTACGTGAATTCTGTACACTAGCTTTCCACTATTTAGGTATTGAACTTGAATGGCAAGGTAGTGGAGTAGACGAAAAAGGTATTGACCGTGAAACCGGACGAGTATTAGTTGAAGTAGATCCCAAATACTTCCGCCCATGTGAAGTAGAACAACTATTAGGAGATCCAACGAAAGCCAAGACTCTTTTGGGATGGAATCCTACCAAAACGCCTTTTGCAGAATTAGTCCGTATCATGGTAGAGCATGATATGAAATTCGTAAAAAAATTGCATTATAAATCAATATAGCAGTGTCATTTCCTGCAAAAGACACTACTTTATTTTTACCGATAAATTCATTAAAAATGAATTTGGGGCGCGGACTTAGTGATTAAGTTCGCGTTCCTACTTTAAAAAAGAGAATCACAATGCTAGACAAATCTTCAAAAATATACGTGGCAGGACACCGAGGTCTGGTTGGATCTGCCATCTGGAATAATTTGATGCAACGCGGTTTTACCAATCTGGTAGGACGTACCCATAAAGAGCTTGATTTGTTGGATCCGATAGCAGTACGAGAGTTCTTTGACAAAGAACAGCCTGATGCCGTAGTATTAGCTGCTGCACATGTAGGAGGAATTATGGCCAACCTGCAATACCGCGCTGATTTCATTTACCGCAATTTACAGATTCAGCAGAATGTAATAGGTGAAAGTTTCCGTCACGGGGTAAAGAAACTATTGTTCTTAGGCAGTACATGCATCTACCCTCGTGAAGCAATGCAGCCAATGAAAGAAGAAGCTCTTCTTACTTCTCCGTTAGAATATACTAATGAGCCATACGCTATCGCCAAAATAGCCGGACTGAAAATGTGTGAAAGTTTCAATTTGCAGTATGGCACGAACTACATTGCTGTTATGCCAACCAACCTGTATGGTCCTAATGATAATTTTCACCTGGAAAACAGTCATGTATTGCCAGCAATGATCCGTAAAATCCATCTTGCTAAATGCTTGAATACGAATAACTGGGAAGCTGTACGAAAAGATATCAACCTGCGTCCGGTAGAAGGTGTAGACGGCAACTGCACAGACCAGGAAATTCTTGATAAACTGGCTAAATTCGGCATTACCCCTCAAGCCGTTACTTTATGGGGAACAGGCAAGCCATTACGCGAATTTTTATGGAGTGAGGAAATGGCAGACGCCAGCGTACATGTATTATTAAATGTCGATTTCAAAGATACCTATGCAGAAGGGACAAAAGAAGTACGCAACTGCCACATCAACGTAGGTACAGGAAAAGAGCTGTCAATCCGTGAAGTTGCAGAAAAAATCATGAAAGAAATAGACTTTAAGGGCAAGCTGCAATGGGATTCATCAAAACCTGATGGCACAATGCGTAAGCTTACCGACGTTTCTAAACTTCATGCCTTAGGCTGGCATCACAAAGTAGAAATTGACGAAGGAATACATCGCCTTTACGAATGGTATCTGAAAGGTATTTGCATCAATCATCAAACGACATAATCCAATATGAAGAAACTTTTATCGCTTCCACCTAACCTGGTGGAATGTTTTCACGATATAGAGCATGCCAACCATCAAGAATGGTTCTGTACATCCGATCCGGTAGGTTCAAAGTTAGGTTCGGGTGGTGGAACTGCATGGTTATTACAAGCATGCAAAAACAGCGAAAGTGACACTACTCCACTCACAGAATGGCTTGCTCACGAAAAACGTATCCTGCTACACGCCGGCGGCCAAAGTCGGAGATTACCCTCATATGCTCCTTCCGGTAAAATACTTACCCCAATCCCAGTTTTCCGCTGGGGACGTGGTCAAAAGCTTACACAAAACTTATTGTCACTTCAGCTTCCCCTGTATGAGCAAATCATGCAGAAAGCCCCGGAGAAATTGCATACACTTATTGCCAGCGGAGATGTATATATCCGTGCAGAACAAGCCTTGCAAGAAATCCCCGATGCAGACGTTGTATGCTACGGACTGTGGGTAGATCCTGAACTGGCAAAGAATCACGGTGTTTTTGTTTCATCACGCAATACTCCCGAAAAGCTGGACTTCATGCTTCAAAAGCCAAGTGTAGATGAATTAGGAGCATTGATGCAAAACTATCTGTTTCTGATGGATATTGGCATTTGGCTGCTGAGTGACCGGGCTGTAGAGTTAATGGTAAAACGTTCACTCAAAGAGGATGGATCAATCGGCTTCTACGATATGTATTCTGACTTCGGACCAGCTCTAGGTAGCCATCCTCGTATCAACGATCCTGAAATAAACAAACTTACAGTAGCAATCCTGCCATTGCCGGGTGGTGAATTTCATCACTATGGAACAAGCCGGGAGATGATTTCGTCTACACTGGCAATACAAAATTGCGTAATCGACCAGAGAGCAATTATGCACAAGAAAGTAAAGCCTCATCCGGCTATCTTCGTGCAAAATGCACTGACCGACTATACACTGACATCCGAAAACTCAGAGGTATGGATAGAAAACAGTTGCATAAGCAAAAACTGGACACTCCATAAGCGCAATATCATAACAGGAGTACCTGTCAATAAATGGCACATCAATATTCCTGAGGGAATCTGTATTGACGTCATACCGATGGGAGAAAGTAATTATGTGGCCCGTCCCTATGGATTTAATGACGCTTTTAAAGGCAGTCTGAAAGATGATTCAACCTTATATCAAGGAATACCGGTTCAGAAATGGTTATCAGACCGTGGTCTGACAGCTGATGAAATAGCATGTAACCATGATCTTCAGGCTGCACGCATATTCCCGATATGTACATCTGTCGACGAACTTGGAATCGTCATGCGTTGGATGACAGACGAGCCGAAGTTGAACGAGGGAAAAGATATCTGGATACACGCACAAAAAGTTTCAGCCGATGAGATTTCAGCTTATGCTAATCTGCGCCGTCTGACAGAGCAGCGTGAAGCTTTCCGTAAAAACAGCTGGACTGCCCTGGCTAAAAATTATGAACGCAGTGTATTCTATCAACTCAATTTGCAAGAAGCAGCCGAAGAATATGCACATCATCAATTAGAATTACCCGCTCCCCTTCCCTCCTCTGCACCGTTAATGACCCGTATCAGCGATGCAATGTTCCGTGCACGAACATTACAACTGCGTGAATCAGACGGCCATTTGGCAGAAGAAATAGCACGAGAAGAAGAAAAAGCTTTCAGCCTGATGCGTGAAGGGCTTACTTCAACAGTCGACCATAAACAGCACCCTCGTCTTTCGGTGTATCCGGACCAGATTGTATGGGGACGCAGTCCGGTACGTATAGACTTAGCTGGAGGTTGGACAGATACCCCTCCATACAGTTTGATGGAAGGAGGAAACGTGGTAAACATTGCAATAGAGCTAAACGGTCAACCCCCGTTACAAGTCTATGTCAAACCCTGTAATGAGTATAAAATCATCCTTCGTTCCATCGACTTGGGTGCAATGGAAGTTATCACCACTTTCGATGAACTACATACATTCAATAAAGTAGGTTCTCCCTTCTCTATTCCTAAGGCAGCGTTAGTACTGGCAGGTTTTCACCCTGATTTCTCGGCAGAAAGATGTACTTCACTGGAAGAAAAATTACGTTCATTCGGAGCTGGTATAGAAGTAACACTATTGTCTGCTATTCCAGCCGGCTCAGGATTAGGAACAAGCTCTATCCTAGCCTCTACTGTATTAGGAGCAATAAACGATTTTTGTGGCTTAAACTGGGACAAACACGAAATCGGAAGCCGTACACTGATATTAGAACAATTGCTTACAACCGGAGGCGGATGGCAAGATCAATACGGAGGCGTGCTTCAAGGTGTGAAACTCTTGCAGACACAACCCGGATGGAACCAGGAGCCAATGGTGCGCTGGTTGCCAGAACACTTGTTTACACACGATGAATATCAAAAATGTCATCTATTATACTATACAGGTATCACACGTACCGCAAAAGGTATTTTGGCAGAAATCGTACGTGGCATGTTCCTCAATTCTACAGAGCACTTGAATTTACTGGGACAAATGAAACAACATGCCATCGATCTATACGATGCAATCCAGCGAAACAGTTTCGAAGAAATGGGAAGATTGATACGCAAAACATGGCAACAGAATCAGGCACTCGATTCAGGAACCAATCCTAACAGTGTAGCAGCCATTACCCAACAAATAGATGATCTTTGTTTGGGTTATAAACTTCCAGGAGCCGGAGGCGGTGGCTATCTATACATGGTTGCCAAAGACCCTGAAGCCGCCTTGCGTATTCGTAAAATACTTACCCAGAACCCGCCAAACGACCGTGCCCGTTTTGTAGAAATGAGCCTTTCCAATAAAGGTCTGGAGGTAAGCCGTAGTTAATAACTATCAAACAAAAACATATGAAACCCAAAATAAGACTGGTGCAAACGGCCGACGGGGTAAATTACCTCGTCCCGTTTGTACTTATCACTACACTATTCTTCTTATGGGGATTTGCACATAGCATTCTGGATGTGCTGAACAAACATTTTCAAGATGCATTAAGTATTTCAAAAACTCATTCAGCACTTATACAAGCGGTAGTTTATGGGGGGTACTTTCTGATGGCCATGCCAGCAGGAGAAATAATCCGTCGTCATGGCTATCGGGCAGGAGTTGTCACTGGGTTATTGCTTTATGGCATCGGTGCACTCATGTTTATCCCCGGAGAACAGATCATGTCTTTCGAATTTTTCTTACTCTCACTGTTTATTATCGGATGTGGATTAACCTGCCTAGAAACAGCAGCCAACCCATATGTAACGGTGTTAGGCGATAAAGACTCCGCCGAAAGACGAATAAATCTGGCACAATCATTCAATGGACTGGGCTGGATCTGCGGCCCACTGGTAGGAGGCTTGTTTCTCTTTGCCGCAGATGGAGGAAGCGGAAGTGTTGCTATCCCCTATGCCATTATCGGCATATTAGTTCTGCTCGTAGCAATTGTTTTCTCACGCATTCATCTGCCTGAAATTACACTTGCCGAAGAGCCAGTCGAAACTGCAAACAATAAGCAAAGTTCTTTATGGCAGCATCGCAATTTTACCTTCGGACTGATAGCTCTGTTTTTTTATGTTGCAGCTCAAACAGGTATTAACAGTTTCTTCATCAATTATGTGACAGAGCACATCAGTATATCCGCACGTGAGGCAGCCCTCTGGTTGTCATTTGTTGGCATGGGACTTTTTATGGCCGGCAGAATGGGAGGAAGCTGGCTGATGGGATTCATCCGTGCCGAACGTTTATTAACGTATATGGCGGCAGGAGCTATTCTAGCCATGATCTTAGTGATGTTAGGTATGGGAGTCATATCGGTAGGAGCATTTTTTCTTTGCTTCCTATGCGAATCTATTATGTTTCCCACCATTTTCGCACTTGCCATACGAGGTGTAGGTGAACATACTAAACGCGCATCTTCCTATCTTATTATGAGTATTGTAGGAGGAGCCATAGCTCCCATAATTATGGGATACATCGCAGATACAATAAGCACAGCTACAGGCTTTATCGTTCCGTTGCTTTGTTTTATTGTCATCTTGGCCTATGCAATCCATTTGCAAAAGAATAACCGCTAAATAAAAAAGCCTGATGCAAAGTTAAACACCATGCATCAGGCTGACAAATAACTCGAAAGATTATATTCAGAGCGTATAAATCAATTTACATAAACTGTATCAAAATACTTTTCAAATAACGTCCGGGCTTCTTCCAGTTGCTCGGGCGTATTTTGTTTCACACCTTTCAGTTTATACTCCAGCTTCATTGCTTCATATTTATGTACTCCTAAGGTATGATACGGAAGAATTTCCACCCGCTGTATCATGCGATAATCTTTAAAATGCTCTCCTAACGCCTCAATATCTTCCTGAAAGAAGCTATAGCCCTGCACCAGCACATAACGCAACCAAAATGGTTTTCCATTTTCTTCCAGCCATGCCGCCGTACGAAGTGTTTGCTCATTGCTACGTGAGGTAAGAGTCTTATGACGTTCATTATTGAATTCTTTCACATCAAGCAAAACTAAGTCTGCCAGTGAAAAGAGTTCTTTTACATCTTCATTCCAGATACCCCCGTTAGTATCAACGCAGATATGAATACCTTCCTCCTTTAACATCCGAAACAATGGAATCAGCGCTTTAGCCTGAAAAGTCGGTTCACCTCCACTAAATGTAATTCCCCCTTTCTTTCCGAAAAAAGGTTTCTGACTGACAGCCATCTTCAAAATATCTTCAGGAGCAGTTTCCTTACTCTCTCCCTTTGCATCAATGGTATCAGGGTTGGCACAATACAAACAACGGAAATTACAGCCCTGCAAAAAGACAACAAGGCGAATCCCCGGACCATCGTACGTACCAAGCGATTCATATGAATGTACTCTAATCATCTGTTCAATATTAATTAAAGAAAAAACATTTGCCGCCCAGCTCAGCGAGGAGAACGACAAATGTTTTACATATATCAAGTAATGATTACAAAAATCACATACGTTCGTGGAAGCTACGAGAGATAACCTCCAACTGATGCTCGCGGCTCAATTTAATGAAGTTGACAGCATATCCGGATACACGAATCGTAAGTTGCGGATATTTTTCCGGATGCTCCATAGCATCTTCCAGCATCTCACGGTTCAGCACATTTACGTTCAGGTGATGAGCACCCTTAATAAAATAGCCGTCCATCATTGTAACAAGATTTTCTACACGATTCTCCATATCTACACCAAGCGATTTTGGAACAATAGAGAACGTATTACTGATACCGTCCTGTGAGTCACGATAACGCAATTTAGCAACCGAGCTCAAAGAAGCGACAGCACCATTCTTATCGCGTCCGTGCATCGGGTTAGCACCTGGAGCAAAAGCAACACCTTTTGCACGTCCATCAGGAGTTGCACCAGTCTTCTTACCATACATCACATTCGAAGTAATAGTAAGAATAGACAATGTTGGTTTTGCATTCTTATATACCGGAAGCTTCTTCAATTCCTCATCAAAATAATAAATCAAGTCGACAGCCAAATGGTCTACACGGTCATCATCATTACCGAAGCATGGGAATTCGCCATCGATATCAAAGCTTTCAGTCAGGCCGATTTCATTACGTTTAGCGGTAACTTTAGCATATTTGATAGCCGAAAGTGAATCGACAGCAATAGACATACCCGCTACACCATACGCCAGATTGATAACCGGATTTGTATCAACAAATGCCATCTGAGCTTTTTCATAATAATATTTATCATGCATGTAGTGAATGATGTTCATCGCTTCGTTATACACACGAGCCATTTCTTTCAAGACCTTCTTATAGTTAGCCAGCACCTCTTCGAAGTTCAGTACATCTCCCGTCAGCACAGGAATATCCTTCACCATCAGTGTTCCTGTATTTTCACAGCGTCCACCATTAATAGCCAGCAACAAAGCTTTAGCCAGATTACAACGTGCACCGAAGAACTGAATATGACGACCTATATCCTGATAAGACACACAGCATGCGATACCATAGTCATCCGAATTACGTACCTCACGCATCAAATCATCATTTTCATACTGGATAGATGATGTATCAATCGACACACGAGCACAGAAATCCTTGAATCCTTCCGGCAACTGCGGACTCCACAGAACAGTCAAGTTAGGTTCTGGAGAAGGACCCAGGTTATAAAGAGTCTGAAGGAAACGGAATGAAGTCTTTGTGACTTTCGTACGGCCATCATTAAAACGTCCACCAATAGATTCCGTTACCCAAGTCGGGTCACCGGCAAAGATATCCGTATAAGCCTGCATACGAAGATGACGCACCATACGCAACTTAATGACAAACTGGTCAATCAACTCCTGAGCATGCAACTCATCAAGATTTCCGTGAGCCATATCATACTCAATATAAATATCAAGGAATGACGAAACATTACCAAGTGACATTGCAGCACCATCCTGTTCTTTCACAGCAGCCAGGTAAGCCATATATACCCACTGAACAGCTTCCTGTGCAGTAGTAGCCGGACGACTCAAATCGAGTCCGTACTGCTGTCCCATCACTTTTATTTCCTTCAAAGCCTTAATTTGCTCTGCCACTTCTTCACGCAATCTGATTCGCCCATCAGTCATAGGGCCTGTAAGATGACGTAAATCGTCCTGTTTTGCCTCAATCAGACGATCGATACCATACAACGCCAAACGACGGTAATCACCGATTATACGTCCACGCGCATAATTATCAGGTAATCCAGTCAAAAATCCCAAAGAGCGGAACGAACGAATCTCTTCAGTATATGCATCAAATACACCATCGTTATGAGTTTTGCGATAATGGGTAAAAATATCTTTTACCTTAGGGTCAACCTCTACTCCGTTTTCGCGGCACGCTTTTTCTACCACCTTAATACCTCCAAAAGGTTTGATGGCACGGCGTAACACTTCATCAGTTTGCAATCCTACAATCACTTCGTTATCCTTGTCAATATATCCAGCTGCAAAAGATGTGATAGTAGAAACTGTAGAAGGATCGAGCGAGCGTACTCCGTTGTTTGCACGTTCTTCAGCCAAAGCTTCCAGACACTTGTTCCATACAGCCTTTGTACGTTCGGTAGGACCAGCCAAAAATGAGGCGTCGCCTTCGTAAGGGGTAATGTTAGTCTTTACGAAATCGGTAACGTTGATTTCATGGTTCCAACGACCTTCTTTAAAATTCATTGCCATAATTGATAATTTAATCTAGTTTTTACTCTATTTGAAAACCGAATGCAAAGATAGTCAATAAAGCCTAATTATACAATACCTAAAATTAGTGATATTATCAATTTGCAACAGTTACAAAAATGAATATAAAAATTCCAACCTTTGAAAAATTAAAATACATCCGACAAATACAGACAAGCAGTCCGACTCAAAGAAAAAAAATAAAAATCTTAATCAGTTTAGAATCAGAAAACTATCGAAACAACGCCATAGAAGGCATAAAAAAAGTATCGCAAAAGTTTGCACAAATCAAAAAATCCATCTATCTTCGCACCGCGTTTGAGAGAAAACGTAAGCAGAAACAATAAATTTGGAAGTTTGGGTGAGTGGCTGAAACCAGCAGTTTGCTAAACTGCCGTACGGGTAACCGTACCGGGGGTTCGAATCCCCCAGCTTCCGCAACCAATTCAAGAAGCATCGTAATCGATTGATTACGGTGCTTTTTTGTATATTTTTTATCGGTTTTGAAGTCATCCCCAGCATAATTGAAAGTCCAATTTTAATACTACTATGCAGTCTATACGTACAATAAGAGGAAATTTGAATTAACAAACTTCCTCTTATTGTTGAATAATCGACAAACTATTATTTGCCTGTAGCAAAATTCAGATTTTTCATGTTCTGTGCAATAACCCAAAGATACATAGTAGAAACAATGTGGATTGCAGAATTAAGTTCTTTCATTGAAGCATCCGGAGCATTGTGTGATTCACTGTTTCTCCATTGCTTTACTAATTCCAGATAATCATAGAACTTATGATACCTTTCATCCGTATTGTTTTTCAAGCCTCTCAGACAGCTAAGTGAGAATATACAATTTATAAATGTAGGCATACTGTTCTCATCCTTGTCATTTACCATTTCCTTGCCGTTCAACAAATAATATACTTTTTTCAGGAACACTTCATATTTTGTCACAATGGTATTGAAATGCCTTCTTTTGTCTACCAGTTTCATTCCTTCCAGACAGTAAAGTCTGTTAAAAGAATCAAGTAACAGCTCGTTTGCTCCATCGATAGAAGATATAGTTTGAACTTTCAATACATCAATAAAGCACGATGCTACTGAATTGAAATCAGGAAGGAACTGCTTCAAGTCGGCAAACTCACTTTCTACATCTGACAGCAATTTCTGCTTGAACAGTTCCGGTATAAACGGTATTTCATCTTCCTTTTTCTTATAGTTTTCATACATCACCTTTGCCATCTGTGTCATGACATTACGGTAGAAATCACTGTTTTCAAACAACTTGGCGAAAGAGTCCATCTGTTCCACATAACAACCCCTTGCCACTTCATCAAATATCTGAGGGAAAATACTTTCCTCAAACTGCTTTTCATCCGTATTGTTCGCCTGTTTGGTCAGTTTCTTTTTGGCTGTAGTGACCATCTTATCGTAGATGGATTCTACTATAACACGATCTGCTTCTGAGAATTGTCCCTGATACATGATATTTACTTTATCAATGATACGGCTCAGCAAATCCTCATTGTCGTTCTTCGGTTTTCCTGCTTTGGGATTTTCACCTTTTATTGGTTTATTGTCGTCACCTAAATGAATGGAAACTGTTTCTCCTTCAGATATTTTGGAGTTTACCAGCATAATCTGTTTGTTCAGGTCTATTCTTTCTTTGGCGTTCTTAGGCAACAGTCTGTACAGGTAGTCAGCATATACGTATGCTTTGTACAATTCCTCATCGTATGTTCTTGCTATCTGTGCCATATAAGAGTAGAAACGGACAAAGTTCTTGATTTTCGACCTTACCTCGAACCGTTTCTCTTCGTCCAATGCTCCATATCTGTCAATAGTATTCTTAAACGCATTCGACAAAGCTCCAAGGCGATCTTTCTGTTTGTTGATATTTTGCAACAAATCATAGAATTTCTGTTCGTCACCCTCTGTCCATAGCTGGAACATCTGTATGTCCTTTCTGAAAGTATATACATAGTTCACATCCACAGGCTTTATCAACTCTGTACCTTTATAGAACGGTTCGAACGATTTCTTAATATCCTCCGGCTTGTTGCAGAAATCGAGCACGTATGTATCCTTCTTGTCCTTTTGCCATCTATTCAGACGCGAGAGTGTCTGCACAGCCTTTACGCCCTTCAGTTTCTTGTCAACGAACATTGTATGCAGCAGAGGTTCGTCGAATCCTGTTTGATATTTGTCTGCGACAACCAACATATTATACAAGTCCGAAGCGAAATACAAAGGTAATTTGGCTTCCGAAATATTTCGTCCGTCAGTGGAGTTCAACTTCGTTTCTGTATATTCCACTCCCTCGTACGATACCGTACCAGAGAAAGCCACCATAGGATTTACATCAGTTATATTGTTTTCCTGACAATACCTCTTAATTTCCAGGAAATAACGTACCGCATGAGCACGCGAAGAACATACCACCATAGCTTTTGCCTTTCCAAGCATGGCATTCAGTGTAACCTCCCTGAACTTCTCCACAATGATAGCCGTTTTCTGAGCTATTACATGCTGATGATTATCATGGAAAGCCTTTATGGCACGTGTGGCAGGTGTTTCCTCGTAAGAAGGATCAGATTCTATACGCTTTGCAATCTCGTAAGTAGTGTCATAAGTGGTATAATACTTCAGTACATCCTTGATGAATCCCTCTTCTATAGCCTGTAGCATGGAATAATTATGATAAGCCACATATTTGTTGTCTTCAGGATTTTCACCTTCTTCGGCCAACTCACCGAATGTCTGCAGCGTCTTAGGCTTTGGAGTAGCTGTAAACGCGTAGAAATACAGATTGTTGTGCTGTCCCTGAACCAGCAAATCCTCCATAAGTGCATCCTTCTTCTTCTCAAGTTCTTCAGCCTCAATCTCTTCAATTTCTGCATATTCGCGCAAAGCCTCGTCTGTATCGGCAAGTGCAGCTTTCAGTTTCTCCGCACTCTTGCCCGACTGTGAAGAATGAGCCTCGTCCACTATTATGGCGTATCTCTTGCCGCTACGGCTTGTCAGTTCTTTATAGATAACCGGGAAACGGTGTAGGGTAGTGATAACAATTCTCGTATTGTCGTCGTTGATGATTCTTGCCAGTTTCTCCGAATTGTCAGAATCGGTAATGGTTTCTATCTGCCCGTCTATATGGTCAAAGCCTAGGATTGTACTCTGGAGCTGCTTGTTCAGTACACGTCTGTCTGTGATGACAAACACACTGTTGAACATATTCTTCATCTCCGCATTCTGGAGTCCTGCAAGGCGATAAGTGAGCCATGCGATAGAGTTCGATTTTCCCGAACCTGCCGAGTGCTGAATGAGATAATTGTTCCCGTGCGGCTTCTTCAGGGAATAGTATTGTGTCTTTTCGTCCGCAGCCAAATCATATCTTGCTTCTTCTTTGCAACGGCTTTGCAACACATTTGAATAATAAGTATCAGCCACTAACTTTTCCACCACATCCAACTGGTGATAGCGAGGGAAGATTATCTTCACCGAAGTTTCCGTAATCTCTTTCTCCCTGCCATGCTTGTCTATAATAATCTTCAGCTTTTCTTCCTCCTGGCGCGAGATATAACGCTGAAGAATGGAAAGCAGCATATCCCTGCGCAAAACCTTTTCCCACAGATAGGCAGTTACATATCCGCCGTCCTCACGTTCGGGATTTCCTGCACCACCCACTTCACCTGCTCCGTTTGAGCCTTGATTGAAAGGGATGAAAAAAGTCTTTTCCTTTTTCAGCTCGGTAGTAAGAGCCACTTCATACAGGTCAACTCCGAAATATACCAATATTCTATTGTTGAAATGAAACAGCAGCTCTTTTGGGTCTCTGTCCGTACGCCACTGACGTTTTGAGTCCTCCACATTCTGACCTGTAATCTGGTTTTTCAGTTCGAGTGCCACCACCGGAATACCATTCAACGAGAGAACCATATCGATGGTGTTCTTGTTCAGCTTGGAATAGGCAAACTGGCGTGTCACCGTGAGAATGTTCGCATCGTAATTTGCCACAAGCTCATCATTCAGCATTGAAGCCGGAGCAAAATAACAGAATCTGATATTTATACCCACATCGTTTATGCCCTTGCGCAGCACATAAATCAGTCCGTAGCGCGATACATCATCCTGAAACACACGGTACAGCTGTTTCTCGGCCTTGTCGCCATACTTCGTTACATAGCGTTTCCACTGCTTTGGCTGTGTCTTTTCTATAAAGGAAATAAGCACAGGCATATCTATAGCCCTGTCCTTGTCGTATGTATCCTGATTGCCTTTTATATAGCCGCCCTCTGTGATAAGGTAGCGTTCTATATCAGCTTCAAAGTTCTTTTCCTTTAAGTCTGTGGTATTCATGGTTGTTCTATATATTTAATCTTATATGTACAGTTCAAAGTGCCATTCAAAGTGCCATTTTGGCTCTTTGAGATTAGCTTACTTTTCTTTTTCCGGTTACGCACTCGAAAATCAATGATTTCTTGTAGTCTTTCAGTTTCTCTATCTTCTGTTGCTTGATGGAAATTAGTTCATCTATCTCGCTGCATTTCTTGTCGAGGTAGTTGGCAATGGATTGTTGCTCGGAGAGAGGTGGAATTTGTACATATATATTATTAATAAACTCACTATTAGCTCTTGGCATTTTTGCTCCATAAGTAGAAGAATTAACCACATCAATGAAGGCTTGGGAAAGAAGGAGTTTATGTATAAAACGACAATTATTGGATTTTGTATCATATACAATAAACTCTGTTGAACAGATTCCACCTTTTTCTGCTAAATAGACTTTTGATAAATATGGTCTCAATTTTCCAAACAGAACATTATTTTTCCAAAATCTATTTGCCATTCCTTCAACTTCAGAAGTTGTGTCTATATATCTTCCTGAGCCAGACTCAATATTTTCTAATCCGATATATGGTAAGGAATTTTTCTTACTATTTTCCTTAATATTGATTTGAGAACAAACATTCTTTAATCTTTTCACTTCCCAATGCTCCGGAATATTCCCAATCCATTCAATACCACTATCTTTTAGAGGAACATTTTTATCCAAACCTTTGGTTACAGCTTCTGTAATGACAGATTGCTTGTAGCTTTGCAGTTTGGTTATCATTTCTTCTTGCAAAGTTATCAGTTCGTCTATTTTGCTACATTTCTGGTCAAGGTAAGTGGCGATGGATAGTTGTTCATTAATAGAGGGAATGGGTACAATAATTGATCCAAATTTATCATATGATACTTTTAATCTGCAAGTATTTATTCTACCTTCTCCTCTATCGATAGCATATATACCCTCTCCTAATGCATGATATAAATTTCTTATGCGAAAATTATTTAATAAATAGCCATAGTAATTTACATTTATGTTCTTATCCTTTGGAGCAATAACATAATATACAGGACTAACACAGCCCAAATAATGGGAAATACCTATAGCTCCAACAATCATATTCATACTATTAAGCACTATATCGTTTGGATATGCTATTTGGTATTGAGTAAAATCTTCTTTAAACCTATCAAGATTTGTCGTTTTTTCTGAATAAAGAGTGACACCTTTTTCTATTGATAAAGAAAGTCTTTCTTCAGTTAAAATAGGATTGTTCTTTTTTGTCCTTCTATTAAATATGGATTTAACCAAAGTTAAACCCCAATGCTCCGGAATCTCCCCAATCCAAGCAATTCCACTATCTTTATATTTATCATATCTATTTTCCATAACCATTAATCTTCCTGTTCGTAATAATATGAGTAATCAATACCTTTCATGAAGGTTTCCCGGTCATTAATCTTATTGGTAAGTGCAGGACGCAGAAGTGCTTTCAATTCATCAGCATTAGCTACACTGTGAGTCATTGCATCCAGATAAGACTTCTTGTTTACATTACTCCAGTCCACACAAACTTTAAGATTTTTCTTCAGCATCAGGTCAAGCCAAATACGTGTGGCACGTCCGTTGCCTTCACGGAAAGGATGGGCTATGTTCATCTCCACATACTTGTCTATTATCTCATCGAAACTTGTTTCGGGCATACGTTCTATCTGTTCCAATGTAACTTGAAGATATTGAACCATTGCAAACTGGAATCCTCCTTTGGCTATGTTTACCGTACGTATCTGTCCGGCAAAGTCGTATAGTCCGCCAAATAAATAGGCATGAATCTGCTGCAAACCTTTTACTGTTCCTATTTCTATGCTGTCAATCAGACTGCTTTCAAACAGAGCGTAAGCTTTCGATTTGCTTCGCCCGTCTATGGTTTCATCGCTATTGGTAAACCATTCCACAAACCGCGCTGCTTTGGTATTAGGGAAACATGCTGCGAGAGAAAGAACTCCAGTGTTATCAAGGACATCTGTAAGCCTTTTCTTTCCGTCAGGTGCAGTTAATTTCAACTGGTTAGTGACACTAACCACTTCATTATTCTCTTTCTTCAGCTTATTCTTCAGATACTTCCAGTAGTTTCTGTTCTTGGCATAATCATCCTGAGCATTTAGCACGCCTACAATATCGAGTACAGAAAACCACCATTTGGAATTTTCGTCATCCCAAATGGCACGTACTTCTCTGTCATCAAAGAAACGGATGGATATTTTATTTATCTTGGTCATAATTACCCTAATATTTTGGACATCAGTTCCGATTCTTTTTCTTCCAGCTTTTTCAGTTCATCAAATATCACAGAACTTGGTGTTAGCGGAGTGTATTTATAGAACTCACGGGTGAGAGGTATTTCATAACCGATTTTGCTTTCTGATTCGTTGTACCAGAAGTCGGGAGCATACGGACGAACATTCTTGTCCAAGTATTCCGTAATATCCTCTTTCCAAGGGATAATTTCGCTGTCCTTCAGTTCCGGATCGGGAGCAAACCCGCTTTCCTGGTCTACAGGTTTTATGTATGCCTCCATCATATTGGAGTTTCGCTTACTGAAATAGTTTCTCAATAGAGCAACCTTTCCCTGAGGAACTTTGATTTTTGCTTTCTTCAGTTCAAGGAAGAAAGTGATGTCCGGAAATCCCACATGATTAGGCATATTGTTTTCCCAATATGCAGCAACTTCTTTCAATAAAGTTCTGTCGGCTTCTTTATAGTTTTCAGCAGTGGTCTCGTCAAAATGAATGTCCTTATACTCCAGACGCAAAGGACGGTTGATGATTAGTTTCGTAAACTTGAAGTCTTCCACATCCTTCACCTTGCTTTCCACTTTCAGTTCAGGGTTAAGTTCGGAGGTATATTCCCAATCGGTAAAATCGTGATAAGCCTGCATGATAAGTTCGCGACAGACTGTGGTAATTTCCACACGCTTGTTGCCGAGAGGTTTACGCAATTTCTCGAAGCATTTACTTGCGTCAATGCCGAAAACGGAGCATACCCACCCACTCAGAACGGCTTAATCCACCCACAATTA
>OIDF01000611.1_pt1 | contig 23944 bp, 19 predicted proteins | sample 1581411 | NCBI WGS metagenome assembly OIDF01 (sample SAMEA3882515, study PRJEB24775) | human gut metagenome | biome: human-associated habitat; feature: intestine environment; material: feces | place: Netherlands | collected 2009/2010
GCCGCACCTCGCTCGCCGTATCGGCACTTAGAATTATGCGGTATTGCCCTAAAACTCTCCTTGCTTTATGCGCTTATAAAACAGTAAAATCGTATTTTGTGGAACAGGTATAATGTTGGTCATTCCGTTTGTTCCGCATCGTTATAAGTACGCTGCTTTCTGATAAAGTTTTTATTATAATACTGACCCACGCCGGGAAAATGTACGCCCCGGCGGCTGCCAAAGCCCCGTGCTGTGCGCGGGGGCTTTTTCTTGTGCCAGCCGCCGCCTTGTGCTACAATACTGGTATATTTTGCAGCGGCATTGCCCGCTGCCCGTGGAACATTGAAGGAGGAAACCCCATGCCTGCCATTACTGTGCGCGGCGTAACGCTGCTGCCCCCGCGGGACACTGCCCCGACCAACTTTAAGATCCTGGTACCCGTTATGGCCAACGACCTTTCCAACGCTGCCGCCGCTGGGGCGGCTGGGGACGTGGTAGAGCTGCGTTTGGATGCCCTTTCGATATTGGATGCTCCTAACGTGCAAAACGTGCTGTGCGCCGCCCGTGCCGCCATTGGGCAGGGCGTTCCCCTACTGGCCACCATCCGAACCAAAAAAGAGGGAGGTCTGGCCGATCTCACCGATGCCGCATACGGCGAACTCGGCACTGCTATCTGCCACAGTGGCCTGGCGGATCTGCTGGATGTCGAAGCCAGCACGGCTCCGGCGGTCATTGCTGCCATCCAGCAGCAGGCGCGGGAAAGCGGCGTAAAAACCGTGTTCAGCAGCCATAACTTTGCCGGGACTCCGCCCACCGAAACGATGGTCAACACCCTGACTGATATGGTCCGCCGCGGGGCAGATATCGCCAAGCTGGCCGTAATGCCCCACACCCCGGCGGATACCGCCCGCCTGCTGGAAGCCACCGCCCAGGCAGCCCAAGCCACAGGAAACGATACCCCGCTCATCACCATGTCCATGGGCCAGCAGGGGATGGTCAGCCGCATCTGCGGCGCAGCGTTTGGCAGCTGTGCAGGCTTTGCCACGGCAGGTGTTTCCAGCGCACCGGGCCAGCCCGCCGCCCCCGCCCTGCGCACGGCGCTGGACGCCCTGGGTGCCATGCTGGGTTGAATCGTCCTGAAAAAACAAAGTCCAAAATGCAACTTCCCGTTGCTTGGCAAACGCAGCCCGCTATGCTATCCTACCGATAAAAGATAAAGGAGGCAATGCCATGGAAACTAGGCAAGTTATTTTGCAGCTGCGTACCGCCAAAGGGTTATCGCAGGAAGAACTGGCCGCAAAAGTATATGTGACCCGCCAGGCCGTGTCCCGCTGGGAAACCGGCGAAACCGTGCCCAACACCGAAACTCTGAAACTGCTGTCCCAGCTGTTTGATGTCTCCATCAACACCCTGTTGGGCAGCCCCCCGCACCCTGGTCTGCCAGTGCTGCGGCATGCCGCTGGATGATTCCACCTTGAGCAAAGGGCCGGATGGTGCCTTTAACGAGGATTATTGTAAGTGGTGCTACGCCGATGGCCAGTTCGCCTATCCCACCAAAGCTTCCCTGCTGGATTATCTGATGGCACATATGCCCAACCCGGATAACGCCCCCGCCGCCGTTTGCCGCGCCCAGTTTGATACTTACCTTTCCCAGCTGAAGCACTGGAAAGAGGAAGAGTAACCGCAATAAAAACAGACACAAAACAAAATCTCAGCTGTGCAGGTAGGATACCGCACGGCTGAGATTTTTGTTTTGCAATTTCCGTTTTGTTTCGGCGGCCCAGCTTTTTGAAAAAGGCTGACCCCCAAAAGCCCCGTGCAGGGGAAAGCTCAACAGACCTGCGCCTGTTCCCTTTCCCTTCACACGGGGCTTTTTATATTTGGTCTGATTAAAGGCAACACCGCACAATTCCCGCCTTGCGGCTTAAGCACCGCTCCGGCAGCTGCGGCACGGCATCTGCGTTGCCAAAATGCTCGATAAGACATCCAGTATTATCTGCGCTTTTGGCTTGGCATTTGCCGCACCTCGCTCGCCGTATCGGCACTTAGAATTGTGCGGTGTTGCCTAAAGTTTTTCGCCCAGCCTTTCTTCAAAAAAGGCTGGAAAACAAATCCAAAAAGAAAATTACTTCTCCTTCGGTACCAGCACGGTCTTGCCGCCCATGTACGGCTGCAGAACAGCCGGAATGGTCACGGTGCCGTCAGCCTGCAGGTGGTTCTCCAGGAAAGCAATCAGCATGCGCGGCGGGGCAACGCAGGTGTTGTTCAGGGTATGGGCCAGCTGGGTCTTGCCATTCTCATCCTTGTAGCGGATGCGCAGACGGCGTGCCTGGGCATCGCCCAGGTTGGAGCAGCTGCAAACCTCAAAGTACTTCTGCTGACGCGGGCTCCAAGCCTCAATGTCGCAGCTCTTCACCTTAAGGTCAGCCAGGTCGCCGGAGCAGCACTCCAGCTGGCGAACGGGAATCTCCATAGAGCGGAACAGCTCAACAGAGTTGTGCCACAGCTTGTCGTACCAGCTCATGCTGTCCTCCGGCTTGCAGACGACGATCATTTCCTGCTTCTCGAACTGGTGGATGCGGTAAATGCCTCGCTCCTCAATGCCGTGGGCACCCTTCTCCTTGCGGAAGCAGGGGCTGTAGCTGGTCAGGGTCAGGGGCAGCTTGGCGCCGTCCAGGGTCTGGTCAATGAAACGGCCGATCATGGTGTGCTCAGAAGTGCCGATCAGGTACAGGTCCTCACCCTCGATCTTGTACATCATGGCATCCATTTCGGGGAAGGACATAACGCCCTTCACCACATCGCCGTGCATCATGAACGGGGGGATGACATAGGTGAAGCCCTTGTCGATCATAAAATCGCGGGCGTAAGCCAGAACAGCTTCGTGCAGGCGGGCAATGTCGCCCAGCAGATAGTAGAAGCCGTTGCCGGAAACGCGGCCTGCAGCATCCAGGTCAATGCCGTCAAAGCTTTCCATGATGTCAACATGGTACGGGATGGGATAATCCGGCACAACAGGATCGCCAAAGCGCTGTACTTCCACATTGCAGCTGTCGTCCGGGCCGATGGGCACACTGGGGTCGATCATCTGCGGGATGGTGTACATGATGTCGCGGATCTTGTCCTGCAGCTCGGCTTCCTTGGTTTCCAGCTCTTTCAGGCGGTCAGCCTGTGCGGTTACCTGCTTCTTGATCTCCTCGGCTTCGGCGGCCTTGCTGGGGTCCTTTTTAGCCTGGCCCATCAGCATGCCAATCTGCTTGGAAAGCTTGTTGCGGTTGGCGCGCAGGGTGTCACCCTCGCCAATGGCGGCGCGGTACTCGGCATCCAGATTGATGACCTCGTCTACCAGCGGCAGCTTGGCATCCTGAAACTTCTTTTTAATGTTCTCCTTGACCTCATCGGGGTGCTCACGCACAAAACGAATATCCAGCATGATTCAAAATCCTTTCCTCTATTTGTAATTTTGCAAATGCCTGAAATCTAAAGTAATAAAATGAAAGAGTTATGCCTCGTCCTCACCGGACGGATCAGCCGCCTCGGCGGCCTGCTCAGGGTCATACTGCCCCAGCAGCCCGGCGAACTGCTGCAGCTGCGCATCAGAATAAAATGCAATGTGCAGCATGCCCTTGCCGCCCTTGTAGTCCACATGCACTTCGCTGCCGGTGGTCTCTTTCAGGGCACCCTCCACCTCCACGGCAAGCACCGGGCGGGTAAAGGCATCCTCTTCCTTGGCGGGCTTCGGCGGCTTGGACATTTTGCGGCACAAAGCTTCGGCCTGGCGCACGCTCATGTCCTTGGCAATGATCTGGTCCGCCGCGGCGGACATCTGCTCCGGTGAGCCAAGGCTTAACAGCGCTTTGGCATGGCCCGCACTGATGTCCCCTGTCCGCACCTGATCCCGCACATACTCCGGCAGGTTCAGCAGGCGCATGGCGTTGGTAATGGCGCTGCGGCTTTTGCCCAGCCGCTTGGCGGCTTCTTCCTGCGTTAAACCATAGCGCTCGATCAGCTTTTTGCAGCCCTCGGCTACTTCAATGGGGTCCAGGTCCTCGCGCTGCAAGTTTTCAATCAGGGCCAGCGCAGCGGCCTGTTCATCGGTAACTTCTTTGATCAAAACCGGAACTTCATCCAGCCCGGCCATGCGCGCGGCACGCCAGCGGCGCTCGCCCGCAATGATCACATAGCCCGGCCCGGTCTTTTTGGCGCGCACCGCAATGGGCTGCAGCAGGCCGTTTTCGCCAATGCTCTCTGCCAGGGCCGCCATGGCGTCCTCGTCAAAGTTCTTGCGCGGCTGGTCGGGGTCCGGCTCAATCTCCCGCACAGGCAGGCGGGTCAGATCCGGGCTAGCATCTTCGGTCATGGGCAGGTCTTCAAACAGGCTGTCCAGCCCTTTGCCAAGGCCGCCCAATTTGCGTTTTGCCATTCACACACTTCCCTTTCCCAAACAGGAAAACCAGGGTCATTCCCGCTCGTTATTTTCCAAAAATTCACGCGCCATGGCCATATAGGCTTCGCTGCCCTTGCCGTTCGGCTCGTAAAAATTGATGGGCATACCAAAACTGGGTGCTTCCGAAAGGCGCACGGTGCGCGGCACAACGGTTTTGTAAACCTTGTTGCCATAGTACTTTTTGACCTGTGCAACCACCTGCATGGTTAAGTTGAACCGGCCGGAGTACATGGTGAACACCACGCCCTCAATGTCCAGGTAATGGTTGTATTTTTTGCGCACGATCTTTAAGGTATTCATCAGTTCCGAAAGCCCCTCCAGTGCATAATACTCGCACTGAATGGGGATCAGCACCGTATCGCAGGCGCAAAGACCGTTGACGGTCAGCAGATCCAGCGAGGGCGGGCAGTCAATGAACACATAATCGTACAAAGGAATCAGCGGCGCCAGGATGCTGCGCAGGCGGTTTTCGCGCCGGGGCAGCTCCACCAGCTCCACCACAGCACCGGCCAGCTGCGTGTTGGAAGCAATCAGGTCTGCGTTGAACTTGGTGTGAACGATGGCCTGCCGAATGTCATCATCGTTGATCAGGCAGGTGTAAATGTTGGATTGCTGGCCTTTTTTTGCAACGCCGTAACCCGAGGTGGTATTGCCCTGCGGGTCAAGGTCAACCACGAGAACCTTTTTGCCCAGCGCAGCCACGCAGGAAGAAAGGTTGACGCAGGTGGTCGTTTTGCCAACGCCGCCCTTTTGGTTTGCGATTGCAATTACTTTTGCCATTTTACCCTCCATGTATCGTTTGGAACCGCTAAGAACTTATTTATTATAACACAGCAGCCCCTTTTGTGGAAGTCCTAACCCCCAAAAACACAAAAAATCCCCCCGGAATGTTCCACGTGGAACATTCTGGGGGGAAAAAGCGCAGGAAGAGACAGTGTGCCCCTAAATATATAAACAAGAAAACTGCATTTGGTAAGGCGTGCAGAATGTTTTATTATGCGCTGCAAACATAGAAATTGTCCTGTAGGGCGGGATGCCCTTCATCCCGCCGCAACCTTGCCTTGCTTGTGCATTATAAATTTTGTGATGTGCCTGACGTCAATTTGTAGGGGACGATGAGCCTTTGCTATGGCAACACCGCACAATTCCCGCCTGACGGCTTAAGCACCGCTCCGGCGGCTGCGGCACGGCATCTGCGTTGCCAAAATGCTCGATAATGTCGGGTTGCGGTACCCGCATCGTGCTTCGGGGGCAAAAGCCCCTCGCACTCTGCGACCGCTGCCCCTGCTTCGGTTCGCTGTTTCCGCCACTGGCGGCGCTCACCTTTGCAGCATCCAGTATTATCTGCGCCTTTGGCTTGGCATCTGCCGTACCTCGCTCGCGTATCGGCACTTAGAATTATGCGGTATTGCCCTATATATTTCACCGCGTCATTCGAAGTACAGTGGCGAGCGTACGATGTGTGGCCTACGGGTGGAATGTATAGTAAATGTTGATTGCCCATTATAAAATGCACTTGTAGGGAACGGTTTATCCCCGCCCTACCAGAAAATTGCAAGTTCATCACAAATATTTTATGTGTCCATCCAGCCATCCCCGAAAATCATATATAATCCACGGACAGCCACGAACCTAATCTTATGCCCCCACCCTACCTCCAATTCCTCATTTCTAATTCCTAATTTCGCATTCGCCCAAACTCCTCCCTCCTAACTCCTAACTAACTCATCCTCTTCCCCAAGGCTGCTTCCTTCCCCGCTCGGCATCTCCGGCTCATGGCACGCCGGCAGCGTGTTGGGCACGGGCAGCGGTGCAGGGGTAGCGGTGGGGATGCGTACCGTGTATTCCAAAAATCCATCCGCTTGCTCACAGCTGGTCACGGCGGGAATGCCCCGCTGGGTCATCAGGTCAACCGCGTGCTGTAAGGTGTTTACAAACAGCCGCACATCCCCCACCATCGGCACCGTGCTGCGGCAGGGGCCGGGGGTGTCTTTGGGGGCAGCCAGCATGGCGTCCACCAGACGGTCGGCTTCCCGCACACTCAGCTTGTCCCGTGCGATCTTTTCCAGCGCGGCGGTGCGGCGGCTTTCCGGCAGGCGCAGTACAGCGCGGGCGTGGCGCTCGGTCAGACCGGCAGCGGTGCAGAGCTGCTGCTGGGCGGTGGTCAGGGTAAGTAAGCGCAGCTTGTTGGCCAGCGCGGGCTGGCTTAACCCCAGGCGGCGTGCAGCTTCGGCCTGGGTGCAGTTCCAAAGCCGGATCACCTCCCGGATGCCCCTTGCCGTATCAAAGGCATCCAGTTGGGCGCGCTGTAAATTTTCCAGCAGCCCCAGCGCAGCGGTTTCGCTGTCGTCAAAGTCCTGAATGATGGCCGGGATGCGTTCCAGCTTCGCCAGGCGGCAGGCCCGCAGCCGCCGCTCCCCCGCCACAAGCTGGTACTTGTGGTAGCCTGTCTTGCGCACGCTGATGGGCTGCAGCAGCCCGTTCTGTAAAATGCTGACAGCCAGCGCCGCAATCTCGGTTTCATCAAAGGCGGTGCGCGCCTGGAACGGCGATGGCTCGATCTGCTCCACCGGCAGTAAAACAATTTTGCCGGGTTTCTGATTGGCGGCTTTTTTATCCGGTTTGGACATATGGCTTCTCCCTCCCCCGCACAGGCAATAAAAAAGCCTGTGCTTGCCTTTTATCAAAAGCATAGCACAGGCCAAACCGGTTAGAAAGAAAATTCGTTCGCCGCAATTCGAGGTAAAACCCGGAGTTTTGTTAAATTAAAGAGGCTTTTTTGCAATTTTTCCGCCGTTGCGGGGGTAAGCTGTCGGCGTTTGCGAAATCTTTTTGCAAACCACCAGCCGCCGCTCGCTGCCGTCCGGCAGGGTGAACGCGCGGGTATCGCCGTAGGCACCGCCCAGCTTTTTCAGGGCGGCAGCGGAACCGCTCAACTCAGCATCCGCATCAGGGCCTTTCATTGCAATGAACACTCCGCCAACCCGCACAAGCGGCAGGCAGTATTCGCACAGCACCGGCAGGGCGGCTACCGCACGGGCGCTGGCGACATCAAACTGTTCACGCCAGATTTTGCGGGCAGCTTCCTCTGCGCGCTCCTTGGCGAACTCTACCCCCGTCAGGCCAAGTTCCCCGCACAGGTACTTCAAAAAGTCCACCCGCTTGCCGGTGGGCTCCATCAGGGTCAGCTGCAAATCCGGCTTGAAAATTTTTGCCACCACACCGGGGAACCCTGCCCCGGTGCCAACGTCCACCAGTTTGCCGGTTACTTCCGGCTGGGCGGCAAACAGCAGGCTGTCCGCAAAGTGGCGGTCCTCAATGCCCTCCGGGCTGGTGATGGCCGTCAGGTTCACCTTCTGGTTGTAATCCACCAGAATTTCCGCATAGCGGTCCAGCAGGTCCAGCTGGGCACCGCTCAGCACAATGTTCCACGTGGAACATTTTTGTGCAAGGCGTTCTTTATCGATCATATAAGCTCCTTTATAAAAATAATAAATAATAATGAATAAAGAACAATGTCGGTGCGCCGCCCGCTGCGGCGCAAATAAAATAGGTTGGCTGCGATGGAGCGACCATGATTTTTTCCGGAACAGCTGACTTAATTAAAATGTGATGCCGTGGGCATCACACAACAATTATTCATTATTCTCTATTCTTTTTTAATTTAAAATGAGTATCCCGCCCCTTATTCTGCCGCAGTCTTCCCTGCTTTCATCAGGGCAATGCTCAGCTGGGCCAGGTCGCTGGGGCTTACACCAGGAATGCGTCCGGCCTGTGCCAGTGTGCGGGGGCGAATCTTCGCCAGCTTTTCGCGGGCTTCCAGCGTCACGGTTTCCAGCGGGGCGTAATCAAAGTCATCGGGGATCACCACATTTTCGTGGCGCTGTACCTCGTGGATAGCGCGCTGCTCACGGGCAATATAACCGGCATAGCGGATCTCGGTTTCAATGCGCAAGGCCATGGCAGCACTCACATCCTGCCCGCGGCCAATCACCTTGGCCAGCAGCTCATAGTGTACGCCGGGCCGCTTGAGCAGCTCCGCCGCCGTGCCGCCGGATTCACCCAGCGTTTCCAGCACTTCCGGCGGGGCAACGGTGCGCAGCTCCGCCAGCGGTACTTTGGTGGTTTCCAGCCGGTGCAGCTCGGCCTTTTTCACTTCCATGTCGTGGGTGAACGCCGCCCAGCGGGTGTCGTCCACAAGGCCGTATTCCCGGCCAATGGGGGTCAGGCGCTCATCGGCGTTGTCCTGCCGCAGGCTCAGGCGGTACTCGCTGCGGCTGGTCATCATGCGGTAGGGGTCCATCACGCCCTTGGTTACTAGGTCGTCCACCAGCGTGCCAAGATAGGAAGTATGCCGTGCCAGCACCAGCTCGCTCTTGCCCAGAGCCTGGCGGGCGGCGTTCAGGCCGGCCAGCAGGCCCTGCGCGGCGGCTTCCTCATAGCCGGAAGTTCCGTTGAACTGCCCTGCCCCGTACATGCCGCCGATCACTTTGCTTTCCAGCGTGGGCAGCATGCTGGTGGGGTCCACACAGTCATACTCGATGGCATAAGCCGGGCGCATGATCTCCAGGTTCTCAAACCCCTTGATGGTGCGGTACATGGCATTCTGCACGGCTTCCGGCAGGGAGGAACTCATCCCCTGCAGGTACATCTCCTCGGTGTCCTCGCCGCAGGGCTCCACAAACACCGGGTGGCGTTCCTTGCCCTTAAAGCGCACCACCTTATCTTCAATCGAAGGGCAGTACCGCGGGCCGACACCCTGAATGTCCCCGCCGTACAGCGGCGAGCGGCTCAGATTGTCCAGGATGACCTTGTGGGTCTCCGGGTTGGTGTAAGCAATGTAGCAGTCCACCTTGTTGTGCATCGGCTTGTGGGTCATAAAGCTGAACGGCTGCAGTAGCTCGTCCGGGTCGCCGGGCTGGCAGTCCAGCTTGCTGAAGTCAATGCTGCGGCGGTGTACGCGGGCCGGGGTGCCGGTCTTGAAGCGGCGCAGCGGCACACCGTGGGCCGTCAGATCCTTGGTCAGCGCGGTGGCCGCATGGGTGCCGTCCGGGCCGCCGTCATAGTGGGCTTCGCCCACAAAAATGCGCCCGCCCAGCGCTGTGCCGGTGGCAATCACCACGCACTTGCAGCTGTAATAGCCGCCCAGCGCCGTTACCACCCCGCACACATGGCCGTTCTGCACATCCAGCCGCACGATCTCTGCCTGGTGAATCTCCAGGTTGGGGGTCAGCTCCAGCGCATGCTTCATCCACATGTGGTAGCGCTTGCGGTCAGTCTGCACGCGCAGGCTGTGTACCGCGGGGCCTTTGCCGCGGTTCAGCATCCGGCTCTGCAAAAAGGTGGCGTCCGCCGCAATGCCCATCAAACCGCCCAGCGCATCGATCTCCCGCACCAGATGCCCCTTGGCTGTGCCGCCAATGGACGGGTTGCAGGGCATGTTGCCGATAAAATCCAATGTCAACGTAAAGATCGCCGTCTTGGCGCCAAGCATGGCTGCCGCATGGGCGGCTTCAATTCCGGCGTGTCCGGCACCCACCACGACCACATCATAATTTCCCAAAAAATCCATAATCTCTATGCCTCAAATCAAAACTCTTTGATGGAACAAATTTTCGTCACTTCATTGTATCACAGCCGCGCCCGGAACACAATAAAAGAGCGCCTGCCCCCGCAGAAAATAGCGGGTAAACAGGCGCTCTTGAAACGCAGAAGAACAGGTGGGTTATTTGCCCACACAGAAGGTAGAAAACACTTCGTCAATGGTAGCTTCGGTGGCATCCTCACCGGTCAGGCGGGCAAGGGCACGCTGCGCATCGCTGATGCACACCCCGGCAGCATCCAGCCCAAAGCCGTCCTCCTGGCTGTTCAGGGCTTCGGCCAGGGCATCGCGGGCTTCCTTGGCGGCGCTCAGCTGGCGGGCGCTGCACAGCGCGGCAGCGTTGGGGTCCAGGTTGGCGGTGCCCAGCAGTTGGGCGACCGCCTGACACAAAGGCTGCAGGCTGGCGGCGTCCCGCGCGGTCAGCGGAATGATGGCCTTGAAGTAAGGCGCTAACTGCTGCTGTGCGGCAGTGAATGCTTCCCCCTGCCCGGCCAGATCCTGCTTGTTCAGGATGGCCAGCGCAGGGCGGCCCTGGCAGCGGCGTGCAATTTCCAGGTCTTCCTCATTCAGCGGGGCGGCCAGGTCGAACACGGCCAGCACCAGCCCGGCTTCCTCCAGCTTTTTCCAGCTGCGGCGGATGCCCTCGGCTTCCACAGCATCGCCGTGTTCCCCCACATCCCGCACACCGGCGGTGTCAAACAGGTTCAGCCGGATGCCGGTATCCCCCAGCATCACGGCCTGCTCCAGCACATCGCGGGTGGTGCCCGCAATGGGGGTCACAATGGCGCGGTCAAACCCGGCCAGCAGGTTCAGCAGGGTGCTTTTGCCCACATTGGGGCGGCCCAGCAGCACACAGTCCACCCCGCGGCGCAAAACCGCCCCGGCCCCGTACCCGGCAATCAGCTGGTCCAGCGTGTCCTTCTGCTCGCTCAGTGTGGCGATCAGCTCTGCCTGCGATACCTCCGGCACATCCTCCTCCGGGTAGTCGATCCAGGCGGTCAGGTGGGCAGCCAGCGTTTGCAAAGCGGCCTGGATGCCTGCAATGCGCCGTGCCAGCGCACCGTCCAAAGCGGACTTTGCCAGCGCTGCCCCCTGCCGCCCTTCGGCGGAGATGATCTCCATCACGGCTTCGGCCTGGGTCAGGCTCATGCGGCCGTTTTCCAGTGCGCGGCGGGTAAACTCGCCGGGGCCGGCGGGCGCAGCACCGGCCAGGTACAGCGCTTCCAGCAGGCCCTGGGCCATGGCGTTGCCGCCGTGGACTGAAAGCTCGATCACATCCTCACCAGTGTAGCTATGCGGCGCGCGGAAAAACAGGGCGATGGTCTCATCCATCTCCTCACCCCGCAGATGGTAATGCCCCAGCATGGCGGTGTAGCCTTTGGCTTCCGCAACCCGCTTTGCCGGGTTGCGCGGGGTGAAGATCTCCCCCACCACCGCATACGCTTCCGGTCCGGATACCCGAACGACCGCAATGCCGCCTGCCCCCGGTGGGGTGGCAAGGGCGCAAATAGTAGAACTCATATCAATACCTCGAACTTATCTGTTGTTGGCTTTATGCTGGTCTTGGCTGCGTCAGCAGCGGTAACTCTCCCGCGGGCCAAGGTAGGATTCCGGCAGGGTGGTGCCGTCCGGCCAAAGCACGATCTTTTCCAGAATGATGGCCGGGCTGACCGCATAAAAGCGCAGTGTGTTGACCCCCGCATGGCACAGGATGATGGCCTCGGTCAGCTTTACATTGGCAAAGCCCTCGGCGTACCACTGTTCGCTGCCAAAGAACGGTCGGTTCTCCTCGTGCACGGTGTTTACAACCTGCACCGCTCCGCCATTGACCGAATAACCGATATACTGCTTTGGCTCAAAGGTGACCGGTGTGGTGGCGGACATATGGAACTGTACATGATAGTTTCCGTCTTTTGCCGCAGCAAACGTATATTCCAGATAGGGGCGCTCTTCGCTGTTTTCAAAGTTGGCGGTAGCCGGGAACACTTTCAGCGCGGTGCCCAGGCGGCCATACGGCTTGAGCAGCGCAAAGCCGCCGCCGGGAACATCCCGCTTGGCAGTGTAATGCTGTGCTTCCATGGCAATGCAGCCGTTGGCTTCCACAAAAGTTCCTTTGGGGTAACTGACCGGCGTATTGTCCACTTCCACAATGATATTGGCCGCACCGGTCCCCTCCTGGATATGCTCATTCACCACAGCGAACTGTCCAGCCGCTTTGCCGGTGATCTGGCTGCGGTCAATCGTCAGGGTCACGCGCTGACTTTCGGCCACGGTGCCGCTGGTGCAGCTGAACTGCATCCAGGGGCAGTCGGTCTCAATGTGCCAGCTGATGGGGCACTTGCTGCCGCAGGCAACGTCAAACGCAACCTGGCTGACATCCGGCCGCAAAAAGTCCTGCCATACCTGCGGCTTGCGGCCATTCCACCAAAAGCCGGTGGCGTACTCGGTATCTTCCACGCGGGATACGATCATCCGCGGCCGGTTGGCCGGAGTGATGTACATCCGGATGGGCAGCTTGTTGTCCTCGTCGTTCCAGTACACAAAGCCGATGTGCTCCGATAACCCGAACCCGTAATACTTGCCGCCGTCCACGGTGTGGTATTCGTTCACCAGCGCTTCGTCTGCTTCAATGCAGGCCTGCACTTCATCGGCCAGCCGGTTGGTGGCAACGCGGTTCTGTTTGGCGTACAGATGGTTGCGCCCGGTCAGGATCCACATCTTCATCAAATTGGCCGTGCCGCACGCCGGGAAGTAGATCAGCGAGATAAAAGCGCTCAGGTTCTCCTGCGGGCAGGCGGTTTTCAGCGCATCACATTCGGTAAGGATATGCTCAGAAATTTGCAGCACTTCCTCCGCCTCGCCGTAATGGGTCGGGTGGTAGGTGTTCTCCCCCATCTTTTCGTGCTTTCTGCGGGCCAGCAGGCGGGTGTAGTCGGTGATGATGCCCTCAATGCGGGGCAGGTCCGCCGGTGCAAAAGCCGCGCCAAAGTTGCGGCGCACCCACTGTGCGGTGTACTGGGTGGTAATGGCAGCATCCTGCCCGCCCCAGACGTCAATATCATAAGCCAGGTCCAGGAAGTAGGAAAGCCCGAACTCCTGCGTGCCAATATCACCGATGTTCGTTACCCAGATCTCCCGCACGCCGTATTCGTAAGCGGCGGTCATCTCCTCCCACACTTTGGGCAGGTAGGTGGCACCCACCCATTCAAATGAGTGGGGCCCGCCGTGCATGTCCATGTGGTAGTACATGCCGTACCCGCCGGGGTGGCTGCGCATTTCCGGGCTTGGCAGCGTGCGGGTGGAGCCGTGGTTGTTGTCGCTCAGCATCAGGGTCACGCCGTCCAGTTCCGGATCACCGATTAGGCCTGGCGTTTCCTTACTGCCGTAAAAGAACTCTTCGGTTTCTGAGAAGAAAACGATCTGCCGCGGCACCTGCCTGACATCCGGGTTAATAATCTCCCGGATCAGCTGGTTCTGGGTTTTCAGCACATTGCGGATCAGTTGAATGTTCTCTTCCAGCGTGGCGTGCTGCATAATGGCAGTGTCATTTTCGCCGCGCATGCCAAGAGTGATGACGTTCTCAAAATCTTTGTTGCGGGTCAGGCCGTCGCGCCAAAAGCGGGTAATGCCTTCTGGGTTGGCAATGTAATCCCAGGCATCGCCGTAAATGGAGCCCCTGCCCCGCACCATGCTGTATTCCTGCCCGCTGCGCATACAGGGTTCGTGGTGGGAGGTGCTCATCACCACACCCAGTTCGTCCGCCAGTACGGCATTTTCCAGCCCAGGGCCGTCCAGGCTGAAATTGGAATTCCACATGGCAGGCCACAGGTAGTTGCCTTTCATGCGCAGCAGCAGCTCAAATACCGGCGCATAGCAGGCGGCGTTCATGCTGCCAAAATGGGTCTTGGCCCAGTTGCCAAAGGCGGGCCATTCATCGTTGATAAAAAAGCCGCGGTACTTGACGGACGGCACCCTGGATACCATGTTCACCCGATCATCCAATACCACACCCGTATTATATCATAGTGCGGCACGATATAATAGAACCGCCCACAAAACGGAAAAGAAAAAAGCCCGTGCACAACGCACGGGCAATCTTTCAACAAGAAAAACAAAACTTGTTTAAAACTTAATTTGATTTTTTGCGGCGGTGCAGAACCATGCCCAGCAGCTTTTCCACCATGGCAAACACCTCGCGGAAGTTCAGCAGGCAGATGGCAAAGGTCAGCACCGTGACCGGCAGCACCCAGTGCTCCAGCTTGAACAGCATGGCAATCTCCACAAAGATCAGCCCCAGGTTCAGCAGCATCCAGGCGGGGTGAAAGTCGATCTCCAGCAGCCCGTGGGTGGAGTAAGCACGCAGCAGGAAAACAATCAGCAGGGAGATGAAACTTGCCATCGTAACGCCCCACGGCCCAAACCAGCGGATGAACAAAAAGTTCAGAACCAGATTGACCACGGCACCTACCAACATGGTGTAGAACGAACTGGTGGACCGCTTGTATACCACATACACGCTGTTCAGGAAGTTGTTCAGGCAGGTGCACATGGAAGCCAGTGTCAGGAACGGCACAAACTGCCAGCCAAGGAAGTAATCCTCGCGGAAAACGTGCATCATGGGCTGGCACAGCCAGATGACGCCCGCCACACAGCAGAACATGACCGCCGCATATACCCGGAACACCTTGCTGAAGAACGCCGAACGCTCGGATTCCTCTGTCACAGCCGAAAGCTGCCATGCCTCATAAAAAATCTGCCCCACAATGGTAATGATCTGCGGCAGATAATACCCGGCTTTCAGCAGGCCTACCCACCAGGTGCTGCTTTTGCCGTCAATGCCGTCACACATGCCCTGTACATAGAACAGGTCCGAAGCGTTGATGATCCAAAAGCTGATGGAAGCCGGGATCATGGGGATGCAATAACGCAGCATATCCTTCCAAAGGGCTTTGTTGAACTTTTTGAAACTGAAATACTGGTGGCAGTGCCCGGCAATAAAAACAAAGATTGCCGAAAGCGCATCCGAACAGGCCATGGCAAGCAGGTAGCCGTTCGCGCCCAGATCCAGCACATCCAGGAACAGATAATAGAACCCAAGCAGCGTGGCGGAAGTCAAAACGCCATCCACCGCAACCAGACGGTTCAGCATGCGGGAACGGATGAACTGGGTGCAGAGCGTGCGCAGGCAGCTCATCAATACACAGGCGTAAATCAGAACCAGATAATCCGCCGCATTGGGGATCAGCCGCACCAGCGGCCAGCAGACCGCCATTAAGGCAAAGCCCAGCAGGATGGTGGCAAAGCCGTTCATGAACACGCTGGATTTATCCACCTTGCGGTCCAGGCCAAACCGGATCACCGCAAAGCTGACGCCCAGGCTGACCACCGGAATCAGCAGGTTGGCCACCGACTGCATCAGGCTGGTCACACCCATCACATCCGGGCTGGCCAGCGCGTAACTCAGGTATGGCTGAATAATCAGGCTGATGATTTTGGAGCCAAAGTTGGAAATGGCAAACAGGATGGTGTTGTTCACCAGCGTGGAGTAGCGTTTGGAATCTGACAAAGTGCAGATCGCCTCCTCGGTATTAAATTTGAATTAAAAAAGAATAAAAAGCAGAATAAAAAGCGGTTTAGAAAAGAATAAAGAAAAAAGAATAATGTTGGTGGATCGCCGCGTGTGGCGCGGCTCAAAAATATCGGGTGGGATATGCGCCACATGCTGTGGGTAAAGAGTAGAAGCACGCAATAATTAGAACCTGTTCGATAGAACTCTTCAATCACGGCAGCCAATATATGGGGAATGGAAACCAAATAATGGTACTATCTCCCTTTCAGCAGCGCCTGCCGTGCTTTATGGTCCGGCATCACCCTGGCCACGGCGGCCCAGAAAGCCGGGCTGTGGTTGGGGTGGGCAAAGTGGCAAAACTCGTGTACCACCACATATTCCTGCGCGGGCAGCGGCATCACACACAGCCGCAGGGCAAAACACAGCGTTCCTGTTTTTAGGGAGCAGCTCCCCCACCGGGTGCTCATGTCCCGCACCGCGATGCGGGGCATTTCTCCGCGCGGGCAGGTGGCGGCAAACAGCGGGTAATACTGCGCACATAGTGCCTGCATCTGGTGCAGGGCGATGGCTTTGCTCGGCAGCGGCGGTTCGGCGGCACGGTTTGCCATGTGGACCGCCATCCGGCCCTGCGCCGCGGCAACCCGTCCGGCATGCGCCGCCACAAAAGCGTCCACACTGCTCAAGGGTACCCGGCGCGGCGCGCTGACGGCTACACTGCCATCCGTGCGGACCCGTATGTTCAGGTTGCGCACCCGGCGGCGCGTCAATTCATATTCGACCCCGCCCGCAATGCGGCGCTGTGGGTCTGGCTGGTTCATCTGCCCACCTCCCGACTTAGCTGTTAAGGTGTACCTGATACCCCCAAAAACAGCTGCCCCCATTGTACGCTATTTTGCCGCAAAAGGAAAGTGAAAACTTGACCTTGCGTGCAGCGGTGCAGCACGGCTGCTGCACTGACTGCCAAAATTTTCGCAAAATCGTCTATTGTAGCCATTGGCAGGGTATGTTATAATACCGATAGCGACAGTTTTTTGAACTTTACCCACGTAAACTCTGTACATACTGCCGGGGCGTGGTGCCGTATTCCGCGCGGAACGCGCGGTAAAAGTTGGCGTAATCCCCAAACCCGCAGTAGGTGCAGACTTCACTGGGGGCAAGCCCGCCAGCCAAAAGCTGCTTGGCGTTCAGCAGCCGCTTTTGCAGGATATACCGGTGCACCGTGGTGCCCACCTGCGCTTCAAACTTGCGCAGCAAATGGTACTTGCTGATAAAAAAGCGCTCTGCCAGCGCATCCAGCGTCAGGGCTTCGCTGTAGTGCTCGTTGATGTAGCTCAATACCCCGTCCACCACCCGGTCAGACGCCATATCGGCCGAAAGCGCGCTCTGCATGCTGCGGTCCGCCGCGCTCTGATTGATGGCAACCATCAGCTCCACCAGGCTGCAAACGGCCAGCAGGTCGCTGCCATAACTTTCCTGCATGTGCAGGCTGCGCAGCTTGTCCAGCTCACGGCGCATCTCGGCGCTGCGGGGGCCGGGCAGGCGCAGCAGATTGGTATGGCCGGGCACCGTGGTGTCAAAGCAGCGGGTCAGGCTGGTGTGCGGGCTGGAAAGGGATTCCAGATACCCGCGGTCCACCCACAGCACAATGCGCTCGTAAGGTTCATCATTGCTGTCAACCCGCGCTTGGTGCAGCTCCAGCGGGCTGATCAGCATCAGATCCCCCGCGCGCATGTGGAAGATGCGGTTTTCGACCGTATAAGATACACTGCCGCGCAAAAGCATGTAGATTTCATAAAAATCGTGGTGGTGTAGCTCCACTTCATCCATGTAGCGGTAGCGGTAAATTTCAAAATCCCGGCGGATCATGGTCTGCCGCCGTGTAAAGGGTTGAAAGCTGTTTTCTGCCATAATCCTGTCATCTCTCTTTCCACTTTCATAGTACCGCAATTTTTGCAATCTTTCAAGCAATTACGCCAATTTGATTTGCAAAAAATAAGGGTTATACTTATCCACGGTTTGAATGAACAACACCGGCCGTGCTGCAAAGCAAGGCCACCGAAGATATCACAAAACAAAATCTGAAGGAGTGTTTCGCCATGAAAATGAACGCTGCATCCATCAAGAACCAGAAGGCTGAATGGGAAGCCCTGGGCGTTAAGCTGCCCGCCTTTGACCATGAAGCTATGACTGCCAAAACCAAGGAGCATCCGGTTTGGGTCCACTTTGGCGCAGGCAACATCTTCCGCGGCTTTATCGCAGCTCTCCAGCAGCGCCTGCTGAACGAAGGTCTGCAGGACCGCGGCATCATTGCAGCCGATACATTTGACTATGACATCATTGATAAGATCTACACCCCGTTCGACAATCTGACCATGATGGTCACCCTGAACCCGGATGGCTCCACCAGCCGCGAGATCATCGGTTCTGTTGCCGAGGGCCTGCGCGCTGATTCTTCTGACGCTGCCATGATGGCACGCTTCAAGGAGATCTTCACCGATCCCGGCCTGCAGATGATCTCCTTCACCATCACCGAGAAGGGCTATGCCCTGTACCGTCCCGATGGCAGCCTGATGCCCGTTGTGCAGGCTGATATCGACGAAGGTCCGGCACACGCACGCCACGCCATGAGCATGGTCGCTGCCCTGCTGTTCGAGCGTTTCCAGGCAGGCGCTGCCCCGCTGGCTGTTGTCAGCATGGACAACTGCTCCCACAACGGCGAAAAGCTGCAGTCCAGCGTGATGACCGTTGCCAAGGCATGGGCTGAAAAGGGCTATGTCGGCCAGGACTTCATCGCTTACCTGGAAGACGAGAGCAAGATCGCATTCCCCTGGTCCATGATCGACAAGATCACCCCGCGCCCCCACAAGATCGTGGAAGAGCAGCTGGTCAAGGATAACATCGAGGATATGGAGCCCATCGTTACCAGCAAGAACACTTTCATTGCTGCCTTTGTCAACGCAGAGCGCCCGCAGTACCTGGTTGTTGAGGACAAGTTCCCCAATGGCCGTCCCCCGCTGGAAAAGGCCGGCGTCTATATGACCGACCGCGACACCGTCAACAAGACCGAGCGCATGAAGGTCACCACCTGCCTGAACCCGCTGCACACCGCCATGAGCGTTTACGGCTGCATGCTGGGCTACACCCTGATCTGCGACGAGATGAAGGATGCCGATATCGTTGCCCTCATCAAGCGCCTGGGCTATGTTGAAGGCCTGCCCGTTGTGGTCAACCCCGGCATCCTGGAGCCCAAGGCATTCATCGATGAAGTTGTTGAGCAGCGCCTGCCCAACCCGTTCATGCCGGACGCCCCGCAGCGTATCGCTACCGATACTTCCCAGAAGGTCGGCATCCGCTTTGGCGAGACCATCAAGAGCTATGTTGCTGAAGGCCGCGACCTGAACACCCTGGTGTCCATCCCGCTGACCATTGCTGGCTGGCTGCGTTACCTGCTGGCTGTTGATGACAACGGCAACGCATTTGAAGTTTCTGCAGACCCCCTGAAGGATGACCTGCAGGCTAAGCTGGCTACCATCAAGTTCGGTGCTCCCGACAGCTGCACCGACCAGCTGGACAGCATCCTGAGCAATGCTTCCATCTTTGGCTCTGACCTGACCAAGACCGTTCTGGCCGACAAGGTCAAGGCTTACTTCAAGGCTGAGATCGCAGGCCCCGGCGCTGTCCGCAAGACCCTGCACGACGCTGTCAACGCTTAATGAAGGCGTAACCAAAAGGCATTCCGGGGAAACCCCGTATTGACTCGGAATCCAAGATTGCCCCAGATAAACAACAATCAAGGAGGAACACACTTATGCCTATGCAAATGGGTTGGCGCTGGTATGGTGAGGACAACGACCCCATCACCCTCAGCGACATCAAGCAGATCCCCGGCGTTACCAGCATTGTTTGGGCTCTGCACCACAAAATGCCCGGTGAGATTTGGGAAGAAAACGAGATCAAGGAAGTCATGGATCAGATCCACGCTTACGGCTTCAACGGCGACGTTGTTGAATCTGTGAACGTCCATGACGATATCAAGATCGGCCTGCCTACCCGCGACCAGTATATCGAAAACTACAAGCAGTGCATCCGCAACCTGTCCAAGTTTGGCGTTAAGGTTATCTGCTATAACTTCATGCCTATCTTTGACTGGACCCGCACTGACCTGTTCCACCCTATCGGTGATGGCTCCACCGCCCTGTTCTATCAGAAGGATATGATCAAGGACGATTACAAGGCTATGGCCAAGTATATCCTGGACTTCACCGAGAAGTACCACATGACCTTCCCCGGCTGGGAGCCGGAGCGTATGGCTAAGCTGGACGAGCTGTTTAAGGCCTATGCCCCTGTCACCAAGGAGAAGCTGTGGGAGAATCTGAAGTACTTCCTGGAAGCCCTCATGCCCACCTGCCGCGAGTGCGACATCAAGATGGCCATCCATATGGACGATCCCCCATGGGATATCTTCGGCCTGCCCCGCCTGCTGGTGGACGCCGAGAGCATCGACCGCTTCCTGTCCATGGTGGATGATCCGTACAACTGCCTGACTCTGTGCTCCGGCAGCCTGAACGCCAACCCCAACAACAATGTTGCCGAGATCGTCCGCAAGCACTGCGACCGCATCGCTTTCGCTCACATCCGCAACATCCATCACTTTGATAACGGTGACTTCTCTGAGGCTGCCCACCGCGATTGCTGCGGTGAGACCGGCATCATCGAGATCCTGCGCGCTTACCACGACAACGGCTTTGAGGGCTATATCCGCCCCGACCACGGCCGTCAGCTGTGGGAGGAAGGCCCCGGCAACTGCCGCCCCGGCTACGGCAAGTATGACCGTGCCCTCGGCATCCAGTATATGCTCGGCGTCTGGGATCTGCTCGACCGCCTGGATGAAGAGAAGAATAAGTAATTTCTGACCTTTTCAGCTTTTCTGGCCCGCACCCGTATGGGTGCGGGCTTTTTGTTTTGCCGTAAAAATCAGCCGTAATCTGGCGCGCTCCCCGTAGGGGGCGCACATTGTGCGCCCGCCAACCGGAAAAGAGATGGCGGCTCCTTTGGTTATGCTACCCCAATCAAAACCGATATCCAATATTACCAAATATCCGCCCAAATCTTCTCCATCCCGGCCACTTGTTCCCGCTGCATCCAAATGCTATAATTGGCATATAAACCAATACAGAAAGCGTGATTCTAATGCCCAGACGATATGACAGCGCCGACGCCAAGCGCCGTATTTTAACGGCCTGTGTTCGGTTCTTTCTGGAAAAAGGCTATACCCGCACCACTGTTGCCGAAATTGTCAAGGAAGCCGATGTCAGCATCAGTACCTTCCAGAATGTGTTCCGCACCAAGGATGGCGTTCTGGTGGAGCTGGTCAAATTCATGTTCGGCAGTCAGTTTGATATGGCGGGCCAGATCGCAGGCCAAAAGCTGCCGCCCGTCTATGTGTACGCGGTGGAGACCAGCATCCAGCTGGCTTTGACCGAGCTGAACGAGAACCTGCGGGATATCTACCTGGAAGCCTACAGCCACACCGAAGCGTCCGAGTATATCTACCAGCACACCTCCAGCGAACTGTACCGCATTTTCGGCCCCTACCTGCCCAGCTATACCGAAAGCGACTTCTATGAACTGGAGATCGGCTCTGCGGGCATAATGCGGGGCTATATGTCCCGCCCGTGCGATAAATACTTTACGCTGGAAAAAAAGTTGGCCCGCTTCCTTTCCATGAGTTTAAACGCTTACGCGGTGCCCGCCGCAGAGCAAAAGCAGGTGCTGGATTTTATCGCCAAGCTGGATATCCGCGCCATTGCTGTGCAGGTCATGCAGGAGCTGTTCAAAGCGCTTGCCATGCGTTTTTCCTTCCCGCTGCCGGATTCCGTAAAAGCATAATCAGCCAGCACCGCCCCCGTTTGTCCGCCAACCCGTCATGAACAGGAGAAAAAGATGAAAACGATTCAATGGATCATTTCCGCTCTGGTTGCCGTGGTCATCATCGCCGCCGCCGTTGGCAGCGGGGTGTACTTTACCCGGCTCAAAAGCATCCACAGCATCCGCAAACTGACCGATTACGAAAACTATAACCTCTACCGCATGGATATTGACTATGCGTATGATCTCGACCGCCTGATCGACCGCGGCATTACCGATAACCAGAGCATGATCAATGCCATCCTGGCCGAAGCCCTGCCCTACCTGCCCATCCATATGAAAGCCCCAAACTTTGGCTGCAGCGCGTTCTGCACCCAGGGCACGGACGGCCACACCCTGATGGGCCGCAACTATGATTTCAAGAACGATACCTCCGCCATGCTGGTCTACTGCACCCCCAAGGACGGTTACGCCTCGGTCGCCTTTGCCGCACTGGATAACATCAACGCCAACACGCCGGACGCGAGCATGGCCAAAAAGCTGGCAACCCTCACCGCGCCGTTCATCTGCCTGGACGGCATGAATGAAAAAGGCGTTTCTATCGCCGTTCTCACGCTGGACAGTGACCCCACCTACCAGCAGACCGGCAAGCCGATGATCGCTACCACCCTTGCCATCCGCCTGGTGCTGGACCGCGCCGCCACCACAGCCGAAGCTGTAGAGCTGCTGAGCAAATATGATATGTTCGCTTCCAGCGGGCGGGATTACCACTTCTATATCACCGATGCTTCCGGTGATGGCCGCGTGCTGGAATACGACTGCAATGACCCCGCCCGTCCCCTGACCGTTACCCCCAGCCGCAGCGTAACCAACTTCTTTGTCATGTACAAGGATAACGTTCTGCCCAACCAGCGCAACGGCGTTTATGGCCATGGCCGGGAGCGCTATGATGCCATCGAGGAAATCCTGGATGCCAATGCAGGCAGTATTGACCGGGAAATTGCCTGGCAGGCCCTGCAGGCGGCCTCTCAGGCCCCCAACCCGCAGGATGTGACCAGCAATACCCAGTGGAGCATCCTGTACGATAACACCGCCCTGACCGCCGAAGCCGCCATCCGCCGCGACTGGAACACCAAAACCAGCTACGACCTGGTAAGCAATGTTGCCGTAACGGATGTAGGCTGATCCCGCCGCTTTTTTTCGCCAAATCCGGCAAAACGCATTGCACTTCTCAACCAGCAGGGCTATAATAAAACCGCGTATGAGAAGAATTCCGGGGTGCTCTACTGCCCCGTTCCAGATGGAGGAAAACAGCAATGCTCAAAGTTTGGATCAGCGGTGCCAACGGCCATCTTGGTCAGGCGCTATGTACACGGCTTGACCGCGAAAAATACCAGCTGATCGCCACCGATGTGGCGGAAGTGGATGTGACTGTCCCCGCCGAAGTCCGCGCCTTTGCGGATGCCAACCGCCCGGATGTCATCATCAACTGCACCGGCTTTAATGATGAGGACGGCTGCGAGACGGACCCCGACCGCGCTTACCGCGTCAACGCCCTGGCCCCCCGCAACCTGGCCCTTGCCGCCGATGCGCTGGGGGCCAAGATGGTGCAGTTCTCCACCGATGATGTGTTTGCCAAGGCGAGCCACCACCCCTATAATGAGTTCGATGCCCCCGCCCCTGAAAGCCTGTATGGTAAAAGCAAGCTTGCGGGCGAAGAGTTTGTGCGCACGCTGTGCCACCGCTACCTGATCGTGCGCAGCGCCTGGGTGTACGGTATCGGGCGGGATTTTGTTTCCACCGTGCTGAACGCCGCCGCAGACCCTACCTGCCCCTGGCTGGCCGTTCCCACGGATCGCTTTGCCTCCCCTACCTCGGCCGATGACCTGACCGCTGCGGTGGAGCAGCTGATCGACCATGATACCCTGGGCATTTACCATATCGTGTGCCAGGGCCGCTGCAGCCGCTATGACTTCGCCCAAGCCATCCTGAAAGCTGCCCATATGGAAGATAAACTGGAGCTGCACCCCATCCGCGCAGCGGACGCTGGCAGCACCCCCAGCTACACCGTGCTGGATAACCTAATGCTCCGCCTGGACAACCTGCCCCAGCCCCGCCCCTGGAAAGAGGCCCTGAACGAGTACATTAACTCCCTGCAATAAGCGTAACGCCCGGCTGCCTAGCAGCCGGGCACTTTTTTGCGTGCCGCAAAAAAGTAAGACCAAATTAGCAATTAGGAATTGGAGCCGAGCTTTTTAGGCTGTCGGTAGGGAACGGCGTCCTCAATGTCCCGGACGAGCCTGAAAATTGCCAACCATATGCCCCGCGCCGTAAAATATTTGTATAGGACGATGTGAAAAAATGATTGTTTATTTGCTCACAACCATGCTGTAGGGCGGGATGCCCTCATCCCGCTGTGGAGAAACCTAAGGCAACACCGCACAATTCCCGCCTGACGGCTTAAGCACCGCTCCGG
>OIDF01000625.1_pt1 | contig 23466 bp, 20 predicted proteins | sample 1581411 | NCBI WGS metagenome assembly OIDF01 (sample SAMEA3882515, study PRJEB24775) | human gut metagenome | biome: human-associated habitat; feature: intestine environment; material: feces | place: Netherlands | collected 2009/2010
TCGATCTCGGTGGGGTGGTTGTGGGTCTCGTTCTTGAACAGGAACAGCCAGTCCTGCTGCTCACCGTCCACGTCACACTTGATCTTGACGGTGCAGGCGTTGATCTCCTCACTCTCGTCAAGGTTCTTCAGAATGCCGCGCTGCTTCAGCGCCTTGGCACCGATGGTCGCGCAGTCCATCAGGGTGCGGTTCTTCCTGTCGCGGCCCGTCTCGGCGCGCAGTGCCATGTAGCGGTCAAATGCGGCCTGCACAAGCTCATCGTCGATCTTCACGTCGTCCAGGATCGTGCCGAACGTCGTGTGGCGGCAGTGGTCGGACCAGTAGGTGTCGATCAGACGAATCTCGGTGATGGTCGGGTCGCGGTGCTCGGATTTGAAGTAGTTCTGGCAGAACACGATGTCCGCATGGTCCATCGCCAGGCCCTTCTCATTGCGGAACGCTTCCAGCGCGTCGTCGTCCAGCGCGGTGAAGCCGGTCAGCGTCTCGACCTCCGTCGGGATGGCAAACTCCATTTTCAGGGTGCTGCGCTCGTCAAGGCTTGCCTCGCGGGCCTCGACGGGGTTGATGACGTACTTCTTGATGGCGGCCAGGTCGGCGTCGGTCAGGTCGCCGTCCAGCAGATAGACGCGGGCGGAGCGCACCGCGGGGCGCTCGCCCTGGCTCAGCAGCTGGATGCACTCGCTGGCAGAGTCGGCGCGCTGGTCAAACTGGCCGGGCAGGTACTCGACGGCAAAAACGGTCTTGGCGTCGGGCAGCTTGTCGTAGGTCACGTCAACAGGCGGCTCACTGAACACGGTGGGCACAGCCTGCTGGAACAGCACTGCGTCGATGCCCTCGACGTCATAGCGGTTCAAAAGGCGTAGACCGGTCAGATTCTGGATGCCGACCAGATCGACCAGCTCATGCAGAAGCCCCTGTGCCTCGCCGTCAAAGCCGGGCTTTTTCTCAACATAAATGCGATATACCATTGTATTTCCTCCTGAGAGTTAAATTTGCAGGAAGTGACGGACGGAAAGCCTTCCCCCTGGGGGGAAGGTGGCCGAGGCCCCGTCCGAGGCCGGATGAGGGGAAAGTGTACCGCTGTATCCCGTTGACGGAAAGCTGCGGGAAGTTTGCCCTCATCAGTCACCTTCGGTGACAGCTTCCCCCAATGGGGAAGCCTTTTTACTGCATCGCCGCCAGCGCTCTTGCCCCAATGTCACTGCGCTTGTGCAGCTTGTCAAAATGGATGCTCTCCGTGGCAGCATACGCCTTTTTCAGCGCCTCGGGCAGGGTGTTGGCCGTGGCGGTCACGCCCAGCACGCGCCCGCCGTTCGTGACGAGCCTGCCGTCCTTGATGGCCGTGCCGGCGTGGTAGACCGTCACATCGGCGGTGTCCAGCTGGCCCGCAGTCAGGCCGGTGATCTCCTTGCCCTTCTCGTAGGCGAGGGGATAGCCGCCGCTGGCTAAGATGACGCAAGCCGCCGCGCCGTCGCTGAATTTGACATCGGTCTTGTCCAGCGTGCCGTTCGTTGTGGCCTCCATCACGGTCAGTAGGTCGCTTTCCAGCAGGGGCAGCACGACCTGCGTCTCGGGGTCGCCGAAGCGGCAGTTGTACTCGATGACCTTCGGGCCGTCGGGGGTCAGCATCAGGCCGAAATACAGGCAGCCCTTGAAGGGGCAACCCTCGGCCTGCATGGCCGCAACCGTGGGCAGGAAAATCTCCTGCATGCAGCGCTCGGCGACTGCGGGCGTGTAGTAGGGGTTCGGGGCCACGGTGCCCATGCCGCCGGTGTTCAGGCCCTCGTCGTGGTCGAGAGCACGCTTGTGGTCCATGCTCGAGAGCATCGGCTTGACGGTCTTGCCGTCGCAGAAGGACAGCACGCTGACCTCGGGGCCGGTCAGAAACTCCTCGACGACCACATGGTTGCCGGACGCGCCGAACTTTTTGTCCAGCATGATCTCCTTGACGCCGTCGGCGGCCTCCTGCTCATTCTGGCAGATCAGCACGCCCTTGCCCAGCGCCAGACCGTCCGCCTTGATGACGACGGGGTATTTGCCCTCGGCTTTGATGTAGTCCATGACCTTCTCGGGGTCGTCGAACGTCTCATATTTGGCCGTAGGGATGCCGTATTTCTTCATCAGGTCCTTGCTGAACACCTTGCTGGCCTCAATGCGGGCCGCGGCCTTGTCGGGACCGAATGCCGGGATGCCCACAGCGGCCAGCGCATCGACCATGCCCAGCGCCAGCGGGTCGTCCTGGGCGACGACGACATAGTCAAAGGCTTCTTCCTTGGCAAATTTGACCATGGCGTCCACGTCGGTGGCCGGGATGGCCTTGCAGTGGGCGTCATAGCTGATGCCGCCGTTGCCGGGCGCACACCAGATCTCGGAGCAGCGGGGGCTTTTTTTCAGCGCGCGGATGATGGCGTGCTCACGCCCGCCGCCGCCGACAACCAGAATTTTCATAAGCGTCCTCCTTGACAGCACAACAGCCCGCGACGAAAAATCGCCGCAGGCGAGTTGTTTTTTGCGTTTAATGATGGAACAGCCGGATGCCGCAGAACGCCATCGCAATGCCGTACTTGTTGCAGGTGTCGATCACCTGTGCGTCGCGGATGGAGCCGCCCGGCTGCACAATGGCGGTCACGCCGCTGCGGCGCGCGCGCTCGATGTTATCGCCGAACGGGAAGAAGGCATCACTGCCCAGGCTCACACCGGTCACGGCATCCAGCCAGGCGCGCTTTTCCTCGGCGGTCAGCGGGGCCGGCTGCTCGGTGAAGGTCTCGGCCCAGACATCGTCGCCGATGACATCCTCCGGCGTGTCGCCGATGTAAACATCGATCGCGTTGTCGCGGTTCGGCTTGGCAATGTCAGCGCGGAACGGCAGGTCCAGCACCTTCGGCATGTGGCGCAGCTGCCAGTTGTCGGCCTTCTGGCCTGCAAGACGGGTGCAGTGCACGCGGCTCTGCTGGCCCGCACCGACGCCGATGGTCTGGCCGTCCTGCACGTAGCAGACGCTGTTGGACTGGGTGTATTTCAGCACGATCAGGCTGATGATGAGGTCGCGGCGCTGCTCGTCGCTGATGACCTTGTTCTCGGTCACAACGTTCTGCAGCATCGTCTCATTGGAAATGTCCAGGTCCTGACGGCCCTGCTCGAAGGTCACGCCAAAGACCGTGCGGGTCTCCAGCGGCTTCGGCTCGTAGTCGGCGTCGATCTGGACGATGGCGTAGCCGCCCTTCTTCTTGGATTTCAGCACCTCCAGCGCGTCGGCGTCGTAGCCGGGCGCAATAATGCCGTCGGAGACCTCGTGCTGAATCAGCTTCGCGGTGCTCAGGTCGCAGACATCGGACAGTGCGATCCAGTCGCCGAAGCTGGACATGCGGTCCGCACCACGGGCACGGGCGTAGGCGCAGGCCAGCGGGGAAAGCTCGGTCTCCGGCGCAATGTGGTACATGGCGCGCAGGGTCTCATCCAGCGGCAGACCGATGGCCGCACCGGCGGGGGAGACGTGCTTGAAGCTGGCGGCAGCGGGCTGGCCGAGTGCCTTCTTCAAATCGCGCACGAGCTGCCAGGAGTTGAACGCATCCAGAAAGTTGATGTAGCCCGGGCGTCCGTTCAAAATCTGCACAGGCAGGTCACTGCCGTCCGCCATGTAGATGCGGGCGGGCTTCTGGTTGGGGTTCGTGCCGTATTTCAGCTGAAATTCGTTCATATTAACCCTCCACAGCGGTGTATTTATTCAGGATAATGTCCTCGTACTCGCCGGTTTCCAGCTCGATGCTGCGGACAAACAGGCTGACTTTGTTGTCCTCGTTCAGGCTCGCCCACAGCTTGTCGGCAAACTTGTCCGCGTCGTTCGTGTCGATGGCGACGCGCAGCGGCTCACCCGCAAAGCTGGGGATCGGCGCACCGTTCTTGACGTAAGTGCTGATGAAGTGTCCCTCACCGGCCACAGGCTGCGGGTAGTCGAACGTCTGGCGCTGCACGCTCTCGGCGCTGCCCTCGTCGGACTTGACGATGGACAGCTTGTAGCCGCCGCGGCGCATATCGACGACGCCGGAGATGCGCGGGGTAAAGTTCGGCGCGTCGTCCTCATAGGTGCGTGTCGCCAGCGCAGCCTCAAAGCTGTAGCCGGGGAAAAGGTTGCCGTTCATGAACCGGGCAATCGTGTCGGTCTGGTCGCCGTTCGTGACCACAGTGGTCTCCCGCAGGGTCAGCACAGCGTTGTAGATGATGAGGTGCGGGTCCTCGAGCTTGGCCGGGTCAGCGGCCACCGTGCGGATGCCGCCGTCGATAGGCTCAAACACACGGTTGCGGCTGTTGGCGCTGCGGCCCATGATCCAGTAGGCGACGAACGCCTTCTGGCCGTCGGGGCTTTTGCCCAGCACAATGCCGCGCCCGGGGTAGTCATTCCCGGCAAGATATTTGTACAGATTCTTTTTCATTGTTAAACCTCGTTTTGCGTAAACAGGAAACGGGATTCCCTGCCGTGCAGTGGTGGAAAACGATTTTACACCTCGTCACTGCACACCATCGCCAGCGCCTTGGGCAGCAGCTGCCACTCGGCCTCGACCATGACGCGCTTCTGCAGCGTCTCGGGGGTGTCGCCGGGCTCCACGGCCACGGCCTTCTGCAGCAGAATGGGCCCGCCGTCGCATTCCTCGTTTACAAGGTGGACGGTAGCGCCGGTCAGCTTCACGCCGCGGGCCAGCGCGGCCTCGTGCACGCGCAGTCCGTAGAAGCCGGGGCCGCAGAAGCTGGGGATCAGGCTGGGATGAACATTGATGATTTTATTGCGGTAGGCCGCAATGACCTTTTCGCCCAGCACGCTCAAAAAGCCTGCCAGCACGACCACGTCAATACGGTGCTTCTGCAGGGTGTCCAGCAAGGCGGCGTCAAACGCTGCGCTGTCAGCGTAGTCCCTGCGGCTGACAACAGCGGATTCCACACCGAAATTGGCGGCGCGCTCCAGCGCGTAGACGCCGGGCTTGCTGGCAACGACCAGCTCGATTTTGCCGTTCGGGTTCTCGCCGCGGCGCTCGCTTTCCAGCAGGGCCTGCAAATTCGTGCCGCCGCCCGATACCAGTACCGCTACACGCTTCATACCAGCTCGACCCCGTCGCCCTCGACGATGGTGCCCAGACGGTAGGCGTCCTCGCCGTGGGCCTTCAGAATGGCAATGGCCTTGTCCGCGTCCTCGGGCGCGACGGTCAGCACCATGCCGACGCCCATGTTGAAGGTGTTGAACATATCGTGCTCGGAGATACCGCCCTCGCGCTGCATGACGTCGAACAGGGCAGGGGTGCGCACATCGGCCTTGGCGATGCGGGCCGCACAGCCCTTCTTCAGGCTGCGGGGAATGTTCTCATAGAAGCCGCCGCCGGTGATGTGGGACACGCCCTTGACCGTGATCTCGTCCATGACAGCTAGCACGGGCTTGACGTAGATCTTCGTGGGGGCCAGCAGGGCCTCGCCCAGGGGCTTGTCCATGCCGTCGAAGGTCTTTTTCAGCACATCGGGGTTGTTGTCAATGTCAAAAATCTTGCGTACCAGCGAGAAACCGTTGGAGTGCACGCCCGTGGAGGGCAGTGCGATGATGACATCGCCCGGCTGCATCGTGGAGTTGTCCAAAATCTTTGCCTTGTCCACGACGCCAACGGTGAAGCCGGCCAGGTCGTACTCATCCTCGGGCATCATGCCGGGGTGCTCGGCAGTCTCGCCGCCCACGAGGGAGCAGCCCGCCTGGACGCAGCCTTCGGCCACGCCCTTGACGATCTCGGCAATCTTCTCCGGGATGTTCTTGCCGCAGGCAATGTAGTCGAGGAAAACCAGCGGCTTGGCACCGGCGCAGATGACGTCGTTGACGCACATGGCCACGCAGTCGATGCCGATGGTGTCGTGCTTGTCCAGCAGCATGGCGATGCGCAGCTTGGTGCCGACGCCGTCAGTGCCGGAAATCAGAACGGGATGCTCCATGCCGGTGCAGTCCAGCTCAAACAGACCGCCGAAGCCGCCCAGACCGCCGATGCAGCTCTCGGTCATCGTGCGGGCCACATACTGCTTCATCAGCTCAACAGAGCGATACCCGGCGGTAATATCCACGCCTGCGGCGGCGTAGCTGGCAGAATAGCTTTTTTCCATGTTGAACTCCTAAATGTGTTACATTACTCGGAAAATCGGGTGGCAGCGGCAAGCTCTCTCCCTCCGGCGCTGCGCGCCACCTCCCTCGCAGAGGGAGGCAAGGAGGCTTGGCCCCCTCTGCGAGGGGGCTCCGCCCGCAGGCGGTGGGGGGAGAGAAGTTTGCGCTACTGCTGCGCTTCCGTCGTTATGATTACAGCTTCTTATTCGTCTTAGACTGGCTCAGCGGCTTGTCGTAGACAATGTCCATCGTCTCGGTGGGCGGGGCGACGGGGTATTTGCCGGTAAAGCAGCCCGTGCAGAAGCCGCACTTGCTGTGGATGGCCAGCTGCTGCACATGCTCAATGCTCAAATAGCCCAGCGTGTCAGACCCGACCAGCTCGTTGATCTCCTCGACGGTGTGGCCGGTGGCGATCAGGTCCTTCTCGTCGGGAATGTCGGTGCCGAAGTAGCACGGGTGGGCGAACGGCGGCGCACTGATCCGGTAGTGTACCTCGGCAGCACCGGCCTCGCGCAGCAGGCGGATGGTGCGGGCGCTCGTCGTGCCGCGGACGATGGAGTCATCGACCAGCACAACGCGCTTGCCCTTGACCGTGGACGTGATGGCGTTCAGCTTGATGCGCACGCTGCTCTCGCGCTGGGCCTGGCTGCCCTGAATGAAGGTGCGGCCTACATATTTGTTCTTGATAAAGCCCACGCCGTAGGGGATGCCGCTCTCCTGCGCATAGCCGAGCGCTGCATCCAGACCGGAGTCCGGTGCGCCGATGACGACATCGGCCTCCACGGGATGCTCCTGCGCCAGGAACCGGCCCGCCTGCAGACGGGCCTCATGCACACAGGTGCCCTCGATGACGGAATCCGGGCGGGCAAAGTAGATGTACTCAAAGACGCACATCGTGTGCGGCGCGGCGCCGCAGTGATCCTCCATCGTGCGCAGGCCGTTGCGGTCGGCGATAACGATCTCGCCGGGGCGCACGTCACGGACGAACTTCGCGCCCACGGCGTCCAGCGCACAGCTCTCGCTGGCAAAGGCATAGCCGTTGCCGTCGGGCAGCTCGCCGATGCACAGCGGGCGGAAGCCGTTGGGGTCGCGCGCCGCGATCAGCTTGGTGTGGGTCATAATAACGAGGGAGTATGCGCCCTCGATGTCGTCCATCGTGCGGCTGACGGCCATCTCAATGTTCGGCGTCAGCAGACGGTTCTGGGTCAGCAGATAGGCGATGACCTCGGTGTCCGACGTGCCGTGAAAGATCGAACCGCTCATCTCGAGCTTGCGGCGCAGCTTCGGCGCGTTGACAAGGTTGCCGTTGTGGCAGACCGCCATAGCGCCCTTGCAGTGATGCAGAACCATCGGCTGCGCATTGGAACGGCTGCGCTGGCCCGCCGTGGCATAGCGGACATGGCCGGTAGCCATCTTTGCGCCGCGGGGCAGCTCCTCCAGCACGCGCTTGGTAAAGACCTCGCTGACAAGGCCCAGATCGCGGTAGCCGGACAGCACGCCGTCGACGTTCAGCGCAATGCCGCAGCTCTCCTGGCCGCGGTGCTGCAGGGCGTACAGCGCACTGTAGACGGCGTTGACCATATCGGTCTCGCCGGTCTTGTCATACATACCGAACACGCCGCACTCCTCGTGCAGGGACTCGGTGTATTGGGAAATTTCGCTCATTTATTTGCTCCAATTGTCGGAATGGTAAAGCCGTAGGGGCGAATCCTATATCCGCCCGTGGGTCGGCTGCCTCTTGCGGGCGCATAGGGAATGCGCCCCTACGGGAAAGCGCACGGTAAATTATGCGGGTGCAATCAGCCCAGCAGGCGCTTCATGACTTCCTGGTAAGCGTCGGCTTCGCCGCCCATGTTGCGGCGGAACAGATCCTTGTCCAGATGTGCGCCGGTGGTGGCGTCCCAGAAACGGCAGGTGTCGGGGCTGATCTCGTCGGCCAGGATGATCGTGCCGTCGGACAGGCGGCCAAACTCGAGCTTAAAGTCCACCAGACGGATGTTGGCGTCCAGCATGATCTTCTTCAGCACCTCGTTGACCTTGAAGGCATACTTCGCGATGGTGTCCAGCTCCTCCTGGGTAGCCAGGTCGAGGGCCAGAGCGTAGTAGTGGTTGATGAACGGGTCGTGCAGATCGTCGTTCTTGTAGCTGTACTCGAGGATGGGAGTCTTAAAGACCTTGCCCTCGGGCACGCCCATGCGCAGGCTGAAGTGACCGGCTGCAACGTTGCGGACGATGACCTCCAGAGGCACGATCTCGACCTTCTTCACAAAGGTGTCGCGGTCATTGACCTCCTGCACGTAATGAGTGGGGATGCCCTCCTTCTCGAGCTTCTGCATCAGAGCGTTGGACAGCTTGTTGTTGACAATGCCCTTGTCGCGAATGGTGCCCTTCTTCTCACCGTCACCGGCAGTGGCGTCATCCTTATAGTGGACCATGACGATCTCGGGATCGTTGGTAGCGAAAACCTGCTTGGCCTTGCCTTCGTACAGCTGCTCTTTAACTTCGTAATTCATGAGAAACGCTCCTTTTTATAGTATAATATAGTAAAGTATGTATGTGTACCTGTCTTTGGCTTCCCCTTTTGGGAAAGGCTCTTTTACAGTGCTGCGGCTTCGGCGGCAATGGCGGCGTCCTTCCTGGCAATCGCGGCGGCGGTGTCGGCGCGGAAGCTGTCAAGCTTCGCGGCCAGCTCGTCGTCGGCCACGGCCAGAATCGCCACAGCCAGATACGCGGCGTTCTTCGCGCCGTTCAGCGCTACGGTAGCCACGGGAAAGCCGCTGGGCATCTGCACAGTGGCCAGCAGGGCGTCCAGACCGTCCATGGCGCCGCCCTTCATCGGGATGCCCACAACGGGCAGGGTGGTGTTGGCGGCAAAGGCACCGGCCAAGTGCGCGGCCATGCCGGCAGCGCAGAGAATGACGCCGTAGCCCTCGGCACGGGCGCTCTTGGCGAACGCGGCGGCGGCCTCCGGTGTGCGGTGGGCCGAAAGAATGTGCGCCTCATACGGCACGCCGAAATCCTTCAGCACCGTGCAGGCACCCTTGACCACCGGCCAGTCACTGTCCGAGCCCATGATGATCGCAACTTTTTTCATACGTTTTGAAACCTCCCTTACAAAGCAAACAGCGCAGTGCTCCGCATCAGGATACACTGCGCTGTGGTGTCGACGTAAAAAGGGTATGATGGTACAGAACACCCGCGAAGAAGCCAATACGCTGCATTGCGTTTGCCACGGAAGATCCCCCTTTAATAAAAGTAAGATGTGCCCTGTAATTGTAGTGTAAACGCTGGGCAAAAAAAATGCAAGCGCCCGGCGGACATTTCAGCCAAAAAACGGTGCAAAAGGGTTTTGACCGTCGCTTTTTGTCGTTTTTGATGGGTCTTGGGGGGCAGTTGTCATACTTTAAAACGGCCTGTAAAATTTTGCTGGCACAGGGCACAAAAATATGATAAAATAGAAAAAATACATAAACAAGGAGCTTTGTATGATTGCACCCAAACAACGCCTGACAAATCACGCCCTGCACGGCAGGGAGGAATGGTTCAAGCGCATCTTCCGCGACCAGATCGCCGAGGCTGCGGGCATCCTAGAAGTTGTGCTCTCCGGCATTGTGCTGGCGGCCCTGCTCATGAGCATTGTCCCGCTGGTGGAGCTGATGCCCGGTCTGCTGACCGATGCCGACAGCCTGGAGATCCGCACCTTTCTGGAACGTGCGCTGGACATCGTCATCGGCATCGAGTTTATCAAGATGCTGGCCAAGCACAGCCCCGGCAGCGTGCTGGAGGTGCTGCTCTACGCCATTGCCCGCCACATGATCGTCGGCCATGAGGACGCCGTGCAGAACCTGGTCAGCGTGGGGGCCATTGCGCTGATCTTCATTATCCGCAAGTATTTCTTTGTGCCGTCCTTCGGCCACAAGATGCCCGGCGGCAAAATTGCCCCGGACATGGAGCAGAAGGCCGCAGAGACCCCGGAAGCAAAAGCGGGAGACATGGCGGAATAACGCCGGCCCGCCCCCGGGGACAGCGCCGCATGGTATGCGGGGACCATTGGTGCGAACGGCGAAAATTTGTAAGCCTGTGTGATAACTATCAATAAAAATCCCCCTTCCGGGAACTCTGTAGGGGCGGATGCTCGTCATCAGCCCCTACAGCCTCCCGGAAGGGGGATTCTCTATTTTACGATTTTACCAAATTTTCCAATCAGAACAGACCCGTGATCTTCCCGTGTACATCCACGTCAATGTCCATGGCGGCGGGGTGCTTGGGCAGGCCGGGCATCGTCATGATGCTGCCGCAGACAACGACCACAAAGCCCGCACCGGCGCTCAAACGCACCTCGCGCACATTCAGCGTGTGACCCTCGGGCGCACCCGTCAGCTTGGCGTTGTCGCTGAAGGAATACTGCGTTTTGGCAATGCAGACCGGCAGCTTGCCATAACCCAGCGCGGTCAGCTCGTCCAGCGTCTTTTTTGCGGCGGCGGTGTAGCTTACGCGGCCCGCGCGGTAGATCTTCGTGGCGACGGCCTCGATCTTATCCGTCAGCGGCGCGTCCAGCTCGTAGGTGTACTGCACCTCGGCGCTGTCGTCCAGGATGGACAGCACGGTCTCGGCCAGCGCCTTGCCGCCCTCGCCGCCCTTGGCAAAGACCTCGCTCAGGGCGCAGGGCACACCGGCCTTGCTGCAGACGTCATAAATAACATCCATCTCCTCCGCAGTGTCGGTAGGGAAGGCGTTGATGGCAACGCAGACCGGCAGACCAAAGCCCTGCAGGTTCTCAATGTGGCGGGCCAGGTTCACGCTGCCAGCACGCACGGCCTCGGCGTTGGGCTTGCCCAGATCGGGCTTGGCCACGCCGCCGTGGGACTTGAGTGCGCGCACAGTGGCCACCAGCACAACGGCGGCGGGGTGCAGCCCGGCATAGCGGCACTTGATGTCAAGGAACTTCTCCGCGCCCAGATCCGCGCCGAAGCCGGCCTCGGTCACAACGTAGTCGGCCAGCTTGAGGCTCAGCCTGGTGGCAATGGCACTGTTGCAGCCGTGGGCAATGTTGGCGAACGGACCGCCGTGGATGATGGCGGGGTTGTGCTCCAGCGTCTGGACAAGGTTCGGGTCGAGCGCGTCCTTCAAAAGCGCGGTCATCGCGCCCGCCGCGCCGATCTGCCCGGCGGTGACGGGCTGGCCGTCGTAGGTGTAGGCGCAGACGATGCGGGACAGGCGGGCCTTTAAGTCCTCCAGATCGGTGGCCAGGCAGAACACCGCCATAACCTCGCTGGCAACGGTGATGTCAAAGCCGTCCTCACGCGGGGTGCCGTTGACCTTGCCGCCGAGGCCGTCCACGATGAAGCGCAGCTGGCGGTCGTTCATGTCCATGCAGCGCTTCCAGGTGATGCGGCGGGGGTCAATGTTCAGCGGGTTGCCCTGCTGGATCGAGTTGTCGATCATGGCAGCCAGCAGGTTGTTGGCCGCGCCGATGGCGTGGATGTCGCCGGTAAAGTGCAGGTTGATGTCCTCCATCGGCACGACCTGGGCATAGCCGCCGCCGGCCGCACCGCCCTTGATGCCGAACACGGGGCCGAGCGACGGCTCACGCAGGCAGAGCATCGTTTTTTTGCCCAGCGCGTTCATGGCATCCGCCAGACCGACGCTCGTCGTGGTCTTGCCTTCGCCCGCGGGCGTGGGGCTGATGGCGGTGACTAAGATCAGCTTGCCCTCGGGCTTGTCAGCCTTGGCCAGCTTGTGGTTCAGCTTGGCCTTGTAGTGGCCGTAGGGGATGACGTCCTCGCCCTGCAGGCCCAGATTGGCGGCGATTTCGGTGATGGGCTGCATTTTGGCGGCCTGGGCAATTTCGATGTCGCTCAACATTGTACGATTCCTCCGTTTTTGTAAAAAACAATAAAGGGCTGCACACACCATACTCCAGTGTATGCAGCCCAGACGGTCGGCTTAAAAGGCAAGTGATAACGCCGCGTCCCCTGTGGTAAGCCCCACAATATCCCGTCGGTCAGCGGCCTTGCGATATTCTTACTGTAGCATAGGAACGCGGGTTTGTCAAGAAAAACAACCGGAGCTGTTCTTACGCTACTTTTGCGCTGTAGGGGCCGATGTTTGCATCGGCCCGCAGGGTCAGCCGCCGCTTGACGGGTCGATGGCGAGCATCTGTCCCTACAAGTTCCGAAATGTCTGCAGGGTCATACCGTCCCTTTCCCACAGCCCCACTTTTTGAAATACCGTCCCATGCTGACAAGCTGCATCTTGAACTTGCCTGCGTCGCGCATGGGGGCGCGGTGCCACGCATGAATGGCGGAAAACTGCGGAGCCAGCCAGACGGTGCCCTTCTGCAGCACCTTCTGGGTCAGGTCGGCGTCCTCCACATACATGAAATACCCGGGATCAAACCCGCCGATTTCCCTGAACACATCGGTGCGCACGGCCATAAAGCTGCCGGTGCAGAACTCGATGCGGCGGGGCACGGTCAGATCCTCATCCTGCATCGTGTAGTGGTCGTCGGCCTTCTTAAAGCAGCCGCCGAGCTTCGGGGCCAGCTGCCGCGCCAGCAGCAGCCAGGGCGTCGGTTTGCGGCGGGGCAGGTGCTGCAGCTTGCCGTCCGGGTAGCGCAGCTGGGGCGTTGCCATGGCGGCCCCGGGCCGGGCCAGCAGCCACGCGGCCATGTCCTCCAGCACGTCACCGGTCAGCAGGATGTCCGGGTTCAGAATAAAGTGTACGTCGCTGGTCAGACGATCCAGCACATAGTTGTGGCCCTTGCCGAAGCCGATATTCTTTTCCAGCGGCAGCACAGTCACGCGGCTGTCGCCGAAATCCGTCTCTGCCAGCTGCCTGCCGCAGCCGTCGGGACTGCCGTTGTCCACGACATACAGGGCAAGATCCGGGGCAGGGGTATAGTGCAGGATGCTGCGCACCGCGGCGCAGACCTCGTCATAATCACAGTACGCCACAATGCAGGCGCTGATTTTGGGCATAGTAAGCTCCTTGAGACAAATTCTACTATCGGGGAACCTGTGGGGGCAGATGTAGGCATCCGCCCCTACAAATGGGCTATTACTTCTCCAACGCTTCCAGACGGCTCAGATCATACGGCGTGTCCTGATACACGTAGTAGTTCAGCCAGTTCGTGTACAGCAGATACCCGTGGGCGCGCCAGCGGAACAGCGGGTCGCGGCTCGGATCGTCGTCGGGGTAGTAGTTGCATGGGATGTTGATGGGCTTGCCGGCCTTCACATCGCGCTTATACTCCCTGTCCAGCGTATATTTGTCGTACTCGGGGTGGCCGATGACAAAGATCTGCCGCCCGGACTCGGTGGAAAGCAGCATCGGCCCGGCAATGTCGCTCTCGGCCAGAATGCGCAGGTCGCCGCAGACGTCGATGGCGGCGCGGTCCAGCCCGGCCCAGCGGCTATGCGGGGCGTAGAATACCTCGTCGAAGCCGCGCACCAGCGGGTTGGAAGGTCGTGTCACGCGATGCTCGAACACGCCGAACATCTTCTTGTCCAGATGCACCTTGGGGATGCCGAAGTGGTAGTACAGACCCGCCAGCGCACCCCAGCACAGGTGGATGGTGGAGTAGACGTTCTCCTTGGTGTAGTCCATGATGCGGCAGAGCTCGTCCCAGTAGTCAACGTCCTCGTAGTCCAGGTCCTCAATCGGCGCGCCGGTGATGATCATGCCGTCAAAGCGCTCGTTTTTGATCTCGTCAAACGTCTTGTAGAACGCCTTCATGTGCTCGGGCGCGGTGTGGGTCGTGCTGTGGGTCGCCGTCTGCAAAAAGGTGACCTGCACCTGCAAAGGACTGTTTGCCAGCAGGCGGGCCAGTTGGGTCTCGGTCACGATCTTGGTCGGCATCAGGTTTAAAATCAGGATGCGCAGCGGGCGGATATGCTGGCTCATCGCGCGCTCCTGGTGCATGACAAATACATTTTCCTGCTGCAATTCCTCGTAAGCAGGCAGGTCTTTCGGGATGATAAGAGGCATAGGGAAGGACTCCTTATTCAGAATACCTTTATTATAAAGGTTTCCCCCGCAAAAAGCAACAAAAAAGCACTCCCGGTGCAAAACCGGGAGTGCGGCGGCGCTTACCGCTTATTCGTACTTGACGTTGTCGATCAGGTTCTGCATGACGTCGCTCTGCAGAACATTCATCTTGATGTAGTTCTCACCGTAGGCGGAGACATACTGGCTCGGGTCGGTGGTGCCGTAGTAGCGGCCAAAGTCAGCGTTCATGGTGGCGGTGTCGCACTTGAAGCCGGTCTTTTCTGCCACGGCCTGCATCAGCAGGGCCTGCTGGGTGATGGACTTGATGCTGTCGTTGGCATCTGCCAGATAGGCATCCACGCTGTCATAGCTGCTGCCCATCATGCCGGAGGACAGCAGGGTGTTCATGTCGGTGCCGTATTTCTGGGCGTTGGTGTAAATGCGGTACAGCAGCACATCGCGGTAGTAGTCCAGCGCGGTCTGCGGCAGCTCGTCCGCGTAGCTGGCCTTGTCATGCAGGGCGGTGTAAACGTCACTGGCCTGGTTGTCATAGAGCATCGTGGACTTGACGAAGGCTTTCAGCTCATCGACGCTGTTCAGGCTCATGCTCTCGCCGAGATTTTCCTTGACCCAGTCGTCGGTCAGCTCGGGGGTGACGGACTCCTTGATGTAGTTCAAGGTCGTCTCAAAGACGGCTTCCTTGCCGTTCAGGTCCTCATTGCCGTAATCCTCGGGGAAGGTGACCGTGACGTCAAAGGTCTCGCCGGGGGTATGGCCGACGATCTGATCTTCAAAGTCGTCAATGTAGGTGCCGCTGCCCAAAGTCAGGTCAGCGCCGTTGCCCTTGGTGTCGCCGCCGTCGAAAGCAACGCCGTCGATGCGGCCCACATAGTCAATGTTGACCGTATCGCCGTCCGCGGCTGCGCGGTCCTTGACCTCATTCGTGGTCGCAAAGTTGGACAGCACGTTGGAATCAATGTAATCATTGATGTCGTCGTCGCTGACCTGGCCCAAATCGGCGCTGATCGTGATGTCCGCGTAATCGTCGGGCAGGGTGACATAATCGGCGGCGGTCACGCCCTTGAGATAACCGTTCTCGTCAAACGCATCGGAAAAGCTGAAATCAGCCAGATAGGCGTACTCGGCGTCCGCAGTCTCAGCGCTGGCCTTCTCGGCGGTGTCAGCCGTCTCGGCGGTAGATTCAGCGGCCTCGGAGGAGGCGGTGTCAGCGGTATTGCCGCAGGCCGCAAGCACAGCGGTCATGCCGACAGCCATGCCAAGGGCTGCCACACGGCGGAAATTCTTCAGTTTCATGGAATTCTCCTGTCTTTTTCAAAATTGCATACTTTCTTATTATACACGCTTTTTCGGAAAAGTAAAATGAAATTGCTGTGAAAATATGGTATAATGGTAAAAAAACAAACAACAAGGAGACATACACCATGGAAAAATCCAAAATTGACCGCATCAACGCGCTGGCAAAAAAGGCCAAGGCCATCGGTCTGACCGAGCGCGAGACCGCCGAGCGCGACGCTTTGCGCAAGGAGTATCTGGCCGATATGCGCGCGGCCTTCAAACAGCAGCTCGACAGCACCTATGTCCAGACTGCGGACGGCGCAAAGATCCCCTATGCCGAGTATGCGAAGCTCTCTAAGCATTGATCTGCCCCTGCAACTGCGCCAACGGAAACATTTGAATCTTGTACAAAACAGCTATAGTATTCTCTTGACAAATATGGTATAATACAGAACGGCAGCGGATCCCGGAGATTCCGGAAAAGGCTGAAATGCCTATTTACTTACAAAAGAGGTAGAAACGTATGCTTACTTCCATTACCGGCATTAACTGGGGCGACGAGGGCAAGGGCCGCATGGTCGACCTGCTCAGCCAGGACTATGACATTGTTGCGCGCTATCAGGGCGGCGACAATGCAGGCCACACCGTCAAGACCGAGCGCGGCAAATTCGTCCTGAACCTGATTCCCTCCGGCATTCTGCGCCCCGACGTTGTCTGCGTTATGGGCGGCGGCATGGTCATCGACCCCGAGCACCTCGAGAAGGAAATCGCCTCCCTGACCGAGAAGGGTGTTGAGATCAGCCCCAAAAACCTGAAAATCTCTGACCGTGCGACCATCACCATGCCGTTCCATGTCGCACAGGACGGCCTTGAGGAGGAGCGCCTGTCCAAGACCGGCGCTCAGTTCGGCTCCACCAAGCGCGGCATCGCCTACAGCTACGGCGACAAGTACATGAAAAAGACCCTGCGCATGGGCGACCTCGTCCACATGGACGCCAGTGTCAGGAAGCGTCTGGAGACCATCGTCGAGTCCAAGAACCTGACCATGGAGAAGATCTACGGCCAGAAGCCCGTCAGCGTTGACGAGATGTGGGCCTGGTGCGAGAAATATTCCAAGATGTTTGCCCCCTATATCTGCGATGTGGGCGACTATCTGGACAAGGCTGACTGCGAGGGCAAGAAGATCATGTTCGAGGCCCAGCTGGGCGCTCTGCGTGACATCGACTTCGGCATCTATCCTTACACGTCTTCCTCCAACACCGTGTCCGCCTATGCACCCATCGGTGCGGGCATCCCGGGCCACAAGCTGAGCCTCTCCATCGGCATTATGAAGGCTTATTCTTCCTGCGTCGGTGAGGGCCCCTTCACCACGGAGCTGGCTATGACCGAGGCAGAAAAGGACGTGCTGCGTGAGCACGGCCATGAGTACGGCGCTGCCACCGGCCGTCCCCGCCGCGTCGGCCCGTTTGACGCTGTGGCAAGCCGCTACGGCGTGCAGTGCCAGGGCTGCGATGAACTGGCCCTGACCCTGCTGGACGTCCTCGACTACATGGAGGAAGTGCCCATCGTCACCGCCTACAAGCTGACCGACGGCAGCACGACCACCCGCTTCCCCATGGGCAAGACGCTGGACGACGCCCAGCCCGTTGTCGAGACTGTGCCCGGCTGGCACTGCGACATCACCGGCGTGCGCAGGTTTGAGGACCTGCCCCAGGCTGCTCAGAACTATGTCACACGTCTGGAGGAGCTGGTCGGCTGCAAGATCAAGTACATCTCCGTCGGCCCCGAGCGCGATGCCTGCATCGTGCGGGCGTAATTTTTCTCCTTTGCCCCCTCCCGGAGGAGGCAAAAACTTATAACCAACCAAAAGGCAGACCCTTACAAGGTCTGTCTTTTTCTAAAAGAGGGGGCATTCCCACTGATTCAGCTTTTAATACGGACTTTTGTCAAAAATTATAAAAGTACTGCGGATCGCGCCGTTCGCACGGCCTACGGAAATCTGGCCTGCATCGTCAGCGTGGTGTGCAACCTACTGCTGGCGGGCGGCAAGATCGCCGTCGGTGTACTGACCGGCAGCGTTGCCATCACCGCCGACGGCATGAACAACCTGTCCGATGCCAGCTCCAATATCGTCAGCCTCGTCGGCTTCAAGCTCGGCGCGCGCCCGGCGGACTCGGAGCATCCCTACGGCCATGCCCGGTATGAGTATCTGGCCGGGCTGGCGGTCTCTGTTATGATCCTGGTCATCGGCGTGGAACTTTTGAAGGAGAGCTTTGCCAAGGTTCTGCACCCGACGGAGGTCGCTTTCAGCTGGCTCATGGTTGCAGTACTGCTTGCGTCCATCCTCGTCAAGCTCTGGATGAGCAGGCTGAACCGGCAGATCGGCACGGCCATCGACTCGGAAACGCTTCTGGCCACCGCTGCCGATGCCCGCAACGATGTCATCACGACGGCAGCGGTTCTGGCAGCCACGATTCTGACAAAGCTCACCGGCTTTGTCCGCATTGACGGACTGATGGGTATCGGTGTGGCGGCGTTCATTTTGTACAGCGGTGCAATGCTCGTCAAAGACACCATCAATCCGCTGCTGGGTGCGGCGCCTGACTCGGATCTGGTCGAGCATATCGAGAAAAAGGCCCTGAGCTATCCCGGCGTGCTGGGCGTGCACGATCTGATGATCCACGACTACGGCCCCGGCAGCCGCCTGGTCAGCTTCCATCTGGAAATGGACGCTAAGGACGACGTCATGCACAGCCACGATGTCATTGACCGCATTGAGCGGGACCTGCTTGTGGAGGACGGGCTGATCGCGACGATCCACTTTGACCCCGTCGTGACCGGTGACCCTCACGCGGACGAGCTGAAGGCGTTTTTGCAGTGTGAGGTCGAGGAACTCGCGCCGCTGGCCAACATCCACGACCTGCGCATTGTGCCCGGCCCGACACATACAAACGTGATTTTTGACTGTGCCGTCCCTGCCGAGTACATGACCGACAAACAGCACCGGGGCGTCAAGCTCGTCAATGCCCTGCGCAATGCCGTACAGGCTAAGTGGCCCGACCATTTCTGTGTCATAAAGCTGGAACCGGACTATGCGCCGGTACACCACGAATAAAAGAAGCAACTCTGTAGGGGCAGGGCATGCCCTGCCCTCAACGTAAAATCCATAGCGATGTGGCGGCAAGCCTGCGGGCCGGACATGTCCGGCCCCTACCGGGCACCATTACGGAAAGTAAAACTATATAAAGGAGAGGTATCCCCATGGACTACAACAAAGCTGCTCTGGAGCTCCACAGCAAGTTCCCCGGCAAGATCGCCGTGCAGAGCCTTTGCGAATGCAAGGACCGCGATGCGCTGTCCACCGCCTATACCCCCGGCGTGGCCGAGCCGTGCCGCAAGATCAAGGCAAACCCCGATGACGTCTACACCTACACGATGAAGGGCCGTACCGTCGCCGTCGTCACGAACGGCACTGCCGTGCTGGGTCTGGGCAACATCGGCCCCGAGGCCGGTCTGCCGGTCATGGAGGGCAAGTGCGTCCTGTTCAAGGAGTTCGGCGGCGTTGATGCGTTCCCCATCTGCCTGAACGCCAAGACGAAGGAGGAGGTCATCGCTGCGGTCAAGGCCATTGCCCCGACCTTCGGTGGTATCAACCTGGAGGACATCCGCAGCCCCGAGTGCTTTGAAATCGAAGCCGAACTCGAGCGTGACCTCGACATTCCCGTGTTCCACGACGACCAGCACGGCACAGCCATCATCGTGCTGGCGGGTGTGCTCAACGCCCTGAAGGTCGTCGGCAAGCGCATTGAGGACGTCAAGATCGTCCAGAACGGCCCCGGCGCGGCGGGCACGGCCATCATCCACATGCTGCAGGTCGCGGGCGCTAAGAACATCGTCGCCGTTGATGAGCACGGCATCCTCTACCCGAACCGCCCCGCGGGCCTTGAAGGCCACAAGGGCAGGCTGGCCGAGGAGACGAACCCCGATAAGCTGACCGGCGGTCTGGCCGAGGCCATACGGGACGCGGACATCTTCATTGGTACGTCGATTGCGGGCGCATTGACCCCCGAGCTGGCCGCCACGATGGCGAAGGACGCGATTGTGTTCGCCATGGCGAATCCCACGCCCGAGATCATGCCCGACCTCGCTAAGCAGGCGGGCGTCCGCGTCATCGGCACGGGCCGTTCTGACTTCCCGAACCAGGTCAACAATGTGCTGGCGTTCCCCGGCATCTTCAAGGGTGCGCTCTCGGTCCGCGCCCGGGACATCAACCCCGCCATGAAGATGGCTGCCGCCAAGGCCATCGCGGGCCTCATCCCCGACGACGAGCTGAACGAGGAAAACATCCTGCCCAAGGCATTTGACCCCCGCGTGGCCGATGCCGTCGCCGCTGCCGTTGCACAGGCCGCGAGAGAAAGCGGCGTGGCGCGCGTATGAGCATCCGTGAAATCCCCGCCGCCGCCATCACCGACGCAGTGGAGGCTCTCTGCATCGAGGCCAACACCCGGCTGCCCGCCGACGTAAAGGCTGCACTGGATGCCGCCGAGGCCGCCGAGCCGTGGCCGCTGGCAAAAGAGACACTGGGCTTATTGCAGCAGAATCTCTGCGTTGCGAAAGAGAAAGACCTGCCCATCTGCCAGGACACCGGCATGGCCTGCGTCTTTATCGAGCTGGGCCAGGACGCTCACATTGACGGCGACCTGACCGATGCCGTCAACGAGGGCGTGCGCCGCGGCTACGAGAAAGCATTCTTACGCAAATCCATCACCGCCGACCCGCTGCAGCGCGTCAACACGGGGGACAACACCCCGGCATTTCTGACCGTGCATCTTGTGCCGGGCGACGGCTGCAAAATCACCGTCGCCCCCAAGGGCGCAGGCAGTGAAAACATGAGCCGCCTTGCCATGCTCAAGCCAGCCGACGGCGTCGAGGGCGTGAAAAAATTCGTGCTTGACACGGTGGAGCAGGCCGGAGCCAACCCCTGCCCGCCCATTGTGCTGGGTATCGGCATCGGCGGCAGCTTCGACCACTGCGCAGCGCTGGCCAAAAAGGCGCTGCTGCGCCCGCTGGACGAGCCCAACGCCGACCCGTATTATGCGGCGCTGGAAAAGGAGCTGCTGGGCGCCATCAATGCCACAGGCTTTGGCCCGCAGGGCTTTGGCGGTGCCACGACCTGCCTGGGGGTTGCCATTGAGCAAAAGCCCACCCATGTGGCCTGCCTGCCCGTGGCCGTCAACATCAGCTGCCACGTCACCCGCCGCGCCAGCCGCACGCTGTAAGGAGGCGCAACGATGCAATATGTACTGAAAACGCCCCTCTCCAAGCAGGATCTTGCGCCGCTGAAAGCAGGGGATACCGTGCTGCTGTCGGGCGTGGTCTACACCGCCCGTGACGCCGCCCACGCCCGCATGATGGAGCTGCTGGACAAGGGCGAGCCGCTGCCGTTTCCCATTGAGGGCGCGGTCATCTACTACGTCGGCCCCACGCCGGAGCGCCCGGGCTGTGCCATCGGCGCGGCAGGCCCCACGACCTCGGGCCGTATGGACGCTTACACGCCGCGGCTGCTGGATCTGGGACTGGCCTGCATGATCGGCAAGGGCAAGCGCACCGATGCCGTCAAGCAGTCCGTCGTCAAAAACGGCGCGGTCTATCTGGCCGCCATCGGCGGGGCCGGTGCCTTGATGGCCGGCAGTGTGCAGAGCTGTGAGATCATCGCGTGGCCGGACCTCGGCTGTGAGGCGGTGCGTAAGTTGGTGGTTAAAGACTTCCCGCTGACGGTCCTGCTGGACACCCACGGCGGCGACCTGTACCAGAGCGGCCCCGCTGCTTACCTCGCCAGCCGGGAGCACAACGCATGAGCCGCAAACGGATGGCAAAGTGCCTGGCCCTCTGCGCATTGGCGCTGGCCGTCTGCGTCGGCATAGCGGCGGCGCTGGTCATCTCCAAAAACCGGCAGAGAGCTGCCGAAGCTGCCGCTGCGGCCAGTGCCGCTGCTGCCAGCGAGGCCGCCAAAGCCGCCGAGGAGGAGGCTGCCCGCGCCGCCAGTGAAGCCGCCGAGGCAGCCCGTCAGGAGGAAGAACGCCTGGCCGCCGAAGCAGCCGCCGCGAAGCGTGCCGAGCAGGTCACCGCTGCGCAGGCCGAGCACGACAGCGTGCAGTACGGCGATAAACTGGGCCGCATCTGGGTCGAAGGCACAAACGTGGACTGCGCCCTCTATTGGGGCGACAGCGAGGGTCAGTTTGGCCGCGGTGCGGGCTGCCGCGCCGAGAGTGACTGCGTCCTGCCCGGCGAGAACGGCACAGTCTTTATCGGTGGGCATACGGGCACGTACTTCTCAGACCTTGGCTCGACGCAGCTCGGTGCCATCATTCATCTGGAGACCGACTGGGGCGACTTTACCTATAAAGTAACGGACATGCAGGTCATTCAGGAGACCGACGTCGACAAGGTGCGCTGGGGTGCCGAGGAGCCCAGCTGCATCCTGTACACCTGCTACCCCTTCGGCATCCTGACCCACACCCCCCAGCGCTACGCCGTCTATGCAGACCCCGTCAGCGCCGACGAGTACGGTGTGGTACCGGCAGAGACAACCGAAAAATAAAAATGACCGAGGTACATCCCCCCGCAGGGGATATACCTCGGTCATTTCCTTTGGTGCGAGTAGTGATACAGCATTTTTTGAAAACCATCGTAGTACAATTCGTTTTTGAGGTCATCGAATAGCAACTTGCTTGTATCGCACCCCGGTGGGCAGCCGTGTTTGAAACCCAGTTGCCTTTTATATACCGCACAACCTGAAAATTATCAAGTACGCGCAGCGTTCACTTCTCCCATCACCGGGAGCAAATGAACGCTGCTTTTTTTGTTTACAACGAAAGGAGGCATCCGTGAAATGGCAGTATTTCGGGGAGAAAAGAACAGCAGGAGCAGTACAGCCGGGAGCAGGCAAGACCGAGGGATTTCAAGGCCCATATCACTGCTTTACATGATAGCCGGATTGAAACCGAGACCCGACGCATCGTGGATAAGCTGAAAGATTTGTCTGCACCCAATAGCCCCAACAAGACGCATTTCATGGTGGAGATCTCACCGCACTTTGACGCGCTGGCCCAGCAGACCCTTTCCAAGCTGGAACGAATGACGGATACCGACTATGACAACCAGAAGTTCAATTTCACCGATGAATAAGTAAAGCAAACGCCGGGCGCGGCGGCCATGTAGCCGCTTGCGTCCGGCATCTTTCTATTTATATGATTTTTCCAGTGTACGTAATGCTTCTAAATCAGTTTCATAGCGTTTAATTGATGAATCCATGAGGTATATTCTGTTTTCAGTTGTCCATGTATTGAGGTTTTTTCTGTCATAATATAGAGAAAAATAGCCGGCAGCAGGGTACATACAAACCCCCGTTAATAACGCTGTTATATTGCTCAATATAAGTACCTCCTACAATTACTCTGGAATTATCTGTGCCAAGTCATCCTCAACATCGAGTCCGTATGCCTTTGCAATTTGGCCGATCATCACACCAAACACGCCACGCAGTTCTCCAATAGCAGATGTAAAAATCCAATTGTCAATGTTGCCGGGCTGACAAGCATAGCAACGAAACTCCTTTTTGTCTGGGCATTTACTTAAAAACTTATTGCAAGCGTTTCTCATAGATCGAACATAGGCATTTAGCTCTGATTGCTCGTCTATATTCTGCAATTCAGAAGTGAGATAGTTCTTGATATCTGTTACTGACGTTATACATGGGCAAACAGATTCATAGTCGTATGCGGAATATAAAACGCGACGCGGTTCGAGAAAAATAATAATCCGTCGTGCGATACTTCTTTCAGTATCGACGGGGTTCCATGATACGCCAAAGACAGGGCAACTTATCCCTGTAAGGCGGTTGAGCAATTCGGTGAATCTCATAGTTGGCCTCCATTGTATATTGGAAGAATTTATAAAAATAATTATAGCACAAAATTGACGAAAAGGCTAATAAGATGTATCGGTGAATACAAGAAAAGGCGTAGTTGTGAACTACGCCCCCTGTGATGTCGCTA
>OIDF01000663.1_pt1 | contig 22206 bp, 20 predicted proteins | sample 1581411 | NCBI WGS metagenome assembly OIDF01 (sample SAMEA3882515, study PRJEB24775) | human gut metagenome | biome: human-associated habitat; feature: intestine environment; material: feces | place: Netherlands | collected 2009/2010
CTGCCGCACCTCGCTCGCCGTATCGGCACTTAGAATTATGCGGTATTGCCTAAAAGATAAATGGGCGGTAATGGCAAGGCTGCGGGCCGGGCGTGCCCGGCCCCTACGGACTTCTGTTCCCGGTTCAGAAATTTTCCAAAAATAATCTAGCCAACGCACGCATAATATGTTATGATAATAAGCTGAAGACTTGTAGTGTGCCCAAAGGGCACGGCCACATTGAACAAAGGGAGTCTTTTTGATGAATACAAATTCCAAGCTGCGCGTCGCACTGTTCTTCGGCGGCGTTTCCAGTGAACATGACGTCAGCTGCGTGTCGGCCTCGGCCTGGCTGCGCGCACTGGGTCAGAAGCCCTGCGCGGACAAATATGAGGTTTTCCCCGTGGGTATCACGAAGGATGGCCGCTGGCTGGCCTGCCGCCCCACGCCCGAGGCTATGGCCGACGGCAGCTGGGAGCAGGGCGACTGCACGCCCTGCGTGCTCAGCCCGGACCGGAAGGACCACGGCATCTGGCTGCTGAAGGACGGCAGGGCGGAGCTGGTCCACATTGACATCTGCGCACCCGTCATGCACGGCAAAAACGGCGAGGACGGCACGATCCAGGGCCTGTTTGAGCTGGCCCGCATCCCCTATGTGGGCTGCGGCGTGCTGGGCAGCGCCGTCTGCATGGATAAGGCCGTCGCCAACGCCCTGATGGACGCCGCCGGGGTCCCCCATTGCAAGTGGGTCGCCGCCAGCCGCGCCGATCTGGAGCTGAACGGCCCCGTGGTGCTGGACGGCATCGAGGCAAAGCTCGGCTACCCCATCTTCGTCAAGCCCGCCAACGCGGGGTCCAGCGTCGGCATCTCCAAGGTTGCGGACCGCGCCGCGCTGGAAAAGGGCGTCGAAATCGCCCTGCGCGAGGACGACAAGGTCGTGTTTGAGGAGTTCGTGGACGCGCAGGAGGTCGAGTGCGCCGCCATCGGCAACCCCGATGACCCGTCCACCGTCTCCACGACCCGCCCGGGCGAGATCCTGGCCGGGGCCGAGTTCTACACCTACGACGACAAGTACAAAAACGGCGTGTCCCAGACCGTCATCCCCGCGCATCTGAGCGAGGAAAAGCTCGACGAGGTCCGCGCCGAGGCCCGCAAGGCGTATCTGGCGCTGGGCTGCTCCGGCCTGTCCCGCTGCGACTTCTTCGTTGAGCGCGGCACCGGGCGGGTGCTCTGCAATGAGCTGAACACCTTGCCGGGCTTTACGTCCATCAGCATGTACCCCAAGCTGATGGAGCACGAGGGCTACAGCTATCCTGCGCTGGTCGACAAGCTGCTGACGCTGGCCGTCCACCGCCGGAAGGGGGCCTACTGATGGACACACGGCCCATCGGCGTGTTTGACAGCGGCCTGGGCGGGCTGACCGCCGTGCGCCAGCTGCGCCGCGTGCTGCCCGGTGAGGACATCGTCTACTTCGGTGACACGGGCCGCGTGCCCTACGGCAGCCGCGGGCGGGACATCATTGTCCAGTACGCGCGGCAGGACATCCGATTTTTATTGCAGCAGGACGTGAAATTTATCATTGCCGCCTGCGGCACGGTGTCCTCGACCTATCCGCCGGAGGAGGCCGCCAGGCTGCCCGTGCCGTTTACCGGCGTTGTGGGTGCTACGGCCCGCGCGGCGGTTGACGCGACGCGGAACCGCAAAATCGGCATCATCGGCACAGCGGCCACGGTGCGCAGCGGGTCGTATGCCGCCATCATCCGCGACATGATGCCCGACGTGCAGATTTTTGCCCGCGCCTGCCCGATGTTTGTGCCGCTGGTCGAAAACGGCTATTTCAACGACGGCAACCCGGTCACAAAGCTGATCATTGCGGAGTATCTGCAGGAGCTGAAGGACGCGGGCGTTGACACGCTGATTTTGGGCTGCACCCACTATCCCCTGTTGAAAAAGATGATCGGGGACTTTATGGGCGACGAGGTGCATCTTGTCGATTCCGGCAAGGTCACGGCGCAGGCCGCCGCGGCGGCGCTGGACGATTTGGGGCTGCTGAACGGCAAAAAAACAGGCGGCACCGCGCGGTATTTTGTCAGCGACACCCCCGACAATTTTGACGAATTGGCACACACGTTTCTGGGCGAGTACGCCGGCGGAACGGTGGAAAGAATCGCGATTGAGACGTACTAGGGGAAAAAAGGCTTCCCCCTCGGGGGAAGCTGTCACCGAAGGTGACTGATGAGGGCGAAGTTTCCGGGCATTACCCCTTTACAGGCAGTAATGGCAAGGTCGCCCCTCATCCGGCCCTGCGGGCCACCGCACCCCTTCTGGCGCTGCGCGCCACCTCCCCCGTATCGGGGGAGTCTGTCCCCGAGGGGGAAGGCTTTAGCGTAGAGGTACACCATGGAAGAAAACTATCTGATCACCATCAAGGGCACGATGGAGCAGCGGGGCGACACGGATACCGTGGAGCTGATGACCCGCGGCTCGCTCGTCCACAAGGACGGTGCCTACTATATTGTCTACAAGGAAACCGAGACCACCGGCTATGAGGGCTGTACAACGACGGTCAAGGTGGCCGAGGACGCGCGCAAGGTCTCGATGCTGCGGTTCGGCAAACAGTCGAGCCAGCTCATCATCGAGAAGGGCACGCGCCATCTCTGCCATTACGAGACCGGATACGGCTCTATCAGTCTGGGCGTGGCCGCCGACGTCATTGAGCAGCGGCTCGACGAGAACGGCGGCAGGCTGAAATTCAGCTACACCCTCGATTCCGGCGCCGAGAGCTTCATCAGCCGGAACTTAGTCGATATTACGGTGGATAAACTGCCGGAGGCGTAAAAATTTGCTTCCCTGTAGGGGCCGGGCATGCCCGGCCCTCAGCCTAGTTATTGCAATAGAAAATCCCCCACAGGAGGTTCATCATGGATTATAAAAACTACAACCCGCGGGCGGCGGCGCTGGCACAGGCGCGCACGCTGCTGACCGACGCCGTCAAGGCGGCTGTCGCCGACGGCACCCTGCCCGAGGCCGCACTGCCCGACTTCATCGTCGAGATCCCGGCTGACGTCAAAAACGGCGATATTGCGTCCAACGTGGCCATGGCCGGTGCGCGCGCCTTCCACAAGGCACCGCGCCAGATCGCAGAAGCCATTACCGCAAAATTGCAGCTGGACGGCAGTCTGTTTGACCGCTTTGAGGTCGCCGGCCCCGGCTTCATCAACCTGTTCCTGGGCCAGGACTGGTTCACCAGCGTCGTGCGCGCCGCTGTCGCCAACCCTGAATATGGCCGCACCGACGCGGGCGCAGGCAAGAAGTATAACGTCGAGTTCGTCTCCGCCAACCCCACCGGCCCCATGCACATGGGCAACGCCCGCGGCGGCGCACTGGGCGACGGCCTGGCCGCCTGCCTGGACTGGGCCGGCTATGACGTGACCCGCGAGTTCTACATCAACGACGCGGGCAACCAGATCGAGAAGTTCGGCAAGAGCCTGGCCATCCGCTATCTGCAGCTGTACAAGGGCGAGGACGCCTGCCCGCTGCCCGAGGAGTGCTACCAGGGCGCGGACATCATCGCCCGCGCCAAGGAGTTTGCCGAGGTCCACGGCGACGCTTACGTCAACAAGGACTTTGACGAGCTGAAAAAGGCCATCGTTGCCGACGCCCTGCCCAAGAACATTGCCGGTTTGCAGCGCGATCTCGGCAAGTATCGCATCAAGTACGACGTCTGGTTCCACGAGAGCGACCTGCACAGCTCCGGCGCAGTCAGGGCCGTGGTGGACAAGCTGCTGGAGACCGGCGCGTGCTACAAGGCCGAGGACGGCGCGATCATGTACCGCAGCGCCCAGTACGCCGCCAAGTACGGCGTCGTCAACAAGCGCAAGACCGACGACGGCAGCGAGGAGGAGGCCAAGGACGAGGTGCTCGTCCGCGCCAACGGCATCCCGACCTATTTTGCCGCCGACATTGCCTACCACTACAACAAGCTGGCCGTGCGCGGCTTTGACAAGGCCATCGACGTCTGGGGCGCCGACCACCACGGCCACGTCGCCCGCATGAAGGGCGCGATGGACGCTATCGGGCTGGACGGCAGCCGTCTGGACATCGTGCTGATGCAGATGGTCAACCTGATGCGCGACGGCAAGCCCGTGCGCATGAGCAAGCGTACCGGCAAGGCCATCACCCTGACCGACCTGCTGGACGAGGTGCCCATTGATTCCGCACGGTTCTTCTTCAACCAGCGCGAGAGCTCGTCCACGCTGGACTTTGACCTGGACCTGGCCGTGCGCAACGACAGCGAGAACCCGGTCTACTATGTGCAGTACGCCCACGCGCGCATCTGCTCGGTGCTGAAAAAGCTCGAGAGCGAGGGCGTGAAGTTTGAGGGCGCGGACGCCGTGGACGCCAGCGTGCTGACCGACCCCGCCGAGCAGGCGCTGATCCGCCTGCTGGCCGCCTTCCCCGCCGAGATCGCCGCCGCCGCCGAGAAGTACGACCCGGCGCGCATCACCCGCTACTGCATCGACGTGGCGTCTGCGTATCACCGCTTCTACAACGCCTGCCGCATCCTGGATGCCGAGGGTGCCGTTCAGCAGGGCCGCATCGCCCTCTGCCTGGCCGTGCGCGGGGTCATCCACAACATTCTGACGATGTTCAAGGTGAACGCACCGGAGACGATGTAAAAGTAAAAAAGCCTTCCCCCTTGGGGGAAGGTGGCCCCGCAGGGCCGGATGAGGGGCGCGTTTGTTGTAGCTGCCCGCAAACGGGTGACTATGGCAGACTTGCCCCTCATCAGTCAGTGGTCGGGGCCACTGACTGCTTCCCCCAAAGGGGAAGCCAATACAACAAAAAGCCGCCGCTTCCTGAGAAAAGAAGCGGCGGCTTTGCTTTGGCGTACACGCGCCCAACATATCTATTATACTACTTTTACTATGTGTTATTCAATCCTGATTATGCACAAATATTGCATATAAAGGTTGTGCGGTCTGCGAATAGACGAAACCTTAGGGCTGTGGTATAGTATAGTCACAGAAAGAAAACAGCCGGAGATAAGGAGATAAGAACTCCAAGCGAAGCCACTTTCCAAAAGGCTCTTCAGCAAAGTCCCATCGTGAACAGATCGACATCCTGAAGAAGATTTTCCGCAAGCTGCCCAAAGTCGGGGAGTGAAAAAGGAAGCACTTCAGGGACTCCGATCCAGCAGCACGAGGGCAAAGGAAGAGACCGGAAAGAAATTGTAAAGGCCGCCGGCAGTATTTCGTAAGGAAGGAGGCTCAAGTCCAATGGCAAACTTCAAAGATCCCATTCATCACCGGCGGGCCTGGGCCTGCTGAAAACGCAAGAACCGCATCCGAAGCCGCAAGTCATAACTTGTAAAAGATTTAAAAACAGCGATGCACGGTTGCTTAGCAGTTATTTAGCAGACTCAGGGGCCGTCAAAACACAGACCCCCGCATGAGATATAGATTAGGATGAAAGAAGGCTGGTAGAGATGACCGTCACCACTCCGCCGAACAGGATGTACCTGAACTTCACCTGATCCATAAGGAGATACTCCAATGTACAAGAGTTAAGAGGCTTTGGTCCTCGGCATCAGACCCATTACCCCAAGAACGATCTTAATAACGAACATTACTCCGTTCCACAAATGCTTTTAAGCAAATAACGAACCAGAGGGTAAGTCCAATGAACAGTTAGTTAAGGTCTTGAAAGGGCAATCAAAATTCGCGTAAAGATAGGATGATTCCCATGACGATGCGGAAGCAGTCCGAAAAATAACGAAAAGGGTTATGAGGCTATGACTCCGAAGAAGTAAGACCGCCGGGGCGAACGAAATGTTCGCCCCGGCTTTTTGTTTGGTATGAGTGATTAAACGGCAGTGGGATAGGACGGGAGGCCGCGGCTACGGAATGAGGTAATGTGGGATGTAGGGCGGCCTGCCCCCAGGCCGCCGCGGAGATTTACGGCAATGAGCAGCCTTACGGGTCGCCGCTGTAGGGGGCGGCGTCCCCGACGCCCCGCGGAGGTTGGCGGCGGCGGAAGGTACGCGGGAGGGATGAATTTCTCCCCTACGGGTTACCTGTTAGCGGGAGTTGGCCGGAAGGCGGCGGAGGGGTCAAGACCCCTCCCTACGATGCAAAGGATAAAGGGGTGGCAATGGCGAGGTAGCGTGAATGGGTTGCGGACGAGAGGGGCGAGGGAGGGCGGCAGCCCGCCCCTTTGCAGTGTGCGGAGGTTGCCCGGGAACGGGTTGCAACGCACAGCCCGTCGGAATCCCTCCGGCCCTTCGGGCCACCTCCCTTTGACAAGGGAGGCTTTTGGCTCCCCCTGCGGGGGTTCGGGGGAACTCCCGAGTTTTAAAACGGAGCGGGACCCATGGGCGTTAAGAACGAAAAGTAATACTGCTTTCGTTTAGCCCATGGGTCCCGCGACCTCCGCTTTGGGGTTCTTAGGGGCGTGTAGCCCCTAAGGCGGGGTCCGCTGCATCCGCAACAGCGGGACTTTTCTTTGCTACTTTCTTTTGGTCACAAAAGAAAGTAGGAGTTCCCGGGAGACTGTCGTTAAAACTTTAGCCGAGAAAGGAAAAACCATGCCAAACCATGCTGAACAGCTCGCACAGGAGCTGAACTTAAACGTCAAAAACGTGCAGGGCGCGATTGAACTGATTGACCAGGGCAATACGATCCCGTTTATCGCCCGCTACCGTAAGGAAGCCACAGGCTCGATGGATGACCAGGTCCTGCGTGACCTCGGGGATCGTCTGGAATACCTCCGCGGCCTCGATAAGCGCAAGGATGAGGTCACGTCCTCCATCACCGAGCAGGGCGCGATGACGCCCGAGCTGACCGCCGCACTGTCCAAGGCGAAAACCCTCGCCGAGGTCGAGGACATCTACCGCCCGTATAAGCCCAAGCGCAAGACCCGCGCCAGCATCGCCAAGGCGCGCGGTTTGCAGCCGCTGGCCACGGCCATCTTCCGCCAGGACGCCGCATTTGACCCCGAGAGGGCCGCCGCGGACTACCTCAACGACGAGGTCCCCGATGCCGCCGCGGCGCTGGCCGGAGCACAGGATATTATTGCCGAGGCGGTCTCCGATGATGCCGCCTGCCGCGCCGAGCTGCGCCGCTACTACCGCGCGTTTGGCCGTGTCGCCAGCGCCAAGGCCAAGGACGAGGACAGCGTCTACGCCCAGTACTACGACTACGCCGAGCCGCTGAACAAGATCCCCGGCCACCGCGTGCTGGCACTGGACCGCGGCGAGCGCGAGGGCTTTTTGAAGGTCACGATTCAGGTCGACGCCGAGCGTGCCGCGGGCATCGTCAGCTGGATGTTCGCCCGCAAAAAGACCGGCGGCAAAAGCGCCGAGCTTGTGGATGCCGCCGCCCGCGACGCCTACAGCCGCCTCATTCATCCCAGCCTTGAAAACGAGCTGCGCGGCGAGCTGTCCGATGCCGCCGCCGAGGGCGCAATTAAGGTCTTTGGCGATAATCTGCGCCAGCTGCTTTTGCAGCCACCCATCCGCGGCAAAACAGTCATGGGTCTGGACCCCGGCTACCGCATGGGCTGCAAGGTCGCTGTCGTCGACCCCACCGGCAAGGTGCTGGACACGAACGTCGTCTATCCCGTGCCGGAGTTCAAGCGCGTGGACCAGGCAAAAAAGACTATCAAGGCGATGGTTTTGAAGAACGGCGTCGAGGTCATGGCCATCGGCAACGGCACGGCGGGCCACGAGACGGAGGAATTTGCCGCCGAGGTCATCCGCGAGCTGGCCGACGAAAAGAACCTGCATTTGCAGTATATGGTCGTCAGCGAGGCCGGCGCGTCGGTCTACTCCGCCAGCAAGCTGGCCGCCGAGGAGTTCCCCCAGTTTGACGTCAACCTGCGCAGCGCCGTGTCCATCGCACGCCGCTTGCAGGACCCGCTGGCCGAGCTGGTCAAGATCGACCCCAAGGCCGTCGGCGTCGGCCAGTACCAGCACGACATGCCCCAGAAGCGCCTGAATGAGACGCTGGACGGCGTGGTCGAGGACTGCGTGAACAGCGTCGGCGTCGATCTGAACACTGCCTCCGCGCCACTGCTGCGCCGTGTGGCGGGCGTCAGCGCAGCCACCGCCAAAAATATCGTCGCCTGGCGCGAGGAGGAGGGCGCGTTCACCTCCCGTGCGCAGCTGAAAAAGGTCAAGGGCCTCGGCCCCAAGGCGTATGAGCAGTGCGCGGGCTTCCTGCGGCTGCCCGAGGCGAAGAACCGCCTGGACGCCACCGCCGTCCATCCCGAAAGCTACGCCGCCGCCAAGGCCCTGCTGGACGCCTGTGGCTACACGGCTGCCGAGATCGGCACAGACAAGCTGGCGGGTCTGCCCGGCGTCGTCAGGGCCAAGGGGGCCGGGTCCCTCTGTGAGGCGCTGGGCGTGGGCGAGCCGACGCTGAACGATATTGTGGCCGAGCTGTGCAAGCCGGGACGCGACGTCCGCGACAGCCTGCCCAAGCCGCTGCTTCGCAGTGACGTTATGGGTCTGGACGATCTGAAGCCCGGCATGGAGCTGACCGGCACCGTGCGCAACGTCATAGACTTCGGCGCGTTCGTCGATCTGGGTGTGCATCAGGACGGCCTGGTCCATGTTTCACAGATCAGCGATAAATTTATCAAGCACCCGCGCGAGGTGCTCAAGGTCGGCGACATTGTGCGGGTCAAGGTGCTGAATGTGGACACCGCCAAGAAGCGCATCGCCCTGACGATGAAGGGCGTGCCCCAGCAAAACTAATACAAAACCGGCACGAACATATATAAATGTTGCATATAAAAAAAGATGGTGTTAAGACTTTAACGAGATAAGTCGTGCATTTACACCAAAACACGACAAAAACATTCAGAAAACGAAAATATTTGTTGGCAAATACATAATATATGTGAAAGCAAAAGGCCGCGGCGGGCAAAACTCGGGCATTCTGACCAAAAGCCAAAAATGAAGGATTTTCTCTTTTGTGCAGGAAATGGAAAAAATCGGATTTGTGCATTATGAACAAAGAAACGGCACATAATTATGCTATAATGCCCAATGTAAGGAGCAGATAGAGCATGGTGGCTCACCTCCTTACCGCAAGCCGTGCGCCCGGTTCCGCCTTGGACACCGGTGCTGAAGATGCGGCAGATTGCGTGGGATTATTTTGGAGGTCATTTATTATGGTGAAACAAGTCAAGGTTTCCAATTTTACCGAGGTCAAGGGAATCGTGTCTGCTGCCGCCAAGTGTTATAACGATGTCGGCGTGCATGACATGAAGGGCAGCATTGCCGATGCCAAGAGCATCCTGGGCATGATGAGCCTGGATTACAGCCATCCCGTCAAGATCGTCTGTGAGGATGAGCGCGACCTGAACAGCGTTGTCAACGCGATCAAGCAGTAAAATAGGAAGTCGAATCCCCGCCCCGTGGTGTGAACCGCAGGGCGGGGATTTTGTTTGCTTTGCTGAGATGTAGGGGCCGCACATGTGCGGCCCGCAGCGCTGCGGTAAGCAGCCGTCTGCCTTACACGCCAGGGCCGGGCATACCCGGCCCCTACGACTCTGCGTAGAAAATTAAAATGCAAACCGTAAAATAGAAAGTTTGAAAACACGAGAAAACAAGAGAATTTGAGAGAATTCAAGAGCAAGCACAGTATAAATTAAAATTCTTGCCAAAATCCGTTGACTCTGCTGCCCTTTTCTGCTATAATCACACTTGCGCGAAAAAGCGTCCTGCGGGGCGCTGTTAAATACCGTTATTAGACGGACGTGTTAATTTCTCAATGGAGGTTCCTACTATGAGCACGACTCTCGCTAAGCCCGCTGAAATGGCTGACCGCAAGTGGTATGTGATCGACGCCGCCGGCAAGCCCCTCGGCCGCGTTGCTGCCAAGGCTGCTGTCATCCTGCGCGGCAAGAACAAGACCACTTTCACCCCCAACGTTGACTGCGGTGACCACGTCATCATCATCAACTGCGATGAGGCTGTCCTGACCGGCAAGAAGCTGGAGAAGAAGTTCCATCGCACTCATTCCGGCTGGATCGGCGGCCTGAAGGAGACCCAGTACAAGACCCTGATGGCTGAGAACAGCGACAAGGCCATGACCTACGCTGTCAAGGGCATGATCCCCTCTAACACCATCGGCGCCAAGGCTATGACCCGCCTGCACTGCTACAAGGCTGCTGACCATGCCCATGCTGCTCAGAAGCCCGAAGCTGTTGAGATTTGAGTGAGGAGGCAATAGAAGATGTACGAAACCAAACCTTATTTCTACGGCACTGGCCGTCGTAAGCATTCCGTTGCCCGCGTTCGCGTTTACAACGGCACCGGCAAGATGACCATCAATGGCCGCGACATCAACGATTACTTTGGTCTGGAGACCCTGAAGCTGCTCGCCAACAGCCCGCTCGTTCTGACTGAGAACGAGGGCAAGTTCGACGTTGTCGTCAACGTCGTCGGCGGTGGCTGTGCCGGCCAGGCTGGCGCTATCCGCCACGGCCTGTCCCGCGCCCTGCTGCAGTTCAACCCCGAGCTGCGCTCCACCCTGAAGAAGGCCGGCTTCCTGACCCGCGATCCTCGTATGAAGGAACGTAAGAAGTACGGCTTGAAGGCTGCCCGCCGCGCTCCCCAGTTCAGCAAGCGCTAATTATCAGCAGTATTTGCGAACCTTTCAGAACGCTTCACAGCTTTTTTGCACGACTGTGTGCAGAAAATCGGAAGTGTCTGAAGCCGTGGAATGCAGCAAATCGCTTTGGAGCTTGCTGAAAAAGCAGCACACAATAAGCGAATATGCAGCAGACTTCCACAGCGCCATAAGTCTTATCGCAGGAGATGTTTTCCGCAAGGAGAATGTCTCCTGCTTTTTATTTGTAAAAAAAGCCTTACACTGGACAAATCATGTTGATGCCATCAATGAGTGTCTGAATGTCCAAGTGGGTGTACACGCGCTCTGTCAGGCTCATAGCGCCGGAATGACCGGCAATCTTCTTTTGAATGGTAGGAGCAACCCCGGCATCGGCCATCATGGAAATGCAGGTATGGCGTGTGTCGTGGGGCGTGTGCTTCATGTCGTATTCTTCCATCAGCGGATCCCAATAGGTGTCGCAGTAGTTGAAGTAGTCAAGGTGCTGCCCCTCGGTAGTGCAGAGCAGATATTCGCAAGGAGAGCGCTCGAACCACGCTTCGTAGAATGGCAGCAGTTTGTCGGCAATCGGCACTTTGCGGACGCCGTTTTCGGTTTTGGCAGCAACTACATCAAAGTACTGTTCTTTCAGGTGGACATTCTCTTTCTTCAAATCGAGAAATTCCGAGATGCGGCAGGCATTGTAATTCAGCATCAAAATGATTTGGCAGTAAGGATTAGCCTCGTGCGCCCAAAGCCTTGCCAACTCGTCTTTGCTGAAGATGTTACGGTCGCGCTTGTTGGGGTTCTTGTTACGGTAGCCTGTCAGATCAACATACTGCGAATAATCTTTGTTGCAGATGTCGTTCTTCATGGCGTATTCGTACACTTGATTGAATAAGCCCTTTAACTTTTTGAGTGTGGGATAATTTTTGCCACAGGTGTCAACTACAAGCTGCAAATCACAGAGTTTGATCTCGCGGAAAGGCTTGTCATACAAGATACCACAGACCTTGTAGGAAGCCGTGTAGCCCTTTGCATTGGAGTCGGATATGATGGGATACTTATACTTTGACCAGCGCTCGTAGACCTCGGAAAAGGTGACTTTAGCAACATTAACATCATAGGGATTCTGATTGTATTCAGCCAGCATTCTCAGACCCTCGGCGCGGGTTTCGGCATAGCCGATAATCTGAAAATCCTGAATCTGCCTGCCTTTGGTCTCGTCTAAATGCCAGCCGATGGTTTTGCGTACCATGTAAGGTTTTCTGCGTTTTCCGGACATTTTGACTACGCTGCCGTAGCCATTGGGTAATCTCATGTTGTTATCAAACTTCCTTTCGCTCAGGCACATTCTATGATAAAGAGGAATGACCTCTTATCAACATTATTTCAGATTGTCCAACTGCTCCTTGGTCATGTTTTTTAATTCTGCCATGTCGTATTTGCTTAAATCGGCAGTGTACAAGGGCTTGTCGGTCAATGGGGTGTTGGCATATTGCGCAATTTTTTCGTTTGTGAAGCTGGTAAGGCGGCTGGGGTCATGCCAATAGTCCTCGCCCCAAGAACGCTCCGAGGAAAACTGTTCCAGCAAAAAGCAGAGCGTTTCGTTCAGAGTGGCATCCGGGTCTGTGGCGCGGAATTTCAGTGAAGCGGTAAAATTGCCGTCATCACAGCGCTCGTGGGTAATGTCAATGTCGAAGTGAAGTTCTTGCTTCTTGTTTAACTCATAAAGTACAGTAACCACATCGGCAAGGGTATTCAGCTTGATTTGCGGCTCGCTTACGCCCAGCAGATATGCGGGCGTTACGCCTAAAGCGTATGCGATAGTGGTTACAGTATCCAGTAAAATCCGGCTTTCGCCGCTTTCGTAGCTTTGCACGGTGCGCAGACTTTTCCCTAAAAGCTGTGCAAGCTGGGTTTGTGTCAGATTCTTTTCTGAGCGGACAGCCTTGATTCGCTGCCCGATTTGTTCATTTGTAAGATTCATGGCTTCTCACCTCGCCTTAATACTACCATATACATGCGAAGAAATCAAGCATGTTTGAAAAATTATACGCAAATAATTTGCGTATAAAATATTGACATATGCAATAATGCTGCGTATAATGAAATTGCTGAAAGGCAATCACAAGCAAAGGGAGGTGTAAGAAATGGTTGAGAGGCAGACCTATACGGCAATGCCGGCTTTTACCGGCAGAAATGTGCCTGTAACGGAAATTGCAAAAGCTATGCACAAGGACGCGCAGTATGTAAGAGTTGGCTTACAGCAGGGCGCATTCAAGTTTGGCTATGCAATCAAGCTGGACGGATCAAATGAATATAACTATTACTGCCCTGACCGCAAGGTTTGGGAAGAAATCGGCTATTTCAATGCCGAGGGAAAAAGTTGAACAACAAAAAGAGCGTTTACCCGTGCAGGGGTAAACGCTCCCGATGAAAGACAGTACCAACAGCGGCTGCTGTGTGTAACTATCAGGCACCACTGATATTCTACCACAGCAGCCGCCATTTTTGAAGAAGAAAGTGGGGCTTATGCAAAGAAATCATGTAAAGCTGATCTCTATGGATACAATTCCGATAGAGGCAGTAAAATGGCTGCTGTATCCGTTTATCCCGCTGGGGAAAATCACAATTTTACAGGGCGACCCCGGCGAGGGAAAAACTACACTGGCGCTGCAAATCATCGCAGCGCTGACAACCGGCAAGCCTGTGCGGGAGGGAGCGCCGCCAATGGAGCCGGTCAATGTCATTTATCAGACGGCAGAGGACGGCTTATCCGATACCATCAAGCCGCGGCTTGTAGCAGCGGGTGCAGATTGTGCGAGGGTGATGGTAATCGACGATTCCGACAAGGTGCTGACACTGGACGATGACCGGCTGGAACAAGCGATAGAGCAAACCGACGCACGGCTGGTAGTGTTGGATCCAATTCAAGGGTATATCGGCGCAAGTGTAGATATGCACCGTGCAAATGAAATCAGACCACTGATGTACAGAATTGCAAAGCTGGCTGAAAAGTATGGATGTGCCATTCTTCTGATTGGGCACATGAACAAGAACAGCGGCGAGAAATCCAGCTATCGCGGGTTAGGGTCTATTGATTTTCAGGCGGCTGCAAGGAGTGTGCTGGTAGTAGGGCGTATCAAAGATGACCCCACATTGCGTGTTGTCTGCCCGGCAAAAAGCTCACTGGCCCCGGAGGGCGGGGCTGTTGCCTTTCGTCTTGACCCAGAGCAGGGCTTTCAATGGGCAGGACCGTATGACATCAGTGTGGACGAACTGCTTTCCGGCAGCAGCCGAGGGCATAAGCTGCGCGAGGCGCAGAGCTTTCTGAAAGAAGTACTGGCGGATGGCCCGCTGCCGCAAACAGAGATTGAAGCAGCCGCACAACAGGCAGGGATACGCCCCAAGACCTTGCGCAATGCGCGATATGAATTAGGTGTGACCTCAATCAAAATCAGCAAACAGTGGGTATGGGCGCTGCCCGAACCATAAAAGAAGAAGGCAAGATGCCCCTATCTTTAGGAACAGGGCATCTTGCCTTCTTGATGGGGAAATTCTTTTTCAGATAGCTTCGTACTGTGTTGCAGCAAAGCGGCATAGTACGAGCAAGCACGGCATTGTGATATCACAATATCAAAATGCCCTTGTTAGGGTGAACCCTAAGACCCTTTTACTGCAAATTGTTTGGCTGCTGATAAGCAATTTGAAAGGAAAAGAAGGGCGGGTTTTAGGGACATCCCTAACAAGTGGGCGTTTGGTGCACCAAATGCCGTGCTTGCTCGTAGCATACCCACATACTGTGGCAATTTTATATTTGATTGACTGTCTAAATGAATGCGTTTTGAGAAGATGAAAACTAAAATAGAAATCGGATGTCATATTGTAGAAACAGATATAGTGTGATATACTATATACTGAAAATCAGCGATCGCTGAAATAAATTCACAGATGAGAGATTTTGTATAAATCATAAGGGTGTAAAATGGCTGTAAGTTATAAAAAGCTATGGAAACTGCTAATTGACCATGATATGAAAAAGAAAGATTTGTGTATGGCTGCCGGAATTAGCCATGCATCAATGGCAAAACTTGGGAAAAATGAAAATGTCACTACCGATGTTCTGGTGAAAATATGCACAGCATTACACTGTGACATTGGAGATATTATGGAATTGGTTCCTGAGACGCAGCAGTAAAGGAGGTGTGAGTATATGGCAGAATTAGCACTTAAAGAAGAAATCCTTCCAAAAGCAAAACCTATTTTGAAATGGGCCGGTGGAAAAACGCAAATGTTAGGCGATCTGCTTCCTAAAGTTCCGCGTTCATATGGCCGTTATATAGAACCATTCTTCGGTGGTGGGGCAATGTTTTTTGCTCTTGAGCCTGAGAACGCTATCATTGCAGATAGCAATCCGGAACTGATCAACATGTATCGACAAATTGCAAACAATGTTGAAGAAGTAATTGAATATTTGCAACAGTATAAAAATACAAGTGAAATGTTCTATGAGGTGCGTGGTTTGGAATGGACCACTTTGCCAAAAGCGGAGGCAGCGGCGCGGACGATTTTTTTGAACAGAACATGCTTTAATGGTCTTTACCGTGTTAATAAGCAAGGCAAATTTAATGTGCCTTATGGAAAATATAAGAATCCAAAGATTTGTGATGAAGAAAATCTTAGAGCAGCATCAAAAGTGTTGAAAAATGCTGAAATCTTATGCGGAGATTATTTGCTGATCTTGGAACATTATGCACAACCGGGAGACTTTGTTTTTTTAGATCCACCGTATTTGCCTATATCCGAATATTCCGATTTTAAGCGGTATACAAAAGAACAGTTTTACGAAGAAGATCATGTGGAACTGGCAAAAATGGTTATGACATTGCATGAACGGGGATGTTATGTCATTTTGACAAATTCTAACCATCCGTTGGTGCATGAACTGTATGCACCATTTACCATTGATGTGGTGCAGACAAAAAGGCACATTTCATGCAATGGAAAGACCAGAAAAGGTGAGGATGTTATTGTTACGGTTCCGCCTAAGCAACAAACTTTGATTAGATTGGCACCGAAGCCATTACCGGAGCAAGTGTCACTATACCCGCCAACGAGATTTATGGGGTCAAAGAGTAAACTACTCTCTGAAATATGGTCCGTTGCCTCACAGTTTGAGGTTGATACGGTAGTAGACTTGTTTTCTGGATCTGGCATTGTGGGTTATATGTTTAAGACACAAGGCAAAGCTGTTATTAGTAACGACTATATGACAATGTCGGCAACATTTACCAAAGCGATGGTTGAAAACAATAATGTCACATTGCCTATGAGCGAGGCAAAGAAGCTACTAGAAAAGAAAAAGGAGTCGGATCATTTTGTTGAAACTACTTTTGAGGGACTTTATTATTCTGACGAAGAAAATGTTCTAATTGATACATTGCGTACTAATATTGCCTCAATTCGTGATCCGTACAAACATGCTATTGCAATGAGTGCGTTAATCAGAGCGTGTACAAAGAAACGACCGCGAGGAATTTTTACGTACACCGGGCATCGATACGATGACGGAAGAAAAGATTTACAAAAATCTCTTTCGCAGCAGTTTTTAGAGGCGGTTGAAGCAGTAAATCGTGCAGTTTTTGATAACGGCAAAAGAAATAGCTCAAAAAATGGGGATGCAATGGATTTACGGGTGGATCATGCAGACATGGTGTATATCGATCCGCCGTATTACTCGCCGCTTTCTGATAATGAGTATGTGCGGCGCTATCACTTTGTAGAAGGCTTGGCACGAGATTGGAAAGGCGTAGAGATCCAAGAGCATACGCAAACGAAAAAATTCAAATCGTATCCGACACCATTTTCTACAAGAAAAGGCGCTGCGGATGCGTTTGATAAACTCTTTAAGAAATTTGCCAATAGCATCCTGATTGTATCTTATTCGTCAAACAGTTTGCCTACACAGGATGAAATGGTGGCAATCATGGCTAAGTATAAAGAACATGTTGAAGTGATTCCAATAGATTATAGATACTCATTCGGAAATCAAAATGAGGCGAAAACACACAGAAATTCTGTTCAAGAATATCTGTTTGTTGGATACTGATTGAAGGTGTGATATGAAAGAGCAGATCGATATCTGGTTGGTAGGCAATACAGGTTTGCGCAATCCCAATCGTATTCAAGATGGTTTCAAAGTTTTTGCAGGTTCTCCATTTGTAGGCAATCTCCATGGAAAAGATAATGAGATCGGCTTTATGAATCTTTTGAATGAAAAAGGTATTATTCAAAATGAAGAAGGCAAAGATGAATCGGGAAGCCATGCAAGAAAATGGAGATTGATGTTTGCCAAAAACGGATTTATTTATCCACAGATAAAGAAGAAAGATGGAATGCAAGAGGATCTTGGCCCGGTGGATAACATTACGCCATTTGGGAGAATGTTCCTAAAAGCAGATACCTATGCAGCAGTACAAGAATGCTATTTGCGAGCAATGAGCGTAGAACAGTTTCCAATGCCGGATGGAAAGCGCTATTTCTCACCGTTAAGATGGCTGCTTGCGATTATGCTTGAGCTTGAAAAGCGTACAGGTTCATCTGAACTTAGCAGAATAGAATTTGCACTATGGGGGCATACAACAAATCCGAGTTATAATCTTTCGGAAGTTGTCGATCATATTCTTGATCTTAGAAGACGCAGATCTGCTGCTACTGCGAAACGCACTTTTGATCGAAAAGAAATTGTTGAACGCGGAAAATATTATGACAAAAAGTCTGACAATTTCTTGGATTACAGTGACATGAATATGCGTTATCTTCGCATTTCAGGCGTTCTCCAGCGTAAAGGGCGTGGGCTGATTATTGTACCTGCAAAACACGTATTGGCGGAAAAATTAGCAAAGAGTACGGCCAGTGCAGAAGTGCTTATTGAACAGTATAAGATACTTTGCAAAGGTGCGCCGCTTCCAACAGACGATATTACAATAGCACGAACAATTTTGGATGACCTTATCAAACAGATGAAAGATCGGCATATTGTGTTTGATATTTCGGATTTGCCATTAACCACACCCACAGAGGTTAATATAGCAAGGCAACGACTGGAAAGTATCCTTGCACAAACCGATGAAATTCAATATGCAGCTGATCAATGCAACCAGTGGAAAGAAATTTCTGATTATATGGAATTGCTCATTAAGGGCGGTGGTAAAACCGTTTATGATGAGGATAGTGCTATTGAAGTACCAAAAGATGAAACGCCAGTCTATCTTGAATGGACACTATGGCGTGCTGCACTTGCAATTGATCATATGTTGAACAAACCTTATGAGGTTAGAGGATTTAAGCTGGATTCCGACTTTATGCCTGTTTCTGCTGCGGGAGGTGGTCGAGGTGATCTTTATTGTGAATTTAATGATTTTACAATTTTGACAGAGGTTACGATGTCTACTTCGTCACGCCAAGAAGCTATGGAAGGTGAGCCGGTCAGACGCCATGTATCAGATGCTGTTTTGAAGTACAATAAGCCGGTATATGGTATGTTTATTGCCATTAAGATTGACACTAATACGGCGGAGACGTTCCGCCATGGCATTTGGTATGCAAAAGGGGATGTAAAGCAGCGGCTTGATATTGTTCCGCTGACATTGGAACAATTTAGAAGCTACTTTGTAGCAATGTTTGAAAAGCAACAGGCTAAACCGGAACATCTGCGGGATTTAATTTTGGAGTGCGAAACGAAGAGAGATGTTTTAGACGCACCAAATTGGAAGCAGCATATCAATGCAACTGTAACTAAGAAAATGCGTGAAGTCAGAACAGCGTAAAAAATGCTTTTTAACTAAGTGAAAGGATAGAACTGTTTTGAACGCTTAAAAGTAAACTAGCAAAATTCTTACACCAAATCTTAATAATTACAATGAAATGGATAAATTGTTAAAAATAGACAACATTTGACTTGGATATTTGAAAGATTAGGAGAAAGAAATATGCGGATAAAGTCTATGACGTTACAGAACTTTCGCCGATATTCGAATGCAGTAACAATAGAATTTGAAAATCTCACAGCCTTTGTTGGGAAAAATGATGCAGGAAAATCAAGCATTTTAGAGGCTCTTGATATCTTCTTTAATGAGGGAAAAGGCTGCGTTAAGCTTGATAAGGATGATATAAATAAGAATGAGGCTGAGCATGGGAATAAAGAAATTTCTATTGCAATATGCTTTGAAGATTTACCAGAAACGGTAGTTATTGATGCGACAAATGAGACAACGCTTGCGAGCGAATATTTACTTAATGAGGAACACCAACTCGAAATTGTAAAAAAATATCCAAATGCAGGTGGACCTAAGGTTTTTATTCGAGCATATCATCCAACGAATCCTGATTGTGCCGATTTGCTCTTAAAAAAGGATAGCGAATTGCGTAGAATCCTTAGCTCTAGATCAATTGAATGTACGGATCAGACGAGAAATGCAACAATGCGAAAAGCCATATGGGGGTACTATTCAGATAATCTACAACTTGCAAAAATAGATATTGATGTCACGAAGAATGATGCAAAAACAATTTGGGACAAGCTTCAAAAATATTTGCCATTATACACGCTGTTTCAAGCTGATCGAAAGAACAATGATGGAGATAGCGAAGTTCAAGATCCATTAAAAGAGGCGGTAAAGGAAATTCTTGCTGACGAAACTTTAACAGCTACACTATGCTCTGTCGCAGAAGAAGTGGAGCAAAAACTTAGAGAGGTTTCATCCCGGACATTAGAAAAGCTACGAGAGATGAGCCCTGAAGTGGCGAATAGTTTGAATCCGGTTATACCATCAGCTACAAGCCTAAAATGGGCAGATGTGTTCAAAGGCGTATCTATTACGGGTGACAATGATATCCCCATAAATAAACGAGGTAGTGGCGTTAAAAGGCTTGTTCTACTAAACTTTTTTAGGGCAGAGGCAGAACGCCGTTTGCGAGAACGTGAAGCCCCAAGCATCATCTATGCGATTGAAGAACCGGAGACTTCTCAGCATGCAGAAAATCAACGAAAACTAATTCGGGCTTTCCTAACGCTTTCGGAAACGGATAATACTCAAATCATTATTACTACGCATAGTGCAAATGTTGTTAAAGAACTTGATTTTCACAATTTAAGACTGGTTTCTTATGGAGCCGGAATTGATAGTGTTCAACTTGTCGATCCTGGTCAGTTGCCCTATCCATCGCTTAATGAAGTAAATTACCTTGCCTTTTCTGAGGTGACAGAAGAATATCACAATGAATTGTATGGATTTATCGAAGAGCAGGGATGGTTGGCTGAATATAAGAATGGTAAGACAATGCTGCCCTATATTCGCATTTTTCCTGATGGAACAGAACGTAAAGAGCATAGAATTTTAAGCGAGATTATTCGACATCAAATACATCATCCGGAAAACAGAAGAAACCGTCGCTATACGGAAGAAGAACTTCGCGAGTCAATTGATTTGATGCGCGAATTTGTTGCAAATCATACATAATAACGATTGTTTTTGCTCTATTGAATCTAATGGTGAGACCACGTTTCTTTAGTGCCTACTCCAGCTAGGAAATTCCATAGGACGTAGAAGAAGTAGGGGGCTTATTAATCGTGTGTGCCATCTAACAGATGATGAACAGCTGCTGATGATGCTAATAATAAAAATCGGATGCTCCCACCGCAGCGAGAACATCCGATAATTCTCGAATTAGCAATAGATTAAATCATGTATAACAGCTTCTTCGGCAATATCCTTGAAAGAATTCATCTTTTGCACCCACAGAATAGGATTCGATAGCTTGACTAATTCGTCAAATTGCTCGCAATGAATAAACCGCTGCACGATTTGCTCCATCATTTCATGGGCTTGCCGGTCAATCTCGTTTAGGTGAGCATTGAGCAAATGACCTTGTAGCAAAGCCTGATATAGTGTAGGCTTGTTTTCTTTCAGATAGCGCAGCCGCAGACTGCCGTATTTTCCAAACTGTGCAGGCTCGCCCGCAGTTAAAACACTAAAATCAAATTCATTCATAATCGAATCCTCCGATTTAATTTAGGTGTGCCTTGCAACCCCGCAACTCTTTCCATCGCCCTGAGCTGCCATGGGTAAGAAGCACAAAAGAAGCAAGGCACATAGTTGATTTTTGTTACAAGTGCGGCTATTTTGTCAAAAGGCTTGCAAAACTTACGATTTTGTGTTATTATTTCAATCCGAAAACGCAAAGACTTAAATATCAATAACACATCCTCTGCGCCGCATAAGTTCAGCAAGCGCTGATTTATTCAATCCGATTCTTATTATGTCGGCTCATTTTGGGCCGACATTTTTTATGACGTGTTTTCTGTTACAGTCAGGAACATAGTGCCTGCCCGTTCAGGCGGTTGGACTTGATGTGGAAGGGGAACTTATGTTATCAACAAAAACAAAAGAGCATATCCGGCGCCGTGCCGCGCTTGGGTTGCCGCGGTGGGGAACTCTGCTGGTAAGCCTGGGGGCGCTGGCGGGCTGTGTGGCCTTCACCGGCAGCCAGCTGCATGTGGTTAAAATTACCGATACCCACGGTGCACAGGGCATGGCTATCACCTCGGCGCATGATATCAAAACGCTGATGCAGCAAGCCGGCATTGCGGCACCCGATACCGAGGACGAGCTAGAAATTACCGAGGATGCAGGCCTTGACCAGATCCACATCCTGCGCGCTTACACCGTGCCCGTCACGGTGGACGGCGGTGTGCAGGAGGTTGTGGTGACCGGCGGCACCGTGGGAGATGTTCTAGCGGAAGCCGGCATTCCCCTTGGCCCAGATGACTGGATTGAGCCTGCGCTGGATACCCCGGCCCAGGAAAACACCATGGTGACCATCCAGCGGGTGCGCTATGAAGAATACACTCAGGACGAAGTGATTCCCACTGAGACCCAGTATGTGGAAACCAGCCTGTTCTACCGCAAACAGAGCAAAGAACAGCTGATCCAGCAGGGCAGCGACGGCCTGTGCAGCGTGAGCTACCGGGAAACCTATGTGGATGGCGAACTGACTGACACAACAGAAACGAACCGCGAAACTGTGATAGAAATGGTGCCCACCATTATAAAACAATATGACGAGCAGGCACCTGTCAGCTCCTTCGTGGGCCCCGAGATCGTGGACGGCAAACCATGCGAGGGCATTGCGGCGACTTATACCGCACAGCGTTCCACCGGGTATTCGGCATCGCCGACGGCAAAAGGATCTTCGGGGCGGCGGCTGACCTATGGTACGGTGGCGGTCAACCCCAATGTGATTCCCTATGGCAGCCTGATGTATATTACCTCCGCAGACGGCCGGTTTGTGTACGGTTATGCTTATGCGGCAGATACTGGCACAGCCATGATGACGGGGAGCGCATTTATTGACCTGTATTACGAGACTTACTCCGAAAGCGTTGATAATGCAGTGATTGCCGTGAATGTGTATGTGCTGGACAGCGATACCGCAGCCAAGTATAAAGAAGAAAACGACGCCATTTTAGAGGCAGATAATACGCCCGGATTATAAAGGCAATACCGCATAATTCTAAGTGCCGATACGGCGAGCGAGGTGCGGC
>OIDF01000673.1_pt1 | contig 21792 bp, 18 predicted proteins | sample 1581411 | NCBI WGS metagenome assembly OIDF01 (sample SAMEA3882515, study PRJEB24775) | human gut metagenome | biome: human-associated habitat; feature: intestine environment; material: feces | place: Netherlands | collected 2009/2010
AGACTCAAACTTGAATCCCGTATTTTCCATTTACACAAAATATTTTATAGTGCCCTGGTATCCCGACCTCCTTGGCTAAAACAAGTAGGATTTATTGGCTTCTAGCACTTCTATTACAGTTTTTATTTTATCTTTAATTTCTTCAAAAGTAATACTATCTCGGATAACATATTTATCATTAGATAATTCACCAGGCAATTCATTTGTAAATTCAGTCAGTTTTTTTGTTTTCTCCTTGTCATCCCTCACAAAAACATTAAAGTTAAAACAATTATCAGTTCCATTATCATGTTTTATATCAATCACTAAAGGTTTATCATTAAACTTCTTTTCAAGATAAACACAACTCTCTTCGTATGACCAAATATCATATTTCCAATCCTTCCAACATCCATTTTCAAACCCCTGTAGATTCTTTAGTTTATTATATAAATGATAAACACGTATATCAACATGCTCGCCGTTCCATCGTATCTTTTTCATTAAATAAATATCATAATCATTATTCCATCGAACATTCTGCTGTTCTATATAATCCCATATATATTTATCATAAAAATATTTTCTCCAGTCTGTTATAGGCTTGGAATCTAACCTGAATTTATCATCCGCTATCTCATTCAATATATCATTTATATCAATGTCTTGAATTTTTGATTCAGAATCAGAATTATCGAATACTTTATCTGCTATTACCTCAACAACTGATTCCAAACATTTATTATGGGGTTGCTCCTCATGCGATTTACATTCACTGTCAGATATAAATCTCTTCTTATCAGATCTACTACTCAAAAAATTCCAATTAGAGCTTCTTTCATATCCAAATCCATAGTGAGTAGAGCATCCTAATAAAGCCCTGCGTAAGCGCCAATGATCATAACTTTTGGCAAATCCATTTTCATCAAACAGACATTTCATCACCTCTGCATAGCGGATAAATTTAATTTTATAACTTAATTCCTCTGAGTCTGATTCTGGTTCTGTACCACAAAAATCAAACATAAACTTTATTTGTCCTACAAAGAACGGATGATTCTCCAATCTTCTTATAAATCTCTGTAATTCATTATCTTTAATGCTTATCTTATGTTTTTCTTCATCACGCTGTTGTTTGGTAAAAGCTTTAAGTGCATCTTCATATTGGTCACTCCTGAATATTATATCAAAACCTACAGCCAAATCTCCAGATAAATAATCAGACATCTTATCAATTGATTCCATAACAGAATCTATATTCCCATTATGTATATCTTGATTGATAATCAAGTTTCTCATACGATACATCCATTCATAAAAATCTTCGAAAGATTTGTAGGGACAAGCAATTACGGAATAACACAAAGCCAACTTACCATAAGGAATAGACTCCAAAGCTTCATCTAAAAACATCTGAAAAAAAAGTGTCGTTTTTTCATTAGCTTTCCAAAAATAAAGTTTCCTATCAATTTCATTTTGGCTTTTTATCTTTAAATTATTTAAATCGTTCCAAAGTGAACATAATTTTTTATAGCTTTCCCCGATAAATCTCAAAGCATCTTTATTAAAAATAGGTAATCGGTCAAGAACATATAATGAAAGTCCGAAATTCTCCCTTTTGATAATCTTATGTAATATCTTATCCGCGATTTCACCTTTAAGAATATCCTTATTATCATAATTTTTTATGCCTAAACTAATAGATAAGTCTTCGAGATTGGAATCGGAATCCTCAATAGAACCAGCCAAATTCTGTTTTCTCCAATATAAAAAAGTCAAAGTGTACAATAACCTCAGTTGATAATTGTCTATTAGATTTTGACTGTCATAAAGATTCTTCCAGACCATATCTGTCCATTCATTATCCATGTTTTCTCTCCACTTGCTTACAAAACATGGATTATCTTTTCCAAATAAATCTTCCACTTTTTTATCCAACCAGGATTTGAGGTTTTCGTATTCTGTCAACGGAACACCTCTACCATTCATTTTGATATAAATATCACCATTGACATCATTATCATTAAGCGATTCTATTGTATAATGCAAATTACAATCAAAATTTTCTAGCATTTTTACCGCATTATTGTTGCCGAACTTCCTATCAATTATTTCTAACGTTGATATACAACCACGCACCGTGGTGTCATGACGCCATGCATCAATAAACCAGTTCTGTTCTTCAATTTTTACTAGTTTACATTGTGTAGTAAAAAGTTCATTTATATGTTCTGACATTTCCATACAAAAGTCATGTGCATATTCCCGTGTCTGATAAATCAGTTTTTGCTCCAGAACTTTTTTATCCGTTGGGTTATTAATATTAGCTTTGGATGTAAGATACATACGTAACAACCACAGTGTAGTCAGTCTTTGCTGCCCATCAATTGGATAAAACGTTTTTCCTTCATCATTTTCTATACCATAGATATAATTTAAATCTATACCATTATCACTATTGAGTCCATCCAATAAATATTCAATAAAAGGCTCTATTTTATCATACTGATTACCTTGTACATAATTCCTTTGCAGGCTGGGTATCACTATTTTTTTTAAATTATTCATATTTGTTCCAGTTTTTCTTTAATATCACCTAAATATTTATTATAATCATCCTGAGTCCATTCTACAAGATTTACATCCATACCAGTATTATATGTTTTTAGAAAGACATTCAATGTACACCGAGGTATATATGTCACTTGATACTCATTATTCTGATTATCTATATTGGATGCGGCAAGAATAATCTTTCTCTTTCTCTTATAAAGAGAATTATGGTAGCTTCGGTTTGTATGGCTATCCAATAAAACAAGATTTCCCAAGCCATCTTTATTTTGAGGAGAATTCTTTTCAGCACTGCCTACAATTTCATTATAAATCTGTTTGAACTTCTCGATCTTATAGTCTTTTTCAAAGAGATCAATTTCATTATTCAGTTCTGGCCTTTGGGCAAAAATTTCCGGATAATCTGCCTTAACCGAAGCAACCCAATCCTTAAAATCCTTTTGTTTAGTGAGTGTATTGTCTGTCTGTGATGCGATATGCTCAATATCCCATCTTTGCGAATAGAGCAATTCGAAAGGGAACTGTTCATAAGAGAATCTTAATCCGAGATTGGCTTTTTTAATGGCTTCATAATGAATTAAAATGGTCTGAATATTATGAAGTATAAATATTTTCCTTAGAGTAGCCTTACTTGTATCACTATAAGTGATTTTTTCAAAATCGCCCAAGCCTGAAATACTTTCCCTGACTTTACTCTTCAATTGTTCTATACATCCTTTCAGACCTGACTCTTTGTATGCTTTTACCCAATCATCAATCTTGTTATTGCCTTCTGTGTAGGTAAGATACCCCATATAATGGTAAGTATAAGGATTCTTATATAAATCCATTATACGTACAAAATAGGCTCTGCAATCTTTCCAGAACTTTGAAAGATCAACCTTTTTTTCAGTATACACCTCGTAAAAAGCGGCTTTAGGGTCAGCTTCATAAGTTTTCCGACTAATATTAAGTACCATGTTGAATAATAAATCCATCCTTGAACCATTATATAAAGGCTCGTCGGTTTGGAGCATGTACCATAATCTGTCATCATTAAAGGCTTCTTCCATTTCAGCATACTGGGCAGCCACCAATGATTTGTCTGGTAATCCATTATTGTCCAACGATTCCTTGTTGCCGTCTGATAGTAAAACAGCCTTTATCAGTTCAGAGCATGTCAATTCTATCTTACCACTATTGAGATGAGCAAATGTGGTATGCTTTTCCTCCTCATTAACTTCATACCATAAAAACAAAATATGTTTACCTTCGCCTTTTAGAAGTTTCTTAAAAACATTCTTTTTCTTTTCCTCTGGAGGATCGAAATATTGGTTTATGACTCCATATACCTTTGACATATAATACTCGTCTATATTCCTGTATTTACCTTTTTTTATATCATCAAACTTTGTAATAAAAGAGTATGTATCCGATCCAGAAGAATCTCTTTCATATTCAAATTTATATGGATAGGAAGTATTCTTCTCTTTATCATCTTCAAATAATATCCTCCAAAGAATCAAAAGAGTTGTTAGTCGTTGCTGACCGTCCAGAAGTTCATACTTATTATCTCCTATTTTCACAACAGCCAAAGGTTGCATACAATAATAAGTTTTCTCTTGTTTTAGAAATTCTGAAAAATCTTCAAGCATTTGTTTTGCTTGCTTTTCTTTCCACTTGTATGCACGTTGTAAATATGGTATAATAAACGTAACACTTTCTTGACATACGTTACTATCCTTATCTATATCTACATTTATACAATCAAATGTTCTTTTCTTTAACTCACTCATATATTTTAAATATTTATAAATCTTCATTATTTACTTCTAACTCCCTCAAATACAACCTTGCACACATCTCCGCATCATCACCGGCACGATGGTGAGTCCCTTGCTCTATACCCAGCTGTTCACAAAGATAATCCAAAGAATTACATCCAAAGGAGTAAATCCGTCTAGCCATCTGTAAAGAGCATATCCATTTCAGCTCAGGTAGATGAATGCGGTAGAGTTCAGCAGAATGCTGCAAGCAGCTTCTGTCGAAAGGTACGTTATGTGCAACAAAAGTATCGAACTCATCCAGATAAGTCCGTTCTATCTCTTCCCATACCTGACAGAAATCAGGAGCATCTTCTGTATCATGCGGTCGGATACCGTGTACTTTTATGTTCCAATACTGGTAACGGTTGTCTTCCGGACGTACCAGCCATGAACGGGTCTCTGCTATTTCTCCGTGTCGTACAACACAGATTCCCACCTCACATATTGAAGCACGTTTGGAGGTAGCCGTTTCAAAGTCTATTGCTATGAAATTTATATCTGATTTATCAGTCATTATTTGATTTTTTATAGTAAGACAATATATTCTCTGCAAACCGACACATTTCATCCTTTACCCATTGTGGCTCGATAACTTCTATCTGGTCTGTCTGTTGAAGCAATGCCTGAAGGAAATCGTATGTAGGCCGGACTGTCATTTCGAATGTAGTAGACTCATCATCAGATGCAATCTCACGTTGAGAATCATGTATAGGTAAAGTAGCCAGGTATTTTCTTGCCCATCCGTATGCCTTGATTACCACACGCTCAATATCAATATCTCCGTCAGCTATAATGCCTACGCATCTTTCAAAATATTCATTTATATCAAATGACTCCGGAAGTTTAAACGTTGTATCCGTAACTTTGACATTGAGAATCCTGTCAAGAGCGTATGTCCTTATTTCCTCAGAATATACCGACCATCCTATAAGATACCAACGACGGTTATAAACCTTAAGATGATAAGGTTCTACCTGAAACGTGCTTGCATGGGACCTACCAAAGCCCTGGTGGGTAATTTCTACCACACAATTCTGACGCATTGCCTGAAGTAATATCTGTAAATATTTACTTCCTGAAGGAATCTTCTCGAATGAGATGCGTTTCTCCAACTTTTTGTCTGCCTGAAGCTGGTTCAGTGTAGCATACGAATCTATCAGCCATGAACGAAAGGAATTCCCTTCTAATAAATCAGCATCTTCTATATAGTATCCATATCCACGTTTGGCATCGCATGATATGATTATATCAAAGATTGTCTGTACAGCATCTTTATGATTCATGAATGTTTTCCATGGTAATGGTTTACCATCACCCAATCCACAATCTTCCCATTTGTCACTTATCTCCTTGAATGTGATATATGGATGGCATCTGATTAAATCAACCAGCCATACATACCGACCAAATTTGTTTGCTGCCATAAATACCTAATTTTAAATTATACTATACCACAAAATTGCATCAGCACTTATACCAAATTTAGGTATAGATATAGAAAAACAAATAAATTTATTCAAAAACATAGATTTATGAGCTTTCTTTATAATTCTCTCAACATTTACTATTGACATTATATAATCCTTATCTTCCGCATACACAATCTCTTCAAGCCAAAGCAGATAGTTACCACCCTTGAATTTATATTGCACTTTTGTATAATAAGCTCTTACACTTCTTTTCTGTTTGTAGAATGTCACTATACACCAAAATCTTTTAAAAGGTATCAATAATTTTTTTAATACCAGCTTTTTACTTCCTTTATTGTCATAATTTATTTTTTAGACTTATATTATTTCAACCAAGACATCTTTTATAAAAAATATTCATCCAACTATAATACTATTCAAAAACTCTAATAGTTGTTTATACTTCTCTTTCATAGTTTAGGTTTTTATCGTTTGTTACTGGAAATCGATATAATAGTAATTCATATAATCATTAATATTATCTATGAACTCTGCCTTTCCTCCACAAGACGGATCACGAAGGTATTTACAAGCTATATGAAAGTTAAGACTTTCAATAGTATTAAATGACTTCTTCCCTATACATCCTACATATTGAATATCAAATATATCTACAAGTTCACGAAAATATTTTATACCTCTTTCTATTTCCTTCTTTCTCGGTGTTCTGTTGCTCATCATATCTCCTTGCTTATGCGGATGAAAAGGACAAATATTCCATAACAATGGTACCGAGCCGTGAAGATTATACCAGTCTTTCAGTTTAGGCCATACGATTGAAGCAGATAGTTCTTTTTCAGGTTTTCCATCTGAAAAAATCTTATACCCAAGGCCTTCCCCCATAATTTGAGGTATTATATCTTCTGTAAAGTTTTCTTCACAAGTAAATGCGATTCCAGACAGCCGGCAACCATGATAACTAGGTGCTTCACCAATCAGCATAACCTTAGTATTATTACTTTTAATTCTTTGAAGGTAGTTATACAAATTTTCTCTGCATATTTCACTCTGAGGAATATCGGGAGAATATACGTTAGCAAGTTCAGGTGTTGATTCTTCAGTTGAGAGTTCATCAATAAAAAGTCTTATTCTATCCATTTTCTTCGGGATTATATATTTCACACATTTCTACAACATACCTATTTATTTCTTCCCTTAACGACTGGGGACTTATTACTTCAAGCTCAGAGCCACAAGATAACAATTCCTGTACAAAATCATAACAGGGTTTCAGGTATAATTCGAATGTCATGTAGTCGTCATCCTGGTGTATCAGCTTCTGTGAATGATGGAGGGGAAGGGTCTTTATGTACATTCCCTGTTCACAACCAACTTTGATAATAACACGTTCTTTCTCCACAGGAAATTGGATGATTCCATAATAGTCATAAAACAAGGTTTCAGCATTTTGTTCTTTTTTAAACTTAAACTTAATATCTGAAACAGTTACTGACTTTATCCTATCAAAGCAGTAAATTCGGAACTCTTCAATATCACGTCTTTTCCCAATCAAGTACCAACGACGTTTGAAGAGCTTTATGTAATATGGTTCTATGGTTCTTTCTTTCGGTTCATCCCAAAACGCCTGATAAACCATTTTAATACACAGCCCTTTCTCCATAGCTTCAGTTATCGGTTCTATGAATTCTTCACCTCCTGACGTGGTTTCGAGCATTATACGATCCTTGAGTCTGCTTCTCCTGCTTATCACATTTGAAGCTGAAACAGACTGAAGCAACCATTTATACATGGCATTATGGACTATTAACTCCTTATCTTCTATATAATATTCTTTAGTGACAGGACTATAAGATATTTCAGTTCCAAATAGCTCTTCAGCTTTTTTTCTATAGTTTCCAAATGTATTCCTATGAATCTCTACATCTTCATTTATGTATTTAGACCATTCGTTTATAATATTTTCTTGGGTATCAGGACCTCTCCTTATAAGATACGACACCAACCATATAGCAAATTCAGTTTTCATGACTTTGATTATTTTCCGCAAAGATAGCGTGACACTGCATAAGTATTTTGTGCATTGATAGGCTAATTTTGCAACATCATCAAAAAATATAACAGATATGGAAAAAGAAAAAGTATTTCAGATTTTAAAAGAGCTGGCAAAGAACAAGAAACCAATGAATAATCTTGGTATGGAAGATTATGGTTATTTAGTGAATGAACATGAGATTGAGTGTTTTTCTCATGCTTCTTCTACAAATGAGAATATTACACGTGTAAAGGAAATCCTAGACAAGTTAGGCGAAGATTTGCTTAATACAGGTATTGACTTCGAACGTTTTGTTTTGATTATAGAATGTAACTCCCAGAAAGAGCTGATGATGAATGAAATGGAGCCTGTTCATGAATTTTGTGATAAGTATATAAAAGGCAACAAAATGTGTTGGGGCTTAAGTATGCATGACGGCATAGAGGGAGTGAAAATAATATTAGTAGCAAGCAGATAGTTATGAACTTTTTATGGACCCAAATCCTATGTCTGATTGTCATAGTAGGAGTTTCTGTATATATCTATATCGAAAGGAAAAAACTTGGATTCCGGATAGTAAGTGTCTTATATCTTCTGATTCTCGGTGGTACAATATATACCGCCACAAAGAACTATCACAAATATTGGGTGCTGTATCACCTGACAAAGAAACCGGATATGCAGTTCGTCATAGACCAGCATATTGAGCCGGACGAATATATGGAGGATTTCGAAGAGATATGTGATATTGTAGAAAAGCACTATTCTCTGGCTGAATATAAAGGTATATCGCTAAAGTCATTACGTGATAAATACTCGGTAATGGTAATGAATGCTAAGGATAACAGGGAATATTTTTTGGCCGTCCAACAGTATTTCTCCGAATTCAGGAATTCCCATACTTACCTGATATATAATAAATACACGGCTCCTGCCGATGCTGAATGGAGACATGATTCATTATATGTTTCAGCGAACCTCACCGGACTTCCTTTTAAAAAGGGGGATAGAATTATATCTGTAGATGGAATAGATGTAATGTCATGGAGAGACAGTATGATGAATTATGCTACCGGCTCCACTGAAAAGGGAAGGTCTGTTTATACGGAAGATTATGTATTTTCAAGTTATGTCGATACTGTAAGGAATCTATGTCTTTGCAGGAGAGATTCAGTTTTTAATGTTACGGTAGGATTGAGCAGGGATGGAATGGAACAGATATCCAGTCATAACAAAGAAATTAGGGATTCAGAAACCAGGCGTATCATGGATTCATCAAAGGATAAAGAGAAATACTTTACTCTCCTGTCATTGTCAGGATTTACAGATGAAGATACAAAGGAGTTCATACTCAAATATAATAAGGTCAAGGACTACCGGTATATCATTCTGAATCTGATGAATAACCCTGGAGGACTGGTCCGGAATATGGAAAAGATAGCAGCTCTTCTTGTGAAGAAGCCCTATCAAGCCGAGACTCTGATAACTCCGTCTGATGATTCATTCAAAGGTAAGCTGTATGTGATGATTGGTCAGAATACTTTTTCAGCTGCCGAGTATCTTGCGAGTATACTGAAAGAATCTGGAAGTGCTATTCTTGTGGGTGAGGAAACATCCGGTGACTTTGGAGTCATTCCACTTACTTTCTGCACTTCTCATGGTACTTATTTCTCTCTTGGATATGGAAAACCTAAAACAACTTTGAAGGGTGAACCTCGTGAGGGAAAAGCTGTTGAGCCTGATTATCGGGTAAAAGAAAATGCAACTCTTTCAAACGCCTTTAATACCGTAAGAACTACGTATTATCTTGTTATGAAAGATTTCTTAAAGGCTAAGATGGATTCGCTAAAGAAAAAAAGAGATTAACGGGTTGGAGTGATTCCAATCTGTTAATCTAATATATCTATTATACATATCCAATTAAAATCATCTTTTAATTGAATAATCATCATCAACTTTATCATAGTTTCCTTTCTGACCAACTTCCCACTCACGTTTCTCGCTGTGGCTTCCACCGCCAAAATCACGCAATTTACCTTTGCCAGAGAGAAATCCAGTAGGTTTCTCATTTTGTAGATGTCTGTGTTGATTCAATTGCTTGACAGGCTGCTTCATTGGTCTCTTTAATCGTTCAAGATTGAACCTTTCTTCAGTCAGATTTATAATAATATGCTGTTTGAAATTGATGGCATAAGTTGTATCTTCCTCCTGACGGATAATGAAGCCTTCTTCATGCAATCTGCCCCTGACAGAAGAAACGGTTTCATCATTGAATATCTCACGCAGATGGTTTACAGCATCTGTGTAGTAGTGTGTTCTTTCCGGAGATATATCTACCAGATCTGTCCGTGTAACCTTGAAAATCTTACAAAGTAAATCCCGTTCAGCCTCAGTAGCCGGACTGAACATTTCTACCATGGCTATACGGTTGTTACGGTCGATTGCTCCTGCCATAAAAGGTTTCAAAGGACGGCTTTGGCCATCAAAATAGATGATACCTTTCTTGATATAGGCACGCTGCTTCCTGATTTTACTGTATATTTCACCCTGGGTAATCTTCGGATTGAGTGTCAGTAACCGGTCAATATAGTCCTCAATTCGATTGAACCGTTCTTCAGGAGTAGCGAAGTCCAGAAGTTCCTCTACAGCCAGCACCCTTGCACCATGAATGACGGTCTTGTTTGCATGATCAACGAGCATATATCCGTATGGTGCATCCTTCTTTCCGAAGAACACAATATCAATACCGAACTTCGTTTTCAGTTCCTTCTGCAGTTCCTCCTTGTTGGAACTTACGTCACGGTACTTCTTTAATATACTTCTCAGTTGACGGCAACGTGTCCTTTCCCGATAACCGCTCTTGAAAAGACTTTCTATTTCAGAAAAAGGAATTTCCTTCTGAACCTTACCACCATGCTTGACGAATACATTCTCATCTTTCTGATAAACCTCATAGCCCATGGAAACCATTATTGCCTTGAACTGGGCAAAGGAAGAGAATGTATATTGTTTGGCAGCATCAATATCATTTTCTGTTTTCTTTTTCCTGTCATTTCCAAGAATACGGTCTATGACTTCCTGAGAACGTCTGCGTTCATGGCTGTGCTGAATCTTTCTTCCATTAGGTGCCACTCTCGAAGTGATAATATGAAGATGGGTATTCTCTGTGTCATAATGGGAGTAAACAAGCAACGGCTGACCGGATTCACCGTATCCCATTTCCTTGAGATACCGGTGAGCAAAATCCAGCAACTCATCTTCCGACATTTCGTGTCCCTTACATGATATGGCTACATGAAACTGTGGTTTTCTGATTCTGCTGTTCTGTGAACTATACTTTTGGAGATAACTAATCAACTCACTTTGGGTAGGTTTGTGAAATGTTCCGAGTGAACCGAAATTCTGAATCTCGATAAGTCGTGCAACACCTTTCGAGACCTTATGCTCATTGTAACCTACAGCATGGAAGTTCGTGCTTCCCGGTAATATGGTTGCTATCATGTTGAATCTTTATTTATCAAGGTTTAAGTGACTGAGTAACCGAAATACTTTAAGCTCATTAATCTACGGTTACACAATAATAATATCTGAAACGATTGAATAACGTGTAACTAATAACTCAGATTCTGACAGCTTTCTGTGTCAGAGAATCAAGGTCTTTCTTTATTCTGTTCAACGTATCTTGTGTTTCAAGGATAACAGGTAACAGAACTTCTTGAATATAGCTGGGTGCGAGTAATCCGGCTACCGCAAGTTCATTGGCACGTTTAACTGACTGATTAAGGTTTCCTCCAGCCCAGGAAAGTTCATTCTGATATTTTCGGTAAAACAAACCCAAATCATTCATCAGTTCGAGCTGCCTTTTGGTACCGATATTTGAATACTCTGTCAGTGCTGAGCGTATATAATGGCTCACGGATGAATAGGAGGCAGATTTCTCCTTAAACTGTTGTACTTCCTCCGGTGTCATTCTTACTTTGATATACTTGGTTTTCTGATTCTTCATACTTGGATACATTGGTAGTTAGGTTTCCCAGACCATCTTTCGCCATGCAAAACAGCGGCCAGCCGCTCCGATGCGCCAGCATTCGGCAAGTTACTTTTGTGAGTACGAAACGGAGTTTTGTGGCCACAAAAGTACAACTTGCTTAGAAAACTCTGCACGGCAGAACGAAGCCTTCCGGAAATGATTATTACACCCAAATTTACCAGAGAAAGCCGTTGCAAACCGAAATCAACAACACAATTCTTTGGAGGCATATTCTTGCTAACCATGCGCTGTAGCATCTGGTTGTCTTGGAATATCCAAATAGCGGAATATTGTTGTATAGAGTCATAAAACTTATAAAACCAATTTTCGTGTATTCAGAAACAGATGCTATAAGTATTATTCGATTTTAGAACCATAAAAATCGCAGTAATAAAAAAATAATGTTTCGATATATATGGTTGGATAAACCAAAGTTTCAAAAACATACAAGATGTAGTTATATGGGATAGATGGCTATTGTTCTCATAAAACCTATATCCAATATAATATGTAGTCCCGATACCATGATAGTATAGTAAAAGTAACCTGATTATCTAAGTTATTGGAATCTCAATAAAAGGGAAAATATAATCTTGTAGCTGATTCAGCTGATGAAATGGCTATCGGGAAATCTTATTTTATCTGAACTGTATTACAGAAACATTCAGGTAGAATAACCCTGTAATCAGAGTCTGAAGATACCTTGTTATCATGGTGATATAACACAGATAATCAGTAAAAAATCTACTCGAATAACAAGAAAATAGTGTTGTGCAAATTTTTGTATCTCATTGATTTTTAGTATATTTATATAATTAATAAGCTCTTGTGCTCATAAATATTACACATTATGTTTGAACTGCTGTTGATTATATATCTGCTGCCAGTACTTATTATCGGTATGCTGCTCCTGAGACTGATATTCTGGCTTTTGAGGATTGTCATACGTCTGGCTGTATGGCTGGTAAAGAATACTGTCATACTTATATGGAAGCTTATTGTACTTGTCTTTGCTATAATTATAGGCCGTGAAATCATGCCCTGGAATCAACCGGACAAATAGGATGAACCGTACCAATGAGTGAAAATGGTACGGTTCTGATAAAGATAAGTAGAATCCTCCCTTTGCGTTAATGGTTTGTTCCAGTTTGTCGATTACATGAATCCTTTCCCTTTGCTTCTTTCATATACAACTTCCTTCTTGGAATCACAGTTCATAAGACGGAACTGAACCATACATCCGGTAGGAATATCCTTCGGCAACTGTTCAACCAGTCTGTCGATAACCTGGTCTACATTACTGAAACCAATGTCTGTTATTTCACCGATAACGTCACCTTTGAAATATGCACGGCCATAGATCATCATCTTTTTGGTGATACGGAACATCTTGTCTGCCGGTGTCTCGAAGTCACGTGCCTTGCCTTGCTTGCTCTTCTTGCTGCTGAAGAAAATGAAGTCAATCACTTTGGCATTTAGTTCCCAGGCAGGAGTGAAGTCTATCTTGACATAGCCTCTTGTTATATTCAGTCCATGACTGTGGTTCATGCCGAAAGCAACTTCATACAGATTGGCATCACAGTCATTCTGGGCAATTGTAGCCCATGTATGACGGAAAGTATAATAACAGTAGTAATCCTCCTTCTTCATTCCCATATCGGCACATATCTTTCTGATTCCAATGTTTACATTGGCATTGAAACTGTCCGGGTTGCTGTAACGCTTATGAAACTTGAAAAGATATTCGTCATTCTCGTCTGAAAGATACTTATCAAATGTGGCCTGAATGAACGGTTCCACACGCATCTCAATATAGGCTTCGTCTTTTCGGCTGTGCTTTGTCTTTGCTCTTTTATATCCGATAATACCATCCTTATAGTTTTCTTTTTTAAGTTCAAAAATATCTACGGTGTTTATTCCGCCCAAACACAAGGATAGGAGTGCCACGTCTCTGCCCAGTTCCGGAAGAGAGGAAATCATTTTGGTTTCCGGTAGGGGGCGATTGAAGAATTCCCTACATGCCTCTGCACTGATGGCTCTTTGAACCGTACTGTCAGATTTAGGAATGGATACCTTTAACCAAGGATTGTATTTGATTCGCACGATACCACGTTCTTCATCGTTCAGTTCTATAAGTGCCCTTTTGAATATCTGTCTTAAACAGGTTGGGTACATTTCTTTCGCCCTGTTTGTCAACGAAAGGCTATTAATCCATCTTGTCAAAACAGAAGATGACAAGTGAGTAAACATAACTCTGGTTGTTCCCAAATATCTTTCGAGGTGGTTTACAGCCAGGCGATAATTCTTTGCATTACGTTCATGTCCTTCAGAGGCCATGCGGTTAATGAACCTTGTTGCATAGTCACTAAAGCATACTTCCATATCAGAGTTCATTAAGTATTCTATTAATTCTGTTACAGAGTATCCTGACACATCTTTACGATTTACAAGTTCTGTATAACGAAGTATTTCCTGTGCACAATATTTATTTATGACAGCATCCTTAATCTCTCCAGATTTGGATAACTGTTTGTCAGTAACGAATTTATCAGTCTTAATATACCCTGATTTTGAACGATGAAGTACTCGAATGTACACTTGGTAAAAGCCGTCAGCTCGCTTATACCTTACAATAGTCTTAAATGTTGCCATACCTTATTGATTTACAGTTGTTTTACTTTTGTAAGTTCTTTGTAAGCGTACCCTCTCAGTTTTGTAAGCTATTTGTAAGCAAGTACCGTTTATTTGGCTCATTTTTTGCGGACAAATGCACGAACCGCCTAAAAACAACTTAGGCTGTAATGTCTGAAAAACAGCCCATTACAGCCTAAATCAATGATTATCTTATACTATTTATGCTTCCTCTATTGCAGCCTGCGCCGCAGCCAAACGAGCGATAGGCACGCGGAATGGAGAGCAACTTACGTAGTTCAGACCAACTTTATGGCAGAACTTAACAGAAGATGGTTCACCTCCATGTTCACCACAGATACCACATTTCAGATCTGGGCGTACTGAACGGCCTTTTTCAACTGCCATTTCTACTAATTGTCCAACACCGTTTTGGTCGAGAACTTGGAATGGGTCTACTTTCAGGATTTTCTTTTCCAGATATACAGGTAAGAAAGAGGCAATATCATCACGTGAATATCCGAATGTCATCTGAGTAAGGTCATTAGTTCCGAATGAGAAATACTCTGCGCGTGAAGCAATTCGGTTGGCTGTCAGGGCAGCACGTGGTATTTCAATCATTGTACCTACCTTGAACGGTACTTCTATGCCTTCTTCTTTGAACAATTCGGCAGCTGTACTGCGAATTACTTTTTCCTGTGCTTCGAATTCATAAAGAATACCGGTCAATGGAACCATGATTTCTGGATGTGGATCGTAACCTTCTTTTTTCAGTTCGCAGGCAGCACCCAAAATAGCACGTGTCTGCATTTCTGTAATTTCCGGATAAGTGTTACCCAGACGGCAACCGCGGTGTCCTAACATTGGGTTGTGTTCGCACAAACTTTCTACACGCTGGCGGATATATTCTACCGTAACGTTCATTGCTTTTGCCATTTCTTCCTGTCCCTTCAGATCGTGAGGTACGAATTCATGCAAAGGAGGATCGAGCAGACGTACATTCACCGGACATCCGTCCATAGCCTTGAAGATACCTTTGAAGTCAGCTTTCTGATATGGAAGCAGTTTGGCAAGTGCTTTCTTGCGGCCTTCTACATCAGGAGCAAGAATCATTTCACGCATGGCAATAATCTTCTGGTTATCGAAGAACATATGTTCTGTACGGCAAAGTCCGATACCGGTAGCACCGAAACTGCGTGCAACCTCTGCATCTCTTGGAGTATCAGCATTGGTACGTACTTTCAGGCGAGTATACTTATCACAAAGATCCATCAGTTTAGCGAAGTCGCCTGACAGTTCAGCTGCGCGGGTAGGAACTTCTCCTGCATAAACTTCACCGGTACTTCCGTTCAAAGAGATAAAATCACCTTCTTTCAGAACTGTACCGTCTATTTCTACAGTGCGTGCTTTATAGTCTACGTTGATTGCGCCTGCACCTGATACACAGCATTTACCCATGCCTCGTGCTACAACAGCTGCATGAGAAGTCATACCTCCTCGTGCGGTTAAGATACCTTCAGCAGCAGTCATACCGGCAAGGTCTTCAGGAGAGGTTTCAATACGTACCAATACAACACGGTGTCCGTCTGCACGCCATTGTGCAGCATCTTCTGCAAAGAATACAATCTGACCGCATGCTGCTCCCGGAGATGCTGGAAGACCACGAGTTAAAACTTTTGCCTTACGCAGAGCTTCTTTGTCGAATACGGGGTGCAACAGTTCGTCCAGTTTGTTAGGTTCGCAACGTAAAATAGCAGTCTTTTCGTCAATCAGTCCTTGCTGAAGCATTTCCATTGCGATGCGGACCATAGCAGCGCCTGTACGTTTACCATTTCGTGTCTGGAGGAACCAGAGTTTACCTTCTTGAACGGTAAATTCCATGTCTTGCATATCATGGTAGTGGTTTTCCAGTTTTGTCTGTAATGCATCGAGTTCTTTATATATTTCCGGCATAGCTTCTTCCATTGACGGATATTTGCTAGCGCGTTCTTCTTCTGAAATACCCTGTAGGGCAGCCCAGCGTTGAGAACCTATTTTTGTAATTTGCTGAGGAGTACGGATACCTGCTACTACGTCTTCACCTTGTGCATTGATCAGGTATTCGCCGTTGAATAAATCTTCACCCGTTGCAGCATCACGAGAGAAGCAAACTCCGGTAGCTGATGTATCACCCATGTTACCGAATACCATGGCCTGTACGTTGACAGCTGTTCCCCATTCTGCAGGGATACCTTCCATCTTGCGGTAAAGAATGGCACGTTCGTTCATCCATGAATCGAATACTGCGCAGATAGCTCCCCAAAGTTGTTCGTAAGCATTTTCTGGGAAGTCTTGTCCAGTTTGAGCTTTTACAGCAGCTTTGAAGCGTACTACCAGTTCTTGCAGTTCGGCTACTCCCAGTTCGTTATCCAGGCGTACACCTTTTGCTTTCTTTACATCTTCTATGATAGCTTCGAACGGATCGATATCTTCCTTATTTGTTGGTTTCATGCCAAGTACGACATCACCGTACATTTGTATGAAACGTCTGTATGAATCCCATGCAAAGCGTTCGTTACCGGTTTTCTTTGCCAGACCGACAACAACCTTGTCGTTGAGTCCAAGATTTAAGATTGTATCCATCATTCCTGGCATAGATGCTCTTGCACCGGAACGAACAGAAACAAGTAATGGATTTTCTACATCACCGAATTTAGATTTCATGAGTTCTTCCACTCCGGCGATAGATTTTTCTACATCGTTTTTCAGGAGAGCAACTACATCGTCTTTACCCTTTTCAAAATATTCATTGCAAACTTCTGTTGTAATTGTGAATCCGGGAGGAACAGGAACACCGATTAAGTTCATTTCTGCAAGGTTGGCTCCTTTGCCACCCAAAAGATTTCTCATATCTGCCTTACCTTCAGCATGTCCGTTTCCGAAAGTATAGATTCTTTTCTTTTCCATTTTATTAAAAGGTTTATTAAGGTTTATTTATGTTTTTCTAGTTGTAATGGTTCTTTGTAAAAGAATTTAACGCTCGCAAAACTATATATATTTTATGAATATCCAAATGAAAAGAGAGATTTTTATTGTATGTTTTGTAATATAGACTTTGCAAAATCAACTTCTTTCAAATTCGTGACAGATTATTGGGATTATTTTGTAACTTTGCTCCCAAATCGGATTTATATAAAATAGACGTGGCAAGAAAGAAAAAAGAACTTCCTTTACTGGAAAAAGTAACAATAACAGATGTAGCTGCCGAAGGGAAGGCAGTTGCTAAGGTAAACGATTTGGTAATATTCGTACCTTATGTAGTTCCTGGAGATGTAGTCGATTTACAGATAAAGCGTAAAAAAAATCATTACGCGGAAGCTGTTGCAGTAAAATTTCACGAAAAGTCGTCAATGCGTGCCGAACCGTTTTGCCAGCATTATGGCGTTTGTGGCGGATGTAAGTGGCAGTGTCTTTCTTATCAAGATCAGATTCGTTATAAGCAGAAGCAGGTGTATGATAACCTGACTCGTATCGGAAAGGTGGAATTACCTGAGTTTATGCCTATTCTTGGCTCAGAGAAAACAATGTTCTATCGTAACAAGCTGGAGTTTACTTTCTCTAATAAACGTTGGCTTACCGAAGAAGAAGTCAAGCAGGATGTGAAGTATGATCAGATGAATACTGTCGGATTCCATATTCCGGGAGCTTTCGATAAGGTACTTGCTATCGAAAAGTGTTGGTTGCAGGATGATATTTCCAATCAGATTCGTAATGCAATCCGCGATTTTGCTTACGAGCATAATTATGAGTTCTTCGATTTGCGCAGTCAGGAAGGTATGCTCCGTAATATGATGGTGCGTACTTCCTCCACAGGAGAACTTATGGTGTTATTGCAATGTAAGATTACTTCGGATACGGAACTGGATAAGATGAAAGTGTTGTTGCAGTTTGTTGCAGATAAGTTCCCTCAGATTACTTCATTGCTTTATGTCATCAATAATAAATGCAATGATACTATTGGCGATCTGGATGTCGAAGTATTTAAGGGTAATGACCATATCTTTGAGGAAATGGAAGGATTGCGCTTTAAGGTCGGTCCGAAATCTTTTTATCAGACAAACTCAGAACAGGCATATAATCTTTATAAAGTAGCTCGCAACTTCGCAGGGCTGACTGGCAACGAACTGGTGTACGACCTTTATACCGGTACGGGTACGATTGCAAACTTTGTTTCCCGCCAGGCAAGGAAGGTTATTGGTATAGAATACGTTCCCGAAGCTATTGAGGATGCAAAAGTCAACTCTCAGATAAACGGTATTGAGAATACACTGTTCTATGCCGGTGATATGAAAGATATCTTGACGCAGGATTTTATCAATGAACATGGTCGTCCGGATGTAATTATTACCGACCCTCCACGTGCGGGTATGCATAACGATGTGATAGATGTAATTCTGTTTGCCGAGCCTAAGCGTATTGTATATGTAAGTTGTAATCCTGCTACTCAGGCACGTGATCTTCAGTTGCTTGATGCTAAATATAAAGTAATGGCCGTACAACCGGTAGATATGTTCCCGCATACGCATCATGTAGAAAATGTGGTATTATTGGAGAAAAGATAAATTATATCAATAAGAAGATATGTCAAGAAGAGATAGAAATACAAGCGGGCGTCCTGTAGCGCGTGCTGCTGCTAAATATACTGTATATAATGTGACGGAACCTGCCGAACTGATGGAGTTTCTGATGAAGAAGATGGCGGGGATAAGTCGCACTCGTGTGAAGGCTTTGCTTACCAATCGTGTTGTACTGGTCGATAATAATATCCAGACATTATATAATTATCCTTTAAAGCCGGGAATGAAGGTGCAGATAAGCCGCGAGAAGAACAAGCATGAGTTCCGTCATCCGATGCTGAAGATCTTGTATGAGGATGCTTATCTGATAGTAGTGGAGAAAAAGGAAGGTCTTCTTTCTGTTGCGACAGATCATCAGAAGGAAAAGACGGCTCAGCATATATTGAATGAGTATGTAAAACGTCAGCATCGCAATAATCGTGTGTTTGTAGTGCATCGGTTAGATCGTGAAACATCGGGTATTATGATGTATGCCAAAGATGAAAAGACACAACATACATTACGTGATAACTGGCATGATATTGTGCGCGATCGCCGTTATGTTTCTATCGTGATGGGAGATATGGAAAAAGATCAGGGTACTGTGGAATCTTGGCTTACCGACCGTAAGTTGTATGTAAGTTCTTCTCCAGTTGATGATGGTGGAAAATATTCGGTTACTCACTACCGTACCATAAAACGCGCTAATGGCTATTCGCTGGTAGAATTGCAGTTGGAAACAGGTCGTAAGAATCAGATTCGTGTACACATGCAGTCACTGGGACATCCGGTCGTAGGGGATGAACGTTATGGCTGTGAAGTGAATCCTTTGGGACGCTTGGCACTCCATGCGTTTAAGCTATGTTTCTATCATCCTGTTACAGGTGAACTGATGGAATTTGAAACTCCATATCCGACTCCTTTTAAAAATTTGATGCTAAGAAAATAACAGGTAGTAAAGATAGAGAGTTCATGCCACCTTGTCAATGTTATTGACAGGGTGGCGTACTTTTTTATAGGATGTTAATAGCTATTTGTGCACAAGCTTCTGCATCACAAAGCGCATGATGGTGGTGTGATAAATCGTAGCCGCATTTTAGAGCTACTGTTTGTAGCTGATGATTGGGAAGACTTTTTCCGAATGTCCGCCTGGAGGCTCTACAGGTACAGTGAAATGTATAACCAGGATATTCCATGTTGTATGCTTGAAATGCTGCCTTCAGACACCCTTCATCAAAAGGACTGTTATGCGCTACTAAGGGTAATCCGGCTATTATAGGATCAATCTCTTTCCATACTTCAGGGAATGTTGGTGCACAGGCTGTGTCTTGAAACGTCAAGCCATGTACCTGTGTGTTCCAGTAGCTATAATAGTTAGGGTAGGGACGTATCAGCCGATATAGCTTTTCGGTAATTTCTCCGTTCCTTACGATAACAATTCCCACACTACATACGCTGGAGCGTTCCTTGTTTGCTGTTTCAAAGTCGATTGCTGCAAAGTCTGTCATAGATTTGTATAGTTTATAGTTTCCCGATTCGTGCACTTATCTGAGCATAAGTGTACAATGCCTCTTCGGGCAGTTTGTAATTGCCAAGTCGGCTTATCTGTCCGGAATAATAGGAAACTATTTCATTGAATCCTTCTTCCCAAGCTTTCTCTTTTGCTTCTGTATCTTTCAGATTTTTGTTTTCAAGCTCATTGAAGAATGTTACTACACTATAGTAATATGCTTCTTTATATAAGGTATAAGCTTCTTCTGTTTTTCCTTCCAGAGCTTTTAACTGTGCTTCTGTTATTTTGCGGTTTTCGGCTTGTGGTTCGTTCAGTTTCTGTCGGATTTTACGCACATCGCCTGTCATCATCCATATTTTGATGATGAGAATTACTTGTACTGCTGTAATGAGAGATATCAGTAGCATTGTTTTTACTTATTTGATTCAAATGTTATTTCTCCGAAGAAATCGGGGCAGTGAAAGCATGGGGAGGGGAGTGCAATAGGACTCCATGATAAAAAATGAGGAGTCTGAAGTTTGTCTCCGCACTTATAAAAATTTGCTTTCATTCTCATTCCGTCAAGTGATGTCAGTGAATGGTGGAAGAAGGCGGATATGGGGATTCTTAAGGCAAGTTGCCATGAACATTCTCCTAAACGCTCTTCAAAGGGAGTTCTTCCTAATGAAGCCCAGCGCATAACTTGTCCCACAGTTTCCAGTGGAGCGTGTTCTCGGTTGCCTGGCTTTCCGTATTCTATTAGTAATGTACCTGCACAGTTACATTCAAAATTATAATATTGGTTGTCTGTTCCGGGCTGTACAAAAAATTCTGCACATGAATCCTCCCATACTCTTCCGTTGTCCTCCGGAGCTGTTGCACGTACACTCTGTTCTGTTATACAATAATGCAATAAAATAGCATTTCCAGTATGAGCTATTCTGAATTTAACGTCAGGGTGATATGGATAGTCTTTCCAGTTGATGCAGTCTATCTGGTTGAATGGTATTTGTTCTATATCAAATATTGTAGGTATCTGTTCTGCCGAAGTAATTGCAGAGTCATTGACTTTTTTCACTGATAGTGTTTTCATAATAAGCGTAGGATAGAAGTTAATTAATAAAAGAAAGGTTGATAATTTAAACGTTTATCTTGTTTAATTATCAACCTTTTGTCGGGGTAGCGGGATTCGAACCCACGACCCCCTGCTCCCAAAGCAGGTGCGCT
>OIDF01000717.1_pt1 | contig 20475 bp, 15 predicted proteins | sample 1581411 | NCBI WGS metagenome assembly OIDF01 (sample SAMEA3882515, study PRJEB24775) | human gut metagenome | biome: human-associated habitat; feature: intestine environment; material: feces | place: Netherlands | collected 2009/2010
CAAGGAAATTTCCGAAATCGTAGGGTATGAGAACCCGCTGTATTTCAGCAGGGTGGTTAAGAAGGAGATAGGGAAGTCACCGGTGCAGTATAGGAAAGAGCGGACAACGGAGGAAACTGCGTGAGAAGTCTAGACTAAAAGCACTTGTAGTTTCTGAAATGATATGGGAGGAATGATTTCTGTGAAAACAATAGAAGAAATTGAAAATTATATAAAAGAGCAGGAACAGAATGGTGCACTGCTCGTTACTGGAAAATGGGGTAGCGGGAAGACATATCTAATGCGCCAAATAGAAAGGAAATTGAATCAGGGCCCCCAATATTTGATGGCGGTTGTGTCGCTATTCGGAATTGAGGATACAAATACATTAACCAAAAAGGTAAAGGAAGCTGTGGTATATGCCCAGACATTCAATAAGGCAGAAAAATCGGGGAAAGGACATATTGCAAAAGGTGTGAATGTCGTAAAACAGCTTTCAGAAAAGGTAGCGGCTTTTGGCGAATTGTTCGACTTTGGAAAAATCAAAAAAATAGCAAAAAGTGCGAATATGTTGCTGTCCATTGATGTCTATGATTTTTTACCGATTGAAAAAGAAGTCTATTGTATAGTTGCAGGGGAAGAGCAACCTGTAAAAAAGAAATTAGTTTTAGTATTTGACGATTTTGAACGATGCAAAATTGGCGTAATTGATTTATTGGGAATTATAAACACCTATGTAGAAGACAAAGGAATTAAGACGGTAATAATTGCATCAGAGGATAATATAAAAGACGAGGAAAATTACAAAACTTTTAAGGAAAAAGTTGTAGAACGAACAGTCAAGTTGGATGTGGAATATCGAAGAATCCAACAGGAAATGATTGGAAACTACAAGGCGAAAACAAGTGAATACACGGAATTTTTAAAAACGGAAAGCCCAAAGCTATTCCAAGTATTCGAAGAAAGCGAGACCCGTAATCTCAGAACATTCAAATCATGTTTGATAGATTTTGAACGTGTGTATGAATTATGGTGTCGCCTGAAACTTCCTACTGATGGTATGGGCGGTGCGCTATATGTGTTTGCTGCATACCTTTTCGAAGTGAAAGGCGGAAACTACAAAAAATTGAACGAATATGATGAATACACTTTCAACTTTTTGGAAAGAACGTCAGAGGATAAAAAACGGAAATCCCCGCCATGGCAGACAATACAAGATGATGAAAATAGTAAGTATAAAAGATATAACGCACAATATCGAATTCAACCGCTTATTCGTTGGATGATTGAAGGCGAGTGGGATGAACAGCGGATAAAAACTGCTTTGAGACAACGCTTTTCCGTAAAGGAAACTGCTCCGGAGAGGGAAGTCCTCGATAAAGCTTTCTGGGAGTTGAGCCAAGAGATTATCGATCGGGGGCTGCCACAAGTATTACAGCAGGCATATGATGGAAAGCTAACAACGGATGATTATGTGGCTCTTTTAGGAAGACTTGATGATTTCCGCAAAATAGGTGTTCCTATACAGTGTGACGTTGATGATGCAAGAATGATTCAAGGCTTCCATAATAGAAAAGCTAAAATTATAAAGGGAGATATTTGTGAAGAACGTGGACACCGAAGACTCATGAGAGACGAGGAGGAAACTAGACTGACACCACAAGAGCAAACGCTCAATAAGGAAATAGAAAAGTTTCAAGATCAGTGGCCATACTTAATGAATGAAATTTTCTTTATGGATTACTTAAAGAACCCAACATACGAAAGAGGTCTCGCAGCGAAATCTAAAATACTTGTATGCTTTAATGACGAGCTACTTGCCGCATTTCTCTCTGCGTACAAAAAAGCAAATATATCGGAACAGCAAGAAATGCTAACCACATTAAAAGAAATATCTTTTAGGGGTGGCGTAGTAGAACGTGACGAGACGGATATAGAAACCACAAGGAAAAACTTTGAGGAATTGGAAAACGCTCTGCATTCAGAGGCTGAGCACGCAAACGATGCCGTAAAAAAGTTTTATGCAAATAGACACTTGGAGGTTGTAAAGCAGATAAGGCAGAAACTCTGAACACCAAAGAAGCGTAACAAAAAGAAATTTCAATAAAAAGGGAAAGAATCTGCTCATTTTGGAGCGAATTCTTTCCCTTTAAAATGCTGCTAATAAATAAAATAGAAGCCGTTTTGCATTAACACTTTTTAGACTTGTGTGATGGAACCCTTTAAGCGGTCTATGTCCTCATAATCCGGATGCGAAATGGCTTTATCAAAGTTTTCAATCATCTTGTCGATGTTCGGGATAGGCAGGGGACTGTTCTTCATTTTCACATAGCGCTCACGCACAGATGCAGGCATTTTGCCCTGGCACATGAAAGTGCCAATTACAGTATTGCTACGGTCGATGTGCTTCTGAACAGAGTCAAGAATTTTATCGAAATATTCTTGGCTACCACCGAACCCGGCGGTACCAAACAGGAAAATTTCTTTGCCCTTTACGCCTTTCAAAAAAGTTGAAATCTCTTTATTACAATGCCCCTTGTCCGTCCAAAAACCAACATAGAGGCGGTCTGCTTCAAGCGCGATTTCGGCCGGAGGTCCAAAATAGCGTAAGTTTTCTTGCGGAAGGACGGAGAGGATGGCATCGGCCAATTGGCGAGTATTGCCGGTTACGCTGCTAAATACGATAGAGTATTTCATTTCCTTCACCCTTTTTCATAAATACAATGAGTGCCTTGATGCTGCTGCAAGCCGCCAAGGCACTTTTTGTTACAACGGACACAGCGATGAATATCTTTGATTTGTCCTGCTGCAACTTTGTTCGGCCATTCGGGATCAGCTAAAAGCTGACGGCTCATGGCGGCACAGCTAATACGCCCACTGGCTAATTGCTGCTCTACAAAATCCGGCTGCGTCAGCCCGCCAACACCGGTGATGGGCTTATCAGTATACTGTCGAACTTCATCGCAGAATTTCAAGAAGCACCCCTGCTCCTTGAAATAAGGATGGTTTGCAGGAGGAATTGTATCTTCCAAACTGGAATGGTTCGCCAAAGTTACATGAAAACTGGTGACACCGGCACCAACGAGCATTGGCACAAAATTTCCAGTTCCGATTCGACCACACCAGCGTTACCATAGTGGGGCTCCTCTTGTCGGACTGTCAGTTTATAAGCGATGGAAATTTCCGACGACTGTCTGTGAACTGCACGGACAGCCTCTACGGCAAATCGAGCGCGGTTTTCTGCGCAGTTGTCGTATTCATCAGTGCGATGATTGAACACAAACGAGTTGAAACTGCCGCACATAATTGGCTACGTAAAATGTTAGTAAAATGTATTTTCTCGGTGTGAAAATGAGGGCTTCATACGTTATAGTAGTAAGAGAAACCATATAGGGGGCTGCAATGGAGCGAACGGAAGTGCTGCGCTTATATGATCACCACAGCGATGAGGTGTATCGGTTGGCGTATAGTTATTTGATGAATCGAGATGATGCACAAGACATCGTTCAAGACGTATTCTTAAAACTTCTTGAGAAAAATCATTCTATAAAAACAGAATCTGAAGATGCGTTTTTAGCGAGGATAACTGTAAACTGTTGTAAGGATTTACTGCGAAAAAATAAGCACAGGCAATATATTCCACTTGATAATGTGGATATCCCAAGTGAAACGAACTTTCAAGACCAAGAAGAAATAATGCACGCACTGATGAAAATTGCCCCCCAATATCGAATTGTTATTTATCTTTACTATTATGCAGGGTATAGACCAAGCGAAATGGCAAAAATTCTAAAGATCACTGAATCCGGGGTGTCTATGCGCATGACTCGTGCACGTAGACAGCTTAAATTGTTGCTTGGAGAGGAGACTTTTAATGAAAGCTTCTTATAAAGAAAGTATGCAAAATGTTGCACTTGGAGAAAGTGAAAAAACAAAAATTCGCAGAGTGATTCTTGACGCTACTGTGCCAGTAAAACAACATAGCAACATTCTGCATTGGAAATACGTGGTCGTGATCGCGGCATTGTTTTTGGCTGGTGCTGGAATATACCAAAGTGTGAAACTGAACTGGAAAAGTGAGCAGTATGGGCAATATGCGTTTGAGATTGCGACTGGTGATTATAGAACACCAAAAGAAAATGTGTCAAACGTTTTTTTGCAGGATGCAAAGGAACAAGCAAGTGCAAATACTGACAGGAAAGCCTTTTATGAAGTTGACAGTTGGCAAAGTGCTGTAAATAAAATAGGACTTAGTATGTTGAACAGCAGATGGTTTCAAGATAACTTGAATAATCCAGAGCCAAAGGTGGACATTACAGCAGAATGTGATGAAGAAGGAAATGTTGAAAAAATCTTTGCATCAGCGCTATACAAAGCAAGTGATAATGAAGAAAATGACTATACTGTGTGGTATACAGCCGAGACGCAAGTAGGAGCAGAAAGTCAAAGCGATTCGTTGACGGTGGGGAATATAGGAATAGCGGACACTACATTTATGCAGTACACATTGCCGTATGGAACAAAGATACAGATTGCGATAACAAAGAATGGTGGAAAAGTTCGTCAAATTAACACATACTTTGTGAAAGATAATATTCTGTACCATATATACGCAGATGTGTGGGCGCAGGAGTCAGGACGAGCAGACATACCAATAAATGACTTCCTTGCAATATTGGACGAAATAGAAGAATGTGCCCCAATAAATTGAATCCTTATATATTGAGCATAGATAAAACGCTAGGAGGGAAATGATGAATAAAGCAGTATCGTTTTTTATGGCAATTCTTGCTTTGGTGGTAATGATTCCTATGGCAGCTTTTGCGCAGGGATCCAATACAAGTACGGCCAAAGGAAATGAAACAACAGAAAAAAACTATGACCAGGGCATTCGCGAAGTCGAACTTGATGATGGTACGATTGTAAAGGTTGGCTTCTCTTCGACCGAATATTCGAGCTCGATTATGCCCAAAAGTGGATGCGCTAACGGCAATCATACAAGCAAGCATTATTATGGCACCGTTGATGCAACCAGAATTCATCAGGCTGCTGCAAGCCATCCATGCTATTGCACAGTAGTATATTCTCAAGATTGGCAGTGCAGTGCGTGCAATTCTTCTGGAACGGATAGGCGTTCCGTTCTCGTTTGGTGCCCAAGTAGCAATACGGTAGATGACGAGACAGGGCCGGATTTGAGTTGTACTTTTGAAGGATAACTAAGCAGCAAAGCTTTGTACGGCGTTCATTATATAAGGATTAAGAAAAAGTAGTACTGGACTTAGCACATAGTAAGCGCAATAAAATCCCCAAGGTAGCATGAGTTGCCTTGGGGAGTGTTGTTATTTAGTGACTATTTACCGATTCAGAAAGATCCTCGCTGCACTAGGGTCTGGAATCTCCCAGTTGACGTACAGATCATTCAACGGGCAGGCGTGGGGGTCGCGGATATGCTCGTCGATCCAGCCTTTATAAAGTTCACAGAAGTTGGCTTTTGTGAGGACGGCACGGCACTCGGACTTGTCCACGGTGGTGCTGAACAGGTACTCCACGTCATGCACCGGAACAATCACCGGCGCACCGGCCGTGTCAAAGGCACAGAGCAGATTTTTACAGCTGCGGCTCACGGCGCGCTGGCAGTCGCCGCACTCGATATAGATGGTGTTGCGCCAGTCGCGGCCTGTGGTGCGCAGGAACTTGCAGAGATGCGAATTGGTGGAAGTAAAACAGGAAACGGACAAAATATCACTCCAATCTTAAATTGTGCGCAGTGTAACAACTCGGCACCGTTTTTTATGAAATACTGCCGGTTTGCGGGAAAGTTTTCATAAGCGGCATGGGTGTATTAGTACGCTCATCGTACATGGCAAGATACCCCTCGGAAGATTTCTGCCAGCCGCCATCCTGCCAAACGAACACAACAAGGGCATCGTTCATCTGCATGACCTTGAACGTAATGCTCTCGGCAACGAGATAGCCGTCCGGGGCCAGTTCTTCCACCATCGTGTAGACGTGTTCGCTGGTGTCGTCAGATAAAAGCAGCAGATTTTTGCGCGGGTCTTTGGCGGCAGAACGCTCCGGCAGTACGCGGATGGCATGGTCGCCGTCTGTGGTCGTCCAACGGTCAATGGTCGTGCCGTAGGCATCGCGGATCGTTAAGCGGGCATCTACCAGCTTTGCATTGGTGGCAATATCTCGCTTCGTGAAAATCAGCGAATGCGCCGGGGCATCGTACATCGTAACTTTCTGAATTTCCCCGGTCTCCTGCACGGTGAAGCGTACTTCCTCGCTGAGCAGATACCCGGCCGGGGCAGCCGTCTCGGTCAGCGTGTACTCACCGGGCTTCAGGCGCTCGATGCGGTGGGGCTGGCCGTTGGTCTCCCACTCGGCAATGGAGCTTCCGTTGGCATCGGTGATTTTCAGCTTCGCACCGGGCAGCTCACGGCCATCCGTCATGTCAGCCTTGGAGATTTCAACCTTGGTAAAGTCGTCTTTCATCTCCACGCGCTGAATATCCCCCGTAGGGCCAACCTCAAAGGTAACGCTCTCGGCGCGGACATAGCCTTGCTCAGTGGGAGCCATCGTCTCAGTCAGGGTGTACGTACCCATCGGGATGCGCTCCATATAGTGGGGTGTGCCGTCCGTGACCCATTCGGCAACCGTCTTGCCGTCTGCGTCCGTGATTTTTGGCTTTGCACCGCTGATTTCCGTGCCGGTGGCAATGTCGGTTTTGGAAATCTGCACTTTCGTGTAGTCATCCTGCATGAAAACGTGCTGAACCTTGCCGTCATCCTCGACCGTGAACTGAATGGAATTGGCAGGCACATACCCAGAATTATCAGGCACAAGGGTTTCCTCCAGCATATACGTCTCGCCCGCAACCAGCACGGCCTCCATGTAGTGCGGCGTGTCCTCGGACACCCACTCGTCCACAACATTGCCGCCCTTATCCAGCACACGCAGCGTGGCACCGGGGATTTCTTCGTGAGTCGTAATATCGGCCTTGCTGATTTTTACGTGGGTGGGCGCATCCAGCATCGTCACAGTCTGGCTGAACCCATCGGAATCCTTCAGCAGAATCCAGCTTGCAGAGTAGGTGATTTCGGCATCGGCGGGCTTTTCTGCAACCTGCTTATCGGCAAAGAACGCGGGAGCTGCCGCGCCGTTCAGATAGACCGTATCAAACGTCAAATCGGAGAAATCGCTCTCCCGCAGGCACTTGGCAAAGGCGCGGTCATTAGCGGCATCGGTGAAATTCACCACCAGCGTGCCGTTCACGCAGTACCAGTTGGCAATGACAACGCCGTCTGCATCGGGATTCTTGCCCAGCAACTTATCCCAGAAAGCACGCAGCTTGGCGGGAATCGTAGCCACGGAATCATCGGAGAATGCAGTGGGGGAGATAATACTGCCGGACTGGTACTCGGCATCTTCGGATTCATGCAGTACCCAGACCGTCGTTTCCTGCAAGTAGCTGTTATCGCCCGTGGCCTGCTCCAAGCGGAACTGAATCGAGCGGGCGGTGGTATAGCCGTCTGCCGGACAAGTCTCGGCCAAGGTATAGACTTTTGAGGTATCGCGGTTCCCGGCAAAGTCGTGGGAAAGATGCAGCCCGCAAATCACATGAGCCGTATCGCTGCTCTCCCAGCTGTCCACCACATTGCCGTTCCAATCGGTCACGGTCAACGTGGCACCGGGCAGGGCAAAGGTGTCATCGGAATCAGAAGTGAAAGCGCGCTTGTCAATCTCCACGGTGGTCTGCTTGTCGGAGTGCAGGCAGTCAACGACCTGCCATGCAATGAACTGGTTTTCATAGGTGAACTCAACGGGAATCACACTCTGCTCAATCAGGTAGCCGTCCGGCACGCTGATTTCACGCAGATAGTAGCGGCCGCTGTTGGTCGTACAGTCGTGGGCATCGCTGCCGCCGTAATGTTCACCGCGCAGAGGAACGTCTACATCAAAATAGGCAAGGCCGTTTTCATCGGTGGTGGCTGTGCCCAGCAGAGTATCGGCGGCGGCCAGCAGCTCGCCGGAAATACTGTAAATGTCGTCTGCGGTGTACAGCTCATAGACGGCGCCCGCGACCATATTGGCATCAGCCGGGATGTCGGCGCGGTTGCTGCCGCCGTTCAAAAGGGAGGCGCGGGTCTTACAGCCGTCTGTATAGGGCGCTTCATCGGTCAAATCGCAGGTGTCGCGATCCAGCTTATACAGCCCGACACCGACTTTGCCCTCCTCAACGATCGGCAGCACACGGGCATTCTCAAAGACAAGAACCTGCTTTTCAATCTGCTCGGCATTGGCGTTGCCTACATTTATAATAGAGTAGTCGTACACAACATCACCGTCCTGCGTGTGGTCGATGATGCTTTTTGCAAGAACGAGGTCGTTATACTGGTTGTCCCAGTCCAGCACCACGGTGTAAGTGTGGTCGGTGTGGACAAAACCGTAAGGGGCCTGCACCTCGGAAATCGTGTAGGTACCCAGCGGCAGCGTGATAGTGACTTCGCCTTTCGTGCCATCGTGGGTTACTTTCAAGAAATCATAGGTGGCGAGTGTCCGCGTGGGGCTGAATCGGACTTCGTCCACCTGCCCGTCTTCGGCAGTGGTAACGGTAGCGACAAGGTCGCCATCTGCGTACCAGAGTGTGCCTTGATTGTCCGGCGTGGGAATATCGCCCTGCGCGTGGATCTCATAGGTGGCATTGGCAAGATTGTCGGATTCGTACACGAATTGTCCGTTCTCATACCCGGTCAGCACGTTGCCGATTTTGCGGATCTTGATTTGCCCCAGTGTTTCGTGGTTATAGTAGTTTTCGGTGATAACATAGTCATCCATGACGTCGGCGCTGCCGCCACTGACCTGATACACACGGTCCGATGTCAGCTCAAACACAACATTGTACTGGCGGTCGTTGAAATACCCATGCGGGCCTTCGACCTCAACGATGCGGTACTTGCCCAGCGGCAGTTTCTCCGGGGTCTTCATTTCACCGTTGGAGTCGGTATAGAAAGTGCTGGTCTTTGCCCAGGCATTGCCGGATTTCGGGTCGTTCATCTCCACAAGAGTTTCACGGCCGTCCTCGGCAATATAGTAAAGGTTGAACGCAGTGTCAGCAATTTTGACAGGCTTGCCCGTCTCAATGTCGATTTTGACAAGCTGTAAGTAACCCTCCAACTCTTCGTCCAGAATGTTGTAGGTCATGTAGCTGCTGCTGGGTTTTGTGATGCTGCCGGCAGGCACGGTAAAGCCACTCTGCGGACTGGACGCATTGACAGTGACAAGGAACGGTTCAGCCTGAAAAACATCCTTCGGTACGGTGGTTTCCACGACGATGTACTGGCCGTAAGGAAGCCCCTGCACACGCAGGATGCCTTCCTCGTTCGTGAAGATCTCGGATAAGCGATATTCTTGCGCATTGTTGGTCGGCACCCAGCCAAGACCCTGCCCGTTGGCAAAATCGCTGTCTGCGGTCAAGGTGGCATTATAGCGGGTAACAGAGGTGGTGTCGCTCTCGTACATCGTGGCAACAGCCTGTTCTTCGTTAGAAAAATCAAATTTCAGCGTGTCCTGATCGTAGCTGGATTTACGGTAGGCATCCAGAATGCTGGCGGCATCGTAGCTGCCATCGGTATTTTGGGTAAACTGGTCTGCCTTGCTCAGCAGCGATATACGGTACACTTTAAACCCGGCACCACCCAGCTTGATGGCGGTCGAGGGCTGCCCGGTGGTGGACACCAGTTTTTGCAGGGAAAATCCGGATTTCAGCACTTCATCCTGCGTTTCGTCTCCAGCGCGGATAACGTAAGTGGATTCATCTGCATAAGTAAGGGATTGGTAGTGGTTGACTTCATCACAGAGATAGCCTTTCGCAAAGGACAAGTAGTAGCCGTCATAGGTCTTACTGCCGTCTAAGGCGCGGCTTTCGGCAACAGCAGAATACTGGTTGCGGTAGACATAGTCGGTGTACTCCGCTCCGTTGCTGGCGAGGGCGGCATAGCTGCCGGTGGGCTCCAACTTTTTGTTGAGCAGGGGATACTGGCCGGAAAGGTAATACTGCTCGTTGGAATCCATCGGGATCACGATGCCGGTGGCGCGCTCCACAAGGTAGTATCGGCCCAGGTAGAGATTAGAAAATGCCAACTTGCCGTCATTGATGGCGGCGGAGGCAACAAGGTGGTCTTTTTTCAGCACCGGGAGATAATCGGATTTCCATGCGCCGTTGGTAAGCACAGTGGTATGCCAGATAGGGGTGCCGCTGGCATCTGTGATTTTGGAGTAATCGACGATGCCAGAAACGCCGTCCGGGTGGTGAATGTCCTCGGCGGCGTACAGGTCGTATACGGCACCTTCGAGTGTGCTGTCACCGTTGCTGCCCGCAACCAGATACCGGGCAGCATCCAAGTCTACTTTGGAGAGCGTGATGCTGCCGAGAACGCGGTCGTTCTGCATGGTGGCGGAATCAGCGCGCATGGTATAGGACTTCTCATTGCTGGCGATTCCGGTAGGATCAGTGCTATAGGATTTGTCTCCGCTGCGCTCATCGAAACTAATAGTAACGATTCCTTCGCCGGTGTCGATAAGAGTGCCGCCGCTGTTGGCCGTGGTGATGTCGGCGTTATAATCCGCGTTACCCAGCCATATGGTCTGACCGTCCAGTGCCTTGGTGATTTCAAAGGAGTAGGCGCGTTTGCCCAGCACGGAACCAGCCGTGCCGGGATTGGTCACATCCGTCCAATCACCGTAGTACCCGCTGGGAGCGCGGCGCTCGACAATGACAAAACGACCTTCGTTGCGCTGAGTGTAATAAATATTGTCTGACCCGCCTGCGTAATCGCTATGGTTGATGACTTTGTAGGTGCCATCTGCTTGACGTTCAACCTTGTACTGGTTATACCCGCCAGTGGGGATATACCGTTGCAGAACAGTATCCCACTCGAAAATGGCAAACTCTGCGTCCCCGCAAATCTGCTGCTTGGTCTCGCTGTCAATCTTATCAATCGACACCTTTACAGACCATTCATCGTTCTGCATCTGGTAGTCGTTGCTACTGTTGGCGGGAACAGTAATCGTCTGGTGGCTACCCAAAGCGCCGGGCGTGGTATCGAAGCCGTGCGGAATGGTGATTTCATCGTAGCCAAACGTAATATTTGCAAGCTGTGCCCGCGCCGAGGCGATGGCAGCATCTACCATACCTTGTGCTTCGTTTTTCAGTTGGTTGATGGCTGCATTTTTGGCAGCCTCGGCAGCGACATCCGCTTCAGCCTGGCTGGTGAACGGTCCTTCCTGCCCGCTGAGTGTGCTGGTGCTGGTCTTGGACACCTCATAATGTACTGCCCATGTAGCAGAACCATCGCCGCCATTGAGGTGGAAGCTATCATCCTGCGTGTGGCCGCTTGTGGTAATGGTCTGCGCTCCGGCAGGGGTCATCTTCCAACTGCCGCCGTCCACGCTGCCGCTGGTCTGACTGGGCGTGATAGTAATGACTGCGCCATCCACTTTTTCCAGCGTGTTCAGCTGGTATTTGTCGGCGTTGACGGTGAACGTCAGATCAAAGCTGCCGCTGGCGCTCTGTGCAGGAGCGGTCCAAGAAGCAGAATAATACTGCGGCTCAGGAGCAGTCGGTACGTCCGGGATTTCGGTACCGCCAGCAATTTCCTCACCAACCAGTGCTACAATCTGCCATGCGTAGCCAGCAGGCGGATTATAAATGTAAGTGTAATAACCGTTTTCGCCGGACTGAACTGCCGTGCCGTTTGCCAATTCTTCAGCGGCAGCGACATAGGTCTGTGCAGCATAACTATCAGGATAGTTGGCAATGATCCACTGCTGGGTTTCATCGTAGATTTCGCTGATGAGGGCGGTCTGTTCATTGTCTGCGCTCATAACAGCGGGCTTGCTGTCCAGCATATCGAGACTCAACTGACCGAGGCCACCCCAAATGTTGATTTGGTTCGCATAATGGTTGCCGGGGGTGTACTGACCGGGCTCAAGGCGAGACACATGATCAAAAGCGTAGGTCGGACAGCCATTGGGCTGACCGTTCAGACCATGGCTGCAACAATAGGCTTCTTGGCCGTTGAACCAAATAAGCCAAGTGCCGCCCTCTTTGGCGATGCTGGTGATTTTGCCGGTGGCATAGGGCGGGGTAGGACCGGCTGCGAGGGTTGCAACACCATTATCGGTATAAAGCTGCGTAGGAGTTGCTTCATCCGACAATTGTACATGAATAGATTTCTGTAAAGTTGTGCCGTCCGGGCTGGCGTAAACAAACTGCGCTGTGAAGTCAGAAAAAGCCTTTACATAAAAGCCGGTTGCAGCCGCAGATTGCTCGACGTAAGTCTGATACAGAATTTTGGACTGCTCGGCATCGCCGGCAGGAATGAGGTCTGCATCAGTAGATGCGTAGCTGAGAACCTCCACTCCCTCTGGCAGTACAACTTCTGCTGTTGCGCCATTTGCCGGGTACTCGGTCTGAACCAGAAGAGGAATGATTGCATAATTTGCATCGAGATTTTTGCCGATAGTGATGGTTGTTTCATCCTCGTTCAATGCATCGGCATCTATGTGGGCATCGGCACCATCATACAGGTCAGACACCCATGCCGAGATGCTGATTTTCGTCTCACCGGTTGCCACAGGCAGACCCATGCTGCCGAGGTAACTGCCGGTAGGTGCATCCGGCAAATCGTTGTACAGATTTTCGGTGATCTGCGAAATATCCGGTGCCGCGCTGTCAGTAACTTCGGGAACAGCCGTATCTGCTGTCTCCGGCGTTGCAATCTCATCGGCCGAGGCAGCGGGGATCATCGTGCAGCACATGGCTCCTGCCATGAGTGCCGCAGATAAGCGGTGTTTGAGTTTGTATTGCATTTGCATAACTCCTTCGTATTATTCTTTACATCAAATGCGAAAAACTACGATGCTACATCTACACCACCTCCATCAATCAGCTTGGCAACGACCAACAGGCGGCTGTTGGGGTCAGCCGTGCAGGTGGAAAGTGTCAGGATATGGTCATCGGTCATCACGTCCACACCGTAGTCGAACGCACAGCCGGCAACAGCCTTGTCCAAAATCTGCTGAAATGCTGCATCGTCCGGGTCAGCCTGAATACAATCGGTATCGGCATTTGCATCGCAGACCCATACGCTGAAAATCTGATACGTCAGTTTTTCATCCGCCAGCGAAACATAAATGTACGGGTTCTCCTGCCCGAACTCAAACACGCGGTACTTGTGCAGATCCTCAAACCCACTGGTATAATCTTCGTCGGTAAAGGTGTGGCCGTAAAAAATCAGATTGCGAGAAACTTTTACGCTGCTGTCCATACGGCAGGCGTAGTCGGCATAAAGGCAGCCGTGGTAATCCTCAGTGCCTTTTTCATCACGACGCAGATAATAGTCATTGTCACCGTACTGCTGCACAGGCGCGTCAATATTGGTGCCGGGAATCGTAATCCACGCCACGGTGTCCGGATTTTCTTTCTGCGCGGCGGCAAGTCGTTCATCGGGTGGCTCCACGTGCTCAGCCTGTGCCCATGATGGCAGGATAGAAGCACCATCACCGGAACGTCCGAAGAGCAAGAACTCGGCCAACAGCAGCCCAACCAAAACAAAAATGATGATAAGCCGCAGAAAATCGGGATTGGCGGTATCGCAGAAGCGCTTGAATTTTTCTCTCACTGCGGCACCTCCGCAACATCATCCTCCTGCCACGGCAGGCGGGGCAGGGGCGCGTAGTGACGGCCGTTCGGTTCGACCCAGCTGCCCTGACCGCCGGCAAAAATGTGGATGTTGAACGAGTTCAGCACGGTCAAAAAGCTCTCCATGTCAGCGGCATCACAGCAGAGAGAATCCCGGTTTCCGATCAGCAGCACATCAAAGCGGTGCTGTTCGGCATCCTGTAAAATCTCCTTGACGGCGGGGCGCATGAGCAGCGGCACAGGCTCGTTTGTCTCGGAAATGCGCTCTTTCTGCACACCCCACTGCAATTTGCGGGCGGCGCGCTGACAAGCAAGACGCTGCCTGCCCATGCTGGCAAGATTCTTCGGGTCGGACTGGTAAAGGCATTGTGCAATCATGGTGTTTTCCTCCTTAATGGTGTGGATTATGGTAGACTTCTTTGTGCAGCGCCACCGCATGGCGGCGCTCATGCCATAGGAACAGGTAGTGCAGAACCATTCCGCTGCCGACCAGCGGCAGCAGAGCTTTTGCCCAATCAGAGATTTTCTTCATCGTCATCCTCATTTCTGCCGCCGAGGACAATATCCCCGGACGGCACATAGACTTTCGGTGCAGGGGCGGTCTTTGCGGGCTCAACCGCGTGAGCAGGCTCTTTGCGCAGAAGATGGGTGATAATCAGCAGCACCGCGATAAAGAGCAGCGCGCACGCAATGCCCATAATCAGCAAGGCCGGAGTAATCCCACTTTCTGCCGCAGCAACAACCACAGGCACAGAAATCGGCGCGTACAGTAGTGTGTAATGCACGGTTCCAGCCTCGGTGCGGGTGACCGTTCCGGCGTAGTGCGCGGTTGCCATGTAGGTGCTGTCGGCCTGCAAAGTTTCGCCAATCGTAATGTCCTGCAAGGTCAGAGAGCCGGAGAAGCCATACTCATCGTCGTAGGCCACAGACTCTTTCACGTCATTGCGGGCGGTTTCGGCATCGGCGCTCCGCACGGACAATTCAAAATCCTGTGTGACCTCTTTTTCTTCGGTCACACCGCCCTCCACAGACTGTGTAACACCCCATAAGGTGTAATCGGAACCGCCCCACTGCATACCGCTTTCGGTCAAGTCGGCAACGACTGTGCCATACGGTACGCTGTACTGCTTGACGACAAGCAGCTGCCCGCCGTCCTCCTGCCATGAGATGCTGTCCGGGTAAAACTGCGGCGCGGGATCTTCCGGCGACAGTTCCACCAGTTCCGGGGCGGGGGTGGGTGTGGGCTCCTCGGCAAAGGCTGCGGTGCCGGTGCCCAGTGCCAGCAGGCAGCACAGGGCGACGATAACAGGTTTCTTCATTAGGATTCCTCCGTTTCGGTTTGATTTTGCATTTTGCGTTCTACAATGCGGCGCAGCTCGTCCCGGTCTGTGGTGATCAGGTCCTTTTCTTCCTCGCTGCATCGCATATCAACGGTGACATTGTTGGAGTTTGTGACGATTAGCGCACTGCCGCGCTCGAAGCGGGTAATGTTGTCGATTTCGGCATCTGTCAGCTTCAAGACGCTCTGTACGCGCTGCGCTTCCTCTTCCTCCAGATTCAGAATGATTTTGATTTTGCAGTTGTTCAGGATGCCGCGGCCGTATTTTCCATCTTCCAAGGAAAAGAAGTCGTTCAGATCCTGCGTGGCAACCAGTACACCACCGCCGTAGCCGCGAATCGTCTTGACGGCCTCGAATACATAGTTGGCAGCCAGCGCATTGGACGATGCACCGATGATCTGCCAAACCTCATCTATAAAAATCTGTTTACGGCGGGTCAAATCTTCTTTCGCCTTATCCCACATATAGTCCAGCCCGATGTACATTCCCACGGTCAGCAGATCGCCGGACAGCTCGCTGATGTCGATGACGACATAGCTGTTGTCGAGGTTCACGTTTGTCTGGCGGTTGAAGCTGGAGGCCGAGCCGTGTACAAGGCGGTTTAGGATGTTGGCAATGCGCCGTGTTTCCGGGGTGGCCGATAAAACCGCGTGCAGGTCGCCCAAAATCGGCATTTCGCGGTACTGGCCGGGGTGCGCAGGGTCATCCAGACTGGCATTGCTGTAGGTGATGCCCTTATTGCGGTAGGTGGTAACGATAGCTTCATCCAAGAGCTGACGTTCCTCGTTGCTCAAATCCGGAATCAGCAGTGAGAAGAAGATGTGCAGTTTCTGGATTTTGGCGGCTAGTTCCGACTGCTCCGGCATGGGACCATCCAGCAGTTCGCTGCTGGTGTGGTCGATTTTGCGGATATCCATGACGTTGATGCAGTCTGGGCTGCCCGGTACGATGCGGATGATGGTGCCGTTCAGTGCCTTGGCCTGCCGGTAAAACTCATGTCCTTTCAACGGAGCGATAATGTAAACGGGTGTTCCCGCCAGCCGCATACGCCGGGCGATAAGCTGCATGGTGAACGTCTTGCCCGCGCCGGAAGTGCCGAGGATTGCCATGTTCGCGTTTTTGTAGATGCGGGTATTGAAGTTGTCGAGGCTGACAAGGGAGTTGTTGTGCTTGTTCACGCCCAGCAGCACACCGTTGGTATCGCACAACTCAAAACTGACGAACGGATAAAAGCTGGCGGCGGTGGAGGTAAGGATATTGCGGCGGTATTTCTTGAACAGTGCCGCATCCGGAGCACACAGCGGTAGGGAAGAGAGGAAGGCGGCCTCATGCCGGAAACTGCATAGCTGCAAATTCATGTCCTGCGAGACCGTGAGCTTGCGTATCTCTCCGATGCGCCACTCCAAATCCTTGACGCTGGCCGCCGTGACCGTTACGAGAATGGCGGCATAGTAGAAGTCCTCGTTGTTAGCAAGGCCGTCTTTCAGGTAGTACCCGGAACGGATAGCGTTGGAGAGGTCATCGAAGTCCGAGTTTGTGTCACTGGTGTCCTTGATTTTGCTGCGGTTGATGCGAATCTGCTGCCCGATTTTCTGCATCATGCGTTCTTTGGGCTGTCGTTCCAGAAACAAATCCACATCGATACCTTCGCCGGCGTTCACCAGCAAAGCCATCCATCCGGCTGTGACCTGCGCACGGTAGCCGTCTGCGGGAATCATTAGGTAGGCGTGGTAGGTACCGTCCATGTAGAGATAACGCCCATGCTTCAAATCCAGCGAGGGCGGAATCATAAAGGCGGCAGGCGGTATCTTGTCCAGTGCCGTGGCATCGCTCTGAGCCAGATAACTGGCAAGCACATCTTGAATGCGCTCCTGCAACGGCACCTGCACCGCTGTGCGCCTATTTAATAAGGTATAGAAAACATCCGTGAGGAACTCGTCCTCGTTCTCGTGTTCTACGATGGTGTTGCCGCACTGTGCCAGATAGGTTCGGAAGTTGCGGGCGGTGGTTTCAAGCGTGGAGACGATTTCGGCATAGGAGATATTCCGTTCGTTCGTAGGGGCTTCGTACTGGAAAATCACGAAGAATCGGCGGCTGACGGCATCGCGGGAGCCAAGGCGCTTTACAAAGCGGATATAGCTCATGTGGCGTGTGCGCACGACCGCATCCGGCTCGTTGGCGGCATCCCGCCGCAGCTTGTCCAGATAAGCGTTGACATCCGCCTTGCGGGAGAACGATTTGAATTGCAGCCGCACCGGGCTGACTTTCAAAAGGCTGGCAAACGAGTAGATGACACTACGCTGCTCGCGCGGGGAGCGCAGCAGGAAGTTGATGGGCTCTATCTCCAGAATTTTGATGTAGCGGTCATCTGTGGTGTGCAGGATGCCGTTCTCGATTTTCTCGATGGGGAGCAGGTCATAGAGCGTCTGCCGTTTTACCAGCTTTCCGTGGCGGTCTGCCTTGCGCTGCAAAACCTGTGCGTTATGGGGCAGGGTATCCGAATCGTCGTAGTAGACAACGCGGTATCGCTTGCTGATGAGCCGCAGATGCCGGTGTCGGTTGGCTTCAAGGTTTCCCTGCGGTGTGGGTGTTACGATGCGGCGGCGCTTCATAAAGCGGAACCAATGCGCCGCAAACTGCGTCAGGCTGTCACCGCCGATACCTACCACGCCGAAAACGCCCAGCGGCACCGACACCGCAATGACGATCATCAGGCGGATGTTGAACGCCAGCGGCAGATAAAACAGCGGTGCTGCGCTGCCCACAGCAAGCACAGCCGCCTCCACTGCATTGCGCAGCTTGACCGTACCGCCGAGAATCGTGCCGGTGTCCACAAAATTTTGCGGGATAAGGTAGACATCCCGCTCTTCGCGTGAAATTTCGACCACCTCCAAACAAAAAGAGCGCCCTCGAAAAAAGGCGCTCTTGCGTTTCTGTTCAATTTTGACGATACTATTATAGCAGGTACGGTATGCAGAAAAAAATACGCTTGCGTTGCAAATTTTATGCAAGATATTTGCAACGCAATTCATAAAGGTAATATGGACTTTATAATTAGATATATATTGTTTTTGCGTTTATAAGAAACACTTGCGTTTATTCGAGTGGCTAATTATAATTGTTAGTAGATGTAAGGCTTTGTTATAACCATATACAAGGTGAAATGTTTTTACAATGATGCTTGGTTCATCACAGAACGTATAGTAAAGAGTGGTTGTAGGATAGCGGTAACGCAAAGCCGCAATAGCGTTACTTATTGCTTGACAGGTGGTAATGTGATGTATTTGGCACTGAGGACAGCAAAATAAGACAAAGGAGCTGTTTGTGTGGGCAATTGGCTTTGCAAAATTGGCTTTGCAAGAATAGCTTACGATATTGGCAAATTGTGAGGAAAGGGAAATGGATAAAACATTACTAATTGGGAATGGATTGAACCGGACACTCAAATCAAGCATATCGTGGGAAGATTTGCTTGATGACATAGCTAATGAGTATGGCGTAGAGCATATTGATAATTTACCTATGCCACTTGAATTTGAACGCATTGTAAATACTATTCTGCGAAAATCATCCAATCCAAGTAGTCAGATTTATAATGATATAAAGAAAAAAATCGCAAATAAAGTTCAGGACAAAAAGCTCCCTGCAAATGCCATACAACATGAATTATGTGCGATACCGGTGAATGCAATTATAACAACAAACTATGATTACCTCTTGGAAAATGCCTATAATCAAGATTTTAGTTATAAAGATGCTAAAGATAAGAGTAACTCCTCTTTAAAATATTTGTGGGATCCAACATCCGTTCAACAGGGCACAAAATTTTATCATATGCACGGCGCAGCAAGTAGTTCGGCATCAATCTGTTTGGGATATGAACATTATATGGGAATCATAGAAAAGCTTCGTGGCAAACTGAACACAAGGGAAGGTAATTATAAAGACGAAATGAAAATCAAGAGAATTATTATGGGAGAAGATGAGCCCACTAATTGCTGGGGAGAACTTTTTTATACTACAAATATTGATATTATTGGCCTTGGACTAACTACAGTGGAGTCCGATATTTGGTGGCTTTTAACACACCGTGCGTCCATTTATTATACTAATTATTGCAATATGCGAAAGTATATGAAAAATCAAATCACATACTATGATGTTATTGATGATTTGGAAACGAGCAACTTAAAAGATGAACAAAGGCAAAGACAAACGTATTTGAAGAAAGAAAATATACACCATCTACTTACGGGTGCACATGTCGTGGTTAAATCGATTCAATTATCTCAATGCAATGGAAGATACGAAGATGCTTATTATCGGATAATACAAATGATTAAAGAGGAAATATAACGACGTTAAAAAGGTCTTTTGATGACAATAGAGACCATTTGTGACGAGTTTGGTAATACAAGGAGGACTATATGCGAAAGAAACAGCTGGATGAAAAGAAGAATGCTGTATCGATTGATAAGAAGTCTGGAAGTCTCGCATATAATCGTTTTGAAATGCAAATAAGTCAGGCACTACATATGGCGATTGAATTATATCCCAATCTAAATTATCTACTGGTATTGGATCATTATGATGATATAACATTGTTTGACGATGATGTGTTGCCTGAAACTGTTAGCTACTATCAAATGAAAACAAGTGAGGATTCTATCAGCATTGATACGGCAATATCAGAAGATTGGATTGCTAAATTATATGAACAACTCAGTAACCCCGAATGGTTTGTTAAGGAACTGGGCTTAATTACCAACTGCCCGTTAAGAGTATCCGTGAATTTTAAGGATGTCGATGGGAAACGTCATACAGAAAAAAAGACATACATTGCCGAGCGAACATCCTTTGAATCGTTTAATCCACGCATGGTGGAGAAGATTAAAGGTGACATAGCTAAGAAAAATGGAATTTCGGTGGAAAATGTGGACTTGTCAAAGTTCTTTCACATAAGAACCACATTGTCGATATCTAGGCACCGAGACATTGTTGAACAGGAAATGAGCAGCTTTTTGCAGAAGCAATATCCTCGCATTACAGTTGAATCTGCGAAAACAGTTTTTGGCGCAATGATGGAGTTGCTAACTCGTTGCCAGTCATATGAGGCGTTAGATAAGAATGCATTGTTCACTGAAGTCAGGAAGAAAAAAGGTGTTTCAAAATCTGATTTTTCTCGTATTATAGAAGAATCCATGTATATCGATGTGCCTCCATTTCAAGAAATTGATACGTGCATGGGTTACTCCAACGATGAGAAAATGAAAGCGGCTCTTGAGTATACGAAGCTTTTGAGCGATGTACAGAGAAAAGAAGAGTCGTTTTCCGCATTGTATCGGCAAATAAGGTGCGCGTGTAAGGAAAAATCACGAGAGGACGAAGAGCCGGCCAGAGGCTATTGCGATAGAATTTATAATACTCTCCCCATAAAAAATCCGATTTACA
>OIDF01000741.1_pt1 | contig 19905 bp, 16 predicted proteins | sample 1581411 | NCBI WGS metagenome assembly OIDF01 (sample SAMEA3882515, study PRJEB24775) | human gut metagenome | biome: human-associated habitat; feature: intestine environment; material: feces | place: Netherlands | collected 2009/2010
ACCATGCCAACGCCAAACTTGCCGCCGAAGGGCAGCAGCCCACCCAGACCGTCTATCAGACCGAACTGGACAAGCTGCGAAAGCAGATCTACGCTTGCATTAAAAACGAACTCCGCGATAACTTTTTAAGAAAACTTCGTTTGCTTTCAATAGCTTTTCATAGTATTCACGATAAGAACTGCTCAATCGCCGCATAGCAGGGATAAAGACATCATTGTACCCGTTTTCTCGATTTAACTGTGCGAATAGTTCTTGAAGTCTGTAACCCGGAGTGTTTTTGTACGCGTCAGATGCTTTGACTTCCTTATACCGCTCAAACATCTCCCTATTATCTTTCAGATATTGTTCAGGGTCTTGTATTGCAGCAGCAACACTTGCAGCAGCTTTTTTTGACACGTCAACAAGATCAATGGTTTTCGCAACATCGTCGAGATATTCTTTCAAATCATCCGGGATAACAATATTCACACCGTCTAAAAAATCAATTATCGTTTCAAATGCATCTTGCTGTTCGTCTATTGCAACCCTCTCATTCAGGTACGGTGCAAAATGGAGACTGATAAATTTCCCGAAATATCCCGGAAAACGGTCAAGCAATCTTGAAAGAATAGAGCGCTTCGTTTCGAGCTGGCTCAATTGCGCCCGGGCATCCTCCCAATTCTGGTTTCTCGCAAGCATGTGGAGTAATTGTTGTTTCGCTTGTATATCCGAAATTTCCAGTTCTTTCTTGTCGCATATAGTTTGAAAGGATAAATAGTCATTCTCTGCCAAAACCGTTTTAATGTCCGATACTGATATTCCAAGCCCGCGTAAAACTGCGATTTGTTTAATTGGATGACATCATCCTCTGAAAACACCCTGTAACCATTTTCCATGATTTGAGGGCGAGTTAAGCCTTGTTCCTCATAATACTCAATCGCCTTTTTTGTAAGGCCACATCTCTTGCAGACTTCATTGATAAGCATATCATCGCCTCCACTGGTATGATAAGCCCACCCCCAAGGGGACAGTCAATAGCTTTTTCAAAAATTCTCTTGATTGGGCAAGGTGTGTACGATATGTAATGCCATTTCTGCATTTTCTTTGTCCACAAATACCTCCGTGATATACTTCGGTTTTATACCCAGCGTTCCGATTCTTGCCTGATCGAACGCATTACGCCGATTGACATCTTTGGTTTTGCAATAAAACTTGATTCCCGCAGCCGCCAACGCATCCGTGATGCAGTTGCATTGGTAAGGATCGGAAACTGTTGCAATTTGTGATTTGAAAAGCTGCTCTAACATAAATACCCCTCCTACCGATCGTTTGAAAAGGACACAATTTCAAATGTCTTTATTGGAATAACGTAATTTAATCTCAATTTATTTCGTTCGTCCATAAATTTCCAAAAGTTTGTGTGTCTGTATATAAATCTTCTGAAAATTTGTAGCACAATCACAATGTTTTTCATTTGGATAAATCGATAGAACCACTTCGTCCGTGAAAGACTATGACCCTGCCCGGGTGGATAACCCGTTCCTCATCGAAGAGCTGTCCGAGGAGCATCCCGGCATCCTGCTGTGGATGCTGGAGGGGCTGCACCGTCTGCTGGCGAACCGCTATCAGTTCACCATCAGCGAGCGCTCCATCCAGAACCTCGAAGCAGCCATGGCGGACAGCGACAACCTGACCCAGTTCATGCAGGCAACGGCGTATGTCCGCTTCAAGCCCGACACCGAGGAACGCTCCACCTACCTCTATCGCGCCTACACCAAGTGGTGCGAGGATAATCTGGAATCGCCTGTTCCGCAAAAGAAGTTCAGCCAGTTCCTGCTGAAAAATGCGGGGAAGTATGGCCTGACCTTTTCCAAGCACATCGAGGGAAAGTTCGCGTTTGTGAAGCGCAGCGAAACAATGAAGTCCCCAGTGGGGACTTTAAGCGACCGAACGGTCTTGTGCAGCAAGATGGAGGGGCTTTGCCCCGACAAGTTCGCGTTTGCAAGCGCAGCGCAGCAATGAAAGCCCCAGTGGGGCTTTTAAGCGACGGAGCGGTCTTGCACAGCAAGATGGAGGGGCTTTGCCCCGACAAGTACCGCGGCTTCCGGGGCGTATGCGTCCACCCCGCCTTTGCTGCGGCATAAAACACACAAAAAGTGAAATTCTCCCGCCCCACGCGCCCCAAATCAGTGGTTTCGACTTGTTATCGCTGTTTTCTTAGGGCGCGTGTCCGCCCTTTCGGGCGGATACAGGGCGGCAACACGCCCTTCGGGGCGGGAGAGAAACCAAGATGCGCCCCAAAAGGGCGCGTCCATCCCAGCCATTCGCCCCATAAAATCAACACAGGAAGGTACTTTTGTGTGGTTTGGGGCGCGTAGGGCGCGTAAATTCAAGTTCTCGCACTTTTTTGGGCTGCTGCTTCGGGTCAGGAGCGGCAGGCCCTTACATATTTACCGGCCCACAGGGTGCAGCTCAACCGGAGCTGCGCCGGGTCTGGAGAAGTGCAAAGGAGACATGCCTATGACGAATGTCCGCAAAAATTCCGCCAAACTGACCCGTGAGGACTTGAAAATCGCGCCCGAACCCCCTACAATGAAATTGTCCGAAACCCCTGCCGTAGAACCTTCTGACCAGACCAGCAAAACCGTCCGACACGCCCCGCTCGTTTACCGGGTGGAGGAGATCGCCCAACTGTTGGCGATCTCCAACCGTGCTGCGTACAATCTGTGCAACACCACGAAAGACTTCAAGGTGATCCGCCTCGGTACCAGCATCCGGGTAAGCAAGCAGAGCTTTGACGATTGGTTTGCAGCGGTCTGAGGGAGGGAACATCTATGGCATCTATTCTCAGGCGCGGAGATTCCTACTCCGTTCGTTTCAAATACAAAGACCATGCTGGCCGGATCTGTGAAGGCTGGGAGAGTTTCAAAACCAAGAAGGAAGCGCAAGACCGCAAGATCTCGGTAGAGAAAGAACTCTTGGACGGTACGTTCCTCATACCCGATGCAATGACGGTAGCGGAAATGCTGTACAAGTGGCTCCCCATCCAGTCCAGCAAGCACAAGTGGGCACCCAAAACCTACACCCACACGGTAGCCATGATTCAGAATCTTGTCGTGCCCTATCTCGGCAAGAAGCAGATTCAGAAGGTTCAGACGTATGACCTCGAACAGTTCTACGCCACGCTGAGCCGGACACCGCGCGGACTGTATAAGCAGGGTGTCAAGCAAACGCTCACCGACAAACAGAAGCGGCAGTTTCTGACGGGTGCTTCCATCCGGGAAGTCCACGCCATGCTCAAGACTGCTTTTTCCTATGCCGTTGAGTGGGGTCTGCTCCTCAAGTCACCGATTCCGAGAAAAGCCCCGAAATCGACCTCGGAAGAACGTGCCATCTGGGACGAAAAGACCATGCTTGCTGCGTTGCAGACCATGACCGACCCTACGCTCCACCTTGCTGTTCATCTGAGCATGATTCTCTCGCTGCGTGTCGGAGAGATCCTCGGCTTGCAGCCGGGAGACCTCGACTTTGATGCAGCAGACGGACGGGGAACCATCTCGGTGAACAAAGCCCTGCAGCGTGCCGACAAGGTCGCCTTGTCCAAGATCGACCCCACCCAGATCTACCACACCTTCCCGGACAGACGGGTGGGGAGCAAGTCCTCGCTGATCCTCAAGCGGACTAAGACCAAAAAGTCCAACCGCATCCTGTACATGACCAAGCCCTTGAAAGAGGAGCTTCTGGCATGGCTGGAAAAGATGAAGCAGGACGAGCAGAGCGCCCCGGAAAAGTACAGCAACTGCGGTCAGCTGTTCCGCTTACCAGACGGCTTACCCATTGCCCCGGACGTTCTGACCAAGTGGTACCGTATGTGGCGGGCAGAGCACCCGGAGTTTGAGAAGATCGTGTTCCACGGTCTGCGCCATTCCAGTGCCACCTACCAGCTGCTGCAGTCTGGCGGTGACTTCAAGTCGGTGCAGGGCAACACCGGCCATGCAACCGCCACCGTCCTGATGGACACCTACGCCCACACGCAGGACAAACCCCGGTTGGAGTTGACCGAGAAGATCGAAGCCGACTTCTACTCACAGAATGTCGGCAGCAAGCCCGGTTCCGCACCGGAAAAACAAAATCTGCCGGATGCCTCTCAAATCACCCCTGAAGTGATGCTGACAGTCGTCCGACAGATGAACCCCGAACAGCGGCGTGAGTTCACCCGCCTGCTGTTCGCCTGAAAAAAGTATGGAAAAATCGCTCACGATGCACAGAATGCAGACAATGCAAGGAAAAACACGGCTTTCCCGCCGGTGTGCAAAAAGTGTGCAAAAGTGTGCAGAGCCCCAGAAAAAGGAAAATCCCACGAGGAATCTTACGATTCTTCGTGGGATTTTGGTGCGCTCGAGGGAACTCGAATCCCTGGCCCTCTGATTAAAAGAGCCCACCGGGCAGAACACTCTGATTTTAGAAGTTTCGAGTTTACGTCATTTTTGTGCAAAGCATCGTGATTTTCTGTCCGGCAATTTCTGCACCCTTTGTCGTATTTTGCAAGTCAGAGTACCCATTGTATCCCTTGAAACCGTGCAAAAACAGTGCAGAAACCGTGCACTTACTCTGGGACAAATAAAAAATGATGATTTTTGATCCATGACTTGGTGGCGATTTGAGTGACCACAAAGGTAAATCTGATATACGGAAAGAAGAATGCCCACTCGTCTGAGGAGTTCTCAGGGGAGTGGGCAGTTCTGTATAATGGCATTTTGTATATGTCACTTGCCACTTTTAGCATGGAGGTTGCCACTTTTTGAGATGAAGTTGACACTTTTAGCATAGAGGTTGCCATTTAGGGAAAGAAGTTTCTGCTTTTTTATATGGCAAGTTTCCGCACTTCCCGCATTACTTTCCACACTTTTCGGACCCCATGAGATATGAACACCTGCTAAACTTTTTCAGAGATTGCTACTTTTTAAGGCGTAGTTTCTAAATCTTGCCCAAATGATGCTACATTTTGGCTCAAGGTCGCTAAACATAGCGCACAGAAAATCCCGCAATAATATAATTAAACTTATGGTAATTCGGATTATATTATTTCTTGTAAACTGCATCTTCCTGAATCAGAATCAGGTTGGAATTCTCCGCTGCCATTTCCACCAGTCGATCTGTAAAGCCGCTCTTGGAGAACAGCCCGTACACAATTTCGTAGCCCTTAAACGCCGTTGTAAGTTCTTTGGACTGCCCCTTTTCCTGCAAAGCAGAGTAGACCGCCACATCCACAGGTTTCGCATGGTACTTGCACTCACCGAGGAACAGCCGTTTGTGCTGGTTGTCCACAGCCGCAACATCAATTTCCGTATCGCCCTCATTATCATTGCGCCAGTATGAGCCAATGCGTGAAGGCGCAAAGTCGATCTGCCCCTTTCGGCACAGTTCCGCAAAGATGTTCCGGCAGATGCTCTCATAAGCGAAAGCCACGAACTTTTGCTTAAAGTCTTTGCCCATCTCGTCCAGCACGATCTGCTGGTTATCCAGTTCCAACTCCCCCTTGAACGGGTACACATAGCGGAACCAGAAGCGGATGAAGTTGTCCGAGACATAATACAGGCTTTTCCGGGAACGCTCTGGATTCTTTTCGGTGATGGGAACGTTCTTGATAACAAAACCAAGGTCGATCAGTGTTTTCAGGTACGGCGTAATAGCTGACGTGTCCTGCTCCATCGTCATACCGATCTTGTTCAGCTTGTGGTTGCCGTCCGAAATCGCTTTTAGCACAGAAAAATAGTTGATAGGCGTCTGCACTTCCTCGTTGAGCAGGAAATCCGGTTCTTCATACAAAAAGCCATTTTTTGACAGTACCACACGCCGAATCTGCTCCACCAGCGGCTCGTCCGTCTGGAAAAACTCCATATATTTCGGTACGCCGCCCGTGATGGCATACTGCTCCACAGCCTGCTCAAACGACAGGTTTTGCGCCGCATACACGTCCGTGAATTGCAGCGGCATCAGCCGAATCTGTGCCGTTCTGCGGCCATAGAGCGGGCTGTCGTAGGCTAGAGCGTGCTTTTTCATCATGCTGATCAGGGAACCGCAGAGGATTAGCATCACATTGTGGTCTTTCAGCACTTCATCCCATGCGTTTTGCAGGATGGACGGAAAATCCGGGTTTGTCTTGACCAGATACGGAAACTCGTCAATGACAAGCACCTTTTTCTCGTCCGGGTGGTCATCTGCTACCACTTGGAATAAATCCAGCCAGTCGGTGAATGTGACCTTGCTGAGCATGGGATTCTTCGTGGTACGGGAAAGCACTCCGGCAAACCGCTTCATGCTCTGGGCTTCACTTTCTGTGGTTGCCAAAAAGTAGAATGCGCGTTTGTCCTTGATAAACTCTTTAATCAGCGTTGTTTTTCCAACACGCCGCCTGCCGTAAATCACCACAAAACCGCTGCCACGCTCTAATTCTGCATTCAGCGTTGCCAGTTCGGATGTTCTGCCGATGAAGTCCATACCGTGCACCTCTCGCTTAATATAATTTGAATTATGATAATATCGATTATATTATAGCTGCTCTGCACAAAACCGTCAATAGGACGAAACATCGAATTTTCAACATCAAATTCATACAATGTAGAAAACTCCGGGCTTCCCCCTTTTGCAGATTGAACCGATCCCGAAGAAACGGTATAATAATGGCATAACAAATTATTGTTTGTCGAGCTCATTTTCTCGACACGCAGGAGGAACATACATGGTAACCGGAGAACTGAAAAGCAAAATTGACAGCCTGTGGGAAATTTTCTGGACGGGCGGCCTGACGAATCCCTTGGATGTGATCGAGCAGATGACCTATCTGATGTTCATTCACGACCTCGATGAAAGCGACAACACCCACGCCAAAGAAGCCGCTATGCTGGGTCTGCCCTACAAGAGCATCTTTGCGGGCGAGGTACAGGTCGGGGAGCGCACCGTGGACGGTGCACAGCTCAAATGGAGCGTTTTCCACGATTTCCCGGCAGGCAAAATGTACTCCACCATGCAGGAGATGGTGTTCCCCTTCATCAAGAATCTGCACGGCGACAAGGACAGTGCCTACGCCAAGTACATGGGTGATGCCATTTTCAAAGTGCCCACGCCGCTGATGTTGGATAAAATCGTGACTGCTATGGACGGAATGTATGAGCAGGCGGCGCAGCTTTCCAACACTGACATTCGCGGCGATATCTACGAGTACCTGCTTTCCAAGCTGGCAACGGCGGGTGTCAACGGTCAGTTCCGCACCCCACGCCACATCATCCGCATGATGGTTGACCTGATGCAGCCCCGCGCTGATGATGTGATTTGCGACCCGGCCTGCGGCACGGCGGGCTTCCTTGTAGCCGCTGGCGAATATCTGCGCAAAAACCGCAAGCAGGAAGTGTTCTTTGACCGCAAAAACAAAGACCACTACATGAACCACATGTTCCACGGCTTCGACATGGATCGTACCATGCTGCGCATCGGTGCCATGAACATGATGACCCACGGCGTGGACAATCCGTTTATCGAGTACCGCGACAGCCTGAGCGACCAGAACCCCGACAAGGACAAATACAGCCTGATTCTGGCAAATCCCCCATTCAAGGGCAGTTTGGACTACGACATTGTTTCCACCGACCTGCTCAAGCTCTGTAAGACCAAAAAGACCGAGCTGCTGTTCCTCGCCCTGTTCCTGCGGATGCTGAAGGTCGGCGGACGCTGTGCCTGCATCGTTCCGGATGGCGTTCTGTTCGGCTCTTCCACTGCACACAAGGCGATTCGCAGGGAGATCATTGAGAACAACCGTCTGGAAGCCGTAATTTCCATGCCCTCCGGCGTGTTCAAGCCCTATGCGGGTGTTTCTACTGCCATTCTGATTTTCACCAAGACCGGCCACGGTGGCACCGATAATGTCTGGTTCTACGATATGAAGGCCGACGGCTTCTCTCTGGATGATAAGCGCAGCCCGACCACGGAAAACGACATCCCCGATATTATCGCCCGGTTCCACAACCGGGAGGCTGAAGCCACCCGTGAGCGCACCGAACAGAGCTTCTTTGTGCCGAAAGACGAGATTGCGGGCAACGACTATGATTTGTCCATCAACAAGTATAAAAAGACCGAGTATGTGCCGGTGGAGTATCCTTCCACACAGGAAATTATGGCACAGCTGCGTGATTTGCAGAAGAAGATCGACGCAGAGATGGACACTTTGGAAGAACTTTTGAAATGAAACAATTCTAATTTGTGGGAGAGACAGATGGCTAAGCTATTAGAGATAACAGGTAAGGCTATTTCAGGCGAGTGGGGTCAAGATGACGATACTGGTACAGGTATTCCTGTGCTCAGAACTACGAATTTCACCAATGAAGGCTTTGTAAACTATAAAAATGTCGTAACTCGTTCGATTTTAAAGAAAAACATTGCGGAAAAGTACTTGAGACATGGTGATGTTATCATTGAGAAATCAGGTGGAAGTGATAAGCAGCCTGTCGGTCGTGTGATTTTCTTCGAGGGTGAAGAAAACAAATACCTCTTTAACAATTTCACCGGATTGCTTCGCGTTCAAAACCCAGAAGAATGGTTGCCTAAGTATGTTTTCTATGCCCTTTATGCGTATTATCGCAATGGTGGAACGAGAGCATTTGAAAACAGGACAACTGGGCTTCATAATTTGCAAGTAGACAACTATGTAAAAAGTGTCGATATTCCAAAGCTTTCCTATCGAAAGCAACAGCATATTTGCGAAACCCTCGACCATGTGCGCGATGCCGTTGCATATCGGGAGCGGCAGCTCACCAAGCTGGATGAACTTATCAAAGCTCGATTTGTCGAGATGTTTGGAGACCCTGTAAACAATCCGTTGCATTGGAAAAAAGTAAAACTCTCTGAATTAGCCGACATAAAGATAGGGCCGTTCGGTTCCTTGTTGCATAAAGAAGACTATGTAACAGGTGGGCATCCACTGGTAAATCCATCTCATATCATCGACGGAAAAATTATTGTGGATAACGATTTGACTTTGACCGATGAAAAATATTCTGAGTTGATTTCGTATCACTTGAAGAAGGATGATATTGTCTTAGGCCGACGAGGCGAAATGGGTCGTTGTGCTGTTGTAGACAGAGAGGGACTACTTTGTGGAACCGGAAGCCTTTTGCTACGGCCAACTGGCGTGGTAACAGCAGACTACATCCAAAAAATAATATCCTTTCCTACTTTCAAGAAAACAATTGAAGCTATGGCTGTTGGACAAACTATGCCGAATCTTAATGTTCCAATCGTTTCTAACTTTATGATAATTCTTCCTCCGCTGTCTGTTCAAAAAGAATATTATGACTTTGTAGCCGAGGTAGACAAATCAAAATTGTTCGCAGAACTTTTTGCGCAAAGCACTTGCATTTTGGCTGAAAATCATTCAAAATAGAAGCCGGGAGGTGTGAGAATTGACCAACTTTGACTTTCTGAAGGATGACCCGCAATTTTCCGGCTTTGCGGATGCCGCGATCGCTGCGGAGAGGATCCTGCCCATTGATGCGGCCACCGCTGTGCTGGACTGCCGCCGTGCCATGGAATTTGCAGTCAAATGGATGTATTCGGTGGACAGCTCCCTCGTCAAGCCGTGGGATGATAAGCTCATCAGCCTGATGAGTACAGAAGAATTTCACGACATTGTAGACGATGATTTGTGGCGGCGGATGGATTTTATTCGCAAGCGCGGCAATGATGCCGCCCACGGAAGCCGCAGTATCAGCAGGGAACAGGCGGAACTTTGCCTTGAAAACCTGTTTCTGTTCCTTGATTTCGTGGCGTACTGCTATGGAACAAGCTATCAGGAAAAGAAATTTGACGCTTCCCTGCTTACACAACAGCCCGCTGCACCCGTTGCACAGCCCGCCCTGCCGGATGTGGACTTGGATGCACTCATCAAGGAAAATGCCGAGCTCAAGGCGCAGCTGACCGCCCGCCGCGAAACGCAGCAGCCCACCTATGTACCCAAGCCGCTGGAACTTTCGGAATACAAGACCCGGAAACTGTATATCGACTCCATGCTCACCGATGCCGGGTGGGTCGAGGGCAAAAACTGGGTCAACGAGGTCCCTCTGCCCGGGATGCCCAACAAGAGCGGCATCGGCTATGCAGATTATGTCCTGTACGGCGATGATGGCCGTGCGCTGGCTGTGATCGAAGCAAAGCGTACCTGTAAGGATGTTGCAGTAGGCCGTCAGCAGGCAAAGCTGTATGCAGATATTCTCGAAAAGCAGTTTGGCCGTCGCCCGGTGGTATTCCTGACCAACGGTTTCGATACCCGCATTGTGGACAATATCTATCCCGAGCGCAAGGTCGCTTCCATTTACTCCAAGCGCGACCTTGAAAAATGGTTCAATCTGCAAGCAATGCGCACCAGCCTTGCCAATGTGGATGTAAACAAAAACATTGCCGGACGGTACTATCAGGAGGGGGCCATCAAGGCTGTTTGTGACAGCTTTGGCCGCAAGAACCGCCGCAAGGCTCTGCTTGTTATGGCAACAGGCTCCGGCAAGACCCGTACCGTCATTGCACTGGTGGATGTATTATTGCAGCATGGCTGGGTCAAGAACGTGCTGTTTCTGGCTGACCGCAACAGCCTTGTGACCCAGGCAAAGCGCAGCTTTGTCAACCTCCTGCCGGAGCTTTCCGTGACGAACCTCTGCGAGGACAAAGACAACTTTACGGCACACTGCGTGTTCTCGACCTATCAGACCATGATGAACTGCATTGATTCCGTTCACGATGCAGAGGGCAAGCTGTTCACCTGTGGCCACTTTGATCTGATCATCTGCGATGAAGCACACCGTTCCATCTACAATAAATACCGCGACATCTTCCATTATTTCGATGCACCGCTGGTTGGCCTGACCGCCACACCCAAGGATGAGATCGACAAAAACACCTACGAGATCTTTGACCTCGAAAACGGTGTGCCCACATACGGTTATGAGCTGGCGCAGGCCGTCAAGGATGGCTTTCTGGTTGACTTCCTCTCGGTGGAGAGCGAAGTAAAGTTCATGAAGAACGGCATCACCTACGATGAACTTTCGGACGAAGAACGGGAAGCCTACGAAAACACCTTTGAGGATGAAAACGGCAACCTGCCGGCCAGCATTGATGCATCTGCTCTGAACAGCTGGCTGTTCAACAAGGACACCATTCGGCAGGTCTTGAATGTCGTGATGCAGAACGCCTTGAAAATCGACTACGGCAGCAAAATTGGTAAGACGATTATTTTTGCCAAGAGCCACGACCACGCAGAAAAGATCCTCGAGGTGTTCAATGACGAGTATTCTCATCTTATTAAAGGGCACGAAAACTATGCGCGGGTAATTGACAATCAACTTAGTTATGCGCAGAGTGCCATTGACGAATTTTCTGACCCGAAGAAATTGCCGCAGATTGCCATCTCGGTGGATATGCTGGACACCGGCATCGATGTGCCGGAGGTTCTGAATCTGGTCTTTTTCAAAAAGGTTCTGAGCAAGGCAAAATTCTGGCAGATGATCGGACGCGGTACACGCCTGTGTCCGGGACTTCTAGACGGTGAGGACAAGAAGAAGTTTTACATTTTTGACTTCTGCGGGAATTTTGAGTTCTTCCGCATGAACAAAGGAAACGCTACCCCGAACATGATTGCAGTTCAGGGCGCGATTTTCGGTTTGCAGTTTGAAATCGCGTATAAATTGCAGGATATGCAGTTCCAAACGGAAGAACTGAAAGCATTCCGTACTTCGCTGGTGGAACACATGGTCAGTCAGGTGCAGAAGCTGAACCGTGACAACTTTGCAGTCAAACAGCATTTGAAATATGTTGAGTTGTATGCGGATAAAAACAGTTACAATGCGCTGACCTACGCAGATACCTTGATTGCCCGGGAAGAACTTGCCCCCTTGATTGAGCCGGAACCGGATGACCCGAAAGCACTGCGTTTTGATGCTCTGCTGTACGGCATCGAATTGGCATACCTTGCCGGGAAGCTCTACACTCGTGGTCGCAGCGAGCTGCTGAAAAAAGCGAAAGCGGTTGCGAGCGTGTCCAATATTCCAGAGATTGATCAAAAACGCGCGTTGCTCGAAAAAATTATCCAGACCGACTATATCAAAACTGCCGATGTGAACGAGTTTGAGCACATCCGAAAAGAGTTGCGTGACCTGATCAAGTACATCCCCATCGAGCGGGTACGGTACACCACAGATTTCTCGGACGAAATTCTTTCGACAGAATGGAAGGAGGCCGAGCTGGAAAACGATGATCTGAAAAATTACAAGGCAAAAGCTGAGTACTATGTACGGCAGCATCAGGATAATGCAGCCATTGCCAAACTGAAAGGCAACATCCCACTTACTGCCGAGGATGTCAAGGAACTTGAAAAAATTCTTTGGAGCGAGGTTGGCACGAAAGAGGACTATGAAGCCGAATATGGCACAAAACCTCTGGGCGAGTTCGTGCGGGAAATCGTTGGTCTTGATATGGCTGCGGCGAAAGCTGCATTTTCGCAATATCTGGATGGTGCTAACCTCGACAGCCGACAGATTTACTTTGTCAACCAGATTGTCGAGTACATCGTACATAATGGCATGATGAAGGACCTCTCTGTTTTGCAGGAACCACCTTTTACAGATCAGGGAAGCATCGTAGAGGTCTTTACAGATTTGAGTGTATGGCTTGGTATTCGCAAGACCATTGAACAGGTCAACGCCAACGCAATCGCAGCGTAATAGAATATCTTCTAAAACGGTAAAGTGGATTTTATCCGCTTTGCCGTTTTTCTTTTTGTCTAAAATTGTGAAATTTTCAAAACTGTATTCCAAAACGGTCCTGCGGATTCCTATTAGTGTAGAGGCTTTCAAAATCTTTTGTAAAACGGCTTTCCGCTAGTTCTATAAGTGGATAATGAACAAAATCTATATTCTAAAATTAGGCAGTTCAACAAAATTTGAAAATCTGTATGCCAAACACCCATTTTAGAATGTTATAGGTATAGGAGGTTGTTTGAAAAAGTGAAAATTTTCAGAATTTTCATAAGCCCCCGTTTAAAAACACCCCTTTAAGTTTGTATAAGGTGTGGGAACTACTTTCAAAAGCAGTCTTACTCGCATTTTTGAAAGCCCTCAACTTCTTACAAAACAACATCGTACCTTGACAACAACATGATCGGCTGCAAGCCACTATGCTTTTTCGGAGAAGTGCCGCCACGACAAGAGCGCACCAAGAAGAAGCCATACGCCAGAGGAAATCGGGCAGGAACAGCTTGCGGGCAGACCGACACCGAAGAAGAACCGGGCAAGCTGGCAGAGAGGACTTCGCAAAGTTTTGTCTGTCAGGTTGTTCGGCGCAAGAGTGCAGAGAGCGCAGCTCTTTGCGCAGGTCAAGGACGGCAGTCTTGCCCAGTGGATGTGATGCCTTGCGTCATATCCTACTGGGTATTATCTGGCGCATAGCAGGCGGCAGATTTGTAGCTTCGCTGCACCGCGTTGTCCCTACTCCGCGCACGGCGTTCTCTGCGTGACCCCAGAAAGGAGAGATGGTCGCTGAAACTGACCCGACACAATGGCCGCGCCGGAAAGCACGGCACTTATAACCCAAAGCACAATGACCGCAGTTTTGAAATTGCCAACAGTGAGCATATCGACCCGGAACGTGTCCAGCAAAACATCTATTGGGATTGCTACAACGGCATCCGTTCTGCCCTGCAGCCCAAAGATGTGGATAGTCTGGCTGACACCTTTGAAGAAGTCGAAAAGCTCTACTACAAACTCCATTACACCAACTTCACCGAAAAGCAGAATGAGCGCAACGCCAAAATTCGGCACACGGAACGAAACCGCTCAACAGAAGATTTGCTAACCAGCAAAAAGACCTGTCCCGAAGAAAGCATCTATCAGTTGGGAACGCTGGAAAGTCATGCTTCCCCGAAAGAGCTTTTTCAAATCGCCACAGAATTTATGGATGAGTTCCATGAGCGTTTCGGCAAACACGTTCACATTCTGGATTGGGCGTTACATCTGGATGAGGGAACGCCGCACGTCCACGAACGGCATGTGTTCGATTGCGAGAACAAATACGGCGAAACCGCACCCCAGCAAGAAAAGGCGTTGGAAGCACTTGGCTTTGAACTACCAAAGCCGGACAAGCCCCTTGGCCGTTATAACAACCGCAAGATCACATTCGATGCAGCCTGCCGCACGATGCTATTCGAGATTGCCAAACGACACGGTCTGGAACTGGACGAAGTGCCGGAATACGGCGGACGGGCTTATCTGGAAAAGCAGGACTATATCATGGCAAAGCAAAAAGAACAACTTGCTCAACAGGAAAAAGCCGTACAGGAACAGACCGCTCAGCTTGAAAATTTGAAACAAGAGAATGAGAAAGCACATCATCAGCAGGTTCGCCGTACAACTTATCAGTCCCTAACACTTCTGAGCAACGATAAAAAAATTCAAAAGCAGGAAAAACAGTTAAGTGAACTTTCTCAGAAGATTGAAGATACCGAGAACTTGTTGGATGAGATTTCTGCGGTTGCCTACGACAAAGCTGTGGCTGTTGTTTCAGGAAACGCTGTGAACGATGCTTTGAAAGCAAGCACAGAACAGGTCGATATATATTTGGACTGGCTGAAAGAGCCGGGGCGAACGGCAAGCAAGGAAACATTGGACTACACCACATATCAAATCACAACGCTGCGAAAAAATATTATTGCAGCAGTAAACAGGATTACCGCAAGATTGACAACTGTCCTTATAAAGCCGGAAATCAAAAAGCCTGCCATCGAGCAAATCAAAGAAAATACTCGTCCGTCTGTTCTACAAAAGCTGCATCAGAGGCAGGAAGAAATCAATCAGCGTGAGCAGACATGCACCAAACCAAAGAAGCGCAGTCATGGCATGGAACTGTAAAGGAGGAAAATCTTCAAGAACAACAATTTATTTGAAGTCGTAAAGCTGAATATTACTGCCCGACAAGCCGCAGAAGCCTATGGTTTTCGTCCAAACCGCAGCAGCATGATTTGCTGTCCATTCCATGCAGACCGTAATCCCAGCATGAAAGTGGACTCTCGGTTTCACTGCTTTGGCTGTGGAGCGGATGGTGATGTGATAGACTTCACCGCAAAACTGTTTCAACTGTCCCTGCTACAAGCGGCTGAAAAGCTGGCTGCAGATTTTGGACTTTCTGCAACAGATAATTTTCAACCACTTCCCTGCAAGCCGGTGGAAAAACCGCTAAGTCCGAAAGAGCAACTCTACAAAATCTTGTGCGGCTATCGTTCCTTGTTGGCAAATTGGCGTATAACTTATGTGCCACAAAATCCAGAGGAAACCCTACATCCCTGTTTTGTCGCAAGCATGCACTATGCAGACCGTGTGCAATATCTGCTGGATATTCTTTTGCAGGGAAGCCCACCGGAAAAACAACAATTACTCAACGGAAAGGAAGTGACCGCCCTTGGAGAAGCAATCGAACGATGCAAAGAAACCGAAGAAGCAGCATAGCGCACCCGCCCGAAACTGGGTGGGCGACAACGGGAAAATCATCGAACCGTTGTTTGCAGATTACTTTTTGAGCCTGCATCCCATGCGCTGCTTTCAAGGTAGACTGTTCACGGTGGATGGCATGGTAGAGGATGAAGCTCCGCTGAAGAAGGAAATCTATGAGCAAGTCCGCTATTACGCTACCACCAGCGTAGCACGGCGCATCGAACATATCGTGCAAGCCATCAAGCTGGCCTGTGCATCCGAACCACCGGAGATTCAGACGGATCGTATTCATGTCCGAAACGGTACATATTTTGTAGACGGTCACTTTACCCCTGAAAAAGAATACTGCATGAACCGTCTGTCCATTGCCTATGTGCCGGATGCACCAGCACCAACGCGCTGGCTGCAATTCTTGAACGAACTGCTATACGAAGAAGATATTTCGGCCTTACAAGAATACATTGGCTACTGTCTGCTGCCTGTTACCAAAGCACAGAAAATGCTGCTGATGGTTGGCAAGGGCGGCGAGGGAAAATCCAGAATCGGGCTGATCCTGCGAGAATTGTTCGGCAGCAGTATGTATACAGGCAGTCTGCAAAAAGTGGAAACCAACCGCTTCGCCCGTGCAGACTTGGAATACAAACTGCTTCTGGTAGACGATGACATGAAAACCGAGGCCCTGCCGCAGACGAACAATATTAAAACCCTTGTCACGCTGGAAGATAAAATCGACATTGAGCGCAAAGGCCAGCAGAGTGTGCAGGGTACACTGTATGTTCGGTTTGCCTGCTTCGGGAATGGCAGTCTACACGCACTGTACGACAAGTCCAATGGCTTCTATCGCCGCCAACTGCTGCTCACCACCAAGGAAAAGCCTGTTGGCCGGGTGGATGATCCTTTTCTCATTGATAAGATGCGGAACGAAAAAGAGGGTATCCTGCTTTGGGCATTGGAGGGGCTGCATCGGCTGATTCGGAACAACTATCAGTTTACTATCAGCGAACGCACCGCCGCGAATCTGAAAGAAGCGATGGAGCAGGGCAACAACATTCTGGGCTTTCTCAAATCTGAGGGCTACTTTGAAATTCGGCAGGGGGCCAAGTGCAAATCCACGGATTTCTATAAAGTCTATGAACGCTGGTGTCTGGATAACCTGGAAAAGCCGCTGGCAGCATCAACCTTTATCCACCATCTAAAAGATAATCAGAAAAGTCTGGGCATCGTCTATGATGATAAGTGCATTGGCACAAATCGGGGCTTTCACAATGTAGACGTTGACCTGTTTTTACCCGTTGATGTTCCCAGTCCGTGGGATTAAAAAATAGAATCAACTTGAAAAAGCCCTGCTCAGCCTGCTCACAGTGTGCAATAGGCGCAGGATGAGCAGAGTGAGCAGGTGATTTTGAATTTATATCAAAAATAAAACATGGAGGTTTTGCCTATGAACAAATCTCGGCCTGTTGCGACCGAAACTGTGAAATCTTTGGATTATACGAAAAATATATTGCAGACCATTCCGAATAACGATACAATGGAAGTGGTCACTCAAACCAATGCCGTCAAGTCTCCGACTGACAGCCTGAAAGCCACAACACTGGTGTACACGGTGGAAGAGATCGCGCAGATGCTGTCCATCAGCCTGCGCTCTGCTTACAACCTGTGCAACAGCACCACCGAATTCCGTGTTCTGCGGGTAGGCGGAAGCATCCGCATCCCGAAAGACAGCTTCGATGCGTGGCTCCGGGCAGCTTGAAAAAGGAGATAACGTATGGCATATATTACGAAACGCGGCAGCTCCTATGGCGTCCGCTATACTTATCAAGACGAGCAGGGTAAAAACTGCAACAAATGGGAAAGTTTTTCCACGAAAGAGGAGGCAACAAATCGCAAAAAACAAATCGAACACGAACTTGCAAACGGAACGTTTCTGATTCCGTCCACCATCACCGTCAAAGAGTTTTTGATGGAGTGGCTTCCCAAACAGTGCAACAAGCACAAATGGGCACCCTGCACCTATCAATCCAATCTGGGAACCGTTCAGAACCTTATTATTCCGTACATCGGCGATATGCAGATGCAAAAGCTCAAGCCCTACCATCTGGAGGACCTGTATGCTACTCTTGGCAAAACGCCCTGCGGCCAGTATCTTGAGGGCAAAAAGCAGGTGCTTTCGGAAAAACAGCAGCAGCGGCTTCTCTCCGGCACGACCATCCACGAGGTGCATCGCCTGCTGCGGACAGCGTTCCAATACGCGGTGGAGTGGGGCATCCTCATCAAAAGCCCCGTTCCGGTGGACAGCCCTAAAAAGTCGATTCAGGAGCGTGCCATCTGGGATGCGGACGAGATGTGGGCCGCACTTGCCAGCATGGAGGACCCCATTCTGCATCTGGCAGTCCATCTTACGCTGGTGGGCGCACTGCGTGAGGGAGAAGTCGCTGGCCTGACTCCGGAAGATCTTGATTTTGATGGAGCAGACGGCACCGGCACATTCCGCATCAACAAGTGTATGCAGCGTGTCCAAAAAGCATCGCTGGCGAAAACGGGCAAGGGCTGCATCTTGCAGGAGTTTGAGGACAAGCGCGAGGGCAGTACCACAACGCTGGTGCTCAAAAAGACCAAAACAGCATCTTCCAACCGAACCATTTTCATGACAGCCGTGCTGAAAGAGGAATTGAAGCACTGGCTAAAGCGTTTGGAAATGGACGAAGCCGTTGAGCCGGAACGCTACCGCAACAGTGGGATGCTCCTGCGCTTGCCCAACGGTTTGGCGGTAGAGCCGATCCTCATCCGCAAGAAGTTCATCAAGTGGCAGGACGAGCACCCGGAGTTCACCCGCATTGTGTTTCACGGTCTGCGGCATTCCAGTGCCACCTATCAACTGATGATCTCCGGCGGCGATGTGAAAGCGGTACAGGGCACAACGGGCCATGCCAGCGCTAATCTTCTGGTCAACACCTATGCACACATCCAGCAGGATTCCCGTAAAAAGCTGGGCAAAAAGTTCGAGGAAGGCTTCTACAAGCCGGGAGCAACACTTGTGCAGGCTGCCCCGGTTGAAGCAGAACCGGCCATCTCCGTGTCGGCACTGTTGGAGCTTCTGAAGGACGCAGACCCCTCTGTAAAAGCGCGGCTCCGCTTGGCTTTGCTGACCTGAATTGCAAAAAATAGCACGAATTGCAGAGTAATTCACAGACTTACTCCATCTGACACGAAAAAATGCGGACCGTGCAAAACCGTGCAGAGACCGTGCAAACGGCGTACAAAAAGAAAATCCCACGAGGAATCTTGCGATTCCTCGTGGGATTTTGGTGCGCTCGAGGGAACTCGAATCCCTGGCCCTCTGATTAAAAGAATGAGCCAATTGAGAAACGACCGTTTGCACTCGTTTCGTTTTATATAGAATCATCGTCATTTTTATTTGCATTCGTGCGTGTTCATTTCCAATTATTTGCGACAGATAAGGCACAAATAAGGCGCATTCCGGTGCGAATTGCATCCGATAAACAGGACAACACACAGCCCATCATAGAGAAAGCAGCCCACAGGCCCGGCGGAATCATCCCCGCCCCCTGTGGGCTGCTCTGTTTCTATGCGTGGTTTTCGTCCCGAATCCGGATAAACACATCCGTCAGGGCATCCGATGCAGCAGCGTCCGCCGACCGGATGAACCCGGCATAGATATCCGTTGTGGTGCTGGTCTTGGCGTGACCCAGACGGCCCGACACCGCCGTAACAGGAACATGGGCGGCGATCAGCAAGCTTGCGTTGGTGTGCCGCAGGCTGTGGAAGTGCACCGCCGGGAGATCATGCGCCCGCAGGAAGTGCGGGAACCATGTTGTCAATCTTTCCAGATCAAAGGGTGTTCCGTCCCAGCTGGTAAACAACAGATCGTTTTGCACCGTCTTTCCGTTCTCCACCTGCACAGTACGCGCCCACATCGACCCAACGCGCAGCCGTTCCGCCTTTTGTGATAGAGCTGGTACTCCCTCAGCATATCCATACAGTTTGCGCCCACCTTGAAGGTGCGGTTTGATGCTTTGGTTTTTGGTGCGGTGAAGATAAGCCCCTCATGCGGGATATATTCCACTGTGCGGTTTACGGAGATGGTGGAGGCATTGAAATCAATATCAGACCAGCGCAGGCCGCAAATCTCGCCCCGGCGCATCCCTGTGAACAAACCAAGCTGCACCATAGCGCTGTATTGTGGCGGAACATCATGCAGCGCAGCCAGCAGCCGCGCGGCGTCGGCCTCTTCCAGATAGGACACTTCAACAGCTTCTCCCTTTGGCGGTTCCGCCCGCTTTACCGGGTTATCCTCCACAATGCCCCATTGCACAGCCTTTGTGAAGACGCTGGACAACATCCGGTGATAGTGCTGCACCGTGTTCCCGTTGAGTTTGCCGCC
>OIDF01000780.1_pt1 | contig 19056 bp, 15 predicted proteins | sample 1581411 | NCBI WGS metagenome assembly OIDF01 (sample SAMEA3882515, study PRJEB24775) | human gut metagenome | biome: human-associated habitat; feature: intestine environment; material: feces | place: Netherlands | collected 2009/2010
CTTAACGCCCGCGCCCTCTGCTCCGTTTTAAAATTCGGGTGTTCCCCCGAACCCCCGCAGCCGTAAACCTGCGTTATATCCCGTTTCCCAATCGCCGCCCTGTAGGGGCCGGGCATGCCCGGCCCGCAGCCTTGCGTCGGCTCCCGGTTTCGCTTTGTGCCCCCTTGTATGTTACATCGTAGGGAGGGGTCTTGACCCCTCCGCTACCTTCCGTTAAACTGCCGTCAACGGTTCATCCGTAGGGGAGGGATTCATCCCTCCCAGGCACCTTCCCGCCGAAACCTGCCGCCACATCCCCCTTGTCCATCTTCCACAAAACCAACCGCCCCCTCCGAATCCCACTTCGGAGGGGGCGGTTCACTAACCTTTATATATACACTAAATGGTGCTGCGAATTACTCCACGTCCTGCAGGGCGGCGTAATCCTGCTCGCCGGTGCGGACCTTGACGACCTTTGCCACATTGTAGACAAAGATCTTGCCATCGCCGATGTGGCCGGTGTACAGGGCCTTGGTGGCGGTGTCGATGATCTTCTCGACCGGGATCTTGCTCACAACGACCTCGACCTTGACCTTCGGCAGCAGGGTGGCGTCCACCTCGGCGCCGCGGTACTTCTCGCCGCTGCCCTTCTGCAGGCCGCAGCCCATGACCTGGGTCACCGTCATGCCGGTAACGCCAATGTCGTTCAGCGCCTTCTTCAGGGTCTCAAACTTGGCCAGCTGCACGATGATGGAAACCTTGTGCATGCCGGAATCCAGCCCGGCGGGCAGCGGGGCGTCCTTGACGACCTTGACCGCGGCGGCGATCTTCTCGGGGCTGGCCTTGGTGATGTCGTCCTCGCCCAGATCGGTGTTCTCGTTCACGTCCAGCTCGGCGTAGGTCGGATCATTGATGGCGAAGCCTGCATAGGCGCTGGTCAGGCCGTGCTCGTGGTAATCCAGGCCGTCGATCTCCTCCTTCTCGGAGACGCGCAGGCCGATGGTCTTTTTGATGACCGTGAAGATGATGAACATCGTGGCCAGCACCCAGGCTGCCACGCTGACAATGCCCAGCAGCTGGATGCCCAGCTTGGCAAAGCCGCCGCCGTAGAACAGGCCGCCCTCGGTGGCAAACAGGCCGACGGCGATGGTGCCCCACGCACCGTTCATGCAGTGCACCGAGACAGCGCCGACGGGGTCATCAATCTTGGCAACGTTGTCGAAGAACTCAACCGAGAAGATGCAGAGCACACCGGCGACGATGCCGATGATGGCCGCGCCAAACGGGTCAACGACGTCGCAGCCCGCGGTGATGGCGACCAGACCGGCCAGCGCACCGTTGAAGGTCAGGGAGACATCGGGCTTGCCGTAGCGCACCCAGGAGACGATCAGCGCCGCAACGGTAGCCAGCGCGGCGGCCAGGTTGGTGTTGAAGCAGATCAGACCTGCGGAAACCATCGTGTCATCGCCGGTCATGCTGACGGTGGAGCCGCCGTTGAAGCCGAACCAGCAGAACCACAGGATGAAAACGCCCAAGGCCATCGCGGTCAGGTTGTGGCCGGGGATCGCGCGGGCCTTACCGGCCTTGTTGTACTTGCCGATGCGGGGGCCGAGCATCCAGGCGCCCAGGCAGGCCGTGACGCCGCCGACGAAGTGAACCGCAGCGGAGCCGGCAAAATCATGGAAGCCGAGCTGTGCCAGCCAGCCGCCGCCCCAGATCCAGTGGCCGGAGATGGGGTAGACGATCAGGCTGATGGCGGCGGAGTAGCAGCAGTAGGCGCTGAACTTCGTGCGCTCGGCCATCGAGCCGGAGACGATGGTCGCGGCAGTGGCGCAGAACACAGTCTGGAACACTGCGTAGACCCAGACCGGCAGCGTGCCGAAGTCATAGCTGCCGCGGATGAACGGATCAAACCCGCCGATGAGCGCACCGGAACCGGCAAACATGATGCCGAAGCCGACGAGCCAGTAGCACGGCGTACCGATACAAAAGTCCATCATATTCTTCATCAGAATATTGCCGGTATTTTTTGCACGGGTCAGGCCAGCCTCGCACAAGGCAAAGCCCGCTTGCATGAAGAACACCAGAAACGCCGCAACCAGCGTCCATGTAACGTCTGCGGAATTGTACATAGAACAGAACCCCTCTCTTACTTTGCAAAACAGAAAGGCGCCGGACAGAATCACACTGTCCGGCGCCTTTGCCGTTCTTTTGTTGCGCTTATGCTATCACAGAGTTGCGGCCTAGTCAAGAGGGCGGGGACATATTTCGTTCATATTTGTAGAAAATGCTGTACAACCAGCCGAAACTACCGCTGAAAAATTGTGCATCCTGTAGGGGCCGGGCATGCCCGGCCCGCAGCTTACCGCAATATCCCTTTTACGGTTCAATTCGTAGGGGAGGGATTTATCCCTCCCGCACACCTCCCCGCCACCGCAGACGGCCACAGCGGCCAGAGGGCTGGCCGCCCTACGACCCCACTTAAAACCCGTGCGTAGGGCGGGGTGCCCTCACCCCGCCGAAACCTGCCGCCCCCTACATGCACCATCTGTACATTTCCCTAAATTTATTCATTTTTTTGTAAAAAAATCTACCCAAAAAATTTTCTTTGTGCTATAATATCATCAAATAGCCCTTTATCGGGGGCTGCTACCATTCAAAGGAGGATCATCCATGCCCAACCTAGCTCTTCTTGCCCTTGAAGCCAGTGACGGTACCGTTGTGCTGACCAGCATCACACTGGTTTTCGCGATGCTGGTGGCCCTGTGCCTCATCATCACGCTGGAAGGCAAGATCTTCGACAACATCAACAATAAGAAGAACGGCAAGCCTGCCGCGCCGAAGGCCCCTGCGGCCAAGGCTGCTCCTGCCCCCGCTGCCAAGCCCGCCGCCCCTGCGGCCAAGGCTGACAACGGCTCCATTCCCGGCGAGATCATCGCCGCGATCTCCGCTGCCGTGGCCACGGTCTGCGGCGGCAATGCCGTCATTCGCGGCATCAAGCGCGTTTCCAAGCCTGCCGCCGGTTCCCGCCGCGGTGCCTGGGGCGACGCCGGTGTGCGTGAGCACACGACGCCCTTTATGTAAGGAGGTACGGAAATGGGTGCTATTTTTACCAATATTGCAGAGATTTTTGCCAAGTCCGGCTGGGCACAGATCTTCTTCACCGAGGGCGGCTGGAAGTACGCCGTCATGCTGGCAGTGGCCTGCGTGCTGCTGTATCTGGCCATCGTCAAGCAGTTTGAGCCTCTGCTGCTGCTGCCCATCGGCTTCGGTATGCTGATGACCAACCTGCCCCTCGACGGCATCTTCCACATGGACATCTTCATCAACGAGACGAATCATATCAACTGGGAGCTGCTCGGCTCGTCCGGCGGCATGGTCGACTATATCTACTTAGGCGTCAAGCTCGGAATCTACCCGCCGCTGATCTTCCTCGGCATCGGCACGATGACCGACTTTGAGCCGCTGATCGCCCGCCCGTCCAGCCTGCTGCTGGGCGCTGCCGCGCAGCTGGGCATCTTCTTCACCTTCGTCGGCGCTAAGATCCTGGGCTTTACGAACCAGGAGGCCGGTGCTATCGGCATCATCGGCGGCGCGGACGGCCCCACCGCTATCTACGTCACCACCAAGCTGGCCCCGCACCTGCTCGGCTCCATCGCGGTTGCCGCGTACTGCTACATGGCGCTGGTGCCGGTCATCCAGCCGCCCATCATGAAGGCACTGACCACTGAAAAAGAGCGTCAAATCGTCATGACTGCCCCCCGCCGTGTCTCCAAGACCGAGAAGATCCTGTTCCCCATCATCGTCACCATCATCGTTGCCCTGACCCTGCCTGACGCCGCCATTCTGGTCGGCTGCCTGATGATGGGCAACCTGATGAAGGAGTCCGGCGTTGTTGAGCGTATCACCAAGACCGCCGGCAATGAGCTGATGAACATCATCACGATCTTCCTCGGCTTCTCCGTCGGCTGCACCACCAACGCCGCCACCTTCCTGAACATCCAGACCGTTGAGATCATCGTTCTGGGCATCATCGCCTTCGGTGTCGGCACCGCCGGCGGTGTTCTCCTGGGCAAGGTCATGTGCGTTGTCACCCACGGCAAGATCAACCCGCTCATCGGCTCCGCCGGTGTTTCCGCCGTTCCCATGGCCGCCCGTGTTTCTCAGAAGGTCGGCCAGGAATACAACCCCCGCAACTACCTGCTCATGCACGCCATGGGCCCCAACGTTGCCGGTGTTATCGGCTCCGCCGTTGCCGCTGGTATCCTGATCAATATGTTCGGCTGATACTGACATAAAAAGTAAGCACCCGCATGGTTCGCGCCATGCGGGTGCTTTTCTCTTTGGCTTCTCCCTCGGGACTGCGCCCGCGCAACAAGCCGCCCCTTACAGGGGAGGTGGCCGAGCGTCAGCGATGGCCGGAGGGGCTTTACCGCGTTCACTCCACCTCAAACCTCTCCCCGTCGATCTCGACCCATGCCACGGCCTCGGGGTCAATCAAGTTGTAGGTGTTCACCCGCAGAGCGCTCTGACCGGAATATTTGCTCACGCGGCCATAAAAACCCTGGTAAAATTCCCCGTCCCAGCCGTAGGTCAGTTCCGTGCCGTCGGCGCGGAACAGCTTTACGCGGGACTGCACATCGTACCGCGAGGTCCCGCCCAGCGGCAGACTGCCGTGATTCATGCCGATGACGCTGACCGCCAGCGGTTCAATACGAACCTCTTGAATGTCAAACGTTGCGTCGGGATATTGCTCGGCTTCTTCGTCGGTCATATCATAATGGAACCAGTGTCCACCCTTCAGCGCGATGGTTTTCTTCACATCCACTGTCAGTGTTGGGGGCGCATCCGGCAGCGTGATTTTTACGCTTGCCTTGGCGCTATAGTTTGTCAGGTCGCCGATATACAGTGTTCGATTGTTGCCTTTCTCGTACAAAAGAGGTATATCCACAAAGCAGGATAGCGTGTCGTTCTCGCTTGCTTCATAACGGCCATCCCACGGGCCGACGGCATAGCCGCTGATCGGCCCGACATCGACGTTGCTTGCGCCGTAGTCCCACTTCCGCTCGCTGGCGCCTTTGGGCTTGTACAGCGTAAAATTCGCGGTGTCCCACACCAAATCATCGCCTTCCATTCCGCGCGCATTATCCACATCGTACAATATCCGTAATGTGTACTGCCCGCGCAGCAGCGCCTTTACACTGACCGTGTGGCCGTTGATCTCGGCGGTCAGCGGTTCGTCCAGCACCTCGCCGTATTTCTGCACCAGTGCGTTCGTCTCGTTGGCGGCGCTCATAGGGTGGAAAAGCCCCAGCACCACCGCGCCCGCGGCCACTAAGCAGAGCGCTGCCGCCGCGGCTGCCAGCCGCCAGCCGCGCAAAACTCGGGGCTTCGGGCGGCGGGCCAGCACTTTTGCCCGCAGCGCTGCGGTTTCTTCCGCCGTCAGGGCGTCTGCCAGCGGCGGGTGGTCGTTCATCCAGCGTTCCAGTTCGGTCATAGGTCAGCCCTCCTTCAATAGCTTTTGCAGTGCCAGCCGTGCGCGGTGCAGCCGGGTGCGCACCGTTGCGGCAGGCATGTTGAAATGTACGCCCAGCTGGGCCGCGGTCTCGCCATACACGTACCTGCGCAGAAAAAGCTCTCCGTCGGGCGGCGGCAGCGCCATGATCTGCGCCATCAGCTCGCGGGTTTCCAGCTCGCTTTCCAGCGCGACGGCCAGCTCGGCGTCGTCGCGGTCATCCAGCGGCAGCGTCTCGCCCCGGCGCAGCAGCGCACGGTAGCGGTCAATGGCGCACTGCCGCGCCGCCTGCACCACCAGCCGCCGCCGATGGGTCTCGTCTGCGGGCAGGTGTGCCCCGCGCCAGAGCTTGTAAAATGTGTCGGCCTCGGCCTCCTCGGCGTCCTGCGGGTGGCCGGGCAGAATGGCCCGGCAGACGGACCGCACCGCGCCGCCGTAGTCCCGCAGCAGGGTGTCCAACTCGTGCTCTGTCATGGGCGTCGCCCCCTTTCATAAAGATTATACGACAAAATTGGGCGGGGTGTTTCAACTTTTTTTGTTTTCCCCCCTCGGGGGAAGGCTTCCGCACCGCCCCTTTACCGCCCGCCCGATTTGTGCTATAATACGCTTGATAATGGGGAAGTATTGGAAAAGAGGTGCGTACATGCTGAAAGTAACCCTGCTGGGCACGGGCGGCACGCAGCCGCTGCCAGACCGCGCACTGGCCGCCGCCGCGGTCACGGTGGGCGGGCGCAGCGTGCTGCTGGACTGCGGCGAGGGCACGCAGGTCGGCCTGCGGCGGTACGGCGTCAGCGCGTATCGGCTTTCGGCGGTGCTGCTGACCCACTACCACGGCGACCACATTCTGGGCCTGCCCGGTCTTTTGCAGACCTTGGGCAGCCTGAACCGCACCGAGCCGCTGACGATCTACGGCCCCAAGGGCATCGAGCCTGTGGCGCAGGCCGTCACGGCGCTGGCCGGGCCGCAGGCGTACCCGGTGCGCTGGCAGGTCGCAGACAAACAATTCGACATAGACACGCTGAAAATCACCCCGTTCCCGCTGACCCACCGCGTACCCTGCTGCGGCTATCTGCTTGCGCTGCCCCGCGCCGGGCGGTTCGACCCTGCAAGGGCGCGGGCTGCGGGCATCCCGATGCCCTACTGGAAAACGCTGCAAAGGGGCGAGGCCGTCGGCGGCTGCACGCCGGAGCAGGTGCTGGGTGCGCCGCGCCGCGGGCTGAAGGTGGTCTACGCCACCGACACCCGCCCCTGCGCCGCGCTGGAGGCCGCCGCCCGGGACGCCGACCTGCTCTGCATGGACGCGACCTACGCCGACGACGCCGACCTGCCCAAGGCGGAGCTGTACGGCCACGCCACCTGCCGGGAGACCGGCGCACTGGCCGCCGCGGCCAACGTGCGCCGCCTCTGGCTGACCCACTACAGCGCCGCCGTGACCGACCCCGCGCCGGGCCTGGCCGCCGCGCGCACCGCGTACCCTGCCGCCGTGGCCGGGTATGACGGCCTGACCGAAGAACTGGAATTTGACAGAGAGCCATGACCGAAAAACGAAAAAATCTGCTGTTTATCGCTGTAATTCTGGCGCTGGCCGCGGTGCTGTGGCTGGCTGCCCACCACGGCGGCACGGGCCGCACGGCGGTGCTGCGCTACGGCGACCCGCAGGTCGAGCAGCGCATTGATCTGCGTAAAAACGCCGAATATGACATTGACACCGGCCTGTACACGATCCACCTGCGGGTGGAAAACGGCGGCATCGCCTTTGTAGACAGCCCCTGCCCCGACCACCTGTGCGAGGGCTTCGGCACCCTGAAAAACGAGGGCGACTGGGCCGCGTGTATGCCGGCGAAGGCAAGTTTGACGATAGAATAAGAAAAAATAAAAGATAATAGATAAAAGATGAAAACAAAATCCGTAGGGGCGGATTCCATATCCGCCCGTCAACGGGCAGACGACCAGCGGGCGCATATAGAATGCGCCCCTACGGTGACAGAAAATTTTGAGCGACGCGAACCACCAATTTTATTATCTATTCTCTAAAAAAGGAGCAGCCATGAATCCAACCTTCAAGCAAGTAACCAAGACCCGCTACGTCCAGCTGGTTTCCGAGCTGGCGCAGGAGATTTTCGTCCAGCATTACACCAAGCTGACGCCCAAGGTCGCCGCTGCACTGGCCGATAAGTACCAGAGCGACATCCTGACCGACGACGAGATCCACAGCGGCGTCATCAACTACTTCTTAATTTACCTCGGCACCGAGCCGGTGGGCTATTTCGCGCTCGACCTCGGCCCCGCGGGTGCCATGTGCCTGAGCCGCCTTTTCTTAAAGGAAAAGGCCCGCGGGCAGGGCATTGGCCGCAGCATCGTGGCTTATGCGCAGAAGCTGGCCGAGGGCGATGGCCGCAGCCGCCTGTATATGCGGGTGTGGGCACGCGACCTGAAGGCCGAGGGCTTTGCCAAAAAGTGCCGCTTCCGCAAGGCCGAGACAGCCCCCGTGGAGGTCCTGCCCGGCACCACGCTGGACATCACGACTTGGGAGAAGCTGTGGCGGTAAACGCAAAATCTGGAGATACACCATGAAATTTCTGCACCTTGCAGACCTGCACCTGGGCAAACGGGTCAACGGGTTTGATATGCTGGAGGATCAGCGGTTCATCCTTGAACAAATTCTGACCCTCTGTGAAAAACACGGCGTCGAGGCCGTCGTCATCGCGGGCGACATCTACGACACGCCGGTGCCGCCCGCCGCGGCCTGCACGCTGCTGGACTGGTTCCTGACCCAGCTGGCCGCCCGCCGCATTCCGGTGCTGGCCGTCTCCGGCAACCACGACAGCGCCGAGCGGCTCGACTTTGCCAGCAGTCTGCTGGCCGAACAAAACGTACACATTGCCGGGCGTTTCACCGGCTGCCCCAAGCAGGTCGTACTCAATGACCGCCACGGCCCCATCGAGTTCACGCTGCTGCCCTTTGTGCGGGCGGCCACGGTGCGCCACTACCTGCCCGACGCCGACATCACCGACTACGACTCCGCCGTCGGCGCGGCGTTGGCCGTCTGTGAGCCCGCCGCCCCGCGCCGGGTGCTCGTCGCCCACCAGATGGTGGTCTCCGGCGTCTGTCCGCCGCAGCTCTCCGGCAGCGAGACCGCGCCCCTGACCGTCGGCACGGTGGATTCCATCGATGCAGCGCGGTTTGCGGGCTTCTGCTATGCAGCACTCGGCCATATCCACCGCGCCCAGCGCGTCGGCATCGACGCCGTGCGCTACGCGGGTGCGCCGCTCTGCTACCATCTGGACGAGTGCGGGATGCAGAAATCCGTCACCCTCGTGCGGGTCGGCAAGCGCGGCGTGGAAAAAATCGAGCAGCTGCCGCTAACGCCCCGCCGCGCCATGCGCCACCTGACCGGCCCGCTGGCCCGGCTGACCGCCCGGCCAACCGACACCGAGGACTACATCTGGGCGACCCTGACCGACCCGACGCCGCTGCCCGACGCCATGGCGCAGCTGCGCGCCGCCTATCCCAACGCCATGCGGCTCGACTACCTGCCCCAAGGTGAGGTCGCGCACCCGCTGGACATGACCCAGGCCGTGCGCGGCAAGCCCTTTGTCGAGCTGTTCCAGGACTTTTTCACCAAGATGAACGGACGCCCCCTGACCGTGGAGGAGACCGTGGCTGTGAAAAGATTGCGCGAGGAGGCGTCAAAAAGCGAATGAAACCCCAAAAGCTGATCCTGACCGCCTTCGGCCCCTACGCGGGCCGCACCGAGCTGGACTTCTCGGCGTTCGGCGGCAGCGGACTGTTTCTGATCGGCGGCGACACCGGCGCGGGCAAGACCGCCCTGTTTGACGCTATCACGTTTGCGCTCTACGGCGAGACCTCCGGTGAGAACCGAAAAACCACGATGTTGCGCAGTGATTTTGCCGCCCCAGACGCCGAGACGAGCGTCGAGCTGGCCTTTACCCACCGCGGGCGCAGCTACACCGTGCGCCGCTGGCCCGACCAGCAGCGCGCCGCCAAGCGCGGCACCGGCATGGTCAAGGTGCCCGCTAAGGCCGAGCTGATCCGTGAGCCGGATGAGCCGGTCAGCGGCGCGTCAGCCGTGACCGACGCCGTGGTCAAGCTGCTGGGCATCGACGCCAAACAGTTTGCCCAGGTGTCGATGCTGGCGCAGAACGACTTTACCCGGCTGCTCAACGCGCCGTCTGCGGACCGCGCCGCCATCCTGCGCCGCATTTTTGACACCGCCGACCACCAGCGCCTGGGTCAGGCCGCCGTCGAGCACGCCCGTAAGGCCGACGAGGAATGCAAGCGTCTGGACGATGTACTTTTGATGCACGTCGGCGCGCTGATCGGTGACGGCGCCGACGAGGAGACCGCCGCCGACCTGGCCGAAATGCAGGCCGAGCGCGACCCGTTTGCCGCAGGGGCTGCCGCCGAGCTGGGCAGGCTGCTGTTGGAGGCCGACGACGCCAACGAAAAACGACAGACCAGCGTTATGAACGAGCTGGACGAGAAGATTGCCCGCGGTGACGCCGGCCTGAAAATTGCCGAGGAACGCGCCGCCCGCCGCCGCCAGCTGGCCGGGCTGGTGGCCGAGGAGCAACGCGCCGCCGATGTGGAGCACCAGACCGACCTCATTATGACCGATCTGGAAAAGCGCACGGCGAGCGTGAAGGAAAATATTGCCAAAAACGAGGCGGACCGCGCCGCGCTGAGCCAGGCCGAGGCCGACCTGCTCAAGACCGACCACCGCATTGAACTGGCCGAGGGGCTTTCCGCCGACTGCAGGCAGCTCTTGCAAAATCTGGCGGACGCCGACAAGGCCGACGAGGACGCCGCCGCGCGTCAGGCAGAGTATGTGGCCGCACAGGCTGCACTGGACAGCGCCGAGGAAGAATACAGCACGATGCAGCGCCAATTAAACGCCAACCGCGCGGGCCTGCTGGCCAAGGACCTGCAAAAGGGCAAGCCCTGCCCGGTCTGCGGCTCCACCAAGCACCCGAAGATCGCCGCGCTGCCTAGGGACCACATCACCGAAAAGCAGCTGGAGGAGCGGGAGAAGGCGCTGACGGCCCAGCGCCGCAGCACTGCCGCGGCCAGCCGCACCGCCGGTGACGCCGCTGCCCACGCGCATGAGCTGCGGGCGGCTTTGCAGCGGGACGCGGATGGATTTTTCGCGCGCCGCGGGGACCGCTACACCGGCAAGCCCGCCGCCGAGCTGACGCCCGACGAGCTGAAAATCGCGTTGACCGCCCAGCAGACCAGCCTGACCGAGGGTCTGCGCGGCCTGCAGGCCGACCACCTGAAGCTGAAGCAAAAGACGGACCGCGCCCGCAGCCTGGCCAAGCAGGCCGACCTTTTGAACGGCCAGTTGGCAGACCTGGAAAAGCAGCGCTTTGCGGCCACCCGCCGCGCCGCCAACGCCAAGGCCGGGCACGCTGCCGCCAGCGCCCGCGTGCAGCAGATGCGCGAGACGATGCCCAAGCGCGACAACCCCGACGCACTGACCCAGCTGCAGGACGCGCTGGCCCGCCTGCGCCGGGACCGCGCTGCCGCCATGGCCGCCCGGGACGCCGCCGTGCACCGTCTGCACACGAACCGCGCCGCCATCGACGCGCTGCAAAAGACGATGCGGGAGAGCGCCGCCGCCCGCGAGAAGCGTGCCATGTGGGACAATCTGTCCAAAACGATCAACGGCAATTTGACCGGAAAAATCAAACTTCCGTTTGAGCAGTACGTACAGGCGTTCTATTTTGATGGCGTGGTCGAGGCCGCGAACCTGCGCTTCACCCGCATGACCGACGGCCAGTACCGATTGCTGCGCCGCAAGAGCGAGGCCGTCGGCGGCAAGACCGCGCTGGACCTCGACGTGTTCGACGCCTACACCGGCAAGACCCGCCCCGTGGGCAGCCTGTCCGGCGGCGAGAGCTTCATGGCCGCGCTGAGCCTGGCACTGGGCATCAGCGACACGATCCAGCAGAACGCGGGCGGCGTCGTCATTGAGACGCTGTTCATCGACGAGGGCTTCGGCTCGCTGGACTCCGACAGCCTGGAAAAGGCCGTGGACACGCTGGCCGGGCTGGCCGGGGGCGATAAGCTCATCGGCGTCATCTCCCACGTCGAGGCGCTGCAGGACCGCCTGACGAGACAGATCCACGTGACCAAAACGCGGGCGGGCAGTAAGGCGGAAATTGAGATTTCTTAAAGGCTCCCCTTTGAGGGGAGCTCCGCCCGCAGGCGGTGAGGGGTGGCCGGGTGTAGACCTGTAAAGTGTGTGTCTCCCGCCCACCCCTCCGCCCCGCGGGCACCTCCCCTCAAAGGGGAGGCTTTTTAGCTTGCACTTATTTATAAAAAGTATAAAAATATGACAAAATCAACGCTGCAACAACAATTAGAAACCCTCTCCGCGGCGCGTTACCCGCTGCACATGCCCGGGCATAAGCGGCGAGTGCCGCCCGCATCGGGGCTGGGCTGCTATGCCTGGGACCTGACCGAGATCGACGGCGCGGACGACCTGCACGACGCGGACGGCATTCTGGCCGACGCCATGGCCCGCACGGCGGCGCTGTACGGCGCGCGGCGGTGCTGGTACCTCGTCGGCGGGTCCACCGTCGGCCTGCTGGCGGGCATCCGCGCACTGGCACCGTTCGGCAGCACGGTCATTGCGGCGCGCAACTGCCACAAGGCCGTCTACCACGCGATGGAGCTGGGGCAGCTGACGGCCCGCTGGCTCACACCGCCCGTGGACCCGCAGTTTGGCGTCTACGGCAGTGTGCGCCCCGCCGATGTGGCCGCCGCGCTGGACGCTGCGCCCGACGCCCGGTGCGTGATCCTGACCAGCCCGACTTATGAGGGCGTTGTGAGCGATATACGTACTATCGCGGAAATCTGCCACGCCCGCGGCGTGCCGCTGCTGGTGGATGAGGCCCACGGTGCGCACTACCTGCCCTTTGCCGCCCGGTACGGCTGGCGCGGCGGGGCCGTAGCCGCAGGGGCCGATCTGGTCGTGCAGAGCGCCCACAAGACGCTGCCCAGCCTGACCCAGACCGCGTTTTTGCAGCTGAACGGCGATCTGGCCGACCCTGCCGAGGTCGAGCGCCAGCTGGACGTGTTCGAGACGAGCTCACCGAGCTACCCGCTCATGGTCAGTCTGGACGGCTGCACCCGCTGGCTGGCCGACGAGGGAGAGACCGCCTTTGCCGCGTGGCGCACCCGGCTGGATGCCTTTGACGCGGCGGCGCGGGATCTGAAAAATACAAAAATACTGTGCTGCGGCGCGGACGCACTGACGGCGCATCCTGACTTCTTTGCGCATGACAGCGGCAAAATTTTGCTGCAAATCGGCGCGGCGGGGGCGGCGTACCTGCGGGCCGACGGCTTTGAGCCCGAGATGGTCTGCGGCCCGAACGTGCTGGCCATGACCAGCCCCTGCGACGACGCCGACGCGCTGGAACGGCTGGCCGATGTGCTGCACGCCTGGGACAAAACGGCGGCCCCGCCCGCGGCCCCGCGGCATATTCTGCCAGCCCCCGGCGCGGCCCGCTGCACGATTGCCGAGGCGCTGCTGCGCCCCGCGCGGGCCGTAAGGATGCGGGACGCGGTGGGGGAGACCGCCGCGGAGTATCTCTGGGCCTATCCCCCCGGCGTGCCGCTGGTGGCACCGGGCGAGGAAGTGACGGCAGAGCTGGTGACGGCCTGCCGTGCATTGGAGCAGGCCGGAACCGCGCTGAAGCATACGGGCGGCAGCGGGGCGGAGGAGATTGCGGTTTTGTAATTTGTAAAGGGAGGGGCAGCCTCCCGCTGTCTGTTGTTTTCACTCCGCCCCTATTGACAAACCGCGGATTTCCGTGTACAATAATAATAATTCTAAAATGTATAAAGGGGTGACTGTTTTATGAAGCACATCCAGACTCTCGAGACCCGCGACATGGCTAAGAGCCTGCTGAACGGCGGCTGCGGCGAGTGCCAGACTTCCTGCCAGAGCGCCTGCAAGACCAGCTGCGGCATTGCCAACCAGCCTTGCGAGAAGACCGACAAGTAATTTTTGCTGGCTTTGATGCCGGGATGCCGTGTGGCAGCCCGGCATTTTCTATGATACAAAAAGGGAAAAGGGCGGTAAAGGCAAGGTTCTCTCCCTCAGTCGCCCGCAGGCGACTGAGGGAGAGAACCCCGCCATTGCCACTCCCTTTCCAAGACATAACAAAACGGAGAAAACCATGATCCATCAATACAAATTAAGCGGTTACAACATTGTGCTGGATGTCTACAGCGGCAGCGTGCATGCAGTGGATGACGTCGCCTATGACGCCATCGCCCTGATCGACCAAGGCAGCAGCCGGGAGCAGGCTGCTGCAGCCCTCGCCAAAAAGTACGCGGACCGCGCCGATGTGACCGCCGCCGACATCAGCGACGTGCTCGACGACATCGACGAGCTGACCGCCGCGGGCCAGCTGTTTGCGCCCGACGCCTACGCCGACCACGCCTTTGACTTCAAAAACCGCTCCAACGTTGTCAAGGCGCTCTGCCTGCACGTCGCCCACACCTGCAACCTGAATTGCAGCTACTGCTTCGCCGCGCAGGGCAAGTTCCACGGCGAGGCCGGTCTCATGAGCTTCGAGACCGGCAAGCGCGCGCTGGATTTCCTCATCGAAAACTCCGGCACCCGCCGCAACCTCGAGGTCGATTTCTTCGGCGGCGAACCGCTGATGAACTTTGAGGTCTGCAAGCAGCTGGTCGCCTATGCACGCAGCATCGAGAAAAAGTACAACAAAAACTTCCGCTTCACGATGACGACCAACGGCATCGGCATCACGGACGAGGTCATCGACTGGTGCAATAAAGAATGCCACAACGTTGTTTTGTCGCTGGATGGCCGCAAGGAGGTCAATGACCGTTTCCGCGTTGACCTCGCGGGCAACGGCAGCTATGACCGCATCGTGCCCAAGTTCCAGAAGCTCGTCAAGGCGCGCGGCGGCCAGGGCTACTATATGCGCGGCACGTTTACGCATCACAACGTTGATTTTACGAAGGACCTGTTCCACATGGCCGACGACCTCGGCTTTACCGAGCTGTCCATGGAGCCGGTTGTCGCCCCGCCGGACTCCCCCGAGGCCCTGACCGAGGAGGACCTGCCCAAGCTGTTCGACCAGTATGAGCTGCTGGCCAACGACATGCTGCGCCGCCAGAAGGCCGGCAAGCCGATCACGTTCTATCATTATATTTTGGACCTCAAGCACGGCCCCTGCATCTACAAGCGCATTTCGGGCTGCGGCTCCGGCACCGAGTACATGGCCGTGACCCCCTGGGGCGACCTGTACCCCTGCCACCAGTTTGTCGGCGACCCGGCGTACAAGCTGGGCAACGTCTGGGACGGCGTGACCAACACCGCCCTGCGCGACGAGTTCAAGCTGTGCAACGTCTATGCCCGCCCCGACTGCAAGGACTGCTGGGCACGCCTGTACTGCGCGGGCGGCTGCGCGGCCAACGCCCTGCACGCTACCGGCGACATCCACGGCACTTATGAGTACGGCTGCAAGGTGTTCCGCAAGCGGATGGAGTGCGCCCTGATGATGCAGGTCGCCCAGCGCCTTGACCCCGAGCTGGCGAAGAACGCCGTCCGGTTTGAGAGTGACTGCGACGGGTGTGGTGAGGGCAACGACGGCGCGTGCGAGAAGTAAATAGCTATTGAGTATGCCGCTCTGTAGGGGCCGGGCATGCCCGGCCCCTACCGCGTCACAATGGCAAACGGCAGCTGCGGAGGGGTCAAGACCCCTCCCTACAGATCGGGGTCCACGGGTGCTTTGTAGGGAACGGTCTTGACCGTTCCGGGGACGTGTGCCGTCATTGCATGGTAAAACATTGTTGATGCGTAGGGGCCGGGCATGCCCGGCCCGCAGCTTACCGGCAAGCACCTGCTTGCGGTTTATGTTGCGGGCCGGACAGGTCCGGCCCCTACAGGAATATAAAAGATAAACACCTGTCAGCTGTTTATCTGCCAATCGCCGCGCACTTCTCCTTCAGCCAGACCTTCTCGTCCTCGTTCAGGCGGGGGCTGAGCATCTCGTAGACGTGGGCGTGGTAGTCGTTCAGCCAGTTGATCTGGTCGCGGCTCAGCTCGTCCACAAGGACCGGCTCGGTGGAGATGGGCACCAGCGTCAAAGGCGCAAAGCCCAGCCAGTGGCCGTACTGGTTCTCGCCCAGGTCGATGCACTCCAGCTCGTTTTCAATGCGGATGCCGACCTCGTCGGTCTCGTAGATGCCCGGCTCGTCGGTGATGGTCATGCCGGGCTTAAAAATCACGGGGTTGTTCGGGCGCAGGCTCTGCGGGCCCTCGTGCACGCCGGAGATAAAGCCGACGCCGTGGCCGGTGCCGCAGCGGTAGTTGACCTTGTGCGCCCAGACCGGGCCGCGGGCAAAGGTATCCAGCGCAAAGCCGGTACAGTAGTCCAGGAACACCGCGCGGGCCATGTCGATGTGGCTCTGCAGCACCCAGGTGTAATAGCGGCGCTCGTTGTCGGTCAGCGGGCCGACGGGGTAGGTGCGGGTGATGTCGGTGGTGCCGCAGTCGTACTGGCCGCCGTTGTCCACCAGCAGGAAGCCGCGCGGCTCGATGACGCTGTTCACGTCGCCCTCGGCGTGGTAGTGCATCATGGCGGCGTTGGCACCGTAGGCCGCAATCGTGGAGAAGCTGTCCTCAAAGTAGCCGGGCATCTCGGCGCGGCGCTTCTGCAGCATCGTGTCGATGTCGATCTCGGTCAGCTGCTTACCCTCGGCCAGCGCCTTTTCCAGATCCATCTGGAACCGCACCACGGCGACGCCGTCGCGGATATGGCACTCGCGGAGGTTCTTCAGCTCGGTCTCGTTCTTGATGCCCTTCAGGGCAAAAATCGGGTCGGCACCGGCCACGGTCTTGTGGGCGGTCAGGGCCTCGTACAGGGCGTAGTTGGTGGCCTTCTCGTCCACCAGGAACACCTCGTCGGCGGGCAGGGCGTGGACGGCGTCGATAATTTCCTCGTAGCCGCGCAGCGTCACGCCGCTCTCGGCCAGCGTGGCGGCGTCGGCGTCGGACAGGCGGCCCGGCGCGATAAACAGCGTGCAGGCGTCCATCGTGACCAGCGCGTAGGCGACGGCCAGCGGGGTGCAGGGCAGGTCGCGGGCGCGCAGGTTCAGCAGCCAGCCCACGCAGTCCAGACCGGTCACGGCCAGTGCGGTGGCACCGGCCTTCTGCAGCTCGGCACGCACCATGGCGATGCGGTCCGCGGCAGTCGCGCCGGTCTGGGCCGGGGTCAGCAGCTCACAGGGGGTGTTGGGCAGGGCCGGGCGCTCGCCGGTGGCGTCCCAGATCGGGCTGGCCACGTCCTGACTCTTGAGGGCGGCACCCTTCTTGGCCAATGCGTCGATGTACTCCTTGGCAATCGTGGCGGGCACGCAGCTGCCGTCCAGCAGCAGGGTCTGGCCGTCCGCAAAGTGGCTCCCGAGGTACTCGGCCACGGTGGGCACGCCCGCGGAGCCCGCGTGCATGCACTCGATCTCGCTGCCGGCCAGCTGCTTGTCGGCCTGCACGTAGAAGCGGCCATCGCACCACAGGGCGCTGCCGGTTTGGGTCACAACGAGGGTCGAGTTCTCGCCGATGAAGCCGGAAAACCACGGCAGAGCGTTATAATAGCCGGGCAGGTACTCGCTGCAATGGGGGTCGCTGGTCATGATGAGCACGCCGTCCGCGCCCGCCGCTTTGGCAGCGGCACGCAGCGCGGCGATTTTTTCATTGGTAGTCAAAATGGATCGCTCCTTTTTGTAAGAAAATTCTGGGTTAAATATATCATACCACCTTTGGGGAAAATATTAAATAGCAAATTTGGCAGAGCTGTAGGGGCCGGGCATGCCCGGCCCTCAGCCTTCCCATAAGCGCGCAGTTTCCGGTGTGCCGCGGGCCGGGCATGCCCGGCCCCTACAGTGCTGCCCAAATCCCATAAATTTTGCAAAAAATTCAAAATTTCCCGCGCAAAATGGCGCAAAACCCCTTGACGTGTTTGTTATAATAGTATTAGCAGTTAGTGTAATAGATTGCCAACCAACTGAACATCTGAACACATCTTGAATAGAGGTACCCAACTATGGCTGAAAAGAAAACCAAAATCGACATTTTCTCCGGCTTCCTCGGCGCCGGCAAGACCACCCTTATCAAAAAGCTCATCAAGGAGGCCTTCGCCGGTGAGCAGATCGTCCTGATCGAGAACGAATTCGGCGAGATCGGCATCGACGGCGGCTTCATGCGCGAGGCCGGCATTCAGGTCAATGAGCTGAACTCCGGCTGCATCTGCTGCAGCCTGGTCGGCGATTTCCGCGAGGCACTGAAGAAGGTCGTCGAGACCTACCACCCGGACCGCATCCTCATTGAGCCGTCGGGCGTCGGCAAGCTGTCCGACGTGACCCGCGCCGTCGAGGGCGTCGCCGAGGATCTGCCCGTCATCCTGAACAGCTTTGTCACCGTCGCCGACGTGAACAAGGTCAAGATGTATATGAAGAACTTCGGTGAGTTCTATGACGACCAGGTCAGCCATGCGTCCTGCATCATCCTGAGCCGCACCGGCAACGCCAGCGAGGAGAAGGTCGCTGCCGCCGTCGCCCTGCTGGCCGAGAAGAACCCCACCGCCACCATCGTCACCACCGACTGGACCGTCCTGACCGGCGCACAGATCGTCTCCGTCATGGACGGCAAGCGCGACCTCGTCGCCGAGCTGCTGACTGAGGCCCGCGCCGCCAACGTGGCCCATGCCGACGAGGATGAGCACGAGCACCACCATCATCACCATCACGACCACGACTGCTGCTGCCATCATCATCACGACGAGGACGACGATGAGGACGAGCACGAGCACGAGCATCACCATCACGACCATGATGACGATGACCACGACCACGACTGCTGCCATCACCACGAGGACGAGCACGAGCATCACCATGAGCACCACTACGACGAGCACGGCGTCTGCTCCTGCGGGCATCATCACCACCACGACCACGACGCCGACGAGGTGTTCACGAGCTGGGGCAAGGAGACGGCCCACAAATACAGCCGTGAGGATCTGGACAAGGCCTTGCACGCGCTGGACGAGGGCGCTTACGGCATGATCCTGCGCGCCAAGGGCATTGTGGACGGCGGCGACACCTGGTACGAGTTCGACATGGTCCCCGGCGAACACGAGATCCGCCCCTGCGGCCCCGACGTCACCGGCAAGCTCTGCGTCATCGGCTCCCAGCTGAAGGAGCATGAGATCGCGGAATTGTTCCACGTTTGATAAGAATGCCTTCCCCCTTGGGGGAAGGTGCCCGAGGCCCAGACCGAGGGCGGATGAGGGGCGAGCCTGCCGCAGCAGCCCACGAATGACAGGCCGCGATCAGCTCTCCCCTCATCAGTCCGCTTCGCGGACAGCTTCTCCCCCGGGGGAGAAGCCTTTGACTGCTACTAACCGAAAGGACGTCCCCTATGCCTAAACAAATCCCCGTATATCTCTTCGTCGGCCAGCTGGAGAGCGGCAAGACGAAATTCATTCAGGAAACGATGGAGGACC